>Ga0315336_1005100_pt1 | contig 14715 bp, 11 predicted proteins | sample ASW5metaG_FD_204512 | JGI IMG/M metagenome (GOLD analysis project Ga0315336, IMG submission 204512) | Ammonia-oxidizing marine archaeal communities from Monterey Bay, California, United States - ASW #5 | ecosystem: Environmental > Aquatic > Marine > Intertidal zone | place: USA: California...
GCCCTGTCATTCCGGTCGAGCTGCTCGACGAGGACACCGTTTACCACGTGAATCCTACCGGGCGGTTCGTCACAGGCGGCCCCCAAGGCGATGCAGGGCTCACCGGCCGAAAGATCATCGTTGACACGTACGGCGGCTGGGGCCGTCACGGCGGCGGCGCATTCTCGGGAAAAGATCCTTCTAAAGTCGATCGCTCGGCCGCATACATGGCCCGCCATCTCGCTAAGAATGTAGTTGCAGCCGGTCTCGCAGGTCAGTGCGAAGTGCAGCTCGCATACGCCATCGGCGTTGCGCAGCCGGTCTCGGTCTTGGTCGATACCTTCGGAACCGGTAAAGTAGACGATCTCAAGCTCGGTGAGCAGCTCCGCGACAAAGTGGATCTACGACCCGCGGCGATCATCGACCGCCTTGAACTCAAACGGCCAATATATCTTCCCACGGCCAGTTACGGCCACTTCGGTAGAGATGCCGACGGCGGCCTATTCCCGTGGGAGAAAACCGACTTAGCCGGCCAGCTGGGCTGATCCAGCCACGGTCCAAAAGAGATCCATAGATGGCAAGTAAGTGTAGCTACGACGTCAAAGATACTAAGCTCGCGGCCGAAGGAAAACGCCGCGTCGACTGGGCCGCACGCGATATGCCCGTGCTCGGCCAGATCGCCGAACGTTTCCGTAAGAGTAAACCGCTGAAAGGCATCCGCATGTCGGCCTGCCTACACGTCACTGCAGAGACGGCGAACCTCATGCGTACACTCAAGGCCGGTGGTGCCGATGTCGCGCTGTGTGCGTCGAATCCGATTACGACTCAGGATGACGTTGCCGCGACTCTCGTGGTGCACGACAAAATCCCCACCTACGCTATCTGCGGCGAAGACGAGAAAACCTACTACAGACACCTACGTACGGTCATCGAACGTAAGCCGAACCTCACGATGGATGACGGCGCCGACATGGTCTCGCTGCTTCACCGCGACATGAAGGAGTACGCTCCCGCAGTTCGTGCATCGATGGAAGAAACCACCACCGGTGTCATACGGCTCAAGGCAATGGCGGCGGACGGTGCTCTATCCATCCCGGTCATCGCCGTGAACGACGCCGACACGAAACACATGTTCGACAACCGGTACGGCACAGGCCAGTCCACGTTGGACGGCATCATCCGTGCCACCGATCTGCTACTCGCAGGTACGGTCGTCGTCGTGATCGGCTACGGCTGGTGCGGCCGCGGCGTTGCTTCGTGCGCGGCCGGCGCGGGCGCGCAGGTCATTGTTTGCGAAGTCGAGCCGATCCGGGCTCTCGAAGCCGCCATGGACGGCTACCGTGTCATGCCCATTGCCAAGGCCGCCAAAGAGGGCGATCTGTTCATCACAATAACGGGCAACATGCATACGGTGACCACAAAACACTTCCCTCTGATGAAAGATGGCGCGACAGTCTGCAACGCTGGCCACTTCAACATCGAGATCGATGTGAAGGGCCTCGCGAAGATTGCCAAGAAGGTGACTCACGGCGTGCGCGGCAACGTCGACGAGTACGTAATGCCGAGTGGGCGCAAGATCTACCTGCTCGCCGAAGGTCGTCTCGTAAACCTGGCAGCGGCCGAAGGACACCCAGCCTCAGTCATGGACATGAGCTTCGCGACGCAAGCGCTGGCGGCCGAATGGGCGGCTAAGGCCACGCGAAAAAAGAAACTCAACGTCAAAGTCCATCGCCTCCCCAGTTCGATCGAAGACACAGTCTCCAGCCTCAAAATAAAAGGCATGGGAATCCAGATCGACAAACTAACCCCCGAACAAAAAGTCTACCTCGCCTCCTGGAACGTTGGTACCTGAGCCCGAGCCAGCGAGGGCGAGAGTCCTGGTCGCTCGGAAATCAACGCCCCTAAATCTAAAAACCCAGCACGACTAACAACCCCGAGCCAGCGAGGGCGAGAGTCCTGGTTCGTCGAGCCTTCAAGCTTGTGACAGAACCGACTTGTCCTCCCCCCGATCCACCAACGCCAACAACGCCGGTAAGAACACCAAGTTCGCAATCATCATAAACACCATGCCCGTGGTCAGCAGCTTTCCAAGACTCGCGATCCCCATATGCGTAGAGAATCCGAGACTTCCAAAGCTCGAGATCGTCGTCAGACCGCTGAACAACACCGCGCGCGCCGTACTCGTTCGTAAAATTGCACCGCCGTGATCTCCAAGACGATACCGATGCACCAGATGGATCCCGCTGTCGACACCGATACCCAGCAGCAGCGGTAACACGATCACATCGGCGAAGTTGAACGGCAATCCAAGAATCACCGTCGCAGCCGCGGTCAACAGTGCCGCGAAAAGCAACGACAACAATACGATCGCCGTGTCGCGAACACTCCGCCACAACAACAAGAGTAGCGCAGCAACGATCACGAGCGCCATACTGAACGCTTGTTGCAACGCGTGCACGATCGCGCGCCCCGATTCGATGATCTCCACGGCGTAGCCACCCGAAGAAGGCTCAAACTCTTGTAGGCTTGTAACGAACGCGTCGAGTGCCCCCGGTTCGGAAAGATCGCCGGACGGGAAGATTTCAACGCGCGCACGGCCATCCGGCGCGACGTAGCGTGCGCGTAGTTTCGGCGGGAGACCGTCGACGTACACCACACTCGGCATCAGTGCCTTCTGCAGCCGCTTGATCCAGCCCGGCAACTCCCCGAGCATGCTCTGTTCGAACTCGCGCACCTCACGGTCTGCGTTCTCCGCCGTACGCACACGAGCAAGAAAGCGATCCAGAGAGCCGTCGAGCCGCGCCATCCCGTCACACATCGCGGCGCTGTCCGTGCCGAGGTCGGTGCGGGTCTGCATCGAGCTTTTCAGCAGGGTGACGGCAGCAATTGCCGCCTCGCCCGTCGTCGGCTCGGGGACCTTCTCGGCGTAGAACACGAGCGGCTCGAAGAAGAATGAGAGATCGTCAAGAATCTCGATCTTCTCTTCCTGCTCCGTCGGAATGAATGTGCTCAGGGTCACCGTGCGCGCCACAGATTCCATCGCGAGCGTTTCGGCGGCGACACGATCGGCCTCTTCGAGACTGTCGAGCATAATCTCAACGGTCCAAGGTGGATCGGGGCTGTCGAGCAGGAGATCGGTGAGCGTACGCACCGACTCGGTCGTCGGGTCACGTACCTTAAGAGGGTCTGGATCGAAATGTACCTGCGGCAACGTCGTCGCGGCGGCGACGCCTGCAACCAACGCAATGCCAACCACCACAGCGGGGTAACGCGACGGGATATCAGCCAACGCCGACCAGGGCGCCGCGACGGCTACCGGCGTAGTTTCTCGCGCCGTGATCGGCCAACGCGACAAAAACGCGGGGCTGAGTAGCAGAGTGGCAACCAGGCTGATGAACATGCCCGTACCGGCGATCAGGCCGAGTTCCGCAACACCGGAGTAGTCGGTAGGAATGAACGCGTAGAAACCAATCGCGGTAGTGGTCGCACATAGTGACAACGAACCGCCAACATCTCGCCCGGCACCGCTCAACGCCGCGGACGACTGGACGCCGTCGTCGCAAAGCTCTCGATATCGAAGCGCGAAGTGGATGCCGAAGTCCACGCCGAGGCCGATAAACAGCACGGCGAACGCGAGCGAAACGAGATTCAGGTGCCCGATCGCCGCCGTGGCAAAGGCGGTGGTCCAAGCCAACCCGAAGACCAGAGGGAGCAACGTAGCCACCACCAATCGCGCCGATCGCATCGAATAGAACAGTATAAATGACACGGCGATAAACGATGCGCCCACCGCGAATACACCGGCTTGCTCGGCCACCAGGCTGATCTCATCCGTACCGAGCGCCGGGTTCCCGGTAATGCGCACGGTGAGATTCGGGTCGCCCACGAGGCCAAGCTCTTCGATGGCCTCGCGCACGGCAGCGATGGGACGACGGGCCGCTAAGATATCGTCGAAATCGAGAACCGGCTGAACCAACACGATTCGACGCGTGCCTTCTTCCGCGTCAGCATCTTCACCGAGAATCCAACTGCGCCACGAGAAATCGTCGCTGTCGTCCGCGAGCGGTGCCTCGAGCATACTCGACACCGCTTCCATCAGGTCGGGTAGACGCGTTGGTGTAAGGCGACCGGGATCCTCGCGCGTAATAGCACCGTTTATGAGCCTGAAGAGTCGGTCGAGAGTCGGTTCGCGTGCAAGCGCACTGATGAACGGCAACGACTGGATAACACGCTCGGAAAACGTTTCGAGCGTATCAACATCAATGTAGAGCAGTCCGTGCGTTTCGAAGAACGAGCCCACCCCGGGGGCGAACACGCTCTTGAATAATTCGGGACGCTCGGTCAGACGGTCGGCAAGTGCCCTCGCGGCGTCGCGCGCGCGGTCAGGCGTATCGCCGTCAACAACGAGAATGATCGGTTCGGCGATGTCGGGGAAGGCCTCGTGCATCTGCCCGACCATGCGACGGAACGGAAGATCGTTCGACAGCATGGCCTTCATGTTGGAGTTCACGCCTAGATTGTTGGCGGCGTAGTAGAGCGCTCCGGCGGTCGCGAGGGTAGCCAGCGCCAACACGACGACACCACCCCGACGGCCGATATCGACCATCGCGGCACACAAACGACCGACGGTCTTCTCGAACATCGTTGCTCGGCGGGATGAAGATTCCATGGGCTGCACGCTGGCGTTGACCCCATACAAGGATCAACGGCGACGGTAGGTTACCGACAAATAGGTGTAAACGCTCGTGCGCGCCTACAACATCCTGGGGTTGTCGATACGCAGCTTGTCGGCGACGGTTTCCCTCAGGTACGCATACACCTCGTCGCGCCAAGGCCCCTCGTCGGCCTCACCTGCATCGATACGGCTGACCAGCTCGCGCCCCAGCGCGGTTTCCAACGCCATACGCTCCTCGGCACTCGCGGCGGCTCCATCGGGCTCGCGCCCGAGTAGGCGTGACAAGCGTACGATTTCACGTTCTTGTACACTGGGACCAAGCTCCGACTCGCGCGCCAGGATGCGCGCGACATTGGCCGCGACAAGAGCATGGAATCGCTTGCGCCCGTGCAGCTCAGGCACAACATCGTTGGCCAAGAAGGCGGCCAGGGCTTCAAGAAGGTCTTTGGCGTCGGGTTTATCCAGCACTACGAAGGTCCTCCTCCAGGAGCGAAAGCGCCTCCCACTCCGAGTCGGCAATTCGGCGGCCTATGGCAGCCAGCTCAATGTCGGGGTAGCTGCCGTCGTTTCGACGTCCCGCCTGCATCACACACATCACCGCCCACTTCCAATTGCCGAGTATCTCCCAGTAACGCACGGCTGCGGGATCTACCGATACCCCGCCCTCGCGCTCATAGGCCTCGAACAGTCGTTCGCGATCGCAGAGTCCGCCGACCGGCTGATCATCGACACCGAAGCGCCACGCGCGCACACACAACCAACCCAGGTCTTCCATCGAATCGCCGAAATGGGCGAGTTCCCAATCAAGAACCGACGTCAGTCCTTGTTCATCGAACATGATGTTGCCGATGCGAAAATCACCGTGCACCAACGCGCGCGACGTCGGCGTGGGCGCATTGTGGGCGAGCCACCGCGCGACGAAGCGCAGTACCGGCTGGGGATGGCCCCCGCCGAGCGCATCGAGCACGTCTATATAGCGGGCCACCTCTTCGGTTGGACCGGCCACCGATAGCGATTCTAGGAACACCAGGCGTTCGTCGCTAACAGGAATCGCATGTATGCGTGCGAGCTCCCGCGCAAGCTCCTCGGGAAGGCACTCACGAGTCGCCGCGTACGCATCGTCGCGAAGCAATTTACGTGCGATCGCCTCGCCCCGTACACGGTCCATGATGAAGAACTTCGAGCCTAGTCCGGCCGACTGGTCTCCATCCCAATAGACGCGCGGAACGGTAACTCCGCGCTCGCGCGCGACGCCCAAAAGCGCAAACTCGTCACGGCTCTGGGCTTGTAGTGCAGGCGACATCGCATCCATACGCAGTACAAGGCTGTGTTCCTCATCGCCGATCCGAGCGTCGAATCCGTATATGGCACGCGACGCACCGCCGGCCATGCGCACGAAACCGGTAACGGTAACGTCCTCACCACTACGCTCAGAGAGAAACGCGGTAAGTGCCTTTTCTAGATCTTTAGATTTCATAGTGCCGGATCTCACCAGCTTACGTACCCGTGACCATGGGGTAAGTGCAGGGACGTGCCCAGTCAACGCGCGACTGCGCTGGGCAAGCACTGCATGGACATCGTGTTTATGTTAGGACGCCTGGCGGATTTGACGAGACTGCTGGAGAAAAAAAGGGCACGCCGCGATCGTTTGCGCATTCACAGTTTCAGAGCAGAATCCCGCCCGTGACCATCTCTGACACAGCATCGCCTAAAGCATCTGCAGGCTCTTCTCGCGAACGCTTGGTCCAGTCCATTGGGCGCGCGCTTGCCGCTGTACCATCGCTGGCTCCCGCGCGTCTCGCATGGCAACGGCTGGGCTTCACCTGCGGCTCCGACTTCGTCTACCAAGGCTGTCGTGCCTTCGACGTCGAACTTGCCGACGGAGGCATACGGATAGTGCGTCCCGACACTACGTTGCCGGCTGCGCCTTTGGGAGTCTTCGCAGCCGAGCTACTCGCGCACGGTGCCGGATTGATCGGCTGGACCTGGGCATGCCGCAATCCAGAGCGTACTCGGGGGGTAGTCGAAGATAGAACCGGTACGCAGTTCTCTCGGAATCCGGATGGCTCGACATCCTTCATGGTCGACCCGCGTCTCACCGATGGTGCATTAACCATTCTGGAAAAGCTGTCGCCGGCAGCCGTACCCAAACAACCAAACGGCACCGACCACATCGACCACCTCGTGTTGATGGTCGGCGATGCCGACACGGTCTCGCAGCGAATCGGAAACGCATTCGGATTCAAACCGGTGTCGCGCAACCTCAAGAAGAGCCGCTACTCTTTCTGCAAGGTCGGCCAAACGGTCCTCGAAATAGTGGGGCCACCGGAACCGGACAAATTGAACACACACGGGCGCGTTTGGGGGATCACGTTCGGCACGCCCGATATCGATCGCACCGTGGCCGACATCCGCAGTCGTGGTGTCGCGATGCCCGATCCACACGACGCGATACAGGGCGGACGCATCGTAAGTGTACCCACGCCGGTGGGCGGCGTTCAGATCGCGTTCATGAGCGAATAGCGGATTCGCCGCTACGGCCGATCCAATGGATCAGCGCCGGCAAGAACACAAGGTTCGCTAGCAGCACAAAGGCCAGCCCGATTGTCAGAAGCACCCCCAAGCTCGCGATTCCCGGGTGCGACGATAACGCCAGTGTGCCGAAACTCGCAATGGTCGTCAGTGCACTGAACAACACGCCGCGCGCCGTACTGGTATGAAGCACTCCATCATGGTCGCCGCTTCGATGACGATGGAGCAAGTGAATTCCGCTGTCGACACCGACGCCAAGCAACAGCGGAAGCACGATGACGTCGGCGAAGTTGAACGGCAGATCCAATACAACCGTCGATGCGGAAGTCAGCACTGCCGCGAAAGCCAGCGCAGATAGCACTAGAAGCGTATCGCGTACACTTCGCCACAGAAGCATCAACAATAGCGCGACGATCAGTAGTGTCCCCGTGAACGCTTGCTTGAGCGCGAGAACGATGGCGCGTCCGGACTCGACGATCTCGACCGCCGACCCTGCCGTCGATGGTGCAAGCGTTTGTACGTCGCTCACAAACATCGCGAGCGCGTCAGGCGCAGCCATATCGCCGGCCGGAAAGACTTCGACACGCGCATGCCCATCGGCCGAGCGATAGCGGGCAACGAGCGAGGCCGGCAAATCATAGATCGAGATCCGCTCGGGCTGGAGCGCATCGCCCAGACTGTCCAGCCAGCGCGGAATGTCTCCGAACAACGAACCTTCGAGTTGCCCGGTACGGCCGTCGGGATCGGCGTCGTTCGCAATCGATGTGCGTAGTGCCGCAACCGCGAGCGAGAGACGCTCGAGCCCCGCGAGATAGACAGGATCGACATCGTCAGGCGCCGCGTTCGTCACCGCGATCTCCGACGCGAGCACCTTTTCAAGGGAGTGGATCGCCGTCTCTGCTTCGGCCGCCGTCGTCGCGGTAACCGGCTCTTTCGCATAGTGAAGCGCGGGTTCGAGGAAAAATAAGAGATCGTCCAGAATCTCGAGTTTGTCGTCCTGGCCAATAGGAACGAACGATTGAAGCGTGACGGCGCGCGAGACGGTTGGGAGCTTTTCGAGGCTCGCGGCCAGGGCGACCGCCTGATCCATATCCGCCACCGCGATCTCTGCCGTCCACGGCGCGACAGGACTATCGCGTAGCAGATCGGTCATCGTCTGAACAGACTCGGTGCCGGGGTCGCGCACGCGCACCGGATCCGGATCGAAACGCACCTCGGGCAGTTGCGTAACCGCGGCGGCCGCGAGCAGAGTTGCACCAATCACGATGACGCCGGCGTGGCGATCGGCAAGCTGCGCCAATCCGGCGAGCACTCGGGACGCGACCGACGTACCTGCCGGTCGCAAAACACGATGGGGAACCAAGCTCACGAACGCCGGTAGCACGGTGAGCGTCGCGAGCAGACTGAGAAACATGCCAACGCCCGATATGAGCCCTAGCTCGGCAACGCCCGCGTAGCGGGTCGGAACAAACGCAAAAAATCCGATGGCCGTCGTCACAGCACACAAGGCGATTGAGCCGCCGACCTCGTGACCGCTTCTGTGTAGAGCCGTCAGTACTTGTTCTCGATCGGTCGCTGCGTTCGGGTCGAGAAGATCTCGGTAGCGCAAGCTCAGATGAATCCCGAAGTCGACACCGAGCCCGATGAACAACACCGCGAACGCCGTCGATACGAGATTCAGATAACCGATCGCAAGCGTGGCAAAGCCGGCAGTCCAAACCAGCCCGCAAAGCAACGTGAGAACCGTTGCGCCGACGAGCGCCATCGAACCCAACGCAAGCCAGAGCAGGCCGGCAACGATGGCGATCGCACCGACAACCGCAAGGATGCCCGTCTGTTGTATTACAACGTCCATCTCTTCGGTGCCGAGCGCCGCATCGCCGGTAATGCGCACGCGCACGTTGGGATCGTCGCCCAAGCCGATCGTGCGCACGGCGGCACGCACGGCGGCAATCGGTCTGCGCGCCGCCTTTATGTCGGCGAATGCGAGTACCGGGTCTGCCAGGATCACTTGGCGGGCCGTTTTTTCATCGTTCCCCAACACCCAGCCACGCCACGAGAACCGCGTTCCCGAATCAGCGAGTGGGGCTTCGAGGATAGTAGCAACCGCGTCGAGCATTTCCGGTACGCGTGTAGGGGTGAGTCTGCCCGGATCATTCGCGGTGAACGCCTTCTCTATTATCCCAACGAATCCATCCAGGGTCGGGTTTCGGGCCAGCGAGCTAACGAGCGGAAGCGCAGAGATTACTCGATCTGAGAAACGCTCGAGCGTCGCCGTATCAACGTAGAGCAAACCGTGCGCGTCGAAGAAGGTGCCAACGCCGGGCGCAAACACCGTACGAAAGAGATCCGGGTACTTAACCAGTTCGTCGGCGAGCGCGGCGGTTGCCTCGCGTGCGCGCTCGGGAGAATCGGCGTCCACGACGACGATCAACGGTTCGCCGAGACCGGGAAACGTATCGACGAGCTGTTTGGTCATCTGCCGAAACGGCAGATCTTCGGAGAGCATCGCGTTGGTATCGGAATTGATTCCGAGCGCGAACGCGGCGTAGAGCGCCGACGCGACTGTCAGTAGAGCCGCCGAGCCCAGAACCAGCCGCGCATGCGCGGTCGCGAACTGCACGATATTGCGGGCAATTCGCGCAATTGACTCATCGAGCCTATGCGCTGGCGGCGGTTGGGCTGACATTGATGCGGTGCGAGCCCGGCGCCGCCTGGCGCGCGGTGTTCGCCGGCTCAGGATATCAGGAAGCATCTAGCCCACATATCCAAACACGTATTGACGTAGCTTGTCCCAAAATCGTAACACCGGCTCTATTGCGCGCCGCGTGGCAACAACTAGCTCTTCTTGCGGTTCGCCCCGACGAGGAAGACGACCATGTGGCAGGGGACGTCGCCTTTGTTTCGCCAGGCGTGACGGGTGCCGTTTTGCACCACCGTGTCAGCGGCGCGCAGATGCACCTGCTCACCGTCATCCAATTCAAGCCAGATCTCGCCGGAGATCACCTACTCGAAATCGATCGTATCGGTCGTATGCATGCCCGGGTTGTCCGGTTCCATGTGTCCGGCAAGTCCCGGCAATTTCTCTTCGAGTTCCCCCATGCCGGCGTCGGGAAATACCGAGCGCTCATCGCCTCCCCACAGCCTGTGAAACTCAGCGCCGGGAATGAGATCGAGTTCGATACCGTCGACCTCCGTATCACTGGCAAACGTGGCTTTTCCTTCGGGCGTGTGTCCCGTAACGACTCTGCGAACTTTCATGACGCTCTCCTGCACCGACGGCGTGTCGAGCCAACTTGATGCAGGTGTTGGTCTAAGGAAACCGCGAGGCAGCGCAGGAATGGTGATCGCACCTGGATTTGAACCAGGGACCCCCTGCATGTGAGGCAGGTGCTCTAACCGAGCTGAGCTATGCGACCATTTCCCGCGAAGAGTTCATGGTCGTAGCGCGCGCGGGGATTCATGTCTAATCCGCCGACACTCCGAGCAACGGCGAAAATGCCTATTTTGCCGGTGCCAACTCGAAGTCCGCAGTGACGGCGGCGCCCGAGGCAACCGTAACGGTTGCCGTCTTTCTACCGATGCGCGGATGCGCCGCTTCTATAGTGTACTCGCCCGGTGGCACACCACTGATCTCGAAGCTGCCGTCATCGTCGCTCACTGCATGAAAAGGATTCTCGACAACACCTACGTAGGTCTCCATCCACGGATGCACATCGCACTTAATGCGCACGAACACCTCCGACACCGCGAATTTGCGAGTCGACTTCATACCTTTGGTCGGCATGCCGAGGTTGAAGCCCTTGGAGTTATCAGGGAGCGCATGCACGTTGTGCAACGTAGCGTCGCTGTTCATGATTTCGATGGGCTGGTCGACCATCGCACCGACCACGCGTGGACTATAGTTACACGCAGACTGGTCGATCATGACCTTGTCGCTCGGCGCCGAATAGGCCTTGCCAAGACCCGCCTTCACGTAGACGAAGATGTCGGGCATGCCGCCATCTTCAGATACGCGCGGGGCCATCCGTTCGGCACCGCCACCGTTGGCTTCGTCGCAGTACGGATCGGCAGACATCCTTATCTTGATCACGCGCGGCTTACCGCCCACCCACGAGATTTTGCCCTTTATCGACCCGGGCGGCTCGCTCGACGCGGTAGCATCTGCACCTGCCGTCACACCATCGTCGGTCGCAGCACCGGAAGCCGACGAAGCACTGCCGGAACTACTTCCCGCCTTCGGAGCTTCGCTACCTCCACCACCGCAGCCCCAAGCCGATACAACCACCGCACACCCGACAACCAACAACCACTTGCTCATGACTGTACCTCTGACGATCAATTCATTTTCTGTTTGAACACGTAGACACCGTCGCGCAGATCCTCGAACACCTCGGTTACAAAGGGGTGGCTTATGGGCATCTGCGAATCGTCGGCTTCCAGGTTTTGCTCGGCGACGTAGGTAGGATGAGACGCCCCGTCGACGAGCACGTGATACCAGGGTTCATCTTTCGACGGTCGGGAGCGGGCAACGTGTTCGTACCATTCTTCGGTACCTTGAAACTCGGGATCTAAATCGAAAACAACGCCACGATAGTCGAACAATCTATGGTGAACGAGTTGCCCCACAGAAAACTTCGCGCGGGCAATCATACCGCGCAGCTCACGTTACTTGCCGGCCGGCCACGATAACGCCGATCTCTTCGGCGCTGCGGCGTATCCCCGTGTAGAACGGGCCAAACTCGGCAAACAGCGCGCTGGCTGAATCGAATCGCATCTCGTAGATAAGCTTCTTGAACACCAGCGTGTCGTCGGAGTGAAGGTCGACGCCCCATTCCCAGTCGTCGAGACCGACCGAACCGGAAATCACCTGCGTTACGATCTCGTGGTACTTGTGGCCGATGCTGCCATGGCCCCGCATCATGGCGCGGCGTTCATCGAGCGGCATGGCGTACCAGTTCACCGTCTCGCCGCGCTTCTTGTTCATCGGATAAAAGCTGATGTACTTCTGCGCCGGCACGTCACGATACAAGCGATCGTCCATATGCTTGCGCTGCTTTGAGATCTCTTCTTCTTTCGCATCGGCGAATTCGGGGGATTTCGGCGTAATGCCGCGCTCGGCCAAACGCTTCATAGCAATCGCCATCACTTCGTAAAGACTGACTTCGATGATCGACAGGTACGAGTACGCCGGAATCAGATAATCAGACAGTTCGATCTGCTTGAGCGACAGTTCAATAGCGCTCAGCTCATCGGGCGTGTGCCGGTAGTGCAGAAACATCAGGTCACCCTTCTGCGTGATGATGCTGTAGGCGGCCGAGTCGCCTTGGTCGACCGCTGCCGAGGACCGCAGCCAAGCCGCACCTTCCTCGGCCACGCGCGTTCGTTCGGCGGACGACAAGCGACGCAATGCCGCCCAATCGACGTTGTAGATGTCGTGCAGCAGGTAATACCCTTCTATCGTCTGTGGAACGTCGGGGCCTGGTTCGGGGGGCGACTGGTCCATCTTACTCATGCTCACTCATGCTCTTGTATTTCACTGGGATAATCCCCCGCTCGCACGCAAAACCTCGGTGAAGCCTTTCCATCGTCTACGCCACGATGGAACACTGGGCGAGATGCCCGATCCATCGCAGCCCGCACACATTGCCGCCGATTCGACCCGGTACCGCGTCGCGCACCTCCGCGAGCAGTGGTATGTCGCCTGTCGATCAAAAGACCTCGGCAAGAAACCGCTTGGACTCACGATCTACGACACGCCGATCGTCGTATTCCGCGGCACTGACGGGCGCGCCGCCGCGCTGCTGGACCGCTGTGCCCATCGAAATATCCCGCTGTCGCTCGGGCGTATCGAGAACCAGCGTCTGACCTGTCGATACCACGGCTGGGCCTACGACAACGACGGCACCTGCGTGGGGGTCCCCGCACTGTGCGAAAGCGGCGGTGGCGAGACGCGCCGTGTACCGGCATTCGCGACCATCGAGAGCCAGGGATTTGTATGGGTGTTCGCGAGCCCCGACGTGGAGCCGACGAGCGAACCGTTTACGTTTCCGCATCTCGATGACGACAGTTTCGGCAAGTTCACGCTCGACTACGAAGTCGAAGCCAGCCTACACGCAACGCTCGAAAACATGCTCGACGTGCCCCACACCGCCTTCCTACACCGCGGTCTGTTTCGCGGCGGCACGCCCAACGAGATCACGGCGGTCATACGACGCGATGCCGATCGCATCGAGGCCCAGTATGTAGGTGAACCTCTGCCGAGCGGTTTGGCGGCACGAATACTGGGAATCGGCGACAGCGGCGGCGAAGCGATCGAACACTACGACCGTTTCATCATGCCGTCGATCTCTCAGGTCGAGTATCAGCTCGGCAACAGCCATTTGCTCGCAACGTCGGTGCTGACCCCGCTATCCGACTTCGCGACGCGTTTCTCGACTGTGATCACCTATAGGCTACCGATCCCACATTTGCTGCTACGCGCAGTCTTCGAGCCGGTAGCGCGTCGGATTCTCAATCAGGACGCGTGGATACTCGGGCGGCAGACCCAGGCCGTACGACGCTTTGAACGTGAGGAATACGTGTCGACGAAGGTCGACATTCTCGGTCCAGAGATCTGGCGTATGCTCGAAGCGGCGCACCGAGGCGACAGCGCCCCCGGGCCGCTCGAGCGAAGTATTCAGTTGTTGGTTTGAGCGCATCCAGCCCGTCGGTGAAGCTCGGACCGGGCTGCTAGGCGCTGGCGCGATTGGCGGCGACGCGTTCGGCTGTACGGGCCAAGCGGCCCTTTTTGCGCGCGGGTTTCGCCACACGCTTACCGAGCGTAAAGAAGAATGTACTGCCCTCGCCCACTGTAGATTCGCACCAGATACGACCACCGTGGCGCTCAACGATTTTGCGAACATGCGGCAGGCCGATTCCGTCACCCGGTACAGCGTCGCTGTGGAAACGCTGAAACGGCAAAAATGCCTTGCCCACCTGATCGGCGGTCATACCGACACCCGTATCGCGTACGAAGAAGACGCGCTCGTCGCCATCTTTACGGCAGCCGATCGCAATGCAGCGTTGATCGGGCGTGCCCATATACTTGATCGCGTTGTCGACCAGGTTTCCGAACACCGCTTCGATTTGGACGCGATCGCCCACCATCGACGGTAAGGGTGCGATATCGACTTCAATCTCATTCTTCGTAATCTGATAACGCAGTGATCGAACAACACCCTGCGCGAGCTGATTGAGCTCGACCTTCTCGAACGAATAGGAGCCGCGCGCCGAACGCGAAAATTCGAGCAAGCGTTGAACCATACGGTTGAGCTTCTCAACGCTGCGAATACCGTCTCTCAAGGGCTCCGCGATGAGCTCGGAGTGCGTGGCGATATCGGTAAAACCTTCGCGTTCGAGATTGTCGCGCAAATCCTTGAGCTCGTCGAGGGCAACGTGAACGAATCCATAGAGAGAAGTCATCGGCGAGCGCAGATCGTGCGCAACGACGTGAACCATCTCTTCCATATCGCGGGTCTGGTTTGCTA
>Ga0315336_1005101_pt1 | contig 14715 bp, 12 predicted proteins | sample ASW5metaG_FD_204512 | JGI IMG/M metagenome (GOLD analysis project Ga0315336, IMG submission 204512) | Ammonia-oxidizing marine archaeal communities from Monterey Bay, California, United States - ASW #5 | ecosystem: Environmental > Aquatic > Marine > Intertidal zone | place: USA: California...
GAGCGCCGGGCTTGATCGCGGCGATGCCACGCATCAGGCATTCATAGGTCACTTCGAGCAAGCGCTCGGCGGCGCGCTTGATCGTGCCCACCGGATACATGCGCGAGGAATCGCCATGCCAGCCGTCGAGGATGTAGGTGACGTCGATGTTGACGATGTCGCCTTCCTTCAGCGGCTTGTTGTCGGGAATGCCATGGCAGACGACGTGGTTGATCGAGGTGCACGACGACTTGGTGTAGCCACGATAGTTCAGCGTCGCCGGCAGCGCGCCATGATCCATGCCGAATTCGAAGACGAAGCGGTCGATCGTTTCCGTAGTCACGCCGGGCTTCACCATCGGCACGAGCTCGTCCAGGCAGCGCGCGGTGAGGTCGCAGGCCTTGCGCATGCCGGCAAAGCCTTCCTCGCCATAGAGGCGTATCTGGCCGGTATTTCGAAGGGGAGCCGTTGAGGCGTCGAGATAGGTAACCATTTTTATCCGTTTGCCGGCGTCGGCTCGAAAGAGCCGGATGCGAAGATCTGCTCCAGATTTGGCACCGGAAGCTGCAAGGTTCAAGGACGAAGTGCGGTTGCGGGGCCTATTGCGGCTTTCCTTTGAGCATTCCATGGGTTAGGGCGGTCCCGATATTCGGAGATTGCCTTGACGGCACTTGAACGCGAAAGATCGATGCTGCTGCCGGTCAGGACCGCTTTTGCGGGCCTGATGGTGCTTTTGATGCTCGCGCTGCTAGGCTTTGCCCAGACCGCAATCTCTGGGTCGGCCGTCCTGTCTTCCGGCGGCTCAAGCATCAGCGCCGCGCGCCAGGGCGATACGATCGCGCTGCTGAGGACGACCGGCAAGGCGCAGGCGCTCGAAGTCCGGGCCAGTCGGCCGCTTCCCGTGAAGCTCGTTGGCGGCAATCCAGGCGCGCTCGTGCCCGCATCCGATTACCTGGTCATCGCACAGGCGTTGCCGGCCGAGATAGGCATCACGCCCGCAGCGGCAGGCGCATCGGCTTCGCGCGCCAACCAGCCGCGAGCGCCACCCGCCGCGTAAGGCATGGCCGCAAGCGCGGCATTCAAACAAACCATTGACATTCCTTCGCGTCGCGGTTCGGCGACGGCTCTAGGCCGTCCGCCGGATGCGGGCGTGCAGTTCGGATTTCATCCAATGCAACGCATCAAGACATTCAAGACACTCACCCGCGCGGCTGCCGCGGCGTCCTTTCTGGCGGTTCAGGCGGTGATCTGCATCGGCACCGTCTACTGGGCCGTAGCCGCCACCCTTCGCATGGACGCAACAGCGTCAATCGTGCTCGGCGCCATCTTCGCTCTGCCTTCAGCCTATGTGCTGATGGTGGTCACCCGCATGGCCTACGACGCCGAGACCGACCCGGCCAACCAGTAGTGCCGATGATTGGGAACAGGACGGGGGCAGGGCGACGCGCATTGCCTCGCCCTGCCACGCTCGACCCGGGTTTCGCTCATGTTCCGCCCAAGACAGCTGGGCCTTCCCGGCAATTTGCTGGAGATGCGCCATTGGCAACGCGCGTGGAGAGCAGGCCGGTGAACCGATTGTTGACCGCACTGAGGTCACAATCCTCATTCAGAAGGCCGCTCAAGCAACTTTTCACATCGAGCGGCGTTGCCGGGGCTGCGCAAGTTCGGGAGACAGGGAATGGACAGACTGCAATTCGAGGTGCCGGTGCGCATCATGCCCGCGCCCGGCATGCCGGTCGAGGAGATCTACAGCGTCGAGCAGGCGCTCGACTTCCTGCAGGGCTGGCCGAAACGCCGGCAGGGCAAAATCTACGAAGCCGCCTTCAATGCCTGCTTCGGCGCGACGGTCGACGTGGTCAGCCCCGAGGAAGCCTGCCGGGCATTCGCGGCGTTCTGCCGCGTCAGCGGATTGCTGGCGAGGGACGCCATGTTTCCCGGCAAGCGGCGCAACGTGGCGGGTACGCATCGAGAGGCGCGTGCTTGAGGCGCGAAGCGCTCTAATCCTGTCTTTATGCGCGCCGTCCCCGAACAGGAGCGCGCTTCGGGCATGGATTGGGGGCGTTAGCGACAAACCGGCTCAGCCGCCGAACGACACGCCCCTATAGCGCATTCCCACCTGCACGCCGCGCACGATCACGCGCGACAGGATCTCCATATCCAGCGGCATCTGCGGACGCCACACGTCGAGGAGGAGAGCGACGCGCGGCTGATCCGAGTTGTTCGTGACTTCGTGCTCGAACGTGTCGTCCCACAGCATGCACTCGCCGTCGGCGATGCGCCTTTCCTCATGGTTGATCATCATGATCGTTGCCGGGCGGCCGTCCGGCTGTCTGGGGATCACGAGGCCGAGGTGAAACCGCATGATGCCGCGAAACGGTCCGCGGTGCGGCGGGATGTGCTTGTGCGGGGCAAGAAAGGAAACAGCCGCCGACTTGACCTCGGGGCATTCGGCGAGCAGGCGGCTCAGCACCGGCATCCTTGCCAGATTCTCCGGCACCGCCATGTCGTAGGCCTTCAGCACGAACATGCGCCAGTCGAGCCCGTCATTGGCCGAAATATCGGCCTGCTCCGGCATGATGTCGTGGAAGCGCGGCGCCTTGTTCAGCTTCGCGGCGAGCGCTTCGTCGCGAATGTCGCGCCAGGCGGCAGCGAACTTCGTCGCATTGGGAAAATGTCTTCCGGCATCAAGAATGGCCGGTGCATCTATGCGCTTTTCATAGATACGGCGGACCAGATTGGTTCCCAGATCGTAGGCGCCTGACATCTCATTCCCTCAACGAGGCTGTTATATAGCGGGATGCTGCTTTCGGCGATGCCTCACGGAGATTTGTATGACGGGCGGACAGACATCCCGCCGGAAACTTCCGGATATTGGCCTCACTGCGTCTTCGATGCCAACCGCGGACCGGTGTGGACATCGATGATTTCGGGCCTGACGGTGTCGATCTCGCCGTTCCAGCCGCCGCCAAGCGCCTTGTTGAGCGCTATGTAGTCGGTGGCGATCGCAACGCGGCTCTGCAGGACGGAGTCGTCGGCGGAATAGGCCGAGCGTTCGGCATCGAGCACGTCGAGAAGGCTGGTCTCGCCGGCCTTGTAGCGCGTTCCTTCAAGCCGTGCGGCATCGCCATAGGACTTCGCCGAGGAGGCGAGCTTGCCGTTCCTGATACGCTCCTGCGACAACGAAACCGTGGCGTTCTCCACGTCTTCCAGCGCCGTCAACACCGCGGCCTTGTAGGCGACGAAATACTGGTCGCGTTGGGCCCTGGCGACGTCGACGGCCGCCTGCAACTGACCGGCGTTGAACAATGGCACGCTGAGCGACGGTCCGAACGACCAGCCGATGGTGGAGCTCTTGCCGAGGTCGCCGAGCTTCAGGGACGTGGTGCTGATGTCGCCGGTCAGGCTGACGCTCGGATAGCGCGCCGCCTCGGCTTGGCCGATCTTGGCGGTGTATTGCGCATACTGCCGCTCGGCCATGCGCACGTCCGGGCGGGTGAGCAGGATGTCGGCCGGGATACCGGTCGGGATCGGCAGGCGCGGCGCCGGGATCGGTGTCACGCGTTTCAAGCGCTCGTTGAGTGCCGCCGGCGGTCGTCCGGTCAGCACGGAAAGGCGATGTACCGCCTCGGCATAGCTCGCCTCCAGGCTCGGAACGCCGGCTTCCGTGCCGCTGGCCTGCCCCTCCGCCTTGGCGACATCCGCCGCGGTCGCCGAGCCGGCCAAGGCCATGGTGCGAGTGAGCTGGGCGGTTTGCCGCTGCGATGCGGCGGAGCGCCGGGCAAGCGCTATGCGTGCCTGATAGCCGCGTGCCTGGACATAGTTAGAGGTGACATCACCAACCAGCGTGAGAAGGGTCGAGCGCAATTCCTCTTCGGATGCATCCAGCCCGTAGCTCGCCGCCTCGACGCCCCTGCGATTGGCGCCGAAGAGGTCGATCTCCCAGCTGGCGTCGAGGCCCGCCTGGTATTGATCGTAGGTCTCGCTGGCTGTCGTGCCCGCGGAGGTGGCCGAAACCCTGTTGCGGGTGGCCGAGGCCGAGCCGTCGGCGGATGGGAGCAACGTGCCCACCGATTGGCGATAGCTTGCCCGCGCCTCGCGGATCTTGGCCTTGGCGGTGGCGACATCGAGGTTGCCGGCAACAGCTTCGTCGACAAGTGCATTCAACTCGGGATCGCGCAGGCGCTGCCACCATTTGGACAATTGCGCAGGCTTCGCCGGTTTCGCCGGCTTCTGCCCGCTCCAGTTCGCCGGCAGCGCCAGAAAAGGCTTCTGGTAATCCGGGCCGACAACGCATCCCGAGAGCAGGGCAGCGGCAAAGGCAGGCAAAAGAAACCCCTTCGCGGTCGCGAGACCGCGTTCAAAATCAAACATTTGAGAGAAACCTTTATTCCGGTGTGGCTGTGGCTGGTGTCCCGCCCGAATTCTTGTTGGCCGCCTTGCCCTTGAAGATGCGGCGCACCGTGACGAACAATAGCGGCACGAGGAAGACACCGATCACCGTCGCCGCGATCATGCCGCCCATGACGCCGATGCCGACGGAGTTCTGCGCGCCGGAGCCCGCGCCACTGGCGATCGCAAGCGGCGTGACGCCAAGGATGAAGGCAAGCGACGTCATCAGGATCGGCCGCAGGCGTTGCCGTGCCGCGTCGAGCGTCGCTTCGACCAATCCCTTTCCAGCCGACTGGCGGTCGATGGCGAACTCGACGATAAGGATGGCGTTCTTGGCGGCAAGACCGATCGTGGTCAGCAGACCGACCTTGAAATAGACGTCGTTGGTCTGGCCAAAAAGGGTCGCCGCCGCCAGCGCGCCGAAGATACCGATCGGCACCGAGAGCATCACCGCGAACGGGATCGACCAGCTTTCATAGAGCGCGGCGAGGCAGAGGAAGACGACCAGCGCCGAGATTGCATAGAGCGACATCGCCTGGTTGCCGGAAAGCCTCTCCTGGTGCGACAGCCCGGTCCATTCATGCGAATATCCGGCGGGCAGTTGCGCGACAAGTTTGTCGATCTCGTCCATGGCCGCGCCCGAGCTTTGGCCGGCTGCCGCCGCGCCCTGGATTTCGACCGCCGCCGACCCGTTGTAGCGTTCGAGGCGGGGCGATCCGTATGTCCAGTGGCTGGAGGCGAAGGCGGAGAACGGCACCATGACGCCGCCAGAGTTGCGGACCTGCCATTTGTCGAGATCCTCCGGCTGCATGCGGAAGTTCGCGTCCGACTGCAGATAGACCGGCTTCACCCGGCCGCGATCGATGAAGTCGTTGACATAGTCGCTGCCCCAGGCAGTCGACAGCGTGTTGTTGATGTCGGCGAGGCTGATGCCCAGCGCGCTCGCCTTTTCCTGGTCGATATCGACCGAGAATTGCGGCTGATCCTCCTGGCCGTTGGGGCGCGTGTTGGCGAGCAGCTTGCTCTGCGCGGCAAGGCCGAGCAGCTTGTTGCGCGTCTGGATCAGCGCCTCATGGCCGGCGCCGTTGACGTCCTGCAGGTAGAAATCAAAGCCGTTGGTGTTGCCGAAACCCTGGATAGCGGGCGGGGCGAGCGCGAACACCTGGGCGTCCCTGATTCTCGAGAAGGCGCCCATGGCGCGGCCGGCCACCGCCGATGCGGCGAGAGCCGGCGTCTTGCGCTGGCTGAAATCCTTCATCCGCACGAAGGCGATGCCGACATTCTGCCCGGCGCCGCCAAAGCCGAAGCCGGAAGCGGTGAACACGCCTTCGACCGCGTCCTTCTCTTCGTTCAGATAATGGTCGGTCACCTCAGCTAGCACACGCTCGGTGCGATCCTGCGTCGCGCCGACCGGCAGCGATGCGCTGGTGATCAGGATGCCCTGATCTTCTTCCGGCAGGAATGAGCTCGGCAGTCGGGCGAACATCCAGCCCATGGCGACGACTATGGCCAGGAATACGGCAAGGAAGCGCCAGGAGCGGTTGATGATGCCCTGCGAGCCGTCTCGATAGGCGATCGTGCCGCGGTCGAAGACGCGGTTGAACCAGCCGAACGGCCCCTTCTGCGTCGCATGGTCCTTTGGCGGGCGCAGGATGGTGGCGCAGAGCGCCGGCGTCAGCACCAGCGCGACCAGCACCGAAAGCACCATGGCCGAGACGATGGTGACCGAGAATTGCCGGTAGATAATGCCGGTGGAGCCGCCGAAGAAAGCCATCGGCACGAACACGGCCGACAGCACGGTGGCGATGCCGATCAGCGCGCCGGTGATCTCCTTCATCGATTTGCGAGTCGCCTCCTTCGGCGGCAGACCTTCCTCGTGCATCACGCGCTCGACATTCTCGACCACGACGATGGCGTCGTCGACGAGCAGGCCGATGGCCAGAACCATGGCGAACATGGTGAGCGTGTTGATCGAGTAGCCGAAGAAGGAGAGCACGCCGAATGTGCCGAGCAGCACCACGGGCACGGCTATCGTCGGGATGATGGTGGCGCGCAGGTTCTGCAGGAACAGCAGCATCACCAGGAACACCAGCACGATCGCTTCGGCCAGCGTCTTCACCACCTCCTCGATCGACAGGCGCACGAAGGGCGAGGTGTCATAGGGGTAGACGACCTCGACGCCCTGCGGGAAAGTCGAGCTCAGGCGGTTGATGGTCGCGCGCACAGCCTCGGCCGTGCTGATCGCGTTGGCGCCCGTCGCCAGGTTGACGGCGACGCCGGCGGCGGGCTTGCCGTTGTAATGGGCTTGCGTGGTGTAGCTTTCGGCGCCGATCTCGACCCTGGCGACATCGTTCAGCCGCACCAGCGAGCCATCGGTGTTGCTTTTCAGGATGATATTGCGGAATTGCTCGGCGGTCTGCAGCCTGCTCTTGGCCGTCACAGTGGCGTTGAGCTGCTGGCCCTTGCGCGCCGGAAGCCCGCCGAGCTGGCCGGCCGACACCTGCGTGTTCTGCGCTTCGATCGCGGTCGCTACATCGCCCGGCATCAATGCATATTGCGCAAGCTTGTCGGGATCGAGCCAGATGCGCATCGCGTAGCCTGAACCGAAGAGCTGCGTCGAGCCGACGCCTTCTACGCGCTTCAGCGTGTCGTTGATGGTGCTGTCGACATAGTCGGCGAGATCGGTCGAGTTCATCTTGCCGTCACTCGAGACGAAGCCGATGACCATCAGGAAACCGGTCGAGGATTTGGAGACGGTGATGCCGTTGCTCTGAACGACCTGCGGCAGCTGCGACTGCACGAGCTGCAGCTTGTTCTGCGTCTGAACCTGCGCGGTGTCAGGATTGGCGGCGCTGGTGAAGGTCAGCGTGATCGAGGCCTGGCCGGTCGAGGTCGACGTCGCCGTCATATAATCGAGGTTGTCGATGCCGGTCATGCCCTGCTCGATGACCTTGGTCACCGAGTTCTCGACCGTCTGGGCATCCGCGCCGGGGTAGCTGGCACCGATGTTCACGGTGGTGGGCGCGATCTGCGGATATTGCGAGATCGGCAGCGACTGAAGCGCCAGCAGCCCGCCCAGCATGATCACGATGGCGATCACCCAGGCGAAGATCGGCCGGTTGATGAAGAAAGCCGACATCGCTTCAGTTCCCAGTTGCGCCAGATGCTGGTTGCCTGGCGGCGCCGGCGGCATTGCGTCCGGCAGGCTCCGCCGAGGCGGAGCTTTGCTCGCGATCCTTGATCTCGCCGGTCGTTTCGTCGATCGTCACCTCGACCGCCGTCGCGTCGCCGCCGGCGCGTACCAGTTGCAGGCCCTCGACGATGACGCGGTCGCCGTCGCTGACGCCGGAGTCCACCAGCCAGTTATTGCCGACGCTGCTGCGCACGCTGAGCACGCGCTGCTCGACCTTGCCCTGGGCATTGAGCACCAGGGCCGTCGCTTGGCCCTTGGCATCGCGGGTGACGCCGCGCTGAGGCACAAGGAAGCTGTTCTGGGCGACGCCTTCCTCGACGATGGCGCGCACATACATGCCAGGCAGCAGCAGGCGGTCGGGATTGGGAAACTGGGCTCTGAGCGCGAACGTGCCGGTGGACTGGTCGACATTGGCGCCTGTGAATTCCATCTTGCCGTTCTGTGCATAGATGGTGCCGTTGTCGAGCTTCAGCTTGACGCTGACATTTGCCCCGCTGAACTTTACGCGGCCTTCGTTGATCGCCTGGCGCAAGTTGAGCAGGTTGGTGCTCGATTGCGTGACGTCGACATTGATCGGATCGAGCGAACGAATGGTGGTCAGCACAGTCTCCTGGTTGGCGGTGACCAATGCTCCCGGCGTCAATGTCGATTTGTCGATGCGGCCGGCGATAGGCGCAGTGATCGAGGTGCGGTTGAGGCTGATGCGCGCTGTCTCGACGCTGGCCTTGGCCGACGCGACATCGGCCTGAGCCTGCGCCAGCGTCGCGGCGGCATCGTCGTAATCCTGCTTGGAGACGACATTCTGCTTCAGCAAGCCGGCATAGCGGTCGAACTTGGCCTGCGCCGTGGGCACCGCGGCTTCCGCTTTCTGTTGTGTGGCGACGGCGCTGTCATAAGTGGCCTGATAACTCGCCGGATCGATGAGGTAGAGAGGCTGTCCCGCCACCACCTCCGCCCCTTCCTGGAACAGCCGCTGCTGGATGATGCCGTCGACCTGCGGGCGCACCTCGGCGATGAGCGAAGCAGCCGTGCGGCCAGGCAGCTCGGCGGTGATCGCAACCGACTGCGGGTGCAGCGTGATGACGCCGACCTCGGGCCTGCCGGCACCCCCCATGCCCGCCGGCACCTGGCTCTTTTCCTGCGAGCAGGCCGCCAGAAGAAGCGCGGCGCACAGAATTCCCGTCCAGGGAGACAGGCGGCGTGGCCTCGCCGGCGGAGAACGACTAGGCTGGATATGCATTGGCTGGGTCTTTCCCTGGAATTTCGGTCCTCCGCTGGCCGCTCGCGCCGGGCGCTTCGACCAACAGCTTGCCGAGGTGGCGGGCGAGGAAGCTCTGGATGTCGTTGATGAAGATGTAGACCACCGGCACGTAGACGAGGCCGAGCATGGTGGACGAGACGAGCCCGCCGAGCACGGCGATCGCCATCGGCGCCCGGGTCTCCGCGTCGGCGCCGATGCCGAGCGTGATCGGCAGCATGCCGGCGCCCATGGCGATCGATGTCATGGCAATGGGCCGAGCCCGCTTGCGGGCGGCGAAGCACAGCTGGATCGCGCCCGTCAGCATCTGCTTCGACAGGATCCGCTGCCCGGCATGGGCGCCGGGGCGGATCGTCAGGAGCGAGCTCAGGGAGGCAAGCAACCGCAGCATCATCAGGGCTTCCCACATCATCATGTGTTCCGTGCTGGTGCGGTCGCGCGGACGCGCCCGCCAACTCGCAAAGAAAGTACCGGCCGGCCCGTGAACGGGTGGGTCAGGGGGCCGGCCGGCGCAGCCGATCAGAGTTGCTCGTCACTCCGGGGTAGGGGTGGAGGGAGCTGTCCACCGTGATCGGGCAGACCTCCTTGGCCGGCTGCCTCCGGCGGACCTCCCCATGGACCGGGGGGCGGGCCGTGCGGCCGATCCGCCGAAGCAAGTATTTCGAGCTGTTCGGGCGTCAGCTTGGCGCGCAAAACAGCGATGGCGTCCTTGAGCTTGGCGGCAGAGGCGGCGCGTTTGGTCACCTCGTCGGCTAGCTTTTCCTGGAAGGCGAAGGGGTCATGCCCTGCTTGATCGGGCCTTGCCTGATCCGGCTTGCCGCCGGTGGCATCGTCAGGCCCTCGGCCGGGCGGGCCAAAATCGGGCCGAGGCGGCGCCAGCACCGCTTGCAGCGCGCTGGTGTAGTCGCGCCAGGCGTCGATCTGCTCGGAGCGGATGCCGACCCGGGTCTCGAGCGCGGCTAGCCGGGCAGCGAGAAATTCCGGCGGCGGCCCCATGCGCCGCGGGCCGAAGTCCTCGGGGCCGTGCCGCATTGCTTGGCGCGGGCCGTGCCACGGCATCGGGCCGGGACCTGCGTCGTCCTGCCGGCCGATTGCCGGCGGCTCGCCTCCGGGCGCCGCGCCAGAGTCCGGTTGAGCGGCGAACACGGGGTGGATGGCCGCGACCGAAAAGAGGCCGAGCGCCAAAAGTCTGCTTCGCATGACGTGATCCTCTCCTGCATGCTTCGGATGAAGGGGAGGATAGGAAGCGTCTTTTGCCGCTTTGCTTCGGCGCGTTGCCGAAGGTTTCCGGAAAAAGGAGAATTGTTTCCGAATGTTTCCGGCGGCGTTGTGGAAACGTTCCGTTGCAATTTTCCATGCCGCTCGGCGTCGTCGCTCCTTATAATCAGGCACAAAAAGGCAAGCGGGCGAAGAATGCAGGCACAATCCCACATCCTGGTCGTGGATGACGATCGCGAGATCCGGACGCTGCTCGGGCGCTATCTCGACGGGCAGGGATTTCGCGTGTCGGTAGCGGCGGACAGGCGCGAGTGCGAGCAAAAGCTCGGCTCCGGCCAGTTCGACCTCATCGTGCTCGACGTGATGCTGCCGGACGGCTCCGGGCTGGACATCTGCCGGAGCCTGCGCGATCGCAAACCGCATATTCCGGTCATCCTGCTCACGGCGCTGAAGGAAGATGTCGACCGCATCATCGGGCTTGAGCTCGGCGCCGACGACTATCTCGGCAAGCCGTTCAATCCGCGCGAGCTTTCTGCCCGCATCCGCGCGGTGCTCAGGCGTTCGGCGCCGGAAGAGGCCATCCCGCCCAAGGTTCGCGTCTATCATTTCGCCGGTTACAGGCTGGAGCCGGACACGCGCAAGGTGATGGATGCCGATGGTGCCCTGGTCGACCTTACCGGCGCTGAGTTCGACCTGCTGCAGGTCTTTCTCGACAGGCCGGGGCGGCTTTTGTCGCGCGACCAGCTGCTCGACCTGACGCAAGGGCGCGAGCGCGAGCCGCTCGACCGGTCCGTCGACGTGCTGATGAGCCGGCTGCGCCGGAAATTCGCCGAAGCGGGCGAGGAGAGCTTGTTCAAGACCGTGCGAAATGGTGGCTATCAGCTGACCGCGCGGGTCGAGACCGCGGAGACCGAGGCATGACCTCGCTGCGCCGGCGGCTGATCATCCTGCTCGTCGCGTCGATCCTCGGCGTGGTCGGCCTCGCCACCTTCGTGGCGGTCAAGGTGCTCGGCGGGCCGTCGCCCGAGCTGATCATGGGTCCGCTCGCCCACCAGATCCAGTACATGGTGCAACTGGCTCCCGGGCACATGCCGAATTCAAGCGATGCGCCCGTCAACGTACGGGATCGCCCGGCCGACGGCGTCGAGGATCTCAAGCACACAAAGGTGCTCAACGAGATCCTGCGCCATGACGGCCTTGATGTTTCGGCCGTGGTTAGCCGCAAGGCCGGCGGACCGGGAATGGTCGCTTCGGTCGTGCTGCCCGACCATCGCTGGATGATCGTCGATGTTCCCGATTTCGGCCCGCAGCGCGATGTCTGGATCGGACTGGCGGGCTGGATGGCGCTGATCGTGCTCGGCGCCACGCCGGTGTCGATCTATTTTACCGGCGTGCTGGTGCGGCCGCTCGAAATGCTTGAAGCCGCCGTCAGCAAGATCGGATCGGACGGCATGCTGGCGACTTTGCCGGAGAAAGGCTCGGCCGAGGTGAGGGCCACGGCCCATGCGCTCAACGAGCTGTCGGCAAGACTGAAGATGGCGATGGAAAGCCGCATGCGGCTGGTCGCGGCGGCCGGCCACGATCTCAGGACCCCGATGACCAGGATGAGGCTCCGTGCCGAATTCCTCGACGAGGACCGCGAGAAATGGCTGAGCGACCTCGACGAGCTCGACCGCATCGCCGACAGCGCCATCCGCCTTGTGCGCGAAGAGGTGAACCAGGACGCTGTCGAGCCGGTGGCGCTGGACAGGCTGGTTCGCGACATCGAGGTCGAGATGGTCTCGCTCGGCCATGCGGTCACGATCGACCATCTCGACCATGTGTCGGTCAAGGCCGGCGCGCTCGGCCTGCGCCGGGCGCTGCGCAATCTGATCGTCAACGCCGCGACGCACGGCAAGAGCTGCACCGTCTCGCTTACGGGGCGGGGCGGCCAGGCGGTTCTCGCCATCGCCGACCGCGGCCCCGGTATTCCGCCGGACCTTCTGAACAAGGCCTTCGAGCCGTTCTTCCGGGTCGATCCGGCACGCACGCAATCCATTCCGGGCGCGGGACTAGGGCTTGCGATCGCGAAGGAGATCATCGAGCGTTATGGCGGAACCATCACGCTGGAGAACAGGCCGGGGGGAGGACTGCAGCAGAGGGTGGTTTTCGCAACAGCCTAGCACCGACCCGTTCTTCCGTGCTCAGGGCTGTCCGGATCCTTGGCGCGGTCTCAAGCTTTCGGCCACTTTCAATTGCTTGCTCGCGCCATCGTGACCGCACCGCTGTTGCGGAGCGGAGCCTCAAGATGTGAACTTGTCGATACGATGTTTTGCGAGGATGCCAGCATGCCCATGGGCAAGATTGAGTTTTGCGCGGCAGCGATGATCGTTGCCGCCACAAATTTCGCCGATGCACGGCCCGATACACGCACAATGACCTGCGCGCAGACCCAGGCGCTGATCGAGAGCCGGCATGCGGTGGTGCTGAGCACCGGGTCGAACACGTATGATCGCTATGTCCGCCAATTCGGTAATGAGTGCGACGCTCCCTACGTGCCGATGGTCGGCTATGTTCCGGCCAGTGACGGTCAGTGCATGGTCTACCGGTGCGAGCAGCCGGCGCCAATGGTTCCGGATTGAGTTGCGCTCGCGGCTTCTCTCCAGGTGAAATACACCGATCACCCGCGGAGCATCAGTTCGGCATAGACAGCCCGGGTCCCGTGTTTCCAAAACCCGCCTATGAAGGGTGGCTAGCACAAACCGGCCACCTTTCAGTGGCAACAATCGAGCGTCACAACCCGAGCGGCCACCCGGCCTTCGGCAATCTGAGCGGCCGGTCAGGTTCGGCAGCTTTGATCAGTTCGGCCGCCGCCGATATCACATGGTCTGCCGAGCGCTCGACCTTATCGAAGCGCCGCATGATCCGAAGGCGAAGACGCATGAGCTGATGCAGCTCGGCACGTCTCTCATCAATGGCCGGTGGTTCAAACAACGCTGCTACGCCTCCCAGCGGCGGGGTATCTTCGGCCAACCGTCGCTCACGTCAGTTCTTGCAGCGAGATCACCATAGGGCGGAGAGCCTTCAACCTTCGCAGTAGGTTTACCGCGCCATTGTGAGAACTAGGTCACCGGCCCGGCGTTTCGCCGATTTCACGGTGAAGATCGAGGCGCGTCACCCGCAGACCGACGCGTGGCCTCAACCACCTCGAGCAAGGCCCGCTGTACCTCGTCAGCCGCAGCGTCGGTAACGTGCATCTGGCGCTCAGTCCGGAACTGCAGGAGCGCAACCTTGGCGGCCATATACAGGCCACCATGTGCATGCTCGTGGGTGTTGAAATCTCCGATCTGCATGCAAGGGAAACCGCGTCCGGCTGCCTTGGTTCCAAGGTTGGACGTGCGCGGGTAGTCTGTCTTCCGGGTGGCTTCGAACCGCCCGCGGACGGAAAGGTCGCAAAAAACCAGACTAACGTTCTCGGTTTGCTGGCGTCCTGGGGCTTGTAGGCCAGCAGGCGAAAAGCGGCCTTCAGCCGATCTTCTCATGAAATCGACAGGGTGCGAGGATTCCAGCGCTTCGTGCTGACGTCAACGGCCTCAGCCATTGACTGAAAAGAACGCAAGTGAGCTAAAAGGTTGGAAAAACTGGTACGCCCAAGGGGAATCGAACCCCTGTTACCGCCGTGAAAGGGCGGTGTCCTAACCGCTAGACGATGGGCGCGCTCAGACGAAGCGGCTTATAATTGCGTTGTTGCCAACCGGCAACCCATCAGCCGCCACATGCGACAACTTTTTTCACCGCGCCGTGAAACGCGCGGCTTTAGGCGAATAGCGGTTCGCGAGCGCAGCCGAAGGGCAACGGGCTCAGCCGTCCTCGCCACCGCCGCTGCGGCGACGGCAGCGCCAGTTCCAGTCGCGCTCGGGGCCGACGTCGATATGGACGGATTCGGTGTGGCAGTAGGTGCCGACGCCACCGCGGCCGGGCATCGTGCGGACGTAATTCGCCAGCTCCCATTTGGAGACGCCGGGCACCTGGATGTCGGCGGCGGCGCAGTACATATGGAGCGAGTTCTTGGCGCCGTTGGCGCGGCGGTTGCGCGAGGGGTCGCGATAACCGGAGGTGACGACCATCTTGCGGCCGAAATGGCCCTCGATCGTCTTCAGCACGCGCACCAGCGACGGCTTCAGGCAGGCGACGTCGACGCTTTCGTTCTGCTTCAGAAGGCCGTTGGGCGCGAGTCTCGCCATGCCGGCGGCCGATGCCACCTGATAGGAACCGCCGCCCTCATCCTCGTTGAGATCGACGTCGCTCTCGTCGTCGATGCCGGACTTGCGCTTGATCTCGAACAGCGCGGTCTGTCGCACGCCGGGGAGGGCATCGGCGCCGGTGATGTGATTGCTCGGGTCATCCAGAGAGGCCAGTTGCACCGGCTTTGCGGCCGGCGTCGCGGAGGCCAGCTCGACGATCGGCTTGGCGGGGGCGGTCACGGCCTTGGCTTGCGCCGGCGGCTGGGTCCCCGAGCGCGAGTTGATCAGCGGCGCGGGCGCGGCCGAGGCCGGCGTGGTGCTGAACAGCGATGCAAACAGGCTCTTCTTCGGCGCGGCGATCGGCGGCTGCGCCGGCTCGCCCGCTGTCACATAGACGCCGTTGCTCATGGCCTGCGTGGTCGCCTGCGCCTTCGACGCAATGGCCGCGGCATCGC
>Ga0315336_1005102_pt1 | contig 14712 bp, 14 predicted proteins | sample ASW5metaG_FD_204512 | JGI IMG/M metagenome (GOLD analysis project Ga0315336, IMG submission 204512) | Ammonia-oxidizing marine archaeal communities from Monterey Bay, California, United States - ASW #5 | ecosystem: Environmental > Aquatic > Marine > Intertidal zone | place: USA: California...
ATAGATTAATTGATCCTACTGATGGTGAAATAATTGTTGATGGAACTAACGTAATGCAACTGAATGAAAAACAGTTAATTGAATTTCGTAAACATGAAATGAGTATGGTTTTTCAGCGCTTTGGTTTGTTTCCACATAAAACTGTTATTCAAAATATTGCGTATGGACTTGAAATTCAAGGCAAAGAACTCAATGAAAGAAATAAAATAGCTATGGCTCAAATAGAAGCTATAGGTCTCCGAGGATTTGAGCATCAATACCCTAGTCAGTTATCTGGCGGCATGCAACAAAGAGTTGGACTGGGTCGTGCTTTAGCCACCAACCCAGAAATATTATTAATGGATGAAGCTTTTAGTGCACTAGATCCATTAATTAGAAGTGATATGCAAAAACAGTTACTTGAACTTCAGTCAGAATTAAAAAAAACAATAGTTTTTATCACACATGATCTTGATGAATCTCTTAAACTTGGTGATCATATTGGTATTTTAAATCATGGCCGTCTCGTGCAAGTTGGAACTCCTGAAGATATAATCATGAAACCTGCAGATGATTATGTAGCTGCCTTTGTAAAAGACGTAAATAGAGCAAAAGTACTCCGAGCTAGAACAGTTATGGTGCAACCTGAAAAATTTAATGGGAGTGAGGTTAAGTTAGCTGACACGTATAAAGTTGATGAAGATACGTATATTGAAGAATTTTTACCAAGAGTACTTGGGGAAAGATGTACAATTGTAGTAGTTGATAATAAAGGCGATACCGTGGGCTATATTACTGAAAAAGAATTGGCTATTTCGCTAAGTAAAACTAGCCAAAATGAATCACAAAAAACTTCTTAATAAAAAGATTATAATTTCTGCAGCAGCTGATGGCATTGGATGGGCAATTGCTCAAGCATGCCTGTTAAATGGAGCTATAGTTTATATAACTGATAAGAACAAAGAAGCTTTAGATAAAATTTCCAAACATGATCTTTATAAAAAAAAATTATTTTTAAATAGAGTTAATACTGGAAATTTTAAAGAAGTTGAAAATTATTTTAAGAAAATCAAAAATAGAGTTAGTAATATCGATGCACTCATCAATAATGTCGGAATTGCAGGTCCAACAGGTAAACTAGAAGAGTTAAATGTTAGTGACTGGAAGGAAACAATAGATATTAACATCAATAGTCATTTTTATTTTACTAAATTTTCCATTCCATTACTTAAAAATAATAATGGAGGATCCATAATTAATTTGTCTTCAACGGCAGGTTTATTTGGTTTCCCTTTACGCTCACCTTATGCTGCTAGCAAATGGGCTGTAATTGGCATGACTAAATCGCTTGCGATAGAACTAGGAAAATTTAATATTCGTGTGAATGCTATATGCCCGGGATCCGTTTCTGGAGGCAGAATGAAAAGAGTTATTGCTGCAAAAGCAAATTCACTTGGCATTAAAGGAAAGATTTTACAAAAAGAATATGAATCAATGGTGTCACTTAAAACTTTTGTTGATAAAGAAGACATAGGTAATATGGCTGTATATTTATTATCTAATGAGGCACATAATATTTCAGGACAAGCATTTACGGTTGATGGCAATACTGAAAGAATGAGTTAGTGAAACAATATGATTATGTAATTGTTGGAGCAGGGTCAGCAGGTTGTGTTCTTGCAAATAGATTATCTGAAAAATCAAATATATCAGTTGCAGTTATTGAAGCTGGACCCTCAAGTGATTCATGGAAAGTTGATATGCCTAGTGCTTTGTTATATACAATGCATGATTCAAAAATAAACTGGAAGTATTATTCAGAACCAGAACCTTTTTTGAATAATAGAAAAATATTTTGTCCACGAGGAAAAATGATTGGTGGATGTTCATCTCATAATGGAATGGTTCATATAAGAGGACATGCACAAGATTTTAATCGTTGGGCTCAGAAAGGATTAACAAAATGGAGCTATAATCATGTACTGCCATATTTTAAAAAGTTAGAAACCTGGTCTGGTGGAGAAAATGAATATCGTGGAGGAGAAGGCCCATTGCAAGTTTCTAAATCTAAAATAAACGAAAAATTTCCTCTTTATCAAGCTGTAATAGATTCAGCTATAGAAGCTGGATATCCTTATACAGAGGATCCCAATGGATATATGCAAGAAGGTTTTTGCACTTATGACCTAACAATTAAAGACGGAAAGCGATGTGGCGTTGGTAAAGCCTATTTGAAAGAAGCTTCAAAAAGAAATAATGTTGATATTTTTATAAAAACTTCAGTCCAAAAAATAATTATTGAAGATAAAATAGCAAAGGGCATTGAGGTAATAATAAAAGAAAAACAAGAAAAAATTTTTGCTGGTAAAGAAGTACTAATATGTTGTGGCTCAATTAATTCTCCAAAATTATTACAATTATCAGGAATAGGAGAAGCAAAAGAACTTCAACAGGTAGGTATAAAAGTAAAACATCACTTACCAGGAGTTGGTAAAAATTTGCAAGATCATTTAGAGATATATTTACAACATGAATGTAAAAAGCCTATTACACTGTATGGGCTATTTAATAATCCATTTAAGAAATTTTATCATGGAGCTCAATGGTTTCTTTTTAAAAAAGGATTATTGGCACATTCACATTTAGAAATAGGAGGTTTTGTTAAAAGTTCAAAGGATTTTGATCATCCTAATATTCAATTCCATTTTTTTCCATCTCTAGTTATTGAACATGGTCTTAAAAATCCAACTAAACACGCATTTCAGTTTCACGCTAGTCCGAATAGACCTACTAGTCGTGGTTGGGTAAAATTACGAACTTCTGATCCTAATGATTTGCCTATAATACAGTTTAACTATCTTGAAACTGAAGGAGATAGACAACAGATGCGTGATTGTGTGAAAATATCTAGAAATATTTTTAATCAAAAATCTATCCAAAAATATATAGGAAAAGAAATTTGTCCTGGTACTGATATTAAAAATGATGATGAATTAGATGAAGTTATAAGAAATACTTCGGAAACAGCGTACCATCCTTCTTGTACTAATAAGATGGGCCTTGACGATATGTCTGTAGTAGATTCTAATACAAATGTTTATGGTATTAATAACTTGCGAGTTGTTGATTCTTCAATTTTACCAGATATTGTAAGTGGAAATTTAAATGCTTCAACAGTTATGATAGCAGAAAAAGCATCAGATATAATACTAGGTAAACCAGAACTAGAACCATTAAAAAAAAATTTTTTTAAAGCTGCTTAATTTAATAACGACTTGATGGTTCCCAAAGATTTATTTTTTCTTCTTTTGCGAAATTATCTATTTTTTTTAGTTCAGATTTTGAAAATTTTAAATTTTTTAAACTATCTAAACATTCATTTAATTGCTTTACTGTTCTTGCACCAATTAGAGCAGAAGTCATTGTTTTATGACGTAAAATCCAAGCTATTGCTAATTGAGATACAGTTTGCCCCCTATTTTTTGCAATTTTTTGTAAACCATTAATTTTTTTTAAATATGAGTTAGTGATTTTATTTTTATCTAATGAAGAATTTTCTGCAGCACGTGAATTCTTAGGAATATTATTAAGATATTTTTCTGATAACATACCCTGGGCCAAGGGTGAAAAAGCAATACATCCAATACCTAATTTTTGTAAAGTATTTAGCAAATCTTTTTCAATCCATCGATTTATCATAGAGTATGAAGGTTGATGTATTAAACATCTAACACCTCTTTCTTTTAATAATTTATTCATACGTATAGTTTGTTTTGATGAATATGAAGATATTCCAACATATAATGCTTTTCCTTGATATATAGACTGAGCCAAAGCATCAGCAGTCTCTTCGAGAGGAGTTAAAGGATCAAAGCGATGAGAATAAAATATATCTACATATTCTAGTTGCATACGCTCTAAACTTTGATCTAAACTTGCAATTAAATATTTTTTTGAGCCCCATTCTCCATATGGGCCAGGCCACATATCGTAACCAGCTTTAGTAGAAATAATTAATTCATCTCTAAAAGGTCTTAAATCTGAACTCATTAATTTACCAAAATTTAACTCAGCCGAACCATAAGGAGGCCCATAATTATTTGCTAAGTCAAAATGAGTAACTCCACGATCAAAAGCTTTAAAAATCATTTTTTTTGATTCTTTTGAAATATTATTACCACCAAAATTATGCCATAAACCAAGGGTTATCAGAGGTAATTGGAGACCACTTTGACCACAACGTCTGTAAATTGATTGATCATATCTTTTTGTGTTAGGCGAATAAGTCATAAATTATTTTAATATATCACTCTCTAAATCAAATTTAAATTATTTTTTATAGCCTCAATATGTCTTGGTTTTATTTCACAACAACCTCCTAGTAAAGTAGCTCCTTGTTTAGCTGTAGTTTCTACAAAGTCATTAAAAACACTTGGGGTAAAATCCTTTAATGTACCTAAAACATCAGTTGGTTGTTTAAACTTTGGACTTATAACAAAGTCTTCTGGAATATCTTTAAAAGCATTTACTTTGAATCCGTAAGGAAGATTATATTTTTTAAATTCTGGTAAAACTAGTTTTACAATTTCAGGAGAAACGCACGCAGCAATTATACCACAACAACTATAATTTTTTATTTCCTCAACTACATCTGCCGTTGTTTCATTACTAGGCAAACGTGCATTTTTTCTAAAATGCAATCCTATAAGGACGGGTTTGTTAAATTCTTTTATTGCCTCACATGCTATTTTAGTTTCTTTAACACTGCTGATAACATCAAGATAGAAAAGATTTACAAAAGGGTTTAATATTTTTGCAGTTTGATAAAAACCTTCAAATACTTCCTTATCATTATTAAAGAAAGGAGCTTGGTATGTATCAGCATGAGTCGGCAAAGATCCAGCAATTAAAATATTTTTATTTGATAATTCTTTAGCCTTCTTTGCAAGTTGACCTGCAAATCTGTTGGCAGATTCAAAATAATCTAGTTTATTGTTTTGAAGTAGACGTCTTTTCCTTACACCAAAATTATTTGTAACAATTAAATCTGCACCAGCATTGATAAAATCTAAATGTGTTTCCACTACAAGATCATGATAATCTTTATTAATTAGTGCTGTTGCTGACCATAGTGTTCCTTCAGGCTTTAGTCCTTTTTCTAATAAAGTTTGACCAGTCCCTCCATCTAATATGTACTTTCGATTTTGCAAAAACATAATTCAATATAATTCCTTTTTTAAGGAAAAAAAATATTATAAAAAATATAATTATTGATATAAATTTAATTAATATGGATTTTAACCATTTTCTTACTAGTTATATGCCTGATCCTAGTGTTGGATCAAAAAAACATTTTCAAAACATGATAGATCAGGCAGTTTTGGCTGAAAAATTAGGATATCTTTCTATTTATATTCCAGAACATCATTTAGTTAATGTCTTAATGATGCCTTCTCCATTACAAATGGCTGTTAAATTAGCGACTCTAACTAAAAAAATAAAACTAGTAACTAGTGTAGCAGTACTACCTCTCCATGATATGAGAATCTATGCAGGAGAGGTTGCGACTGCAGATATTCTTACAGAAGGAAGATTAATTTTAGGTGTTGCTCGTGGAGCCTTTGCCTGGGAAATGGCAAGATTAGATTCACCAATTGAACTTTCAAAAGATAAATTTATTGAATCATTAGATGTATTGGAGTCATTATTATCAAAAGAGAATTTTTCTTATGAAGGTAAATATTATAAATTTGATTCAATTACAGTGATGCCAAGACCAATAAGCAAACCTGTACCTATAATGATTGCAGCAATGGGTATAAATAGTATTCGAAACGCTGCATCAAAAGGATATCATGTTCAATCTACAGTTTTATCAGGAACTAAAGGGTTTTTATTAGAACGTACCGTTGCTTTTAAAAAAGGAAAAGAAGAAGCAGGAGAAAGTGGAAAATTTTTAAAATTATCTATGCAAAGAGTTGCTTATGCAGCAAAAAATGAACAAGATGCTAAAGAAAAAAATAAACTAGCCTATGAATATTATAAACGGTTTGATAATATGTATACTGGACCAGGAAAAGTTAACAAAGGATTAATTGAGCCGTTACCGCGAAAACAAAGTTTAGAAGATTTAACAGAAAATTTATTAATTTGTCCTCCTTCTGAAATGATAGACAAGCTTGGTGTATATGCTGAGGCAGGTGTGGATGAGATTATAATAAGTGCAGGTATTGGGCAAACACAGGAAGAAATGATAGAGTCAATGCATCGTATTAGTGAAAAAGTGATACCTTATTTTAAAAATATAAATTCTAAAGTTGCATAAAAAAATTGTACTATGATTAAACCAATTGTTTGTGATTATTCAATTGAAGGGAGTGGACAACCACTTTTTCTTATACATGGTATCGGAGCATCCCGGGATGTGTGGCGATTTATGATTCCTAAATTAAGTGAACATTTTACTGTAGTTTCATATGACCTACGAGGTCATGGTACATCTTCTAAGCTTTCTTATGAATTTAATTTAAATGATCTTGTTCATGATCTTGAAAAATTAAGAAAACGTTTAGGTTTAAAAAAGGCTTTTTTTGTAGGCCATTCTTTAGGAGGTATGATTGCACCAGCTTATGCACTAAAATATCCAGAGCATGTTAAAGCTCTTGGTTTACTTTCTACTGCAGCTGGAAGAACTAAAGAAGATAAGAAAAAAGTTTTAGAAGTAGTAAAATCGATGGAGTATTATGGCATTTCTAAAATTTTACCAACTTTAATTGACAGATGGTTTACCGATGATTTTATTAAGACTTCTTCTGATATTATTGAACGTCGCATTCAGCAAGTAATAAAAACTGATCCAAGAATATTCATGAATGTATTTCGCATTTATGCAAATACTGAAATGAGTCCTTGGTTATATAAAATAGAATGCCCAACACTTGTTATGACAGGAGAAAATGATAATGGTTGCAATCCAAGGCTCAATAAATTTATTGCAAATGAAATGAAAAAATCAAAATTAGTTATACTACCAGGTTTAAAACATTCAATATTATTAGAAGCATCAAACGAAGTTTCAAAATATTTAATTAATTTTTTTTTAAAATAATTTAAAATTGATCTTCTTCAGTTGAACCTGCCATAGCAACAGTTGATGACTGACCTCTTGTCAAAGCTTGAGACACAGCATCAAAATAACTTGTACCAGCTTCCCTCTGGTGCTTGGTGCTTGTATACCCATCTTTTTCTGCAGCAAATTCAGCTTCTTGCAATTCAGAGTAAGCTGCCATTCCATCCTTCTTATACTCTTGAGCTAATTTGAAAGTTGCATAATTATTTAAATGAAAACCTGCAAGCGTAATAAATTGAAATTTATAACCCATTTTCCCAAGTTCAATTTGAAAACTCTTCATAGTCTCCTTATCCAGATTTTTTTTCCAATTGAAAGAAGGTGAACAATTATAAGCAAGTAATTTATCTGGAAATTCTTTATGAATTGCTTCCGCAAATCTTTTTGCTTCATCAAGATCTGGTTTTGCTGTTTCACACCATATTAGATCAGCATAAGCAGCATAAGCTAAACCCCTGGAGATAGCTTGATCTAATCCTGGTTTAGTTTTATAAAATCCCTCTACTGTTCTTTCTCCAGTAATGAAAGGTTTATCGTATTCATCAATATCACTAGTAATTAAACTTGCTGCATTTGCATCAGTTCTTGCTAGAATTATGGTTGGAACATTCATCACATCTGCAGCTAGTCTTGCTGCATTTAACGTTCTTATTTGTGTTTGTGTTGGAACTAGTACTTTACCACCCATATGACCACATTTTTTTTCTGAAGATAGTTGATCTTCAAAATGTACGCCTGCAGCACCAGCCTCAATCATTGCTTTCATAAGTTCAAATACATTTAATGGCCCACCAAAACCTGATTCAGCATCAGCAACAATTGGAAGCATTCTATCTTCTATGGTTGTATTTTTATTTTCAAATCTTTCCATTGTTTCTATTTGATCAGCACGTAACAATGCAGAATTAATTCTTTTTACGAGACTAGGGACACTATCAACAGGATACAAACTTTGGTCAGGATAAGTATTACCAGAAGTATTAGCATCAGCTGCAACTTGCCAACCTGAAACATATAACGCTTTGAGTCCTGCTTTAGCGTGCTGAACTGCCTGATTTCCAGTAAGCACACCAAAAGTTCCCACAAAATCATCTTGATTCAGGTATTTCCACAACTTTTCTGCACCTTGTCGTGCAAGGGAATATTCAATTTTCACAGAACCTTGTAATTTTTTTACTTCATCGATAGAATACAGCCTATTAAGACTGTTCCATCTAGCTTCTATTTCTTTGTCAGAAGTGTTGATGTAATTATTTCCATTAATCTTCACTGCAGTCTCAGAAGCACACATTATTCCTCCATTTTTTGTAAAATATTAGTTAAGTATTTTAATTTTGAGACTAATCAATAGATCTTCTTAAGGTCCAACCGTATCTATTACTATAATAAGCTTCTGTTCCTCTGATAGTGTCGAGATTGTATGATTTTTCGATGTCTTTTCTAGTTATTTCTGATAAAATTCTAACACTATCAACTAACGAATCTTTAGATTCTCTTATATTAATTTCGTTTATAGGTGAAGGAGCAGTCATATAATATTTACATTATTTACTAAAAAAATCAGTTATGCAATTTTTAATTGTAAATACAGGGTAAATTGTGTAAATATTAGAATTGTAAAAAATGTAATTTTGTAAACTTTGTAAATATGGAACCAGGTGAATTATCAAACATTGGATCTAAAATAAGGAAAGAAAGACGATCAAAGGGATTGTCACAATCCGAACTATCGAAAAATTTAGGTATTTCAGCAAGTTATTTGAATTTATTAGAAAGTGGTAGAAGGACAATTACTGTACCACTTCTCATTAAAATTGGCAATGAATTAAGTCTTTCATTGAAGGATCTTACAATTGAGAGCAATCAACGACTCCTATCTGATGTTATGGAAGTGTTGAGCAATGAATTATTTGAAGATCTAGATATTACAAATCATGAAACGACAGAATTTATTAACAACAATCCAAATATTGCAAAAGCTTTACTATCTCTAAATGATTCTTATAAAAGTATTAGAGATGATATGCAAAATCGTCTTGAAGCTTTAGATGTTGAGTCTTCTATAAAAGAAAGAAAATCATCCAGACTTCCTGTGGAGATAGTATCAGATTTTTTGCAAGAAAATAAAAATTATTTTGATGACATCGAAAGAAAAGCTGAAAATATAAGAAAAAAAATTTATTTTGAAGAGGGTCATCGAACAATTGGACATAGTCTAATCCAGTATTTACTGAATGAACACAATACTAAAACTAAAGTTATTTCTACTGATGAAGATGAAAAATCAATCAAAAGATTTGACAAAAATAAAAAAACTCTTTTTTTATCTGAAATGTTAACATATTCAGCAAGGAATTTTCATCTTGCATATCAAATTGCATATTTTGATGGAAAAGAAACAATTGATCAAATTATCCAAGATAATAAAATTTATTCTGAAGAAGTTATTTCTTTATTAAGCATATCTTTATTAAATTATTTTGCAGCAGCAATTTTAATGCCATATGATCAATTCTTAAGTAGTGCAAAAAAATATAAATATGATGTTGAAATTTTAATGCATCATTTTGCTGCTAGCTTTGAACAAATTACTCATAGACTAACTAATCTTCAACGACCTGGCAATGAAGGTGTTCCATTTCATTTTCTTAAAACCGATATTGCAGGCAATGTATCAAAAAGATTTTCTTTATCAGGCATTCATATACCTCGTCATGGAGGATCCTGTCCTAGATGGAATGTATATATAGCTTTTTTAAATCCTGGAAAAATACATCCACAAATATCCAAAATGCCAGATGGTAAAACGTATTTTTGTATTGCAAGAGCTTTTGAAAAGGGAATTGAAAAACATGGTATGCCTAGAAGTTTTGTTTCTATTGGGCTTGGTTGTGATTTGCAATATGCCAAAGAACTGACTTACTCTGAAGGAATGGATTTACAAAATAAAAAATTGGAAACACCAATTGGAGTATCCTGTAGAATTTGTCCTAGGGTTGATTGTCAGCAAAGAGCTTTTCCACCTATTGATAAAGATTTAAAGCTTGATATCAACTATCGAGGAACCTCTCCATATGTAACGATTTAAATTTTAACAAGCATTTTTCCTATATTTTTTCCATTAAGTAAATCGATAAAAGCACTTGGAGCATTTTCAATACCTACTACTATAGTTTCTTTCCATTTTATTTTTTTATCTAAAATCCAGTTTTTCATTTCATTTTCAAAATCACTATAATCTTCAAAATGATCAAATATTAAGAATCCTTTTATTGTAAGTCTTTTGACTAGAACATGGGCCATGTTTTTCAAACCATGAGGTTCTGTAGCGTTCATCTGTGATATTCTTCCACAAATAACTATTGTGCCATAATTTTTCATTCTAAAAATTGCTGATTCTAAAAATTGTCCGCCAACATTATCAAAATATAAATCATAGCCTTCTGGGGCAAGTGATTTTAAATGTAGAACTAAGTTATCTATTTTTTTATAATTGAATGCTTCATCCACACCTAATTCATTTTTAAGCCAATTTACTTTTTCATCACTTCCTGTGCTTGCAATAACTCTACATCCTTTTATTTTTGCAATTTGACATACCATAGAGCCAACTGATCCAGCTGCTGAAGAAACTAATACTGTTTGATTTTCTTTAAGAGCACCTATGCGAAATAAACCAATGTAAGCGGTGTGCCCAGTAAATCCCAGAGGACCAAGATATGTTTGAATAGGTATATCTATAGGATCTATTTTGATTAAATCATTATTTGATGCAACAAATTGATCCCTCCAACCATAATCACTTTTAACAATATCTCCAGGCGATAAAGTTGAAGTATTGCTTTCTAAAACTTTACCTATTGCAGCTCCTTCCATAGGTTTATTTAATTCAAAAGGAGGTTTATAATTTTTCCTCTCTGTCATCCTTGCTCTCATATAAGGATCAACTGAAATCCATTCATTTTTTACTAAAACATTATTGTTATTATCAATATTAATTTTTTCTTCTCTGATTTCAAAATGTGATAATTTAGGATCGCCTGAAGGAATATATTCTTTTAAGGCTGCATATTTGGAGATATTTGTCATTATTAAAATTTATACTTATTTTTTAATTCTAATAGATCAACTATAAAATTATCTCTCATAGTTGTTAATTTATTAATAGACGTTCCTTTTGATTGTTTTCTTGTCTCTCTGATTATTTTATTTGATAATTTTTTAGTAAGATTTGGTGCTTTTAATTTTGTCCATGGTATTTTTAAAGTTGGTCCAAATTGCTCTAACGTATGTTTCATACCTAATTTTCCACCTGCTAGATGAAAGGTTAAAAAATTGCCCATTAACGCCCATCTTAATCCTGGTCCATGAATAATAGCCTTATCTAAATCATCAGAAGAGGCAAGATTTTCATTAAGTATATGTAATGACTCTCTCCACATGGATTCTTGTAATCTATCAGACAAATAGCCTTCAACTTCTTTTTTTAAAATTAAAGGATGCATATCTATAGATTGATAAAAAATTTTTGATTTTTTAATAAAATTTATTTTTGTTTTTTTTCCTTTAACAAGTTCTACAAGTGGTAATAAATAAACAGGATTAAAAGGATGTGCTATTAAGAACCTCTCAGGTAAGATGCAAGATTCTTGAATTTTAGTAGGAAGTAATCCCGATGAACTTGAAGCAATAATAGCATTTGGTTTTGCCCATTTACTTATTTCTTTAACAATCTTTTTTTTGATACTAATATTCTCTGGAGCGTTTTCTTGGATTAAATCAGCGTCTTTTACTGCATTTTTAATAGAATCAGCAAAATATAGATTTTTTTTATTTAATTTATTCGTTTTATAAAATTTTAAAACTGAATTAGAAACTCTTCTAATCTCATTTTTTAAAAAATTTATCTGAGAAATATTTGGATCATAGACGTTAACAACTTTATTTTTTGCAAGTAATCTAATTGTCCAACCTGCACCAATGACTCCTGTGCCAATAATGGCAATTTTTTTTATTGGAGAATTCATTTAAATTAAAAGTGTTTTTTTAGTTTAAGTTTTTCTCTTGTTTCTGCAGCGGTCATTATTTTTGCACCAATATCTTCAACTATGCAAACTGCTTTTTCAACTAACTGGGCATTAGAAGCTAATACACCCTTTTTTAAGTATAAATTATCTTCAAGCCCCACTCTTACATTACCACCTAAAATAACTGATTGTGCTACCATAGCCATTTGCATTCTTGCAATTCCAAATCCTGTCCAAATTCCTTCTTTTGGTATCATGTCGGCCATTGCTTTCATTGCATTAGTATCAGCAGGAGCTCCCCAAGGTATGCCAAGACATATTTGATACAAAGGAGGATCATCGATTAAACCTTCTTTATATAATTGATTAGCAAACCATAAGTGTCCCATTTCAAAAGCTTCCATTTCAGGTTTAACACCGAGTTCTTGCATTTTTTTTGCTGCTGCTCTTAATTGAATAGGGGTGTGAACAAACAGCATGTTTGTATCACCAAAATTTAATGAACCACAATCTAGAGTGCAAATTTCAGGGAGTAATTCTTCAATATGTTCCAGTCTGTCTAATGCATGTATCATATCCGTGTTAGGACCAACTGGATTTAAAGGATCTTTTCCTTCACCTACTTCAAAATCCCCTCCCATACCTGTTGTAAAATTAATAACAACGTCAGTATCACTAGAGCGAACACGATCTGCTACTTCTTTGTAATATTCTAGTTTTCTACTTGGTTTTCCTTCTGGTTCACGAACATGCATATGAACAATGGCAGCACCTGCCTTCGCAGCATCAATAGCAGAATCAGCAATTTGTTTTGGTGTTTTTGGTAAATCAGGATGTTTCCCAGCAGTATCTCCAGCACCAGTTATTGCGCTAGTTATTATTACATTATTGTTCATTGTAAATATTTGTAGTATTCTTTTTTTAAAAGGTCAACAAGTGAGTATTTTTCTAAAAACAGGCAGAGTTAGATCAGAATGGGCGGACTACAACGGCCATATGAATTTAGCATATTATATACATTTATTTGATGGAGCTTGGGAAAAATTATTGGGTAAATTTAATATTGGAGAAGAAGCAGCAAAAAAAGAAAAAAGAACTACTTTTGCAGTTGAATCACATACAACTTACGATCAAGAATTAAAAGTAGGAGATGAAGTTGATTTAAATTTATTGTTTCTTGATCGAGACAAAAAAAGAATGGTTTATAAATTAGAAATGAAGCACAAACAGGAGCAGTATCTTGCTTCAACAACAGAAGTATGCTCCTTATATGTAGATTTGGCTAAAAGAAAAGTTATAGAATTTGATAAGGAAAAATCTGAACGTATAGATAAATTTATTTTAGAAAATAAAAAAATGTATAACCCTGGTACATTATTTTTGATTAATAAATTAAAAAAGTAATTATAAACTTTTATAAGGGTCTCTGCTAAATATTCTTCCAACCATAGGAATAAATTCTTCAAGAGGTATGGTGTCATAATTTGGATCAAAGGAAGATTGATCCCATTTATGGCAAAAGTTTATAGTAGCTTCATAATATTGATGACCAATATATTTATCTCTTAAGTTTCTATCTTGCTGGTAATGATGATTATAATAATAAGATTGGAACAAACCGTGCTTTTCAACAATCCACCTAGTTTTTTCAGAAACAAAAGGCTTTAAAACAGAAGCTGCCAGTTCTGAATGATTTAAAGGAGCAATTTCATCTCCAATATCATGTAATAAGGCAGCCACAATCATTTCTTCATCTGAACCATCTCGTTTTGCTCTAGACGCTGTTTGCAATGAATGCTCTAGTCTAGAAATCTTGTATCCGCCCAGTGAATTGTCTAAACTTTTCAGAACTCTAATGACTCTGTCAGCAGTACCATTAATATGTTTATCTTCAAAATTAGATAGAAGATCATAATCTTCTTTGTCTCCATCCTTCATTTGCGAGAACTTTACTTGCTTCATATAAATTGTAATAATGTATATTTAATTCAACAATTATGAAGTTTTAATTTCTATGGAAAACTACAAATATATTCAAGATAAGTTAAATAATGGCAAAATTGTTATTCTTGATGGCGCTAATGGATCAGAATTGGAAAAAAGAGGGGCACGAATGGATAGGGCAGGATGGTGTGGCCCGGCGTCAATTACCCATCCAAGTATATTAGAAGATATTCATAAAGATTATATTGCGGCTGGAGCAGAAGTTATTACTACCAATACATTTTCATCAGCACGACATGTTCTTGAATATTCAACTTTTAAAGACCAAACAGTTGAAATAAACGAAAAAGCGATGGAGTGTGCCATTTCGGCCAGAAATCATTTTCCTGATAAAAAAGTAGCTATTGCGGGCTCAATATCATTATCTTTAGTAGCAGATATTGTAGATGGAATTAATGATCCTGCAGAATTTCGAGATAATATGAAACTTGCTCAAAAAACACGAGAAGTAACTGAATTTACAGAAGAAAGTATTCGAGAAGGTAGTTTTAATTATAATAAAATTTTAAAAAATTTTAATGAACAGATCAGTATTTTTAAAAAATATAATATTGATTTGATAATCTTAGAAAT
>Ga0315336_1005103_pt1 | contig 14711 bp, 6 predicted proteins | sample ASW5metaG_FD_204512 | JGI IMG/M metagenome (GOLD analysis project Ga0315336, IMG submission 204512) | Ammonia-oxidizing marine archaeal communities from Monterey Bay, California, United States - ASW #5 | ecosystem: Environmental > Aquatic > Marine > Intertidal zone | place: USA: California...
GCTGGCAGCGTGCCCGACGAGGATGCCGACGCCGATGGCGACGGCCTGTCGATCTGCGAAGGCGACTGTGACGACACCAATGGAGAGATCAGCCCTGACGCCCTCGAGGAGTGCAATGGGGTGGATGACAACTGCGATGGCGAGCTCGACGAGTCCTGCCCGACGGACGACACGGGGCTTGTGAAGAACGATGATTCGGACGGCTGCGGCTGCAATGCCAGCGGATCGTCCACCGCCTGGCCCGCATGGTGGCTCGCGTTGGCTTTGCTAGTCAGGCGGCGACCATCGCGATAATCCCGGTGGGAGATCTGGCGCTCTGTTTCTCCTCTTTCTGTGCGATAGAGGTCCAATGACCGTGTTCGATGGCGCGCGCGCTCGCGCGGTGGCCGACGGCCTTTTTGGTATAGTCCGGTGATGCTCGAACTCAGCCTCCTTGTAGTCGTCGCTATGGCGGGCGAGGCGGAGTTGGACCGGGCCACAGCGCTCGACTTCGAGGCCGAGCAGCTCGACGACGAGGGCGACTACGCAGGAGCGCTGCCTTTGGCAAAGGAGAGCCTTCGCCTGCGGGAAACACACGACGCGCCCCCGCGCCTCGTCGCGCGAAGCTGCGCCAATCTGGCCGAGATCCTGTTGGCGACAGGCGAACCTGCAGCCGCGCTCCCGTACGCCGAGCGGGCGACGGAAATCCACAAGAAGCGGGGCGATCCCGACGCGCTCGGCCACGCGCTCAACAAATTGGCCCGGATCCAGAAGGATCTGTCGGATTACGAGTCTGCGCTGGCCACGACGCGCGAGGGGCTGGCTATCCGCCGAGCCGGGCTGGGTGACCCTCACCTGGACGTCGCGCAGAGCCTCCATGGGCTGGGCGACATCTTCGCCGACATGGGCCGCTTCGTAGAGGCGATCGCCAACCTCGAGCAAGCCATTCAGATGCGGCGCGCCCTGGATGCGGAACCAACGCTGATCGCCAAGAGCATCAACAACTTGGCCATCATTCGCTACACGTTGGGCGAATATGATGGGGCAATCGAGGACTTCGAGCAGGTCTACGAAGTGTTCCTCGCCGAGGTGGGCCCCACGCACCCGTTCACCGCGGTAGCGCTAGGTAACCTCGCAGCGGTCCTCGAAGAGGTGGGCCAACTGGATCGCGCGCTTGCGCTGAGCAAGAAACAACTGGCCACCGCCATGGAGGTCCTCGGGCCCGACCACCCCGACGTCGCCGATGCCCACAACGGGCTGGCGGTGATGTACTTCTCGAAGGGCGACTACGATGGCGCGCTGGAGCATGTCGGCCGCGCCAACGAGATCTACGAGGCCGCCGGTCGCGACCAGGATCAGATCCTCACGCTGGGCAACATGGGCCAGGTCTTGGACTCGCTCGGCCGCTACGAGGAGGGCGAGCGAGCGGTCTCCCAAGCCGTCGACATCGCCGAGAGACTCTGGGGACGCAACCACCTCGAATTCGCGTCCGCCCTCTCGGCCTGGGCCGGAACCCTGGCCAATCTCGGGCGCAGCGACGAAGCGGTCGAACGATATCGGGAAGTCTTGACCATTCGCGAAGCGATCCTCGGTCGAGAGCACAAGGAGGTGGCCGCATCGATCAACAATTTGGCGTTCATGGCCCAGGATCGAGGAGACTATGTCGAGGCGCGCGGTCTCTTCGAAGAGGCCCTGGCGCTCTTCGAGGAGGTCGTCGGTCACGAGCACGAGGCGGTCGCGATGGCGATGGGCAACCTCGCCCTGGTTCTCGACGAGATCGGAGACGGCAAGAAGGCGGGGTTGCTCTATGAGGAGTCCGTGGCACTGCGGGAGCGCCTGCTGGGACCCGATCACCCCGACCTGGGAAAGGCACTGGCCAACCTCGCGCAGTCCAAGAGGACGCGCGGCGATCTGGATGGGGCGTTGGTCGAGGCGAAGCGGAGTCTGGCCATCTTTCGGGAGGCGTTCGGCGACCATCACCCGTTGGTGATCCACGGTCTGAACAACATCGGCCTGGTGCTCTTCGACCAAGGCGACGTCGACGGCGCCCAAGCCGCGCACAAGGAGGCGCTGGCCGGACTCTCGGGGGTGGAGGCCAACCTGGAGCTCGAGGCCACTACGATGCTGAACATCGTCGCCGTGCTCGAGCGAAAAGAGGCGTATGAAGAGGCACTCGCCCTATACGAGGCGGCCCTTCCGATCTTGATCGAGGGCGTCTCCGAGCACCACCCGCTGGTGGCCTATGCCCGGATGCGAGGCGCTATTGTCCGTGACGCGATGGGCGACGTCGATGGTGCGCGCGCCGAGTGCGACGTGGCGTTCCAGTCGTCGAGCGTCCACGTGATGGGCTGGCTGGACACGCTGTCCGAGCGAGAAGCCCTCGCGGCCATCGGCGAGCACCGGCAGATCTTGGACGGCTGGCTAAACCTGCACGATCGCCCAGCGGATGCGGAACGCAACTATGACGCGATTCTTTCGTGGAAGGGCGCGGTCTCGCGGCGGATGGCAGCGAGGCGGCAGGTCTCGAGTCCGGAGCTGACCAAGGCGCGAGCGGACATCGCACGACACGTGTACTCCCAAGTGTCGTCGACTCCCGAAGAGCGGAAGGCCACCCTCGCTGACCTGACGGAGCGCAAGGAGAAGCTGGAGCGAGATCTGGCGGAGCAAAGTGCCTCTTTTCGCGAGGAACTGGCGCGTTCCCGAGCCGACTCCAAGGCCGTTGCCGCCGCTCTCCCCGCCGAGGTGGCCCTGGTGGACTACCTCCGAATCACGGCCGAGCCCGACGACGTCTACGTGGCCTTTGTCCTGACCTCCGATGGCGCAGTCACCCGGCTCAAACTCGGCGGTGCGACGCTTATCGAAGACGCACTCCTGGCGTGGAGGGAGGCGCTCGCGTACCGGGACCCGAATGGCGCCCCGATGGCGACCTGGCGGATCGACGAGCGGGGCGCCGTCGTGCACGATCTGGTCTGGGCGCCGGTTTCGGAGCACCTCGGCGAGACCGGCCACGTGATCGTCGTCCCCGACGCGGCCACCGCCACTGTTCCCTTTGCGGCGCTGCCCACCGCCAAAGGGAGATACCTGGTGGAGGATCGCGCGATCACCTACCTGGAGTCCGCCACTGATCTCCTCGGCGACGACGACGGCACGACGGGATCGGGCGCCCTGGTAGTCGGGGACGTGGCTTTCGGGGAGGCGACCGCGTCGTCAGACGCGTTGGCGATGCGTGCCGCGGCCTGCGCCGAAGGACCGTGGAATGCCCTCGACGGGACCGGGGCGGAGATCAGATCGGTTGCAGCCCGCTGGCGGCGCACTCGGGGCAAGGAGCCGCTAATTCAGCTCGCTGGCGACCGGGCGACCGAGGCCGCCGTGGCCGAAAATCTCGGTGGAAACAGGCTCCTACACATCGCCACCCACGGGTTCTTCGCCGATCCCGCCCGATGCAGCTCGGCGTTGGCGAGGGAGGGAGGCAACTGGCACCCGCTGTTGCTCTCCGGGGTGGTGTTGTCGGGCGCCAACCAGCCGTCGCAGCAACGTGGGGAAGGTATCCTCACGGCCGAGGAGGTCGCCGGCGTCGATCTGCGCGGCACAGAGCTCGTGGTGCTCTCGGCCTGTGAGACCGGTCTCGGCCAGATCCAGTCAGGTGAGGGGGTGCTCGGGCTCCGGAGGGCCTTCCTCGGATCTGGAGCGAGGACGATCATCATGAGCCTGTGGAGCGTGGGAGATCGGGCCACGTCCGCGCTGATGTCCGATCTATACGCGGCGGTCCTGGCCCGCCGCCATGCGCTGCCCCCAAGCGAAGCACTTCGGGCCGCGCAGCTTCAGATGCTGGAGCGGAGTCGGGATGAATTTCGGGAGGGAAGGCCGCAGGATTGGGCCGCCTGGGTGTCCAGCGGGGACTGGGACACGCCATTCGATGCACGTTGAGGGCGTCTGATGCTGTGGCGTAGACCGCACGCGTACATCAGCGACAGCATCGTTCGATCGACCGGTCCTGCGGCCTCGAGCAGCGCGACCACCTCGACGAGGGTCAAAGCCGGAGACGCAGCGCGGCGACGAGTGCTCTACACCCTTTCGTCTTGATCTTCGTCTTCGTTGTCGGGTGGTCGACACACGTCAGCGGTGAAGTGTCTGGCAGGTGACTCTTCTGTCGGAGATGCTCAATTACAACAGAGATGAAGCAAACAACCAGGAGCAATCATGAACGTCCGAACCGCCATCCTCATCGCCACCATCGCCACCATCGCCACCCCCGCCATGGCGGGAATCGACTACGACTTGAGCTACACCACCCAGGGCCACGCCACGGACATGTTCTCCGGTGGGTCTGGCCTCTGGCATTCTTCCCAAGACGGCGCCACCGCCGTCGCAAAAGATCGGGCCCTGTGGAAGGCCGTTGATCGAGCATATACCGACTGTGGAGGAACCCCAATCATTCTCTCGGAGGAGGCTTGGGCGACCAACGAGTGGAGAATATGGACTTTTGGGGACTGGGCCTACCACGCCTGGGCCGCCGCTGAGGTCCGCTACGTCTGCCCGGACGCCTGAAGAGCACACGCCAACCGGCGTCAGCGTTCTCTGGTCGAGTGGCGCTTTGGGGTCCATCAGCGCTTCGACTCGGCGGGTGGGCGGGCCAAAGGTGGTCGAGATCGGGCTCTTTCGTGGTTGGCCGGGTTGTGCTCACGCACGAGTGCGCCCCGGCACGACTCACGGAACGGTCGGTATCAAAGGCCTTCGGGCCCTCTCGGTCGAAGCAGCGATGGCTGGAGCGACGCGATGGCCCGCTCGCGCCGGGCGGTTGGTCGATGGCCTTCGCCTGGAAGTGCGGGTTGACGTTCAGGGCGGCACCACCCGGGGAGCCATATCGACCGCCTCGACGCCACCGCCGAGACCCTGTCGCGCCTGGCGGGCTTGGCTGAGGAGCGGGGTGTCTTGATCCGCAAGAAGCCGTAGTACTCACCGAACCCGCCAGCATAGGTCCGTCGGGCTGAACCACGGACCGATGGCCAAGATGGAGCGGAGCTTTCATCCGGGCATCGACCTGTCGAACAAGAAGCAGCCGGTGAGAATCACCTCAGGAGCGTATCCGGGCAAACGAGCTCATCGCCCTGTTGAAAGCAGCATACGAGACTTCCCAATTCCTCGTGGCAGACCACCTCAGACCCTTTGTCACTCCTGAAAACGGGGACGACATCATCGTCGCAACCGTCCGGTATTGCGTCGTGGTCCAGGTCTGCGTATCGCACGTCAAAGTCCTCGTCTGGATCAGCCACCAAGGGGAAGGTCTCGTCGACTTCTCCATTGCAGTTGTTGTCGATGCCGTCACAGGTTTCAGAGGCGTTGGTATTGATGAAGTAGTTCGTGTCGTCGCAATCCATGAGGTTTCGTACCCAGCCATCTGGCAACTCGAACGTGCACACACGCAAGCCATCGACGCTCGATCCCTGTTCGTCCCCATCAGCATCCGGAGCGATAGTTCGGATACTATCTGAGAAATCAGGATCCTCGACATCGATCAGACCATCACAATCGTTGTCGATGCCGTCACATATCTCTGGTGCGCCCACGTAAACTGTAGCTAGTGAGTCGTCGCAATCCAGGTTGTCGGGCAGAAAGCTACTGGCACCCTCGCCCTCTGGACCGGGGATAGGCGGGGATATTCCACCATCCCCGTCGGCATCCCAGAGGTCGCGGCACTCCTGCTCGCCGAGCACCTCTTCGTGCACCCACGGTTCGATTTCGGCCATGTAGAGGTCGTCGAGCGCAGCCCAATGGTAGGAAAGACGCGTTTCGCCGCCTGCCTGCCATCCCGATCTCACGTCAACATAGAACTCGTCCAAATTGCACCAATCGCAGCAGAAATCGCCCAGGTAGTAGTCGATCCGATCGGCTTGTATGACCTCCTTGTAGCCGAACCCGGTCATGGCGTGGCCACCCACTTCCTTCAAGGCGCCATCCGGAGCGGAAGAATGGTCATACCAATAGAAATTGGCCTCTCCCCACAAGTTCGCGAACCAGAACGGATGACCGTTGGTCACGTTGACCCGAATGTCTTGCTTTTCCACCCAGTTGTAGTCGTCACCGGTCCAGGCTCTTGCTCCGCCGTCGCGTTCTCGGGCAACCTCGAGGATTCCAGCAGAAATGACGTCGCCGGCGAACGGTACCCAGCTCCAATCAATATGGGTGCCACCGTCCTCTCGGTCGTAGGGCAACGCATCTTGTAATGCGCGGGCCATGCGCTTCGTGGGACCGCCCAACCCTGTCATTTCCCCCTCGTCGTTGTACTCGAACTGGAAGGGCCCACCCTGTTCGATCATACAGGTCCAGCCGTGATAGTCCCAGTACCCAAGAATCATTGCGGCCGCCGTTGGCCCGCAGTCCTTGTCTCCTGAGAAGTGGCCCTGCGCCAGGTTCGGCACGCCGGGGATTTCGTTCTCTCGCACCTCGTCCGGGCAGCCGACGGCTTGCGCTGGGGCGTGGAAGAAGAGCGTGAATAGCCCGAGCATGGAGATCAGTTTGTGATGATTCATGGTCAGTTCCCGTGAAGCTGGAGGAAGTTGCGCCATTCCCGCTTGAAGAGTTCGAGGTTCATTAGTTGTTCAATATCGAGGTCCGTTTTCGTGGATGGGATTGGTTGGTAGTCGAATGCGACAGAGCCGCCACTGGTGTCGTAGAAGTAGCTGTTGCCTTCCGCGCTGAACTCGAGGATCGGTCGGAGGGGGTGCCAGTGCCGAGCGACGATCTGGTAGGTGTGGTCGCCGAAGGCCTTTGCAAGTGCGTTCTTCGCGGAGTTGTGCTCGGTCAGCTCCGGGGGCGAACCTTCCCAATAGGCGCGAATGGGAACGCTCTCCAACCCTGATCCGACCTCGACCACCTTCACGATGGAATCGATGTCTGGATCTTGGGAGAGGTCATAGAGATCCTCGAGGGAGATCTTGCCCCCGTTGGTGTAAAACAGGAGGTATGACCACGGCTTTCCGGAGTGGTTCAAATACGGGGATATGGCGACGCGTTGATAGTCGCCCTCCCATCGCTTGGACACCCACTTGTCAACGTGGGAAGCGAGCTCGTTGATCTCGGGGACTTTGACTGCGAGGTTACATTGGTCTTCGGCGCACGCCTCGTACACCAGACCCGATTGTTCCATGCAGTCTTCTGGGATCTTGTTCTGCTGGTTGCAAGTCTCTCTGAATTCCTCCTGGGCACGCACGCAGAAGGTCTCGCAGGGAGCCTCCGCGAGAGCTGGCGATGAGGCCAAAGGGAGGAGGATTGTCGCCCATAGCAATGGCGATGTGAGGTTGTTGGGTGAGAGGATTCTGATCATCATTCGGTCCAGGTGGGTGGTGTCGGGTGTTCGTCTAGAAGACCTGCCCGCCGCGGCGGCGGAAGTGCGCAGCCGTGTCGACTGTGGGTTCCTATGGTCGCCCTGTGCCTGATTGCGCTTGGAGGCCTCGGTTGGAACGCAAACGCAACATCACCCCGCGCAGGAGTGGGTTGAAACAACTTCGAATATGGGGTTGAAACGCCCGTAATTCGCGCCATTGGTACGGTGCGGCCGGAGACTCGCGGTCTGGTCCGCGAACCCGGTACAGACTCTGCTGCACCTCTTGCTCGAGAGGATTCGGTGGTCGGACAGGGGCCATGACCCCCGTTGCGGAGCCTGCTTGAGATCGACCGCGACGATCGAGCCGTTTTTCGTGTTGGCGACCGCCGTAGCGGCGTCCGCCGTGCTCTTCTCAGGGGGTTGAAGTGGCCTCGCTCGCTTCGAGCAGCTGGTCGGGTGGTCAGGAGATCGATGACTTCTGTGTTGAGCTCCGCGGGGTTGGCCAGATCGCCTCGGTCTTTGAGCAACGGGGCGATGTTGCCCATGGAAATGGCGACATCCGGGTGCTTCTTGCTCCCCACCATCCGCAGCTGATTTGCGAGCGCAGCGCGGTAAAGCATCTCGGCGTCGTCACCCCGCCCGGTGCGAGCGTAGACAACGGCATCTCAGGGGTGACGGACCACCGACAGCGGATCACACCGACGCCGTCGCCTGCCGAGGGCCATCATGGCCCCGAAGATCACCAACCATCCTCCTGAAGTCCCCGTTTGGCAGCTGCAGGGCTCGTGGGTGAGCTTGTTGCCTCCGATCTTGCCCTGTTCCTCGCAGGTGCCATCGGCATCGTCGGCATCGACGTAGTTCGGCACGCCATCACAGTCGTCGTCCCCGACGCCCTCGTCGGCATCGCTGACGCCGTCGTTGTCGGAGTCCAGATCCAGGTAATCGGGAATGCCATCGCCATCGGTGTCCCCAGCCCCTTCGACGTCTGAGGGAATGCCGTCGTCGTCGTCGTCCTCTTCGAGCGCATCGAGAATGCCGTCCCCGTCCTCGTCTCCGAGCTCGTCGTTATCGGGAATGCCGTCGCCGTCGGTGTCGGGGTTGAACGGATCCGTACCCAGATCCTCCTCTTCCTCGTTCGTCAGCCCGTCCCCATCCAGATCGCCCGCTGGACCATCTCGGTCGTCGGCGTCGAGGAAGTCGGGGATCGTGTCTTCGTCGAGGTCGTCGTTGAACCAGTCGCCGTCGCCATTGCGGTCTTCGTCGAAGGTGAGCACGCCATCGCCGTCGTCGTCGTCGTCGGCCCAGTTGGGAACGCCGTCACCGTCGGTGTCGAGGTAGTCCGCAGGGGTACCGTCGGCGCAGGTCCACTCGACCTGGTTGTTCGCGGGATTGAGGACGAGCCTGGGCTGACCTCCGTCGGCGCAGTCGAACGCGGTCTCGTCGGCGGTGAGCACGCCGTCCCCGTCGTCGTCGGGGTCGAGGGCGTCGATGTCGCCATCGCCATCGGTATCGAGCGGATTGGCCGGATCGGGCCCGTACTCGTCGCCATCGAGCACGCCATCGCCGTCGGTGTCGGGGTCGAAGGGGTCGGTGCCGTTGTCGGTCTCGTCGCAGTTGCCGATGCCGTCGTTGTCCAGATCTCCGGCGCAGCCCGACTCGTCGCAGTCGACGTAGTTGGGGATGCTGTCGCCGTCGTCGTCGCCGGTGCCCTCGTCGATGTCCAGGAGGCCGTCGCCGTCGCTGTCGAAGTCGAGGTAGTTGGGGATCCCGTCGCCGACGACGACGCCATAGACATCGCAGTCCATGTCCCCGAAGCCCTCGTCGAAGGTCGGGATCCCGTCGCCATCGTCGTCCGGATCCACAATGTCGAGGAGCCCGTCGCCGTCGGTGTCCTGACCGCCGTTCCACTCCACCATGTCGAGCACACCGTCGAAGTCGCTGTCGAAGCCGAATGGATCGGCTCCCGCCAGGACCTCGTCGAAGGACGGAACGGTGTCGCCGTCGTCGTCGAGATCGAGGTAGTTCGGCACCCCGTCGCCATCGAAGTCGTCGTTGGTCGGGTCGCCGTCGCCGTCGAGATCTTCGTCGTCGAGGGTGAGCAGGCCGTCGCCGTCGTCATCGTCGTCGAGGTAGTTGGGAATGCCGTCGAGATCGTAGTCGTCGTTGGTCGGATCCCCATCGGTGTCGGTGTCCTCGTCGATGGAGGGAATGCCGTCTCCGTCGTCGTCGGGGTCCAGTGCGTTGGGCGTGCCATCGCCATCGGTGTCGGTCGGATTGTTCGGCAGGCCGACTTCGGGGCCGTCCAGCACGCCATCGCCATCGGTGTCGGGGTTGAGGGGGTCGATGCCGATGACGACCTCGTCTCCGTCGCCGACGCCGTCTCCGTCGAAGTCGTACTCGCAGTCGTCGGTGCCAAAGGCCTGCTCTTCGAGCCAGGTGAGACCGTCGAAGTCGTCGTCTCCGTCGGGGCCACCGGCGCCGTTGCAGTCCTCGTCGATGCCGTTTCCACAGAAGTCGTAGGCGAGGGGATTGATGGCGGGATTTCCGTCGTCACAGTCGCTGGAGACGTAGCTCTCTCCGGGGTCGTCACAGAGACCGTCCGGCGAGGGGATGACCACCGGGCTGCCGAATGTGTCGAGATCGATGTCCTCGTAGCAGCCGATGAGATCGCCGCCGTTGCAGTCCTGGTCGATGCCGTCGACCGGTATCTCCGGAGCCCCGGTGTAGATGGTCGGATCGGTGTCGTCGCAGTCGTCGTTGCGATCTGAGATGAACAGCTCGTCGCAGTCGCCGTCGTCCTCGAGAACCGGCACGATGCCGCCGTGACCATCGCCGTCATTATCGAGGTAGCAGGTGACTTGATCGGTACCGTTGCAGTCCTGATCGACGCCGTCGTCGGGGTTCTCGGGCGCGCCTGGGTATGTGTTGGGGTCGGTGTCGTCGCAGTCGGTGTCGGTGTAGTCCCACCCGGCACCGGCACAGCTCACGAGGCCTGCCAGCCCCTGGTTTGTTCCTCCCACCCCATCGTTGTCGCCGTCGACGTAGCACAGCTCGCGACCGTCGCAGTCTTGATCGACATCGTCGGCGACGCCTTCGACCGCACCCGGGAAGATCGTCGCGTCGAGGTCGTCGCAGTCGTCGGCTGTGTTTGATTCACCGGCCTGGCTGCACGACAGGTTCGGGGAGACAACCACCGATCCACTGGCGTTTCCAAACGAGTCGCCGTCGGAGTCTTCGTAGCAGAGCTCCTGGGTATCGCAGTTCTGATCAACGTTGTCGGCGACGCCCTCCAGCGCTCCTGGGAAGATCGCGCCGTCGGTGTCGTCACAGTCATCTGCCGTGAAGGACTCGCCGGCGTCGTCGCACTGCAAGTTGGGTGAATCCACCGTGGCGGCGGCGTCGTTGCCGAAGGTGTCGCCGTCGGCGTCCTCGTAGCAGAGCTCGACGCCATCGCAGTTCTGATCGGTCACATCGACGGGGATCTCCACCGCATCGGGCCGGATGTTCGGGTCGAGGTCATTGCAGTCGTCGGCGGAATAGGACTCGCCGACCGCGTTGCAGGTCAGATCGGGGGACACGGTCGTGACGCCGGCGAGATTTCCGAAGCCATCGGTGTCGGCGTCCTGGAAACAGTTCTCGAAGGTGTCGCAGTTCTGGTCGAAGTCATCCGCCGGGACTTCGACGGCGGCCGGATTCACATTGATGTCGTTGTCATCGCAGTCCAGGGTGTCGGTGGACTCTCCGGGGTCGGCGCAGTCGATGTCGGTGGAGACCACGGTTCCGCCGCCGTCGTCGCCGTAGCCGTCCAGATCGCTGTCGTCGTAGCAGAGCTCCTCGGTATCGCAGTCCTGGTCGACCCCATCGGCGACGAGCTCGATCCCCGACGGGTTGACGGACGCGTCGGTGTCGTCGCAGTCGGTGTCGACGATCGACTCGCCCGGATCGGTACAGACGAGGTCGGGTGAGGCCACGAAGGCGCCCGGATCGCCGAAGGTGTCGCCATCGGCGTCGGCGTAGCACAGATCGCCTCCGTCGCAGTCCTGGTCGATGCCGTCGACCACGACCTCCACGGCGCCGGTGTAGATGGTCGGATCGGTGTCGTCGCAGTCGGCGTTATCGTAAGATTCCCCTGGGTCGTCGCAGTCTCCGTCCGGTGCGCCGATGACGACGTTGCTGCCCGAACCATCCCCGTCTCCGTCGACGTAGCAGCCGATGAGGTCGAAGCCGTTGCAGTCCTGGTCGATGCCGTCACCGGGGACCTCCGAAGCCCCTGGGAAGATGTTCGCGTCGGTGTCGTCGCAGTCGTTGTTCACCGGCGAGATGTTGGCCTCGATGCAGTTCCCGTCGTCCTCGAGAACCGGGTTCGTATTTCCATAACCATCGTTGTCCAGGTCCTCGTAGCAGGTCACCTGGTCGGTGCCATTGCAGTCCTGATCGATGCCGTCGTCGGGGGTCTCGACGGCGCCGGGGAAGATGCTTGGATCGCCGTCGTTGCAGTCGTTGATGCACAGGAGGAACCCGTCGCCATCGGCATCGGGATTGTTCGGCGTCAGCACATCGCAGTCGTCATCCAGACCGTTGCAGGTGAGCTCCGGCTGCGCTGGGTTGACGAGGGGATTCGCGTCGTCGCAGTCGCCGAGACAGAGGGTGAATCCGTCGACATCGGCGTCGGGATCATCGAGGGTGAGCAGATCACAGTCGTCGTCGAGGCCATTGCACGTGGTCTCGACCTCGGAGGGGTTGACCAGGGGATTGGTGTCGTCGCAGTCGTCGACACACAGGGTGAAGCCGTCGGTGTCGGCATCCGGGTCGTCTGCGGTGAGGGGGTCGCAGTCGTCGTCTGTGGAGTTGCAGGTGGTCTCGGGCTCGCCCGGATTGACGTCCGGATCGGTGTCATCGCAGTCGTCGACGCACTCGGTGAAGCCGTCCCCGTCGTCGTCGGTATCGTCGTCGGTGAGCACGTCGCAGTCGTCGTCGAGGCCGTTGCAGACGATCTCGGTCGCCACCGGATTGACCGCCGGATTGGAGTCGTCGCAGTCGAAGCAGACCGTGAATCCGTCCCCATCGGCGTCGGGATTGTCGAGAGTCAGGACATCGCAGTCGTCATCGATGCCATTGCAGAAGGTCTCGGACTCACTGGGGCTGATCAGGGGGTCGCTGTCGTCACAGTCGTCGTTGCACAGCTGGTGACCGTCTCCATCGGCGTCGGGGTTGTTCGGTGTCAACGCATCGCAGTCGTCGTTGACGCCATTGCAGGTCACTTCGACCTCACCGGGGTTGACCGCCGCATTTCCGTCGTCACAGTCGTCGACGCACAGCGTGTAGCCGTCGCCGTCGCCGTCGGGATCGTCGAGTGTTCCCGGCAGACAGTCGTCGTCGAAGCCATTGCAGGTGAGCTCGGTCTGGTCGGGATTGGCCAGCGGGTTGGTGTCGTCGCAGTCGGTCGTACAGAAGGTGTGTCCGTCGACATCCGCGTCGGGGTCGTCGTCGGTGAGCACGTCGCAGTCGTCATCCAGGCCGTTGCACTGCACCTCGGTCAGGCCCGGGTTCAGGAGCACGTTGTTGTCGTCACAGTCTCCTTGGCACACCGTCCAGCCGTCGCCGTCGATGTCGTCCGAATCCAGGGTCAGGACGTCGCAGTCGTCGTCGATGAGGTTGCAGAGGACCTCGACGACCCCGGGATTGACGTCGAAGTCCCCGTCATCGCAGTCGTCTACGCAGAACAGGTAGCCGTCGCCGTCGCCGTCCGGATCGTCGTCGGTCAGTACGTCGCAGTCCTCGTCGATGCCGTTGCAGGGGACCTCGGGCTCGCCGGGATTGATAGCGGCGTCCGTATCGTCACAATCATCGATGCAGAAGAAGCCGTCGCCATCCCCATCGGGGTCGTCGCCCGTGAGCACATCGCAGTCGTCGTCGATGAGGTTGCAGGTGATCTCAGGTTGTTGGCCGTTTCTCGCCGGGTCCACGTCGTCGCAGTCGGTGTTGGTGGGCGACTCTCCCAGATCCGTACAGATCAGATCCGCGGAGACCACAGTCGCGCCGCCGTCGTCACCGTCTCCATCGCCGTCCCCATCGACGTAGCAGAGGTCGCCGCCGTCGCAGTCCTGGTCGATTCCGTCGCCGATGATCTCGGGCGCGCCCAGGAACACATTGGGATCGCTGTCGTCGCAGTCGTCGACGCCGGCGTTGAACCCGTCGCCGTCCTCATCGCAGCCTGGGTCGGGGAAGCCGTCGCAGTTGTTGTCGATCCCGTCGCACGGGTCGGCGAACACGCCGGGGTGCACGTTGGGGTCGTTGTCGTCGCAGTCGTCGACCGAAGCCAGGTAGAAGTCCCGGTCCAGATCGTCGGGATTGATCATGCCGTCTGGCCCGCCGAAGGCGCCCAGATCCGGGTCCGTGCCGTCGGTGTCCAGGTACGAACCGCTGTCGCCCACATCAATGAGGGCGCTTCCCAGTGGCGGGTAGACGTCCGCCAGGTTGCACCCCGACGTCCACGACAGGTTCGCGTCCGGGTTCGGGGTGAAGTTCGGGTTGCCCAGCGCCCGGTTGGAGTTCTGGCTGTTGTCCCAGTAGTTCCAGCTGGGAATGCCGGAGTTGTTCTGGTCGTGGATGCCGTAGGGATCGTTGTCGATGATTGCGCTGTGGGTGACGATGGCGGCGGCGTTGGTCTGGATTTTGAAGCCGCCGCCGTTGGTGTTCGAGCGTCCGCCGACCACGGTCAAGAACGAGAGCGTCACGTCCGAGTCGACCACCATGTGCCCACCCGTGCTGTTGGGGGTGGAGTTGTCGAGGAAGACACTCGCGGTGATGAACGAGCCCGCCGCCGCGTCGATCATCCGCATCACCCCCGACGAGTTGTTGGTCGTGTGGTTGTCGCAGATGAAGAGTCGAGTGCCCTCGAAGAGGACACCTCCTTCCGCGCGCATGGCCCCGGAGTCCCCATTGGAGGTATTGCCTTCGATGTGCACGTCGGTCAGCGTGGCCGTCCCGCCATCGAGCAGCATGGCGCCGCCGTTGCCGCCCGAGTTGGTGTTGTTGGTCACGGCGCTGTCGGTCACCGTCAGATCACCATTGGAGACGATTGCACGCTGCGTCAGGCCATCCATCACGACGTCGTCGAGGGTCAGGTCGGCGGCCGCATCCAGGTCGACGCCCAGACTGCTGTCCGGGCCGATGGTCATGCCCCGGATCGTCGCGGTCCCCGCTGTGACGTGGAAGATCGGGTTGGCGCCGACGACACTGGTCAGGCCCGGCCCGCCGACCGTGTCCAGTGTGATGTTCTGGTTCAGGATGAGGGTGTTGGACTCGTTGTACGCCCCCGAATCAATGCAGATGGTCTCGCCGGGGGATGCGGCGAGGACCGCCGACTCGATGGTCGTGTGGGCGCAGCCGGCGCACACGTCGCGGT
>Ga0315336_1005104_pt1 | contig 14710 bp, 11 predicted proteins | sample ASW5metaG_FD_204512 | JGI IMG/M metagenome (GOLD analysis project Ga0315336, IMG submission 204512) | Ammonia-oxidizing marine archaeal communities from Monterey Bay, California, United States - ASW #5 | ecosystem: Environmental > Aquatic > Marine > Intertidal zone | place: USA: California...
CCCGAATTGGCATCGAAACTACACTCCCGTATGACGGTCTGGCGCGACTCGGTCAAAGCCCAAATGCCTACTAGTCAGCCTCAACATGATTGAGGCGAAGGGACACAAACCAACGAAGCCGAAATTGCTGATTGACGGTCACCGGCAAGCGTCACAGACCGTCGTCCTTGCCCACGGAGCCGGTGCCGGGATGGAGAGTGAGTTCATGCAGGCAATGGCTGACGGCCTGGCTTGCCACGGACTCAGAGTCATTCGCTTCGAATTTCCCTACATGATCCGGCGGCGCGAAGCCCAGACGCGACGGCCACCCGACCGCGAATCGGTCCTGCGTGATGCGTGGTTGGAAGTGATCGAATCGCTCGAAGTCGACAGACTGATCGTCGGCGGAAAATCTATGGGCGGACGCATCGCCAGTCTGATTGCCGACGAAGCCGAAGTCGCCGGGCTGGTCTGTCTCGGCTATCCGTTCCATCCGCCAGGCAAACCGGACAAGTTACGGACCGAGCATCTCAAGACGATAAGAACTCCGACGCTGATCGTGCAGGGCGAGCGTGATGCGCTCGGCAACAAGCAGGATGTCGCTGGCTACAACTTGTCGAACAATGTCCAATTCCATTGGCTGCCGGATGGCGATCACAGCTTCAAGCCACGTAAACGCTCTGGACGGTCACAGGACGACAATTGGAACGACGCCCTCCGGATAACCGCGAAGTTCGCACAGCTACATTCGAAGTCAAGAGATTGAGACAACATCCGATGTTCACGCTCGAAATCTTCTCCGACTACATCTGACCGTGGTGCTATCTCTGCACCGTGCGTGTGGCAAGGCTTCAAACGACCTTCGACGTCGATATCGCATACAGGCACTTCCCGTTGCATCCAGAGACGCCCGAAGCAGGGCTTACACTGGAAGAACTGTTCGCTGGTCGCAATATCGACATCCCGGCTGCCCAAGCGCGCATGGTGCACTTGATGGCCGAAGAAGGATTGCCCTACGGCGAACGAACGATGACCTACAACAGCCGCTTGGCCCAGGAACTGGCAAAATGGGCTGAGACACAATCCGGTGGTCCGCAAATCCACAATACGCTGTTCCAAGCCTACTTCGTCGATCATGCGAATCTCGCGAAGATCGACAACTTGATCGCGATCGCAGAGCAAGTTGGCCTGCCCGCTGTGGAAGCGAGAAAAGTGCTTGTGGAGCGACGTTTTCGGGAATCTGTTGATGCTGATTGGCAACGGTCACGCGAACTGGGCATCACCAGCGTACCGACATTCGTCATTGGAAACCGGGGTCTTGTGGGAGCCCAACCGTATGAGCAACTGGAATCTCTTGTCACGTCGGTAAGTGCTCAACACCGCGAGAACTGACACAAAGAACGGGATGACCGCCAAGGGGGTAGCTGCGTCGAACTGACTATCGCTCAATCGACTCCACGAGCCCGCCGAATTGCGCCTTGACCGTGATGATCAGCTAGAATAATCGTGTAACAAACATCTTACTTCGCCACCGGTCTGCTCCGGTCGCAGGAATTGATAATCCGTGATCAAAAACATATTGGGCCGAACGGGTCTCGAAGTGACGCGACTCGGCTACGGCAGCATGGGCATTCGCGGACCTAAAACCTGGGGCGTGCGCGTGATCGGCGAGGAAGCTGCCGACGAATTCCTCAATGCCGTACTCGATGCCGGGATCAACTTCATCGACACCTCGCCCGACTATGGGATTAGCGAGCAAAGAATCGGCCGGTACATTAGTTCCCGGCGAAACGAGTTCTTCCTCGCAACCAAATGTGGCTGTGTCTACACACAACACGAAGATCACCTAGAGATCGACCACACCTGGAAGAAAGAGGTCATCCAACGAAACATCGAGACCAGTCTCCAGCGGCTGCGGACGGATCACGTGGATGTCCTCCAGTTCCACGGTGGTGATGCCGAGACACTGAAGCGGCAAGGATTAATCGAGTTGCTGATGGGCTTTCGCGATCAAGGCATGATCCGGTTCATTGGCGCATCGAGTTCCTTGCCACACCTGCCTGCCCTGATCGAACTCGGCGTGTTCGATACGTTTCAGATTCCCTACTCCTGTTTGGTTCCACAACACCACGACCTGATCACGAGAGCGGCGGAGACCGGTGCAGGCATTATCGTTCGCGGCGGCATTGCTCACGGCGGCCCCGATGCTGAGATCCAGCGACCATCGCTTAACGACACTTGGACGCGGGCGAAACTTGACGAAGTCCTTCCCAATGGCATGAGCCGTGCCGAACTGATCTTGCGCCACACCATCTCGCACCCCCACTGTAACACCACCATCGTTGGCACTTGTAACCCGGCACATCTCGCTGAAAACCTGGCCGCCGTCGCCAATGGTCCCCTGCCGTCCGACCTTTATGAGCAAATCATCGCCCGCGTTGCTGCGCTGGACAAATGATGTTATCCATCGGGGGGTCAACATCGAATTATTTAGCTTGCCAAAAATGAGATAACAACGAACTGCGCAATTCATTTGACACCCAGGAGCCTGAATTATTCAACAGTTACCCACCATCACCCAGTTTGTGTTGAATCAGTCGGGCTTGCGCAAAAGGAGTTGCGGCAATGCCGCGCATCGTCCCCAGCTCGCAAACTCTGTGAAAGAAAGCCGTTGCAGCCCAGTGCTATTAGCGGCTCGCGGCGCAATTGATTTTGGAGAGCGTCGACATTTTCAACACCACTTCCCGCAATCGAGGGGGCCGCGTTGAACAACTCTTTTGTCGATCACGATGCCAACTCGACGATGGTTTCCCAGCCAATGAAGCATACGCGGTATGAGACGCCTCACCAGCTGATGCCAAGTCACACCCTCCTGCGCAAACTGCTCCCGTTTGTTGTCGTCTGGCTGATGTTGACTGCGTCGACGGCACCGCTTTCGGCGGAAAACTGGCCCTATTGGCGAGGACCGACCAACAACGGGATTTCGTCGGAGACGAACTTGCCCAGCCGCTGGAGCAGGACGGAAAGCGTTGCCTGGCGGCTCAAGCTACCGGGACCGGCTGGTGCCACCCCAGTGATCTGGAACAATCATGTTTTTCTCACCGCGCCCGAGGGGGACGACTTGCTGCTGATCTGTGTCGGCACCGACGGCCAACGGTTGTGGCGGAGGAAGATCGACGTCGGCAACGAGACGGTTGAGGGGGACGAAGCAAACGCCTGTTCGCCGTCGCCCGTCACCGACGGCCAACACGTTTGGACGCTGATGACAACCGGTGCCATGGCCTGTTACGACTTTTCCGGCAACGAGATCTGGAAACTGAATCTGCAGCAGCGTTACGGCCGGTATCAAATTGAGTTCAGCATGACGTCGACCCCGGTGCTCGACGGAGATCGATTGTACCTGCAGTTGATTCACGGCGACCGTGACCCCCAGACCCAAGAGGCGGTGGTGGCTGCCATCGACAAGTCGACCGGGGCGGAGATTTGGCGGCAAACGCGTGCGACCGGCGCGTCCGGCAAGTGCGAACATTCCTACGCTTCTCCCATGTTGTATGACGTTGGAACGACGCGGTTTCTAATCAGTCACGGGGCGGACTACGTCATCGCCCATGCGCTGAGCGACGGTCGAGAGATCTGGCGCTGCGGCGGACTCAATCCCAGGCAGGGGTACAGCCGGTCGCTACGGTTTGTTGCCTCGCCCGCTGCTGCGCCGGGAATCATTGTCGCTCCGTCGGCCAAGGGGGGTCGCGTGTTGGCGATTCGTCCCGATTCTCGGGGCGACATCACCGATTCAAGAACCGCAAAGCTTTGGCAGCTACGACGAGGCGCGCCGGACGTTCCGTCGCCGCTGATTCACGATGGACTCGTGTACCTGTGCCGTGAGAACGGCAATTTGGTCTGTCTCGACGCTTCGACCGGCGAGGAATATTACCGGCAGCGAACGCATCGGGCGCGGCACCGGGCGTCGCCCGTTTACGCCGACGGCAAGATTTACCTCACCGCCCGTGACGGCAAAGTGAGCGTGATCGCAGCGGGCCGCCGGTTCAAGCTGCTGGCCCAAAACGAACTGAACGAGCCAATGTCGTCGTCACCGGCGGTTTCCAACGGGACGATCTACCTGCGCAGCTTCGACACCCTGTGGGCGATCCGCCAGAACTGAGCCAACCCGGCGCGGCGCGATCCGAATTCCTGGTCGCAGGTATTGTACGAGCTTTTCAGAGAATCTTGTTGCCTGCTGAGAGTCAAGAACAGACAATCAGGGCAGAAGCTTGGCAGCCAGAACCCCGTTGGACAAGCGATATGGACTAAGGAGATTTGGCATGCCTAGCAGAACAATTGCGGTCGCGCTGCTAGTCTCTCCCTTGCTAAGCACGTGGGCCCTCACGGCTGATCCGTCTGATGCTCCGCCGAATAGTGGAAAACTCCTTGGCCAGACCCTACTTGGACCGCGACGGGGTCAGTTCATCTTCATTTCCGGTGGCGAGTTTACGATGGGCCACGACGACGCGGATGACGACGATGAAAAGCCAGCGCACCTTGTCGAGTTGTCATCTTTCTACGTGGGAAGAACTCCCGTAACGAACTCGCAATTCGTCAAGTTCTTGAACGATGCCCAAGTCAATCAAGATGAGTATCTCTACGCCCAGGTACATAACCGTAAACCTAGCGTCGTACTTATCGATGGAAAATGGAGTTGCGTGAAGCGTACAGAGAATGATGCCGCGTGTGCGGAGAGCTGGAGCTTGGCTCAAAGATACTGCGACTGGCTCTCGGCCGAAACCGGTCGGAAGTGTCGGCTGCCGACAGAAGCCGAGTGGGAGTATGTCTGTAGAGGAAAGGAAGGGAGAACGTTTCCTTGGGGAAACGAGATCGTTGATTTGGAGAGCAAAATCTGGATTTGGCGGACATGGCGTTCCAGTAAACCCCATAAGGTCCCGGTCGGCAGCTTTCCCAAAGGGGCGACACCGGAGGGGGTCTGCGACTTGGTGGGGTATATGAATGAGATCTGCTCTGATTGGTATGACCCCAAACAGTATGCGAAGTCTCCGAAAAAGGACCCTCGCGGTCCCAGCAAGCCGATCGACGTCAAGCAGTACAAAAATAATAAGGTTGCGCGTGGTGGTTTACACAGGAAGTACAACTCCAAAGGCATCCTCGGCTTTTTTCGCCACTCGCGACATTTCGGCGTTCTCCCAAACATGTATCTCCCTCGCGGATGGTCGAGGGCCACGTGCAGAGCGGCTCCGCCAGAGGAAACTCGCTTCGTGTTCGGTCGACTTGGTTTTCGCGTGGTTGTAGACATCAAGGAGACGGACGATCCGGACACAAACCGATGAGATGAGTCTGGGTTGCAACCTGCGGCAAGAGCGTACAACAAAGTACAACCGCAGCGCCGCGGCGCGGACTTCTTCGGTGGACCCGCACAGCTTCTTCGCTTCCGTTGCGTTCACGGCTGATTCGATGCGGTTGCCTTCTTCTGTAGGCTCGGGACGCTCCGGGCCAGGCGCAGGCCGTTCCAACGTAGCCTTCGGTACGGGCGTTCCGCGTGCCGTAGGGCTGGATCGAGCGCAGCGGCGGAATTGGCGAACGCGCCGCCGCGGATGACGCGCAGGCCTGGCAGGATCGGCGACTCTCGACCATCGGATGGGTGATAGAGGTACGGCCGATAGAGACTCGAACACCATTCGCTGACGTTGCCCTGCATGTCACCGAACCCCCACGCGTTCGGGTCTCGTCTGCCAACAGGCCGTGGAGCGTAGGCCTCAATCTGAACGAATTTGCTCTCCGTTGCCGGTTGGCGCAGCGAATTCGCGCGGTACCAGGCGCGCTTTGAGAGATCTTCACCAACGTACCGGTTCCTCGACGTCAATCCGGAATTCAAAGTGCCGCCGCGGCAGGCGTATTCCCATTCTGCCTCACTCGGCAAGCGAAAGCCGCCCCCGGCAACGCGCGCGTTGAGCCGGCGCAAGAACTCCTGACAATCGTTCCACGAGACACGCTCGACCGGCATCTGCTGCGCATCGGGAAAACCTGTCTCCTGGTGCGCGCTGGGATTGGCGCTCATGATCGCTTGCCACTCGGCTTGTGTCACTTCGTATTGGCCGAGGTAGAACGCGTCGACATGAACCGTATGCACCGGGCGTGAATCGGCCAGCTTGTCGGAACCGATGTCGAATTCACCCGTCGGGACCAGCAACATCGGGATGTCCTCTCCGGCGACCCGGACCTTGTGAGGCAGACCTGTTTCCTGGTCAACGGTCTCGCCAACGGTCTTGAAGCCCGGGAGGTGCGGATTGAGCCGTCGGTTGCACATCTGTAACTTTTCCGCCGCACGGTGATTGCCGGGGATCAACTCCAAAGCGGCGCCGTAAGCAGTTTGCGCCGCTTTCCAATCCTGCTGCGTGACGTGTTGATCCCCTTCCGCCAATTGCCTGCCGAACTGCTCCCAGCGGGCCAAGAGTTTCTCCAACCGGTCGTGCTTGGTAGCAGGCGGCTTCGCGGGGTTGATCAGCGCGTGGACATGGTGACATTTTTGGCAATCTTGGACTTCTAAACTCTCCGGACAACCAGTCTCGTGACAATTCGAGCAGAGCCGTGTCACGGGCACCCTGCCGCGGGGAAGGTGATCCGGCTTCACTCTGTTTCGCTCATCGGCTACGTGTTTGAGGCTGGGTCCGTGGCATTCTTGGCAACCCTGCTCCGCTTCCACGTGGCCGGATAGGCCCCATTCCAACACCGAAACGACGTGACAACGGGCGCAAACGCCCGCCTGCTTGAACTCCGGGAGCACCTCGCCTCCGGGGGAAGTTGCATCGACAGGTTGAGACGTCTGCCTTTGCAGGACCGGCGGGGCTGGTTTTCCATCGGCGTTCTGTGAGAGCGCGAAATCCCACAGTGAGACGAGAAACACCGCGGCCATGACGGCAATTGCAGAAAGACCCGCCATCGGGAACATGTTGTGCGTCAACTTCGTAGTCACAACTTGCCGCTCTCAGGGGATTTGACATGAGGGCCAAGCGGCTCTGCACCGGTTTCTACGTAGGAACCCGCCAGCGCTGGTCGAGCCAACGATAGTGTGGCGGCAACCACGTGGGACCGTACGCGCTGGAGAGTTTGTGGGCCGCGTCAAGGACATCCTGCTCGGCTTGACTCAGCTTCAAGTGACTCTGCAGCGCCGCGTAGTTATCGTCCAACTCATGCTCCTGAAACATACCGGGCATCGCACTGGTCATAAACGGCCGCGAGTAAACGAAGCGCAGCGCCGACTGGCAAAGCGTTTCATCGGGCGAGCGGCCGAGGCTCTCGGTCAGCTTCTGCACGACGGCCGGAAGCACGGGCCGGTTGCGGTTCTGATAGAGCTCGATTCGCGGATTTTCCGGCGTTGATCCGGGGCGGGCTCTTGGATCCAGCTTGACGATGGAACCAGCCGCGAGTGGCTTAATGGCGATCAGCCCCACTTTTCGGCGGACGGCCTTGGGCAAAAACTCGCTGTAGTCGGACCGCGCGTGGATGAAGTTGTACGGGAACATGATGTAGTCCAGCCCCTCGAGCTCCTCCAATGCGCTCGACATCATCCGCTGGCTGTGGGTCGAAATGCCGATGGCACGGACCTTGCCCGTTTTCTTGGCCGTCCGCATCACGTCCCAATCTTCCAAGATCTTCTCATCCACACCCGGACCGTCGCCGACGTAGATTCGATACATATCCACATGGCCGAATAGGCGCGCCGCGTCGTCGATGTTCTTGCCGACGAAGTTGGGAAACTGACGGCAGATCGACACCAAGACTTTCTCGCGCTGCGTACGCACCAGCTTGGCCATTGGCTGCCACTGGCCTGCGTTTTCGTACGTATCGACCATGTTGACGCCGTAATCAAACGCCTTGGAGATGTGGCGATCGCGGCGGGCCTGGCCTTTTTCAGTCAGTGCACTGCCCTGCTTCGCGCTTTGACGATAGCCCGGGTTGACGTGCGACCCAAAAGAAAGAGCCGAGACGAATAGATCCGTCTGACCGAGCCGCCGGTACAACATTCCGCCGCGGCGAAAAGTCTGGATCGGTTCCGGGCCTTCGCCGGCAAACAGGCGGGGTCCACTGAGCCCCGCAGCTAGCGTTAGGCCCGTTCCTTGCTGCAGAAATGTCCGACGCGAAACAGGCTCGTTCATCACTCACCTCCAAAGCAGCCAGGCCATCCAGCCCTCTTCAGCCGACTACGATCGTATCAGGCCGCAATTTCTGTTTCAAATGGAGTTTGGAGAGCGGACGCGCTCTTAGAAACTCGACGACCTGTGGGGTCGCGTCGCGCCGGCTCACACAGCCCTGCGGTGAGGTCTTGGAGCACGTCTTTAGTTGCCGCCAGGACGAATTCGAACACGTCGTGGCACCCGCAAGATGCTGCGTTCGCTGTTCGCACCATACGTGACTATAATGAGCGAGTCTGTTCGCGGAGTTCTCTTACGACACCTGCGCCAAAACCCGTGATTGACGGATCATCCTTCCGGAACTGCTTCTCTTACACTCGCTGTGAATATGGCAAGCTGCTCCCGATCCCTTTCCGATCTTTCGCACGATGAACTGGCCGAGTGGTGCAGATCGCGGGGGGAAGCTTCGTATCGGGCCGGGCAGATCCAACGTTGGGTCTTCCAACGCCGCGTCGAGAGTTTCGCATTGATGCAGGACCTGCCCCAGAAGTTGCGGTCTGCGCTGGACGAGGAGTTTGAGCTGTTCTCCCTGCGCGTCGTTCGCCACGACGTGGCCCGCGACGGAACCGAAAAGCTGCTGCTCGAAGCAGCCGATGGTGCCGTGGTGGAGTCGGTCTTGATGCGTGAGTCAGAGCGGCGGACGGTTTGCATCAGCACACAGGTCGGCTGCGCGATGGGATGTGTCTTTTGTGCCAGCGGTTTGCTGGGCTGGAAACGGAACCTCTCGGTGGGGGAAATTCTGGATCAAGTGCTTTTGCTCGACCGTTTGCTCCCCGCGGAGGAGCGGATTACCAATGTGGTCGTCATGGGGATTGGCGAACCGCTCGCCAATTTGCCTCTGCTCTTGGACGCCCTCGACGTGCTTGCCACCAAGGAGGGGCTGGGGCTCGCTATTCGCCGCGTCACCATTTCCACCGTCGGCCTGCCGGAGAAAATCCGCGAACTGGCAGAAATCGGAAAACCATACAAGCTTGCGGTTTCGTTGCACGCCCCGAACGACAGGCTGCGAAGCGAACTCGTTCCCGTAAATGAAAAGATCGGAATTGACGCCATCATCGCCGCGGCAGATGAGTACCACCGACGTACGCGCCGACGCGTCACGTACGAATACGTGCTGCTCGGTGGGATCAACGATGCCGCCGGGCATGCGCGCGAATTAGCAACCCGGCTGAAAGGACGCCGCGCACACGTTAATCTGATCCCAATGAACCGGGTGACCGATCTCCCTTTCCGCACACCGACCGAGCCACGCACCCGCCGCTTCGCCACGATCCTCGAGCAGGCGGGCATCCGCACTACGATCCGCAAGCGGAAAGGGGCCGACATTGACGCGGCCTGCGGCCAATTGCGGCTCGAACGAGAACAGCGTCCACTGGTGGAACTCGACGGGTAATCGGTATTGAGACAGAGGGAAAGCGACTACTTGTAATCCCGCTGCTCGAAGTTGATGAGCCGATCACTGCGGAAGACCAAATACAGGCTGGTCCCGCGGTTGTCGGGCCCCCAGCGGTAGACCGTGTCGCCCGTGCGATAAAAGCCACCATCTGTCTTAAACCGCTGGTCGTTGAATTCGCGCTGGCCCTCTTCCCCCAGCGCATTATTGACGTCGGCAACCATCATGCCCGTCGCAACTCGATTCGCTAACAGCCACCGCATCGCATCGGGATCGCGATCAGTTTGGTAGCTCGTCCGGTAGGCCTCTTCCTCGCGCCGTTCCGACTCGGCGTCCGGTAACGCAAGAAATGCGCCGACGCTCCCCTCACGGATCCCCTCACAAGCCGTTACCCAGAGGCCGCAGAACAAGCAGATTCCGCAGCAGAGTCGGCATTTCCATCTACTTCGCATCGTCGGTGCTCCCTCACCTTAACAGCAGTCGAATCGGAATTTCCGAGTGCTAGTAACCCGGTCCGATCCGTCGGAAGATCTACCAGCGCAGTGATCAATCGGGCGGAACTATAGGAAAAACAGGCTTCTGGCGCCTACAGCGGCTTATGGATTGGGCTCGTCTCGGCGATTAGCGGAAGTGGAACGGGGCCCGCCTCGAGATTGGGACCGCCAGCACGCCGGCTTGTCGTGACAGCGGCCGTCGGGGAGAGACAGAGCTGGATGCGGCAGGAGGGACACGTCCGCCGATCAGACAGGGAAAGAATTGTCGAAGGGCCTCGCAGAATTGGCATCATGTGAAAAGAGGAGGGAACACGAATTTCCATGGAAGCCGCTTGGAAATCGCAATGAGGCGTGAGTACAATCGATAGTACTCGCTTGCCGGCGAAATTCGTCGCTTGCGTTGGTAAGCGTGGCGAGACCACGCGGAAAAGAGCCTCTTATCGGACTTTGCGGCATCATTTATCGTGGTATGACCACTTTGATTTGTCGGTTTTCTATCTCCTCTACGCACGGGTGGACGAGGCGCCGGTGCGTGATTTCAGTCCCCTCTACCGACGAGAACCAATTTGAAGTTGCGCTAGTTGCGAGCTTCGGGCGTTCTCATGTCCATTGCGCCCGTTGAATCAATTTTGAGAGGCCACGAGCTAACCAGTGGGCGGCGCTCGAGTTATGGGCGTAGCTCCTCAACACCAAGGCGGTTACGATGCTCGTCACGTGCAGGCGGGCGATTTCCCATTAGCCGAAAAAGGGCGGGAAGAAAACGTCGGCTACGACGTTTACCCACGTGGACACGCCATCTGGATGATTTCGTGCACGCGGCACAGTGCCATCCGGTGGTCGTTTCCACAGAGAAAGTGGAGTACCTCTAATGAAGATTACATGGATTCGAAATACTTGCTTGTGCCTCGTGGCCCTGTTGATGGGTCCGGCGGAATTGCTCCACGCACAGGAGGAAGGTGGGCTCGCCGAAGAGGCGTACCAGATCCTCAAGAAGCGCTGCTACCAATGCCACGGGGTCTCGTTCAAGGTTGCTGGCTTTCACATCCTCGACCGAGAGATTCTGACAGAGGCGCGTGGCGAAGAGCGGCTGCAGTATATCGCACCCGGCAACCCGGAAGAGTCGAAGCTGTGGAAGCAAATTGAATACGGCGCCATGCCGCCAGTCGACGAATTGCCGGAAGACGAAGCGGACACACTGAAGAAATGGATCGAGGCGGGGGCAGAGTTCCCAGTTGTAACCGCCGACGAGCGTCCCTTCATCAGCCGCGAACAAGTCTTGCAAACAATCTACGAATACCTCGTCAACATCCGCAAAGTGCAACGCCAAGATCGGCAGTTCCAGCGATTTTTCACGCTGACACACCTGCACAACAACCGCAAGGTGACGCGGACAGAACTCCGGTTGTATCGTGCAGCGCTTTCCAAGGCGATCAACAGCCTGACCGATCTCGAAGGCCGCGAGACGGACATCGTGCTGCCCAAAGCAATCGATGAAGAGCAAACGGTGTTTGCGGTCGATCTGAGGCTGTTGGGCTGGAGTGAAGACGTTTGGAACAAAGTACTGGCGGAGTATCCCTATGGTCTGAAACCGGTCTCGCTGGAGGGCAACTCGCTGCACCGGGAGATCGAAGAACAGTACGAGCTTTTCGACGGCGTCACGCACGTCCGGGCGGACTGGTTCATCGCGAAGGCAACTAGGCCACCGCTGTATCACGAACTGGTCGGCATTCCGGAAACCTTGTCGGAATTGGAGGAGAAACTTGGCGTCGAGCGGCAGAATGACTTCTTGAACGCTCGACTGGTTCGATCGGGAGTGGTCCGCAGCGGGGTCTCCGCACAAAACCGAATGCTCGACCGGCATCCCTCCCGGCGAGGTTCTTACTGGATCAGCTACGACTTTGTAAAGAACTCGGGACGGGGCAATCTTGCCCGTTTTCCGCTCGGGCCCACCTTTGACGATCACCCTTTTGAAGAGGCCGCTTTCGAGCACGCGGGCAACGAGATTATTTTCACCTTGCCGAACGGCATGCTCGGCTTCATGTTGACGACATCAGACGGTGATCGCATTGACGTCGGGCCGATCGAAATCGTCTGGGACGCGAATGAAACCTCGGGAACACCGCAGATTGTTAACGGTCTTTCTTGTATGGCCTGCCACAAGCACGGCACGCAGAACTTTGAAGATGCCTTGCGCGAGGGACACGCGCTGATTAACAGCGACGCCCGGCGTAAAGTGGAAGACATCTTCCGCTGGAACGAAATGAGGCGCCGCCTGGACGAGGGGCGCGATAGCTTCCTGTCGAAGCTGACCGCGGCTGTCGGACCGTTCCTGCATCACGAAGAGGATGCGCAGAAACCGATTCAAGCGTTCCCCGAACCGATCAGCGCGGTCGCACGACTTTATAACAAGGAGCTCGGACTCAACGAACTGGCGACCGAATTGGGTTATGAAGAACCGGGCGAACTTCGGTCGCATCTTTCGAACCGAGGCATCCTGAGACTGGGACTCACAGCGGTTCGCTCCGGTGGGACGATCAAGCGTTCGATGTGGGAAGGACGCGAAGAAATTTCAACGCCGTTCCAGGAAGCTGCCAAAGAACTCAACATTGGCATCGGCATCACGATCAACGGAGGAACTGACGACAGCACTACCGATTCCAGTGATGACACAAGCGACTCGGAAGACGATAGCAGTGATTCCGAAGACAGCAGCAGCGAAACGGATGAGAGCAGCAGCGAATCGGATGAGAGTAGCAGCGATTCGGAAGAGAGTAGCAGCGATTCGGAAGAGAGTAGCAGCGAATCGAGTGGTTCGTGAGACCCGAATGTGGGCCAGTTCGAGAAAATCGGATAATTATTCGAGGGAAACGACAATGGATACTTTGCAAAGAACGGCAATTCGCCGACTCGCGTGTCCGGTTTTTGCCCTGATCATTTTGGTCGGTGGTACCCGGTCGGCATCCGCTCAAGGAGTCCAATCTCTCGAAGATGCCGTCGACAAGCTAGCCGGTCAAATCTCGCAGTACCTAAAGAGCCGGAACGAAAGCTCGTTGATGATGGGACCGTTTTCCGGGCCGCCCGCATCGGGCGCCGGCACCAAGCTGATTAAGACGCTGAGTGACGATCTGGGAGAACGCGACATCACCGTCAGCAAGATCAGCGGCATGCAGGTCCGTGGGAATTTCAAGCAACGGCGGCAGGGCGACCGCATGACGGTCTTAATCACCGCGAACTTGTTCGATCGAAAGGGGAACGAGATCTTCTTGTTCCGCCAGACGTTTAAGAAGGCGTTCGAAGATGGCGTAGAGGTCAGCGACCCAGAAGACGTTGCCAATCTTACCGGAGCCTCCGTCGATACGACAACGCCGGACACGGAGGACGAGACGCCGGCCGAGGATAATCCGCCCGCTGTCGACGGGGCCGGTGAGAAGGTAATCACCGCCACCGAGCGGGAGAAGGAAATTGCCGACGCCATTGACAACCCGAAGGTCATCGTGACCGGGGCGATTGCCGCCGCCAAAACGGGGAGTCCGTTCCGGGTGGAACTGCTGGTCAGAAAGGGAGAGGGATATGTTCCTCGCCCATTGGAAATCGACAGCGGCTTTGCCTTTGCGAACATCAACGTGGCTGAGACGTACGCGGTGAAGATCTACAACGACTCAGACTTTGATTGCGGCGTTAAGCTCACGATCGACGGGCTGAACAGCTTTGAATTCAGCAATAACCCGTTTTACAGGAAATTGGGTATGTGGGTCATCCCGCGTAAGAGTGCCGGCTTGATCAAAGGTTGGCACCGCACCGATGCCTTCTCAGACTCGTTCCTAATTGCCGATCTGCCGGATACCGCGGCGGCGAAACTCGGCCGCGAGACTTCCGCCATTGGGACGATCACCGCCTCCTTCTTCGCGGCGTGGTCGCCAGGGGAAAATCCTCCCAAGGTCGAGACATTGGCAAGCCGGTCGAAAGGGACCGCACGCGGCCCCGAAGTCCAACAGCGCAACATCCCAGTCCTCCGCTTCTTCGGCCGATCTCTCTTGGCGGCGGTCAGTATTCGCTACGTCAAGCCGGATCCCCCAGAGGACCTGCCGCCAACCGAGTAGAATTTTCGAAAAAATGTGAAAAGGTCGGGATGAAACGGCCGGCCGATGCGTTTTCTCAAATGAAAGTTGGTCCAGCGGGCGATGGGTGTCGTCGCGAGCTAACAGTAAACGAAGTTTCCGTCCCAGTTTTCCTGAGGAGGTCGTCATGCGAGCTGCCAAGTTCCTAACGCTGTCGTGCGGAGTTGCCCTATGCTTCGCCTTCGCGAACAGCAACGATGCGGAAGCGGGTTATTATTCCCGATGGAGTTACTACCCAAGCCGAAATTACTACTACAACAACTACTACTACAAGCCCTATCCACGCTACAGCGGATACCGGTACCACTACTGCGTCTACCGCACGTACCAACCTCGCTACGTCTACTATTACAATCCCTATCGCAAAGTTTACTGGGGCCGCTTGGACACGCAGGCCAAAAAGGGCGAGCAATACCAATTGCTGGCAGAAAAAGATCGCAAGGGGACGCTGAAGGAAATCCCCGAGTCCGCCTTCCCAAAGGGAAGCAAGATGCCGACCATCACAGACGATGACGTGGAGGGCGCTAA
>Ga0315336_1005105_pt1 | contig 14704 bp, 9 predicted proteins | sample ASW5metaG_FD_204512 | JGI IMG/M metagenome (GOLD analysis project Ga0315336, IMG submission 204512) | Ammonia-oxidizing marine archaeal communities from Monterey Bay, California, United States - ASW #5 | ecosystem: Environmental > Aquatic > Marine > Intertidal zone | place: USA: California...
CGTCCTTTGTCCCTTAGTATCGTTGTCGAAAGGGCCGCCGAGTGCCACTATGATAGTGTGGACTTAGTTTTTGACGGTCGCGGTCAGATTTATGGAAACGGATGAATGAATCTAAACAGGGTAACTTGTGCGACGATCGTTTTGGCCGTGATTGGTCATTCGGCTCTCGGCCAGTCTGGTGCACAGGATGGCGAGTGGCGTCACTACGCTGGGGATCATGGTTCGACTAAGTACTCGCCTTTGACTCAGATTAACGGGGACAATTTCGAGAATCTGGAAGTGCTCTGGCGATGGAAGTCGGTCGATTCGGAACTGGAAGGAAAGACTCCGTATCAACCTTATTACCTGCGAGCCACACCGCTCGTGGTGGACGGGGTTGCCTACATGTCGACCGGCTTTTCGCAGGTCGCCGCTATCGACGTCACGTCCGGCGAAACGCTATGGGTTCATGATCCCGAAAGCTATAAGCGCGGTCAGGCGACCCACGGGTGGTTTCAACACCGCGGTGTAGAGTACTGGACAGACGGCCGTGAAGAACGCATCTTTATTGCCACGGGCGGCCGTCAATTGGTGTCGCTTGATGCAAAGACGGGGGTGCCCGATCCGAATTTCGCGGACGGCGGTTGGGTCGATTTGCTCTTGGGGCTTGGTCGCAAAGTAAGTGCGCCGAGCATCGGACACAACAAGCCGGTGTTGGTTGTTCGCGACACGATTGTGGTGGGGTCGATTGTTTTTGATTATCCCTCGCTCAAGCGAAACGCTCCAGGCCATGTGCGCGGATACGACGTGCGTACCGGCGCGATGAAATGGATTTTCCACACGATTCCACAAGAGGGCGAGTTTGGAATCGAGACCTGGAAAAACGACTCTTGGAAATACAGCGGCAATACCAACGTGTGGTCGATGATGACTGCGGACGAGGAACTTGGGTATGTGTATCTCCCTGTCGGTACACCGACGAGCGACTATTACGGGGGACATCGCCTTGGGAAGAACCTGTTCGCGAATAGCCTCTTGTGTCTTGATGCGGAAACTGGCGATCGGGTGTGGCATTTTCAGACGGTGCATCACGATATCTGGGATTACGATCTCCCGTGCGCCCCGAACTTGATTGACATCACGGTTGACGGGAGAAAGATACGCGCTGTGGCCCAGGCCACTAAGCACGGTTTTGTTTTCGTCTTCGACCGAATCACGGGTGAACCGGTCTGGCCTATTGAAGAACGTGTCGTAGCCGCGTCGACAGTGCCGGGTGAACACGCGTTCGCAACGCAACCGTTCCCGACCAAGCCGCCGGCGTTCGAGCGGCAGGGTATTACAGAAGACGATCTGATTGACTTTACGCCGCAACTACGCACTCAGGCTAAAAAACGACTCGATCGATTTGTGACTGGGCCATTATTCACGCCCAATATTGTTTCCGGGGCGGACGATATGGCGGCGATGTTACAACTTCCCGGCGCCGGGGGCGGGGCCAATTGGCCTGGTGCGTCGGTCGACCCGGAAAACGGATTTCTGTACTTGCAATCTCAAACCACCATCACTTCCATGGGCCTGATCAAACCCGATCCGAATCGATCGGATCTTGATTACTTCATAAATGTAGGTGCGATGTACCCCAATCTTGAGGTGCGGAGACTTCCTATTTTCAAACCGCCTTACCGGAGGATAACGGCCATCGATCTGAACCGCGGCGAGATAGCGTGGCAGGTACCTTTTGGTAATGGACCGAATCGACACCCGGCGCTCAAGGATTTGAATCTCGGACCACTGGGTTCCCGATTCCCCAATGGCTTGGTCGAAGGCGGGATTCTAGTCACCAAAACGCTTCTCATCACCATCCTGGCCGACATTGATGAACTCGGTGATCGTGAACCCCACGGTTCCTTTCTCCAGGCCTACGACAAGGCGACTGGCGATCTCATCGGCTCGATAAAGTTCGATCGCCATTTACACGGGTCGCCTATGACGTGCATGCACGATGGTCGGCAATACGTACTGATCGCCGGCGGGGGTATTAGCGAGCCCGCTGAACTCTTGGCCTTCGGCCTTCCAATGGAAAATTGACGGAAAGACCTGACTTCCCGATCGCAATCAAACCTCGATTGAGCGGATGACGCATTCCGTCTAAGGCATAGTTCAGCGGTGAAGGTCTCGGGCAGTTAACAACGCCAGGGAATTCTATTTCTTGGGTTCAATCTTCCAGTAACTCGGCAATCCCGATTTGGTTTCGATGAGGATTTGGCGAATGGCGCGGGATTTTGCGTTGGTGAGGTGGAGATATTCATCGGTGTCGATGACGCCGGTCAGGATTCTCCAGAGGTTCTCATAGACGTAGTCCTTCATGGGGATGGGTAGGCCGTCGAATTGGGGAGAGTAGATGAGGTAACTGAGCGGGTACTTGAACATGCGGGATTCCATGTCGAATTCGCGTAATGACCGGCCTTTACTGTCTTTGGGGCCTTGTCGGGCAAAGACCTCGGCAAACCCGGAGGTACCCGAGATATTGTCGTCTAGCTCTACTTCGTTTACGTAGAGCATGTAGGCGATGAGTTTATCCCCAATGTTCGCGATAATCCGTTGGGTCGAATCGCTGATCATTTTGGGATTTCGTTCGAAGATTTCATCGGTCACGGATTGGCGGTGCAGGGCCATTCTGGTTTCGAAGTTTGCACGGGTCATCAAGTTGTGCATACCGGTTTGGTGTTCGAGAACCATCAACGCGACGAGGTCGCTGTGTTCGCTTAGATAGCGATCCGGATTGACGCGTTTGTCCAATGTAGTGCGGTTGGCGCCGGCGTCCATGTCGATGTTAGCGGCACTTTGCGTTTCGGTCGCGATGACATTGCCAAGGTGCCGGGCGGCGCCATGCTCCCCCGTGACATACCAGCCGCCCCACCGTTCGCTAAAGGGGCTGTCTTGGGTGGTGAGGTGAGATCCAACTTTGAGTATCGGGAAGCCTTCGGAATCGGTATAGACGGACCGGACGAGGTGGCCGGGTACGCCCCTCGTCAAGGTTGATGCGTGGCATTGAAGGCAGTTGTGTCCTTGCCGTGTAAATTCGGGCCGTTCGGATTTATGCTGGGGAAGCGTATAGAACACGGTTCCCAAGTTCGGATCAGCAGCGGACACTTCAATTACGTCGCCATTTTGGACGGTACCAATGTACACATCATCATTGAAATAGATCGCCCGTGGATTGGATGGTGTGATGTAGCGATGTTGAAAACTGGTCTTGGAGAAGACGAGCGTTTGTGATTCTTGGGGGATGTTCAGTTGTTCAAGTATTGAGATCAAATAGCCGAATTGGTCATTGTATTCGAGTTTAACGGATTGACCGTCGATGCGATCTTGCAGCTGCGTGATGGCGTTGTTGGCTTTCGCGTCGTGGTAGTCAATCGGCGCGTCTTCAAATCGGTCGTCCGCCCTCGCAGAGGTTATCAGCATAAGAAAAATCGCTGCCCACGCGTAGCTGCGTACGATTGCAATCCAGTTAGCACTCATGCTGCTATTCCTTGTCTTTTGAGCTGTTCGTTGTTGTTGCCACTCGCCGGAGCGTAATGTCGATCAGGCTCAGGCTGCCGAATAGTATGGCCCTGCGAGTATACCTTGGGAAACATACTCGCAGGGCATCGGTACGTCGCCCGATATTTCGAGAGGTGTGGAGAACGCCAGGCCAGCATCCTCCACACCGGCCCCACAGGGTGGGGCCTATCGGGTCATTGCGCCAGCGCAAGATCCGCAGGCCAAGCCTGCGAACCCCGCGCCGCGCGGAGGACGCCTTCGTTGCCACGCTCAGTAAGATTGACGTCGAACCATTTCCATTCGGTATCGCACTTGGTAAGCGCTAGGGGTACTTCGACGACATTGGGTTCCGGATCGTACATAGATCCCCAGATGTCCGCCTCTTCGTTAAAGACTAGGTTCCAACCATCACCCTCTCTCTTGAGCCACACGCTATTCGTCCCAGCACAGTTCGGTCCTGCATTCTCATTCGCGATGAGCAAATCTCCCAACGGCAGTGCGGCATCGGTAAACGTCTTGGTCGCGCGCGCGCTACCGACCAAAGTGGTGACCACGACGTGACCCCTCATTACGTTCCTCCTCTGCTTAACCTGTTCTTCGACGTTGCGTGAACGAATCCAGCCAACTCGAAACGTCATTGACGATAACTGGACTATCTTATCCATAATTAAATCCGAATGTCAACCCCATTCTTGTAGCGCTCGACATTTGCTCTAACGTGTTGGCAAACAAGACAGTTGAGTGGGTTGTCGCTCGCCAATTTCGATTCCCAAACGCCACCCGCTAACCGGCAACTGTTACATTGCGACCGCGATCGAGGGATCGCAGGATGGCAGACTAAGCTGGTGAACGACTTCCTTTGCGACCTGATTGCCCATGGAGTTGTGCATCCTTCTTCGCAAGCATCGCGATCGTCGTGCGTTCCAGAAATCGAATGTATGACGCTCGAACACCGCGAAAGTATTCATGTGCGGCACACGGATGGTCGTCTGAACAAACGTGATTCTCGCCGAGAAAACAGTGCGGGCGAGTATAAACACCTTCAAAGAGTTCGACGACATCAACAAGGGCAATAGTTCGGCCGGGTCGAATCAGACGATAACCTCCACCCTGTCCTCGCGTGGCGTCAATAAATCCCGCATTTCGCAAGGTTGTCATGACTTTGGAGAGATAGTCCGATGGTATTTCCAACTTCGAGGACAAGTCTTTGCCACCGAGGCGATCGTCTTTCGGCAGCTGTGCCAATTGCACGAGGGCTCGTAGTGCGTATTCTGAAGTAGTCGATATCATCGGTGCTTCTGTAAGTTTGCGATGGGGGTAAAACGCGCAAAAATTCTCTGGCTCCAGGCAGATTGCGATAATAGCGCATCGTATCGTGGCTACACCACAAGGTTAGATAAATCGGCAATGGCCATCCCCCTGATCTGTGTTTCTCCCCCATGAATGAGGCCGTGTTCCGATTTGGAATGATAGTGAAATCACAGCCGGTTCTCCTGCCTGTTTTGGACGCCGGGATTGGATTCGTGGGGCATTGAGTTGTTCTAGGGGTCTTCGAACCGTTGTAGTAATCCTGGCCCGTAGTAGCGCGTTGACAGCGGGGCGGGCTCTTCCTACAATGTCGACATACTGGGCTGCATAATGGTTTAGATATAGTATGAGCCGCTCTGCCATTTGACGGCGGAGCAAACGAAGTATTCCGGGAGGGAAACAATTAATGAAGAAATGGCATATAACCGCGATAGCTGTGGCGATCCTGTTGGCGGCGACTCCGCTAGCGGCATTTGGCCAACAGTCCTCGACGAATCTCGAGGGGTATACATTTAAGATTTTCCGGGTGGAATCGGGGCTGTATCCATTCGTGCAAGTGTATTTCCGTAGTTTCGATCAGAACATGCAGCCTCTGGTAAATCTCAATGCAGCCAATATTGGGGTGATGGTGAAGGGGCGTAGCTATGATCCGATGAAGAGACAATATTTCATCCAATCGATCCGGAATCGTAGTGAAGCGGTACGAACGGTGTTGGTTATCGATTGCAGTGCGACGATGAAAGGCAAACCGTTCGAGAGTGCTTTACTCGTGGCCTCGCGATTCATCGACAGCAAGCGGCCGCAGGATCAAGTCGCCGTCATCGCCATTCGCGACACGAATGAGGGGTATCAAATCGTATCGAACTTCGAGCGGGATCCAACTGCGCTCGCCAGACGCTTGGCGGACTTGAAACCGGACGGTCAGATCACGCGAATGTATGATGCTGTAGGTCATGCGATGCAGATGTGCGGAATCGTATCGCAAGGTGGCATCGGTTCGGATGACGCTGAGTACATCATCTCGAATTCGATTGTCTTGATTGCCGATGGCAAGAACGAACAGAGCGCGTTGACTCGTGAGGAACTGAATACGCGCATTTCGAATCTGAGCATTCCGATTCCAATCTATTCGATTCCGTATTCTAATGTGGAGAGGACGCATTTGCGGAATCTGGAAGCGCTATCGAAGAACTCCTTCGGCCACTATTTCTCTGAATCGATGGCTATCGACAATCCGCAGCGTATTGTGGAAGACATCCAAAATATCCTGCAGAACGATTATGTCGTTACGTTCCGGTCACACGTGGATATTGATGGGGAGGCCCATGCGTTCCGAGTTGGGATTGAATATCCGTCGAACACGGGTAAATTCATGTTCCAGGGCGGAAACTTTGACGCGATAGAACCACCGCCAGTAGGCCGTATTCTTGAATTGGTCGAGACGCTCAATGAAAAGATTCCGGCACCTGCGGACGGCAATCCATTCCTTTCAGGACCTTAATCTCTCGTTCTTGGTGTGGCGCACCGCGATCGGCGGTGCGCCACACGTAACTATCAATCGCTCGATCCACAGCCGCGAACCCAGCACGGATACCGCCCCGACACATGCCTCCGACAGACGACGCGTATGCACTAGTTTCGCTCCACGCCGCATTAACGGACCGTGCATATCCACTAGGCGCTGAGTCGACGACTATCGGGCGTGACTCGAATACGTCGGACATCGTGGTCACCGGGCCAACAATTTCGCGTCAACATTGCCGCCTCTTGGTCAGCAGCGGCAGAGTCATTTTGGAAGATCTCGGATCTTCCAATGGCACGTTCGTAAACCATACGCGCATCAACGGGAGCGTGACACTCAACGACAGCGATGTCGTCGGGCTTGGCGGAGCGCAGCCTGACTACCTCCGCCTTCAACTGGCGGGTTCGGATGAAGCGTCCATTCGGAGCGTACCTGCAAAAGATTCTTGGCTGATTGGTCGGGATCCGAACGCTGACATCTCGCTGTCGTTCGATCCCAAAGTGTCATCGCGCCATGTCGTTGTAAATCGTGCGGGCAGCAACGTCGAAGTAATCGATCAAGGCAGCCTGAACGGCACATGGCTCAAGGGCAAACAGATCAAGCGGGCGGAAATCGGTCCTGCAGATGGGATTGTTGTCGGGTCGTCCGTATTGCGTTTGGAATTGCAGGCAAACGGATCATTACGCGTACATCATGACGAAGTCAGCGATCAGATCGGCGTGGATGCAGTCGCGCTAACGTTGAACGTGCGCACCGGCGGTATGAAGTCGCGCACGTTGACGCTATTGAACAACGTCTCGTTGGCTGTAGCGCCGGGTGAGTTTTTGGGGATTCTCGGCCCGAGTGGCGCCGGAAAGTCAACCTTACTGAAAGCGCTAAACGGCTACAGCCCACCGAGTTACGGCTGTGTTCTGCTCAACGGCACGCCCCTATACCGGTCGCTCGCAATGTTTCGAAATTCCGTGGGCTATGTTCCCCAAGACGATATCGTTCATAAGGAATTGAGCGTTCGTGCTTCGATCGATTACGTCGCGCGATTGCGGTTGCCTTCGGATGTTACTGGCGCGCAGCGTGCGGAATTGGTCGACTCAACAATTGAGACTTTGGGACTTGGGCACGTAGCCGCTTCACGCGTGGGAATGTTGAGCGGAGGACAGCGTAAGCGCGTATCGATCGGCTGCGAATTGATTACACGGCCGAGCTTATTGTTTTTGGATGAGCCGACATCGGGGATGGATCCGGCGACGGAAGAAAGGCTCATGCTTCATTTCACAAAGATGGCTGAACGTGGCACTACAATTCTCATCACGACACACATCCTCTACAGCCTCCACTTGCTCGATCGTATCGCGGTGTTGTCACGCGGAAGGCTAACGTTTCTCGGCAAGCCGGACGAGGCCATGTCGTTTTTTTCGCCCGATGAAGAGCCGTTAGAGCGCGCGACGAAAATATTCGATGCGCTCGAGGGTGAATCAGGCGGGACCACGCGTGACCCGGGTGATATCGCAGAAGAGTACAAAGAAGCTTATCAAGCATCCGATCACTATCCACTGAATGTAACGAAACCCATGTCGCCCTTCGCCGGCACGTTGCTAGATGTCTCGAAAACACAGCCTGGAGCCTCCACATCGGGCGGCGACGGGGCACGGCATCATCGTTTACTAGCCAAACCGGCGAAGAAATCATTCTCGCTCGCGGCGTTGTTTTCCAGCCCGCTGTCGCCGCGCGTGTTGTGGACACTGACGATGCGCAATTTCGCGGTAAAGCTCTACTCCGCGAAGCAAACCTTGTTCTATGCCGTGGTACCGATCATTCTCGCGATTGTCACGCTGTTTCTCAGCGGGCAATCCTCCATATCGGATGAAGAACTGGAAACCAAGCGCAGCGAAATTGGCAATCAGTTGCAGATGGATGCACCTTTAGGCCGAACGATCGACATCGGCCCGGCGATGAAAGTCTTGTTGGCACCGGACGGTGAAGATGATCCGAGATCAGGACAGGATGTGGTCTTCGCACTAAAATACGAAGGCATTACGAATCTACCCATTCCCATCAGCATTGCATTGATGTTCGTGATGACCGCGGTTTTCATCGGCACGCTGATGTCGTGCCTAGACTTGTCGACGGAGCGGCCGATTTATGTGCGGGAACGCATGGCGAACCAAAAGATTATTGAATACTTGGGATCGAAATTACCGTTCTTGTTTATGTTGACGGCACTGCAATGCACGATTTTTCTCGCGGTCTGTATGGCAAGCGAATCGATGCGGGACATCGATTTCGCCGCAGCGCTACTGGCGCTCATCATGATGGCGTGGACGGCATGCACGATTGGCCTGTTCGTGAGCGCGCTGGATCCGACGCCGGGGCAGTTTTCCGTTTTGATGGCCATCATCGTGGTATTGCCACAATTGGTACTCTCTGGGGGGTTGGCCCCCGATTTTTATGAGGGAATGAGCCGTTATCTCAAACCGGTGGCTTCTGCCCTACCTGCTCGCTGGGGGCTCGAAATGCTGATGACGGCGTTCTACGATTTACCCGATCGGCCAGCAATGGCGTGGACAGGCGACCTCGTACGCGACCAAATTGGATTCGATTTTGGGCGGGGAGTACACTTGCGAAATACAGCGATATTGGCTTTCCAGGGAATGGTATGGATGGGCGCTTGTGGCATAATATTGAGGCGCTTGGACCCGGTCCGGTAGCGATGACAATTGAACGATGAGTAATTCTGACTCACATTTTACTTCGATAAACTCAGGCGATGACGACTCCAACCTTCTGTTCGGTCGTTATCAGATGGAACGCAGCCTGGGCAGCGGCGGGATGGGTGACGTCTTTCTCGCCAGCGATACCCGCTTGCCACGTAAGGTGGCGATCAAGAAAGTCAAAGCATCCTTGTCGCATGACGACATGGTGCGCAAGCGCATCGAGCGTGAGTGCGCATTGCACGCGACCGTCGGAACCCATCCGCATATCGTGACGTTGTATGATGTTGTCGATCAAGACGGCCAACTCAGCATCGTGCTTGAGTATGTCGAAGGTGTGACGCTGGATCAGATGCTGAAAGATTTGGCGGCGCGGGGCGAACGAGTTCAGCGGGATGAAGCGGCCACAATCGTGGCCCAAGTGCTTGACGCGCTTTCGGCGATTCACGCGCAAAAAATCGTTCATCGCGATATCAAACCGGCCAACATTATGGTCACACGCAACGGAACAACGGGTGCGGTGTCAGCCAAGCTCATGGACTTTGGTATCGCCAAAGAAGACAACGAATACGCGACGCAATTAACGGCGACCACGGCGACAAGCCCGGGCACGCCGTATTACATGGCGCCGGAACAAATCGATCCCGCGACCTTTGGTGAGGTCACTGGCCGTACCGATGTCTATGCGATTGGCATCATGATGTTCCAGATGATTTCCGGTGAACCGCCATTCACGGGCACATTAACCCAAGTATTTAACAAGCACCTGAGCCAAACCCCTCCCCCACTCGATGTTGCGGAAGGTCACGAGGATTGCGGTGACTTGCAGGGCATCATTCAGATCGCGATCTCGAAACAGTCGGCGAATCGTTTTGCGTCAGCAAGCGCAATGCGCGATGCGGTGTTGGGCGTCGGTCATGAGGACAATAACGCGGCCACGCGAGGCGCGGTAACGCAAGTTGCCGCTGCTTCGACGCAAGGCGCGTTGACCCTGCCGGCCGGTGCTGTAACGGCGCCTGGAACGCATGCGGAATTGTCTCGAACGGTTGGTGCAGGCACAGATACCGATCCCGGAACGGGTGCGGGCGAAACGCAATGGGCGGGCGAGACGGACCACGGTGGCCAGGGATCGTCGCCATGGATGAAGTGGGTGGCGGCGGCAGTTGTTTTCGTTGTTGTATTGGCCGGTGTTGGTTTTGTCGGCGTAAAGGCGCTCACCGGCACATCCTCCGAGGTCGCAGAGGAAGAACCTGCGATCGTCGAAGAACCGGAAACCGTAGTCGCTGCGGATCCCGTTTCAATTGACACGAATCCGGTCATCGAATTTTCTGGCATTGGCCGGGACCCAGGCGTCGCAAATAAGTCCGGATCGGACGCATCCAACTTGTTGATGGAATTACGCGCAAAACAAGCTGCGGGATCATCGGCAACGCCGGATATTGTCGCCTCGACACCGCAACCGGAAGCCGAACCCATTCCAAATGAGCCTTCGCCGACGACGCCCGCGCCAGAACAAAAGCCAAGCGCACCAAAACCGACTCCCAAGCCCGCACCAAAGACCGCCAAAAAGGCGGACGACATCGCAAAAGAAGGCGAATCCGTGAAGATCGGAGAAGTCCGCTGGGTGGAACAGTAGGGCTACCGATTACCTCTCTTGCATTTGCCCGGTAAATGTTCCCCGTTCCAACAGCTCGCGGTTTCGCACCGCGCCCTTATCCGCACTGGTTGTCAATGCCGCGTAGGCTCGTAACGCCCACGTCACTGTTCTTTTTCGTTCCCCAGGAGACCACGCGTCCGGGCCACGCTGATCCATGGCGTCGCGGCGCACTTGTAGTTCTATTTCGTCAATATCCAGGTGAATCGTTCTGTTTGGAATGTCTATTTGGATTGGATCGCCGGATTCGATGAGGCCTATTGCCCCCTTCTCTGCTGCTTCAGGGGAAATGTGCCCGATGGAGAGGCCGGACGTTGCACCTGAGAAGCGGCCGTCGGTAATCAGCGCGCAAACTTGGCCCAGACCGCGTGCTTTCAACGCGGTTGTCGGCCCGAGCATTTCTTGCATGCCCGGTCCGCCTCGTGGCCCTTCGTAGCGAATGACGACGACATCGCCGGGTTGTACTTCGCCTTTGAAAATTCCTTTCATGGCTTGTACTTGGCAATGGTAGATTCGCGCATGGCCGTTGAAGGTGAGCGCGTTCTCTTCGACGCCTGCCGTTTTTACGATGCACCCGTTTTCCGCTATGTTGCCGTATAGAATCGCTAATCCACCGTCGGCGCTATAGGCGTGAGCGACCTCGCGGATGCATCCGTCCTCGCGATCCGTGTCGAGCGAGTCGTAGCGTTCGGATTGACTGAAGGCGGTTAACGAAGGGCGTCCGCCCGGCGCTGAGCGGTAAAATTCATGGACCTCTTCGTCTTCCGTTCGACGAATGTCCCAACGATCGAGCGCATCACCAAGCGTCTTCGCGTATATCGTGGGCACTTCAGTATGGATCAGCTCGGCCCTATCGAGTTCACCAAGAATCCCCATGACACCGCCCGCACGATGGACATCTTCCATATGATATTTAGGTGTGCTGGGCGACACTTTGCAAATGTGCGGCACTTGACGCGACAGTCGATCGATGTCCGCCATCGTAAACGGCACTTCACCTTCTTGCGCCGCGGCGAGCAAATGCAACACCGTATTCGTCGATCCCCCCATGGCGATGTCCATCGTGATTGCATTTTCGAATGCTTCGAAGGTGGCGATCCCGCGAGGCGACGCAGAATTGTCGTCGTCTTCGTAGTAACGCTTGGTCAGTGCAACAATAGTGCGAGCCGCTTCTAGGAAAAGCCGTTCGCGATCGGCGTGGGTTGCGAGGACACTGCCGTTCCCCGGCAATCCGAGTCCCAGCGCTTCGACCAAACAATTCATGGAATTGGCGGTAAACATTCCGGAACACGATCCACAGGTCGGACACGCCGCTTCTTCGTAGGCGAGGCGTTCCTCTTCCGATAGCGCATCATTCGATCCCGCAACGCCGGCGTCAATAGTACCAACCCGAACATCGCCGTCCGCGCGCTGCACTTTGCCCGCTTCCATCGGGCCGCCGGAAACGAATACCGTGGGAAGGTTGAGACGCAGAGACGCCATCAACATGCCCGGCGTGATCTTGTCGCAATTGGAAATGCAGATTAGCGCATCCACGCAATGGCCGTTCGCCATGTATTCAACTGAATCTGCGATAAGTTCGCGCGACGGCAAACTGTACAACATGCCGTCGTGGCCCATGGCAATGCCGTCATCGACGGCGATGGTATTGAATTCCTTTGCGACAGCGCCGTTGCGCTCGATCTCGTCTTTGACGAGGCGTCCGAGGTCGCGTAGATGAATGTGGCCAGGAACAAACTCGGTAAACGAATTTGCGACGCCGATGATGGGCTTGTCGAAATCTTCCGTTTTGGTACCCGTGGCTCGCCAAAGCGCCCGTGACCCTGTCTTTCGCGGCCCTTGCGTGGTTTTATATGATCGGTATGTCGGCATTTCAGAACACTCCCACGGCCATGATCGCGAAGCTTGTCCGTCGCGTGATGGACCGCTACAGTAAATCAATCTCAACAATCGACATCAGTGGAGAACATGGTACCTGATGAGTGAACGGACGCATAGTCAGCCCAACGACTTTATCGCGGGGTGTTCTGTTTCGCAATTGCTTGTCGAAAAAGGATCGTTAACATGGCAACTGAATTGATTCCACGCCATAACTTTGGCAAAACGTCCGACAAAATCTCCTTACTCGGCTTCGGCGGCGTAATCGTTACGAATACCTCTCCGGATGTCGCGAGCAATTATGTCGCAGAAGCCGTCGACCACGGCATTAACTACTTCGATGTCGCCCCGATGTACGGCAATGCCCAGCAGAATCTAGGTCCGGCGCTCGCTCCGCATCGAGACAAGTGCTTTCTCGCGTGTAAGACTAAGGAGCGGACCGCTGAAGGAGCGCAGCGTGAGCTAGACGACTCGTTGCGAAAATTGGGAACGGACCGATTTGATCTGTATCAGATGCATTCGTTGCAGAGTGTGAGTGATGATGTGGATGTGGCGATGGGACCTGGCGGTGCGTTGGAGACGTTTGTTCGCGCGCGTGAGGAAGGCAAGATTCGTCATATCGGATTTTCCGCCCACACAGAGGAGGCCGCGCTTGCCGCGATGGACTGCTTCGATTTTGATTCCGTTCTATTTCCGGTGAACTACTTCGCATGGACGAGCGGAAAGTTTGGTCCATGCGTGGTCGAACGCGCGCGCGAAAAAGGGATGGCAGTTCTCGCGTTAAAATCGCTCGCGTTACGACGCTGGGAGAAAGAAGAATTCAAGGCATTCTTCCGACCTTGGCCAAAGTGCTGGTACAAACCGATAGACGAAGAGGCCCACATCGCACTAGCACTCCGGTTTACGCTTTCACGTGGCGTTGATGCCGCGATACCACCAGGACACTGGGATCTTTTTAAGCGGTGTATGGATGTCGTTCGCAACCGACCCTCTTCTGACTTCGATACCGACAGTGATTGGTCACCGCTCGCTGCATTGGCTGGGGATTCACATCCGCTCTTCGAGGCCGTTTAGGCACGCATTCCCTTTCACAGGGGGTGTTATCTCGCACAAAGGGAAATCAACATGGGCAACAAAACACAGAATTCGGCCACTTTCGAATATGCCAACAGCTCAAAGCTGTTTGATCGTGCCCGCAACGTAATCCCCGGCGGTATCTTTGGCCACTTCAATCCAAAGACCCAAGTGCCCGAAGGAACGTATCCCTTCTTCGCCGAACGCGCAAGCGGTGCTCATTTCTGGGATGTGGACGGCAATGAATACATCGACTACATGTGCGCGTACGGCCCGATGATTCTGGGATATGGCAATCCGGTCGTCGATGAAGCCTACCGGCAACAAGTCGCCCGCGCCGATACCTGTACGCTGGCGTCACCCGTCATGGTCGACCTCGCCGAATACATGGTCGATATGATTCCGGCGGCGGATTGGGCCTACTTCGCGAAGAATGGTGCGGATGTGACAAATCTCGCCGTGATGGTTGCTCGTGCAGCCACGGGGCGCTCAAAGATTATCGCGATCACGGATGGCTATCACGGTTCGACCCCTTGGATGCAAGCGGAAGGTCGCACAGGCACAATCGAAGATGATCGCTCTAACGTCGTTCGCATTCCTTGGAACGACGTTTCCGCACTGAGCGCAGCACTTGATGCGCATTCGGGCGATGTCGCTGCCTTTATCAGTTCGCCATACCATCACCCGGCGTTCAAAGACAACGAAATGCCGGGGGACGGCTATTGGAGCGGTGTGCAGGCATTATTGAAGCGCCACGGCGTCGTCTCGATCTGCGATGATGTACGGGCGGGTTTTCGAATTGATATGCGCGGCTCGAACGAATATTTCGGCTACACACCCGATCTGATCTGTTATTGCAAAGCAATTGGTAATGGTTACCCCATCTCGGCCCTAGTGGGTTCCGATGCGCTAAAAGAAAACGCAGCCACAGTATTCCACACCGGAAGTTTCTGGTTTTCAGCAGGTCCAATGGCCGCAGCGCTCGCCTGTCTCAAGGAGCTCAAACGAATTGATGCGCCGTCGCTCATCACGAAA
>Ga0315336_1005106_pt1 | contig 14700 bp, 14 predicted proteins | sample ASW5metaG_FD_204512 | JGI IMG/M metagenome (GOLD analysis project Ga0315336, IMG submission 204512) | Ammonia-oxidizing marine archaeal communities from Monterey Bay, California, United States - ASW #5 | ecosystem: Environmental > Aquatic > Marine > Intertidal zone | place: USA: California...
AATCCACGCAGATGTTACAATCATCATCTTCTTGTCTGGTATAGTATGATCTGAGTAACCGATAATTTTGTTAGGAAACTCTTCAATTAAACCTTTGATCATATTTAAATTTGCATTTTCATAACTAATTGGATAATTCAACACGCAATGTAACAATGCATAATTCTTACAACCATTACTTTCTATAATTGAAATAGCTTCCTTAATTTCACTTAGATTAGACGCGCCGGTTGATAATACTATGGGTTTATTTGTATCAGCTATCTGTTTTAACATAGGTTTATTGGTAATGTCAGCCGATGCTATCTTGTAAAAAGGGACAATTGGCTCCAAATAATCAACCGCTTCAGAGTCGAATGGGGTTGAAATAAAATCAATATTTATATCTTCACAATGATTAGCTAACTTTTTATAATCTTTTTCGTTAAAACTATCATATTTTTTAAATAATTCGTATTGACTTAATGTTGGTTCTTTTTTTGTGTCCCAATAAGCAGGGCTATACTTCGAAGCTAATTTCTCAGCTTTATATGTCTGAAATTTAGCTGCATCAGCACCTCCTTCTTTTGCCAGATCAATTAATTCTAATGCCTGATTTAATTTTCCCTCATGATTTACACCAATTTCAGCAATAATATATGGCATAGAATTACGGGTTATGTGCTTTTTTCCAAGAATAATTTCTGCAGTCATTATTTATTTTCTTAATTTTTTACACGCATTAGTAACGGAGTCAATTAAATAATTAAACTCCTCTTCTGATAAACCATGATGGAAAGGAAAAGAGACCATATTTTCAAAAAAATAATCTGTGTTAGGACAGTTTGCACTACCAAAGCCACGATCTCTAAATAAAGGATATCTATTTAATGGATAATATTGAACAACGCATTTAATTTTATATTCATCAAATAGTAATTTAATAAAATCGTCCCTATGTTTATGAGTTACTGAACTATCGTAAAGTGCGGGCATTAAATGATAAGAATGTCCCTGATTTTTTGGTATTTTTTGAAATTTTAATTCCTCATACTTAGAAAGTGACTTTGTAAAATGTTCAAACCTTTTTGCCTTATCTCGATTAATGTTATCAACCCTATCAAGTAACTTTGAAGCTAATGCACATTGAACTTCTCCCATACAAAAATTGTATGGCCAAATTCCATCAATATCGGCATCTACATTACTCATAGCAGGTAACCAATAACTATCTCTATCATTGGAATAAGGACGCATTCCGTTGTGTCTCAATCCAGCTATTGATTGTATATAATTTTCATTATTTACCGTTAAAACACCCCCTTCTCCAAGAGTGGTCATATTTTTTGCACCCTGAAAACTAAAACAGGCAAAATCTCCTATGCTTCCTGTTTTTCGATCCTTATATTTTACACCGATTGATTGTGCAACATCCTCGACAACTAATATGTTTCGACTTTTTGCTAACTTTAGAATCGGATCCATATCAACCACAAGTCCATATAAATGAACAACAATAATAACCTTTGTTCTATCTGTTATTAATGGTTCTATTGTCTCTCTTGTAACAACTAATGTTTTTTTATCAATATCTGCCCATTTTATTTTTGCACCTGTACGTGCAAATGGTATAGCGGTTGCGGCATATGTATGTGAGGGTATTATGACCTCGTCATTTTCATTTAATCCGCAAGATATTGCCGATAGTTCAAGGGCAGCTGTACAACTGGAAACTGCAAATGCAGACTTAGCTCCAGTATATATTCTAAATTTTTTTTCGAATTCTTCTTGATGTACTCCTTGTGTAAGCGGGTTAGAATTTTTCATAACATGCGTTACTTCTGCTATTTCTTCAGTAGTATAATCATGGCCACGACCACTCCAATCAATCTTGATATTGTTATGAATATTATGTTTTTCGTTTAATTTACGTTCATATTTTTCTAATGAATGAATATTGTTTGTCATATTACCTTCATGCTTTCGATATCTATACAATGGCAATTCAATCCTATATACCTTATATTTTCTTTCAAACCTCAACATTAATTCTTTATCTTCATGCATTAAAAACTCGTCATCATATAAACCTATTTCGATCAAGTTTTCGATACGAAACATAATTCCACAACCGATTGGCTCACTAATACAATTACATCTAGCTAACACTTTCTCATCATCATTAACAAATAAATAATCACATGCAACGGCATCCATATATTTATTTTGTTCAAGAAATTCTGACAAAACTTTTAAATATTCTGCATGCACATAATCATCTGCATCAACTCTTACAACATATTTTCCTCTTGCTTCCTTGATACCTAAATTTAACGAATATGCTAATCCACGTTTTTCATTATTATTAATAACACGCACATCACCTTCAAAAAGATGTAACGCGTATTGTGTCTTATCACTACTATTATCGTTAATTACGATTATTTCATAAGATTGTTGCGAAATGTTTTGATTAAGCAGAGAACGAATTGTTCTTCCAATAAATTTTTCTTCATTGTATGCTGCTATAATTATTGATATTATTGGCGCTTTAGACATAGTATCATTACATACTCATATAGATATTTATTATCTTTTCTTTACTTAATATATTTTTATAATTATTCCCTAGGGCATTTTCTAGTGGTTTCTCATGTATAATGCATGCTTCATATAACTTGCTTAACAAATCGTATTCCAAATCGACACATAATTTTTCTGGTATTTTAATTTTATGTTTTTTAGCAATTGTCAAAAATTCGTCTGTCTCATCAGGGTAAAACTCTGACATCTTACTCATAGTTATACAGTTAGCCTCGCAATGATGTGTGCCAAGCACTGTTGACAAACCTGCTGAAAATGGGTGTACAACACCGACATAACTATTTCCAATAGCGCTGCCCCCTAAATAAGATGCAATCAAAAGTTTTTTTCTATTCTCAGGTGTATTCAATTTATTACTATGCATTACTTCTCTTAATAATCTAAGCGCATTTGTTGAAAATAAATCTGCCAAATCATGTCGATATCCGCCATTTAACGACTCTATACAGTGTATATATGTATCCATCGCGGTATAAAAAAACTGTTGTTTGGGTACGGTGGCAGATAATTTGGGATCAAGAATAAGATGATCAAACACAGTAAAAGGACTATTAATCCCTAGTTTTATATTCTTATCTTTATTTACGAGAACACAAGTTCTTGAAGATTCTGCGCCTGTACCAGATAAAGTGGGAATTCCTATTTTAAATACCCCAGGATTATTGACTAAATTCCAACCTTGATATTTTTCTGCTTTTCCACCGTTGCCTAATAATATTGATACTGCTTTTGCTATATCCATTGTAGTGCCGCCGCCAATACCAACAATACAACAAGGTATACTGACGCAAATTTTACTGATTTTTGTTACATATAAATCTATTTGTTCAGTAGTTGGCTCATTTGATGAATCAACATAAAAAACAGAATCTTCTTGCATAATAGGTAAAGAATCGATTAATTTATTCCCTTGAAAAAAATGATCAATGAAAAATATGCATGAATTACTATTTCGATTTCGTTTGGAATCAATGATTGCTTCTAACGCACTTATTGAATCTGAACCAAAATGATAACTTCCAACAATTTTAGTAAGATCTAGCATATTTTCATAGAATTATCAGTTTTATAGGAATCCAACAAATGATATTTTTAAGCCATCTAATTGATAACAACACGCCAACCTATGGGAACTCATCGGATATTAAAATATCTCATGCAACATGTATGGATCATGGTGATACAGCAAATAGTCTTTCCATAAAAATGAATAATCACATTGGGACGCATATAGATTTGCCAAAACATTTTGATATTAATGGAAAAGTCTTAGAGCAATATCCGGCTTGCGAATGGGTATTTAATAAAGTTCAATTAGTCAATATCCCACTTGAAGAAGAAGAAATGCTTTCTGTATCACACTTCAAAAAAAAATTAAGGGAAGATACTGAAGTATTAATAATAAAAACTGGTTTCGAAAAATTCCGTCATCAGGAATCTTATTGGAAAAATAATCCTGGTGTATTACCTGAGGTCGGAACCTGGTTAAGAAAAAATTTTGGATCTATAAAAATCATTGGTTTTGACTTTATTTCTCTAACTTGTTTTCAAAGAAGAGAAATTGGGAGGATTTCTCATAGAGCATTTCTGGAATCAAACAAAAATAATGAACCAATAAGAATTATAGAAGATATGAAATTATCAGAAATTGATACTGATCCGAAAAAACTAATAGTCTTACCTCTAATGATCAAAGGTGCAGACGGTGTTCCAGTCAGCATTATTGCTTTCTAATTTCTGACAACGACTTATTCAAAACTGAATCCAAGATTCTTATATCCAAACTAAATGCAATAAATTTGAAACCCCCATTTATTCTATTCTTTAATTCAATAGGATCTGGCTCGATAATATGTATTCCCCCTGACTTGCCAAGCCTTTCAGCTGTAGACATGACTAAGTTAATCGCTTCTACATAATCTTTATTTTCAAACTGGCCAGGTATACCCATGCTTGCTGTAAGGTCATATGGACCAAGTAAAAAAGCGTCGACACTCTCATGCGATAAAATTGTTTCAATGTTACTTACTGAATCGATGTGTTCGATTTGCGGAATAATTACCACTTCATCGTTAAAATTATTTATATACTCATCAAAATTCGCGCCGTATTGTTGGGCCCTCGCTAACCCCACTCCTCGAATTCCTCTCGGCGGATACAATAAACACCGATTAACATCATCAATATCATTAACACTCTTGATCATAGGGATAATTATTCCATGAGCTCCCGCATCCATAATTCGTTTAATTTGATCTGCATCAATTGATGATAAGCGTACTAAAGGAGACACTCCTTTTAACTCTATAATCCTTATCAATTCTTCAGCTTCACTCATTGTGATAACGCTATGTTCTAGATCCACCGCAATCCAATCAAAATTTGCGTTCGAAAATATTTCAGCAATAGCAGGATGGTAAAGTGTTATCCAGCCTCCCAGCAATAGTTCGCCATTCTTTATTTTCTTTTTAAAATTATTCATTTTTCTTTCGACCAATAGCAAATAAATATTTTCCCAACCTCTTGTCCATGTACTTATGAAAAATTGGATTTACAAAAAAATTAACCCATTTTAATGAATTAGGAATAAACTCTTTTAAACTATCCCTGCATAAGCTTTTTTTGCTTACTATAGTTGTAAAACCAAATTTTAAAAAAAGATTCTCTATTGATTGCTGCGTAAATGACTGTAAATGTTGGCTATGAGAAAATATACATAAACAATCAGGACAAACTTTTAATCTTTCACCTAAATTTTCTTCAAATCTTGTTGTTAAAAATACAATACCTCCGGGTTTTAATACTCGAGACATTTCACTAAATGCAAACTCTAAATCTTCGGTCAGTAAATGTTCAATTGTTTGCGTTGATATTACTATATCAAAAATTTTATCATCGAACCCAGTATTAATTATTGATCCCTTAGAGAATTTTAATTTAGGATAGGTTAATCTGGCTTTCTCGATCCTATCTGTAGATATATCGATACCATGACAATCAAAACCTAATTCTTGATGCATTTTTCCTAATAAATCTCCGGACCCAGAGCCAATATCAAGAACTTTTATATCCTTTGAAGTTAAATATTTTTTTTTCAAAGATTTTAGTTCTTTTAGTATAAATCCTGAAGCCTTAGTAGAAAACCATGGGCTAACAGGTTTAATATTCCCAAACACATCCCAATACTCAGAAATCTTATCTCCATTCCATTCTACATAGTGAGGTCTTCTCTCTATTTTATTTAACATAACGTTAAAAACTAGCCTCTAGTGGCTTTCCTTCCCAACTATCAATAAGAGATATTACATATTGGAGATCCTCTTGACTTAAATTACTGCTTGATGGTAAAGAAACTAAACTCTGATCTATTGAGTCTGTTACACCTACTAAATATTTTGGATACTTCTTATATAGCTTCTGTTTTGAAAGCGATTCCCAAAATAATTTAGCTTCCACTCCATTTTTATTTAAATAATTTATTAATGAGTTAGCATCCTTATCTGAAGCTGTTAACATTGAATAAAGCCAACAGTTGCTTTCTGCTTCTTCCTTTCTTGGCATTGCTATCAAATCTTTTCTTGAATGTATTGCTTTATCATATTGTTCTGCAATCGTGTGTTTATTTTTTATCATTTTGTCTAATCGCTCCAGCTGTGCTAAACCAACCGCAGCGTTTAGGTTACTCATTTTAAAATTAAAGCCTACAGTATCGTAATTATATTTATCGCCCATCTTTCCTTGAGAACTTATCTTTTTTGCCAATGCTGCCCATTTCCCACTGTTTGTTACAATCATTCCGCCGGCACCAGCAGTTAATGTTTTATTTCCATTAAAGCTGAATACACCAAGATCTCCAAACTGACCGACAGATTTTCCATAATATTTTGAGCCAATAGCAGCTGCTGCGTCCTCTATAACTAACACGTTAAATTTGTCACATGTTTCTCTAAGCTCATGCATATCAGCTGGATGGCCAAGTGCATGTACAGCTATAACTGCAGCTATTTTTTCACCTTCTTTAGATAAAACTTGTTCAACAAGATTAACATCAATATTCCAAGTTCTTTTATCAATATCAACAAAGTATGGGATTGCCCCTGCCATAAGAACAGCATTTGCTGTAGCTGAAAAAGTCCAATCTGGAACAATTACATAATCTCCTGGCCGAACTCCGGCAACAACCAAGGATAAGTAAAGACCTGATGTAGCATTTGCGGTGGCTACAGAAAATTTACACTCTGCATATGTAGCTATCTTCTTTTCAAACTCTTCAACAAATGGACCAGCTGAGGAAATCCAGTTATCACTAATACATTTTCTGAGATATTTTAATTCGTTTTCACCTAAATCAGGTTCTAGCAATGGAATTCTTGTTTTGTTTTTCATCAAGAAATTTAAAAGAATTAAAATGAATAACTGCTATATGCTCTAACTTTTTTATTTTTGATTTGATTCTTCCACCAGTCGATCGTTAACTTCAAGCCACTTTCCAATTTTATTTTTGGATCCCAATTAACAATTTTTCTAAACTTATCCGTTGACGCTATAAGTTCAAAAACTTCTGAGCTCTTTGGACGAAATCTATCTTCATCAGTTTTTATTGCTTTTTTACTACCAGTTAACTTAAGTAAACATTCAATCATTTCTAATATCGATATTGATGTTCCTGTTCCAATATTATATGGAACACCGTAATCAAACCCGGAGCTTATTCCAGCCAAAATAAATGCTGAAACTGTATCTGAAACATAATTAAAGTCACGTTTAGGCTTGGTTGATCCTAAATGTATTTCATCACATCTCGGATCTAATATTTGACGAATCGCTGATGAAATAACCGCACGTTCACTTTGACGAGGACCATAAGTATTAAATGGTCGAAGAATAATAACAGGCAATGAGAAACAGCGTGCATAGGAATCAGCCATCATATCGGCTCCGATTTTTGATGCAGAATACGGTGATTGTCCTTGATAAGGATGGTCTTCAGATATTGGTGTTGTGATTGCTGTCCCGTAAACTTCACTTGTTGATGTATGTATAACTCGCTCTACATGATGTAATTTTGATGATTCAAATACATTTATGCTGCCAGAAATATTTGTCTGCACAAACGAGTCTACAGATTTATACGAGAATGGAATTGATATTAAAGCCGCTAGATGGAATACAATATCTTTACCTTTGACTAAATTACTTACAAAGCTGTTATCTCTTATATCCCCACTAACGATATTGATTGAATTCCTAACATGACTATCAATATCGTCAAGCCAACCACATGAATCGAATGAATTATATAATGATAATGCTGTAACATTAGCATTGTTTTTAACTAATTCTTCAACTAAATGAGACCCTATAAAACCATCGGCTCCCGTCACTAACACTTCTTTTCCTGTATACATTTTTATATCCCATTTAAATTAAGCACGCTACCGCCCTATGGTTCCTAATTTAAGACCCATATAAAATTACTTTTACTAAACTATCAGTTCTGTTTAATTCCTAAAATTGAAGGAACTAATATTTTTTCACTCTGGTAGTTATTTTTTATTTCTGAATACATTTCAAAAGGATCTTCCAATGATGTTATTATGCAAGCATCAAATTCATCTGCATCATTAATACTTTTCCACATGGGAAAACCGAGAAAGATATTCTGTTTACTTTTTTTATCAACCGTTCCGATAATTGTGATATTTCTCTCTGATGCGCGTAGTGATGCAATTTCTGCTAATTCAGATTTACCGCATAACAAAATTCGTTCCCAATTATTTTTTTTGCAAATTTCGAATACTTTATTTAAGGAATCGCCGGCATTACGATAAAAATTAAATGAGGAGGTTAGGTATTCGCCAGTTAGCCTACTTTTTTCTGAAAAACCCTTTGGTGTTAAGTAATATAAATAACGATTTGCTGGCGCTTGCGTAATTTTAATCAGACCTTTATTAACGCATCGTTTCAAATATAAATTTGCGAGACCGAGTGCCACATCAAGCCGATTAGCTATATGCCTTTGGGTTACATCTTCTTTATTTTCAATGACTTCTAGAATACTCAGTGTTGCTGCATTCTCTTTTTGTTTTTTGTTCATAATATGAACAGTATACACTCATGTGTTCAAAATATGAACTACTGGCGCAAGTTATAACCTGTTAGGTTATTTTTTCAATAAGAGACTGATTTAATTGAACTTTTATATATTTTTCAGCAATTTTAAGTAGCACAACAACACGATCCTCAGCATTCTGACTAAATAAAGTAGCCTCGTAACCTTCAAATGGCCCTTCTATGATAAGTATTTCGTCACCTTTTTTAAGCTTTTTACTCGGCAGATCATGATAACCATCGCTGACTTCATTTTCCTTAAGTCGCATAATAAGATTTTCGGGTACTTTTGCTGGAGTCATACCAAACTTAACAAGGTTTGATACACCGATGGTCGACCTAATGGGACCCCAGTCATCTGTTTGGTCGCTAAGATATATAAATAGATATCTAGGGAACATTGGCTGGATTGATCTTTGTGTGCGACCACGCTTCTTTATTCTACCCAAAACTAGCGGTAAATAAGTTTCATACCCCTGCCTTTCTAGGTGCTCTTTAGCAAGCTTTTCTTCCTTTGGTTTTGAGTATATTAGATACCAGGATTTCATTTTAGAAAATTATTTTCTAATCGAAGCAATAATTTTTCTTTCTAAAATATAAGAAATTAATTTATCAAGACATTCGCTAACAGAAAGTGCATTTGTCTCTAAAACTAGTTCGGGATTGTTTGGTGCTTCATAAGGGGATGATACGCCAGTAAATTCTAGAATTTTGCCCTGACGAGCTTTCGTATAGAGTCCTTTTACATCGCGCAATTCACATATCTCTATAGGACAATCACAATAAATTTCAATAAAGTCATTATTTCCTACCAATTCTCTTGCGATTTTTCTGTCGCGAATAAACGGAGAAATAAATGCTGTTATAACGATCGAACCTGCATGCATCATAAGCTTACTAACTTCACCTATGCGTCTAATATTTTCAATTCTATCATCATTAGAGAATCCAAGATCACCACAAAGACCCTGACGAATATTATCTCCGTCTAAAACAAATGTCCTTGTTTTATTTTTATGTAAAATATCTTCCAATGCATAAGCCAAAGTTGACTTTCCAGAACCAGATAGTCCAGTAAACCAAATTACGACACTTTTATGGCCGTTCATCACTTCTCTATCTTTGCGATAAACTGTTGGCTCTTGTAAAACGGTATTTTGATTTGTTATCTTACTCATGAAAAATTGTTTTTTATCTTCCTACAGAAAAATAATCGAAACCGTATTCTTTCATTTCTTTTGGTTCATAAACATTTCTAAGATCAATAAACACGGGAGTATTTAGTTTTTCTTTAACTATAAACATATCCATATTTCTATATATATTCCACTCAGTCATCAACACAACTGCATCAACACCATCCATTGATTTGTAAATATCATCAAAATATTGAACTGATGATGGTAATATTTTTTTAGCTTCTTCTATACCTTTAGGATCATGAGTATTTATTTTTATCCCCTTTTCAATTAATTTCGGCAATATAGTAAGTGAGGGAGCATCACGCATATCATCTGTTTCTGGTTTAAATGTTAGTCCTAGTACAGCTATTTTTTTACCATCTACATTCTTGCCGAGCGCATTATATATTTTTTCTACCATTCTCATTTTTTGTATTTCATTTACTTCTATAACTGTCTCGACAATCCGAGAAGATATTCCATTTTCATAAGCAATTCTTGATAACGCTTTCGTATCTTTAGGTAAACATGAGCCGCCATAACCAGGTCCTGGATGCAAGAATTTACCTCCAATACGGCCGTCTAGCCCCATCCCTTTTGCAACAGCATGTATATCTGCACCTGTTTTTTCACATATCATTGACATTTCATTTATGAAACTTATTTTTGTGGCCAAAAAAGCATTTGATGCATACTTAATTAATTCAGCGCTCTCCAGATCAGTTGATATTATTGGTGATTCTATTAAATTGATTGGCCGATATAGTTCTCGCAATAAATTTTCTGAACGTTTATTTTCGACGCCAATAACAATTCTATCTGGACGCAAAAAATCTGAAATTGCTGCACCTTCCCTTAAAAATTCTGGATTTGATGCTACGTCAAAATCAGCATCTGGATTTAGCTCGCTTATAATTTTTTTTACATTTTTTGCTGTGCCAACTGGAACTGTTGACTTATCAACCACCACAGTATAACCCTTTAAAAGTGGAGCTAAATCTTGTGCCGCCTGATAAACATAACTTAAATCGGCATGACCATCACCTCGTCTTGTCGGGGTACCTACAGCTATTAATATTAGATCAGAACTTGGTATGGAATCACCCAAATTATGAGAAAAGGAAAGCCTGTCCTCGTTTATATTCCTCTTTAATAATGATTCAAGACCTGGCTCATAAATAGGAATATTAACTTTCATCAACCTATTAATTTTTTCCTTATCAACATCATAACAAACAACATTTACACCAAACTCTGCGAAACATGCCCCTGATACAAGCCCGACATAACCACAACCTAAAACTGTAACTTTCATCCGTTTATTGCCTTTTTCTCATTTTTATAATCGCATTAGATTAATTTTTTCCGGTTTTTTATTTCTACTGAGAACACTTTTTACATCGTAAACAATACCATCATTTGACTTCAAAAGTTTTGTTATTAAACGCCATCCCTCTTTAATAAACTCCTTATGAGGAACTGCAAGAATAATAGCATCCGATTTTTTTAGATCACTAAACTCAGATAAATTAATATTATGCTCATTTTTTAGCTCACTATTTTTAAAATGAGGATCATATATTTGAACTTTCACAGATTGGCTAAGAAGTGCCATATATATATCCATAACTTTACTATTACGGATATCTGGAATATTTTCTTTGAACGTTATACCAAGTATTGTAATCATCACTTCATTTAAATCTTTATCTTTTCTTTTCAACTCATCAATAATGGCATTGCCAATATATTCACCCATACTATCGTTAATACTTCTACCCGCGAGAATAACCTCAGGATTATAGCCTAAAAGAGATGATTTATGAGTCAAATAATATGGGTCAATACCGATACAATGACCACCTACCAAGCCAGGTTCGAACGGTAAAAAATTCCATTTGGTACTTGCCGTCTTAAGCACATCATGTGTATCAATATTCATGTATTTAAATAAAATTGCTAACTCATTAACGAGTGCAATATTAAGATCACGTTGTGTATTCTCGATAACTTTAGCAGCTTCAGCGACTTTTATTGATGCGGCTTTATATATTTTTGCATTTACAACTGATGAATAAACATTAGCAATTTCTTCTAATGTTTCATCATCCTGTGCTGATACAACTTTTATAATTGTTTCAAAAGTATGCTCTTTATCTCCTGGATTTATTCTTTCAGGTGAATAGCCAAGAAAAAAATCTTCGCCGCATTTAAGTTTAGATTCGCTTTCGAGCATAGGCGCACATTCATTCTCAGTTACACCAGGGTAAACGGTTGACTCATAGACAACGATATCTCCCCTTTTTAAAATTTTTCCTATAGTTTTTGATGCTAACAAAAGGAATTCTAAATCAGGTTTTTTATTTCTATCTACTGGTGTCGGAACCGTGACAATATGGAAATCCGCCTTAGATATTTCATCAGAATTTGATGTAAAATGTACCTTTGATAATGCAAGTTCTGAAGAGGAAATCTCCCCTGTTGCGTCAAACCCACTCTTGAGATCATCTATCCTATTTTGGTTTATATCGTAACCAATAACTTCAGTTTTTTTCCCAAAAGAGACAGCAACGGGTAGCCCGACATACCCAAGACCAATAACCGATATATGTCTTTTTATGCTTCTGCTCATAATTTATAATATTCCTTGTACCACCTAATAAAATTCTCAACACCAACCTCAATTGAAGTCGAAGGACAATAATTAATTTTATCAACTAATGTATCGACGTTAGCGTGTGTATCAGGTACATCGCCAGGCTGTAGTGGTAAGTAATTTACTTTAGCTTTCCTATTAAGATTCTTTTCAATTAATTCAATAAAATACATTAATTCGACAGGGCTACTATTGCCAATATTATGCAAACGATATGGGGCAATACTTGTTGACGGACGAGGCTTATCACCATTCCAATTAGGGTCACTGGTTGGAATATCGCTTATTACATGCTCAATACCTTCGATGATGTCGTCTATGTATGTAAAATCTCTTTTATGTTGTCCTTCATTAAATACATCTATTTCTTCACCATTGAGAATCTTTTTAGTAAATATAAATAGAGCCATATCAGGTCTTCCCCAAGGTCCATATACGGTAAAGAATCTAAGTCCAGTAGTTGGAATGTTATGTAAATGGCTGTATACATGAGCCATTAATTCATTTGATTTTTTTGTTGCCGCATACAATGAAAGAGGATGATCGACATTATCATTAACACTGAAGGGTAACTTGGTATTAGCACCATAGACCGAGCTCGAAGATGCAAATACTAAATGTTTGATAGATTCCTTTCGACTAGCTTCCAGAATATTCATAAATCCATTTATATTTGCTTCAATATATGCGTATGGATTTTTTAGAGAATAACCAACTCCTGCTTGAGCTGCGAGATGAATAATATAATCTGGCTGATCTGAATGAAAAATTTTATCAAGAGATTCCTTATCATTTATATCTAACTTGTAAAATTTGAATTTATCATAGCCTTTAAGCTTTGATAAACGCGCTTCTTTTAATGAAATATCATAGTAATCATTAATATTATCAATGCCAATTATATTTTTCCCTTGATCTAAGTAGTGCATTGCGGTATGAAAACCTATAAAACCAGCAACCCCTGTAATTAAAATATTCATTTTTATAATTTATCATTAATATGTAAGATATTCATAATAAATCCTATATTCTGATTTATTATCGTTAAATTTCACTAAGTAGATATATTTGAAAACTATGCTGAATTATAATAACAATGTCATTTTCTTTGAAGTATTTAAGGAAGAAAAAGATGCTATTATCAAATTTCTACCTAAAGATATTAACGCTACTTTTCATCAAAATACGATCCAAGAAACCTGTAAATTAAAAGATGTCAAAATAGAAAAAAACACCGTAATTTCAATTAGAACTCAATCTATAATTCCAGACGAATGGGGTTCAAAAATTTCAGCTATTTTAACAAGAAGTACTGGTTACGATCACTTAAATTCATTCAAGAATAATAATTACAAAAAAATATTATATGGATATTTGCCAAATTATTGTGCCAGATCCGTTGCTGAGCATGCTCTTCTTATGTGTATAGCTCTCCTAAGAAAATTACCAAAACAAACTGATAGATTTGACATATTCGAAAGAAGTGGGCTAACGGGTTCTGAAGTAATGGGCAAAAATTTATTAATAATCGGTGTTGGCAAGATTGGTATAGAAATCTACAAAATCGCTAAGTCTATCGGTTTCAACGTTAATGGAATTGACCTTGTTGAGAAATTTAGTGCTGTTAATTATATAAAAAATTATAATGACATTTCCGAATACGACATAATTATCTGTGCAATGAATTTAAATAAAAGTAATTATAATTATTTTAATGATGACTTTTTTAATAAAGTAAAAAAAGGCAGCTTATTTATAAATATATCGAGAGGTGAGATTGCTCCAATCTGTACATTGTATAAATATCTTAATAATGAGATTCTTTCAGGTATGGCACTGGATGTTTTCGATTTTGAAAATGAGCTTGCAATATCTTTAAGGAGTAATAAAAAAACCGAGAATGTTAAATTAATAATGAAAATAAAAAAACATCCGAATGTTATATTAACACCTCATAATGCATTTAATACGCATGAGGCAGTAATTAGAAAAGCTAAACATACTATAAAACAAATCAAATCATTAACCGAGGAAGGTAAATTTATCTGGGAAATGCCAGAACACATAAAATAATATTTACTTTAGTTTTAACCTAACAAAAAAACAATTTAAATTAATTCAAAGTCATTTTTTAATTGTCACAGTACGCTACATCACAAAATTCTTAAT
>Ga0315336_1005107_pt1 | contig 14698 bp, 14 predicted proteins | sample ASW5metaG_FD_204512 | JGI IMG/M metagenome (GOLD analysis project Ga0315336, IMG submission 204512) | Ammonia-oxidizing marine archaeal communities from Monterey Bay, California, United States - ASW #5 | ecosystem: Environmental > Aquatic > Marine > Intertidal zone | place: USA: California...
GTACCCTGAAATCAGAACAGGCATGGTAGGCTGACTGAATGGATACGACAGGCATTTTCAGGTACCAGGCCCCTGCCGGGCAGGAGCCACGCGGCAGCGGCGAGAGCGAGAATGGAGCTCTGATGGCTGCGGCTGCGCTCGAGCCGGTGTTACTGCGCTGGCGACATCGGTGTTCGGAAGGACTCATCGACGATTCCGGGAAGATCCGAAACGTGTTCAGACGCACAGAGGGTGTTGGCGACAACGTCGGCCAGCTCATTGAAGAAATCAATCGCATTCCGGAGGCAGTCTCAGAGCTCGAAACGGTGCTGAAAGCCCGTTTGAAACTGGAAGATCAATCCCGACTAAAAACCGAGCTGCCGGTTCACGATGCGCGACTGCTTGAGGCCACCTCGCTGCACGACAACGGGTTCCAGCTAGTCCGGCATCGCTCGAGCGTAACGGACTGGGACGATGACGATCAATTGAATAGTGTGTACTACGACGAGATCTGCGGTGTCGTACAAAAAGTCACCGGAGCCACACACACGTTCAGCAGCAACCACCTTCGCCGGCAATCGGAACCAGCCGTGGGCGGCAATGGCCCGCTTGCTCGTTTGATGTCCCTGTCGCGCGGGCCGGTGAATGACGTGCACAATGATTTCACCGAGAGCTACGGCGAGGGAATCATACGTACGGTCGAGAGCGGCGGCGTACCACACACGCAAACATTCGGCATCACCGACGCGATTCTCAAGGCCGGAGTGTCAGCGCAGCAACTACGCGAGGGCCGCATGCTGGTAGTCAACACATGGCGGGCAGTAACAGACGAACCTGTGCAACGCGTACCGCTGGCCGTTGCGGACCGGAACAGCATTCCGCGTGCGAGCCTGCGCAGCATTCTGATCGGCAAGATCCCCAGCGGACAGCCCCGCGGCGGCATAGACATCTACAACGCCAGTTACGATTCACAGCACCAGTGGTACTACTACCCCGGCATGACCCGGGACGAAGTCCTGATGTGGAAGGGTTATGACTCCGCCGAAGTGCCAGCACGGCCCAACCTGCATTCTGCGTTTGATGATCCCAATACACGGGACCTTGCGACGGAAAGAAAGAGTATCGAGGTGCGGGTACTGTGCCTGCTCCCACGCGACCACTGAGTATTGGCGGCGTGACCACTCGCGTTGTCATCGTGGCAGCCATACGTGATAGTTCCGCCGCAATAGCACTCGCCGGGCGGTCAAGTAAATCGTCAATGCTGCGTTCGGCGCAGCGTGTTCATAGTCGAAGCTGAGTTCGCAGTCGCGTGTTCGAGCGTGCACGGTGCGCCTTCAGTATCAGTCTGGCGCACTCGCCCGGCCTTGATTGCAGTCAGTCGTGGTGTTTTACGTCGCGCATGAACCACACCAGCGGGAGCGCAAAAACGGCAGCGTAGGCCATCAAGGTAAACGCGTTCAGATAACCGCCCATTAACGCCTGGCGTTCAATTTCCGCGCTAAGCGCCGCAAGGCCACCGGGCGTGTCCCAGGTCCAGCCGCCGGCAACAGTCGGGTTGCGCAAAGCCTCGTTCATAGGCGAAATCCCGGCGCTCAAACCGGCGTAGTTCTCAGCGGTCGAACGCACCAGTACCAGTATGCTCATCGAGATGAACACACTGCTTCCGAAATTGCGCATCAAAATAAACATGGCCGAACCTTGTACGACGAGGTTGGTCGGCAACGTCGCAAACGCCAGTACGGTCATCGGAAGATAGGCGATACCAAAACCAAAACCCTGAAGCACATTCGTCCAGAATACATCGAAGTTGGTCATATTGATGTCCAGCAAGGTCATTTCCCAGCCAGCCCATGCTTGCAGCAGCAAGCCGATCGTGAGGGCAAGTCGAGGGTTGTAACGCGTGAGTTGCACGGCAACCGCGAAACTGAACAAATTTCCAAGCCCACGCCCGGCGATCAGATAACCGACCATCGAGTCGGGATATCCGCGTAAGTCCTGCAACAGCGTAGGAAACAACACTATCGTTGTAAAACTCAGCGCACCCATCGAAATCATCAACACGAAACCGAGAGTGAAGTTCCGGTTTGCAAATAATTTTGGGTTAACAAAGGGCGTGCGCGAATGAATGGTATGCGCAAGGAAAATGCAGAGACCCACAACAAACAGAAAAGTCTCGACAATTATTTCGAAGGATTCGAACCAATCAAGACGATGTCCGCGGTCCAGCACAAGTTGGGCGCTGCTCATGCATACCCCCAGCGCGATAAATCCGATCATGCCGAGTGGCCCGGAGGTGCCGCGCTCCTGATCGCCGAGGGCAAAAACAGCAAGCACCGCAGCGAACGCTGACACCGGCGCCATCGCGAAAAACGCCCAACGCCAGTTGAATGACTCGGCAATCAGACCGCCAAGAACCGGTCCGAATACCGGGCCCATCACCGCACCCACTCCCCACAACATCAACACCATCGAATGCATGCGCCGTGGAAAGGTGGCAAGAATCATCCCTTGGCCGAGTGGCATCAGCGGCGCACTGAATAAGCCCTGTGCAGCACGCGACAACAGCAGCATTTCAATCGACCCCGAAAGTCCGCATGCGATCGAAGACAAAGTAAACCCGACCAGCGAAATCACCATGAAGCGCCGCCATCCCAGGCGGCCCGCCAACCAACCTGTCAACGGGGTCGCAATGGCCGCCGCGACGAGAAACACGGTGACGATCCAGGCGGCTTGATCCTGAGTAATCGACAATGCACCGCGTATCTGCGGCAACACGACGTTGGTCGCCGTCGTCGCAACGCCGAAGGTGAGTACCGTGATCTGTGCAAGAACCAGCACCCACCAACGACGCGCCGAACCTACCGGTCGCAAATGATCGTGAGTGTCGTCGTGCTGGTCGACGGCCGTGCTAGGTGCGCTACTCATCGAACGCTCTATCGCCCACTACATCTGGCAATGGGCAACGGGCAATGGCATGCGTGCATTCGAGTTGGCATCGGTACCGGGATATTTGAACAATGGATCGCTCCTGAGACGTGCGTGCAGCTGAGCGACACATTTTGGCGAGAACTATAGCGGAAGTGTGCACGAAATCAGGCTACCCCACACCAACGCGCTACATGACCGGGAATGCAATCACTGCTTCCTGGCGGACAAGTAACAGATCAACGACTCATGGCACTAGCTTGATAACTGAACCTGGCCGCGCCTGGAGTACCGATTCTGGTAACAAAAACGACCCCCCAAGCCCCTTGGAAGCCTCAATGTCACCTGTAAATATTTTCTAATGAATTCATTGCAGAGGTCCGACCCGGCTTCGTTCCCTGCCTTGGGTCAAGCCAGGGGCTTTAACGCACTGCGCAAACGCTGCACCATATACTTTGGATGAGCTTGAGTCAGCGACACGGAGTCACATTCCTGAAATTGGCGGAATTGCGTGATCGCGTCTACAAATGCAGCAATGACCAAATCATCGTCAAAATCGTGTTGCTCAAAATGAATGGATTTGATTTCCAGATGGCTGGTTTTTCGATGCGCTTTACAATCCATCCGCCCGACAAATTCGTCACCGAAAAGTAGCGGCAGGCAAAAGTATCCATACCGACGCTTGGCTTCAGGGACATAACACTCAATCTGGTAGTCGAACTGAAACAACGCCTTGAGCCTGTCTCGCTGAATGACGCTGTTGTCGAATGGTGAAAGAATCAACATACGGTTGTTCAACCGGGGAAGGGGCCGTTCGAGTGCCCCAGCTTCCAGTATAAAAACGTCTCCACTGCCCACTTGTACCTGTTCGAAAGCACGCTGCGCCAACTTTTCGGTTACCAGCGTTTTGACGGCTGTGCGCAATTCAGTGTTTCGACGCAGATAGGTCAGGCCTTTGAGTGAAGCAAATCCATGGCAACGCAACTGTTGTTCTACCAGATGCGCCGCCAATTCTTCCACGCTCGGCATTTGTGAATTGACGTCAGAGGCCAATACCCGCTCGGTCAGGTCATACGTCTTTTGAAACCCTCCCCTATTGCTCACCATCAGATCGCCTTGCATATACAACTGTTCAAGTGCTTTCTTGGCTGGCTTCCAGTCCCACCAGCCAGCCCGTTTTTTGGTTCTGGTTTCTATATCCCGGGATCGCAGCGGGCCATCGGAACGTATACGGGTCAACAATTCACCCATGAGTTTCTTGTCACGGGTTCTGTACCAATGGGTCTGACCGCTCTTGATGGCGTGTTTGTAGGGTAAGGAGAAGCGAAAATCCCGGATGGGCAGAAACGCGGCCGCGTGTGCCCAATACTCAAAAATATCCCCGTCAACCAACATCTTGTTCATCATGGCGGGCTTAAAGTTGGGCACTCTCGAGTGAAGAACATGGTGATGCGCGCGTTCCACGACCGATATCGTGTCGATCTGCACATAACCAATGTGGTTAATCGCTTTACGTGCCCCAGCCAATCCACGCCCATAGGACTGAGTCTGCAGCAAACCCTGTGCCGCCAGAGCAAGTCGGCGTAAGCGCGCCAGATCTTTTGGGCGCTTGATTTCAGTCATTGGCACAATGAACTGACCCACAGTAAAACCGTAGTGAAAACACCGTGCTCGAAGCCGGCTCCGTCGCCGGAAAATGAATCCAAAACCGCACCTGGCAATTGAGTCAGCATCAGTTCAACAAGAAGTAGACAATTGTGGCGGCAAATCCAATTACGAGCGCAACAATAGACCACCGCAATTGACGATTTGACTCCTCGTTATCCGAGCCCTCAAGCGTCAGAAACTCAACGTCCTCATTGTCATTGTTCTGTTCTTCCATATCATTGGCTCCGTGATGAAGAGATGATCCTCCAGGGAACAGACTTCGCCTGGAAAACGTCTCGTGTTTAAAGTAACAGGCGAACCACTCGCGACACGTCCACGTGAGCGATGGCTCAGGCGTCAGTTTCATTCCAGGTTCCGTTGTCGCCCGGTGCCCGTATCAAAGTACCAGTATCAAAGTATCTGTAGACGCCATCATGTTCAACCAGATCGCCATCACGCATCAAGGAATAAAATTCTGCACTATTCCCCAGCTTGGCGCATAAAAGGGAAAAATGGCGATACTAAGATATCAATTAGTACTGAAGAGCAGACTGCGCGCTAGCCCTCATAATGATGTTTTGTAGTGCATTTCAGCCAACCTATGAAAATTGAAAAAGACAGAGTAATCACGATGCGCTTCAAAGCCTCGGAATTGGGCGGCAAGGTGCTGGAGGACGGAAAAACGTCAATGGCCTATTTGCATGGTGGCCACAGCAACGTGCTACCAAAGATTGAAGAAGCACTGGAAGGACAAGAAGCCGGCTACGAGGTCGCGCTCGTGTTGCGATCCAAAGACGCATTCGGCGAGTACGACGAAAACCTGCTGCAGACCATTCCCAAAAGCCAGTTTCCGCCCGGTGTCAAGGTAGGCGGTCAGTTAACGGCCCGGAGCCCGGAAGGTCGCGAACGGACGTTTACGGTCAGGAAAATAAAAGGCCAGGAAGTGTTTCTCGATGGCAATCACCCGTTGGCCGGCACTGCACTGCGTTTTGAGGTGACGGTAATCGATGTACGTGAGGCGACAGAAGAAGAACTGGCGCATGGCCATGCTCACCAAGACAGCGGCGACAATAACTGAGAGAGTGGCATGGTCATGCGTCATCGTCTGCACGGGATCTCACGACTGGTCAACGGAAACAAGTCAAAGGGTTCCCACCCATTATTTTCGCCATATCTCAGGTACGGTACAAGTTCGATCAACGCCCCAATCCTGGACATGAAACCCTTTGCCTGAAATTCAACCCCGGGAAGCCAACCAGTCAGATGCGCACGCCAATGCGAAACTGCACGCAGCGAGCTGGCGCACTGCGTATCAGGGCGCCCTGAGCGATGCCTACCTCGACGGGCGGATTGAAGCCGAGCCCATCGAAGTATGGAGCAGTCGATTCGCGAAGCCCGTGAAGAACTAATTCATCGCGGTTGCAGACTTTCAACAAGAAATGATCGGGTTTTTGTGCGCCTATGGCAGAGACGGCGAGAAGTGGGGGACGTTTCTCGACAACCTGCATGTTGCTCCGAAAAGCAAACGCCAAGGTGTCGGCGCGCCTTATGGGCGAGCTTGCACGGTGGCGAGGTAAAGCATATCGAGGGCAAGATATCTATATTTGGGTACTCCAGTCGAACCAGGCTGCCTAGCAATTCTTTGAGTGCATGGGTGGAGAAAGCGTCGTCACCGATATGTGATCGCCCCCCGACGGCAGCGCCCTTCCAAAAATAGGATATGCATGCGCGATATCCAAACGATGTTCTTAATAGGCGCACCAGAACAAACAGAAGAATCGGGTCGGGCGCGCGGCATTGCCCAAAACACGCAGAGTGCTGAGCCAGGGTGTATCGCGGCTGTGATTTCAGACCAGAACCATCATTCCTCGTTTCCACGTGGATCGCTTCAATCCGAGTATCGCTAATTTTATTGTTCTCATCTTAACCGTCCGCCTATAAGATGCAAAAAACAAACCTACATATGTGGCGTCCGTCAAATGAGAAGCTCACGCTTCGATCGAAGCCGAGCCAATCCGATCGTGCTTTTCCCCAAGAAGCACTTCAAAGTATGATAAGAACATAGCGACTCTCAAGTACGCGCAAAGGTAATCCAAATGGACCAAGCGACCGACGATTTTATTCATACCCTTTACGACGCGGTCCTTGAAGCTGAGAAATGGCCGGTCGCTGTCGAAAAGTTGGCCGGCCTCGTCGACGCCTCGCATGCGTCGCTCATGGACAGTGATTTTGCGGCAGGCGTAGTTTATCGCTTGGCATCTTACGGTATGAATGCCGAGGATAACGCCAGCTATGCGCAGGACTACGCGGCAATCGATCCTCGCATTCCGATCGCATTGGGACACAATAAGTTGACGTGGTTGTCTGACTATGAATTCTTCGATGAGGCGTTCCGCAAGAAGGATCAGTTCTATCGCGAGTTCATGCACCCGCGCGGCGGGGGCGAATCCTTGCTTCTGACGTTTGCCCGGGAAGGCTCCCGTATGGGCACGTCTGTGATCGTTCGCGACCTGCCCCAGCCAAAAGTCGACGATGCCATGCGGCGCAGTCTCGAATCGCTGACATTGCATATGGACCGGGCGATCAAATTGTCTCGACGGTTCGCTGCCATTACCTCTGAGGCTATCCTGAGCCACACCGTGCTTGATGCATTGAGCGAGCCCCTTGCATGCGTGCTCAGCGATGGCCACCTACACCGCTCGAACCATGCGTTCGAATCAATCTTGCGTTCCGGTAAGATTTTGTCAGTCAAACGGGAGTTATTGCAAATTCGCGGCGTTGCACGGAATCAGCAATTCCTGCGCTCCGTTCAAGAATGCTGTCGGATAGCCGAAGGCGGAACCGGCGGCGATCCCGACGCACAATTTACGATTCGTGTTGATCAGGCCAGCGGACATCCTGCGTTTCTCACTGTCGCCCCTCTTGCGGCGGTTCAACTCAAGTCGTGGGCAGGTCGGCCATGTTCACTGGTGCGCATAGACCAACCAGCGCACGAAGTAGCAGAAAAGAAACTGGTTGACGCGCTGAGCCTGAGCGCGGCAGAAGCGCGCCTGGTGAGTGCTCTGTTTGGTGGCGGCACTCTTACATCCGCCGCCGAACGAACCGGCATCTCCCTCAATACGGCAAAGACACAACTTGCCTCTGTCTTTTCAAAGACGGGAGTAACTCGGCAAAGCGAACTGATTGCCCTCATCTCCGCTCTACCGCAATAGAGCGAACGACCAGCAGAACACCATCCTGATAAATCCGGCGGGTCTGCAATTGACACCGCCGGATCACTTAAGTGGCAGCCCCCAGGTAATTAGGCGCGGGAAATATCAAAGGGGCTCTCCCTGAGTCAAACGCGATTGCAGTGTGCCTTGGCAACGCGTTTAACACTACCGCCTGACTGCTTGACATCGACCGCAAAGCTAAAGCTGTTGACCCCCGTCTTGTCGATCACGATATTCACGCTATCGTTTTTCCAAATCCAGGTGTTTTCATCCCAACCGCTGGAGCTGGCCGCGTTGCGCGCACCAGAATTGTCTACACCGTTTCGCACCCACTTTCCGGATGTGGGGTCGTACGACATCAGAAACACTGCTTTCCATGGATTGGGATGATCAGCGCTCTTTGTCTCCACGTAGCGTTCGATATATGTGTTTCCCTCAAAATCCACTGTCGTCTCGACCGTGGCCTTGAATCTCTTGCCAGACTCAATCTCTTTTGCGTCGCAAGAGAATTTTCCAAGGCGACTTTTGTACACATCGACTTCTATTAGTGGTGCTGATGACACTGAGCCCACGCCAGCGGCCAGCACCAGGCAACTCACCATTCGCATTAGTTTCGACAACGTCATATGCATGCCCTCACTTTCAATACTGATAAACGTAACAAGTCAGATTCCAGTTTTTTCCGGAAGTATGTCAATCGAGTATCCGGAAATCCAGTTTAGAAGGAAATAACCAGTGCGCTTTCACCCGTTCGGGTGAACAGGTTTCAATGAGACCTGCTTAAACTCTTCGGGAAGATGCCTCAACCGAATGGTCTCTGGCGATTGGGAACTTCGATTGATCTGACACGTTTTGTATGAGGGGAAAGTCATTGGTGCCCAGCTACCAGTTTCCAACCGACTTCGCTGTTGGCGTGTCACGGAGAAGACGTTTCCGCGATCAAGACAACCCGTCGCGAAACCAGGAAAAGGACGGAATCATGTACAACTTTTCGATTCGATTATTTGCCATAGCTTACTTCGGCGTCTTGGCCCTCGTTCTTTTACTGGCATCGTGCGGGGGCAGCATTGAAGACCCACCTTGCATCATCGGTACCAGCCAACTGGGCAGTTGCTCGGTTCAGTAAAGGTATCCCTGGGAGTTGTGTGTCGAGTCGATTTTAAGTCGGCGATGGATGCTACCGAAAATGTGTTCTCCGACACGGTTTCATCACTAAGGGAGTCAACCACCAGTGGAGCAAGACACGATCTTCTCGATTATCAGCCTTGGCGTTACGAAGTACTACCGCCTGATGTTCGCTCGTCCTACACGATCTTTGGCGATAGCTCGTTTAGCAATATCGACAAGTATCCCGTCGCATTAGCTAGTGGCAGCAGTTAATCAATTCAATCAATGAGGGGAAATACCCATGAACCATCAACTCTTACGCAACGCCATTTGCTCCAAACAGGCGCTAGTTTCGGCAATTGCCCTGTTTCTGTCGTTACCGGTGATGGCCGGGAACATTGGATACCCAGACGATTCGTACACTACAGGCGATACCCTAAGCGCTAGCGACCTGAACGCCAAGTTCAATGGAATCAAATCAAGCGTCAACGACAACGATAGCCGCATATCGGTTCTGGAGGGGTCGGCTCAGCCACCTGCAAATATGAATAGCTTACTAAACGGAACGTACGCTTTTACTGGCGAGCATTCTTGCCTTGAGGCGACTACCATTTCACCTGGTTTCGTTCCGAGCGGCACTTTTATTTCCACCTACAATGGATTCTCTGGAACTGCGACCTTTGACGGTGCAGGTAACGTCACTCGAACCTCTATTGGAACCTATCTTGTACCTCTCCAGCCATCGACGACCGTGCCACAGGCGGGCACCAACAGTAAATCGTGTACCGAAACGTATACGGTCAATGCTGATCTCAGCGTCACCCTGGCCGGCAATTGTGATTTCGTTTTTACAGGTGGCACCCTCGCCGGTGTGACTGGCACCATTACCGGGCGTGCTTCCCACGGATATGTCAATGCCCAAGGCACTGCACTGATTACAACTTTTGCCAACGGCAACATAGATCATATGAATATGTCCAACGGCTACTCGACAGACCGCGCGTGCATCAGGAATGCGCATTGGATTCGACAGTAACAGGTTCCGCGTTGGAGTAGCACGCCTAGGCAAAATGTCGATAAGTGACGATGGTGACACCTTCCCGGGAAAAAGTACGAAAGACCAGTCTATAACTGCAGGTTTGTCAATCTTTGTCTACTTACGACTATGGCCGATACAGATCTAGAACGTAGCTTTCAAATGCACTTCCAGGGAATAAAAAATCGCGACGCTCCCCTTACTTCCTTCGAATTAAAGGGTAGCGCCTTCTGTCGCGTTCCCCAACCGCGCTGCCTAGAACTGCACGCGACTCGTGAAGCCCCCATCCACTATTACGTTTGTGCCGGTGATGAACGCCGCCGCCGGGCTGGCCAGGAACGCCACCGCGTTCGCCACCTCTTCGGGTTTGCCCATGCGGCCCATGGGGACGCCCGCCCGGACACTTTCGTAAGTGGCGGGATCGTTTTTCTTGACGTTGTCCCAGGGGCCGTCCTTATGAAAGATCGGGCCAGGTGATACGCAATTGAAACGAACGCCATCCTTTGCATATTCCTGTGACAGGCCGTTCGCATGGGTGATGAGCGCCGCCGTTAAGGCATTGTAAGAACGCGGTCCCCGGAACGCATCAACAGCCGCCGTGCTGGTAATAAAGACCACGCTGCCACTGCTTGACGCCTTCAGACCTTCAATGGTGGATTCCATCAATCGCACCGCTCCCAGCACATCCACCTCGAAAGTCTGGCGCCAGGCGGCTTCGTCCAGCCCGCCCCAGCCACTAACGTTGTGCACCACGATATCCACGCCACCCTAAAACTTTAAGGGGTCGGAGCCCTTTAGAAGGCCACAACGCCAATAACGATCCGCATCACCAGTGGTACTACTTCTCCGGCATGACCCGGGACGAGGTTCTGATGTGGAAAGGCTATGACTCCGCCGAAGTGCCAGCACGACCCAATCTGCATTCTGCATTCGATGATCCCAATACACCTGAGCATGCGGCAGAACGAAAGAGTATCGAAGTGCGGGTACTGTGCCTGCTCCCACAGCCCGAGTCCTGAGCATTTGCTGACAACAAGCGCTACCTAGAATTGCACGCGGCTCGTGAAGCCCCCATCCACGACGATGTTAGTGCCGGTGATGTACGCAGCCGCCGGGCTGGCCAGGAACGCCACAGCGTTCGCCACCTCTTCGGGTTTTCCCATGCGACCCATCGGGACGGCTGCCCGGACACTCTCGTACATGGCGGGGTCGTTTTTCTTGACGTTGTCCCAGGGGCCGTCCTTATGAAAAATCGGGCCAGGCGATACGCAATTGAATCGAACGCCATCTTTCGCATATTCCTGTGAGAGGCTGTTCGCATGGGTGATGAGTGCCGCCTTGAGCGCGTTGTAAGAGCGCGGTCCCCGGAACGAATCGACGGCCGCCGTGCTCGCAATAAAGATTACGCTGCCATTGCCTGAAGCCTTCAGCCCCTCAATGGTGGCTTCCATCAATCGCACGGCACCCAGCACATCCACCTCGAAAGTCTGACGCCAGGCGGCCTCGTCCAGCCCGCCCCAGCCGCTGACGTTGTGCACCAGGATATCCACTCCACCAAGGGCGCCGATCGCGTTGGCTGCAAATGCCCGTAGGGCCGGACCATCCGAGGCATCCACCGCCTCCCCATAAACCTTACCGCCATGCGCCTTAAGGGTCGCCGTCATCGCCTCCACGGCCGCCGGGGTCCGCGAACATATCGCCACATCCGCCCCTTCCTGCGCCAGCCGCTCGGCAATCGCCCCACCAATGCCTCGTGTGCCGCCCGTCACGAGTGCCTTTTTACCTTTGAGTCCCAGATCCATCTTCTCTGCTCCTGAATGTTCGAATGTGCGCCAGAATATATATGGCGCCCTAAAATGCGGCGCCCCCATGGGTAGTCAATGCCACACATAAGAGGGCGCACCACTTTACTCTTGTCTTCGACCGGTCGCCAACAAACCCGATACATCAACACTCGCCCACATGATCGTCTGATCACTCGACGTGACTTGCGGGGCATATCCCGAGAACAACTTCGAGTCTGCCCCTATTCTCTTTCCAGAAACTTTCTCAATTGAGCTCGTGTCACTTCACGGTAGCGAGAGGCCCTTTGAGCACCTCACCGGAGTTCGAGTGAGTGTATTCCCCATCACGCATCGATACCGCACCACCGACAATGGTGTACGCAATTCCGTCGGCCTTTTGCACCAGTCGTCGGGAACCACCAGGCAAGTCATTGTCGACAGTGGGTAACTGCGGTTTTATCTGGTCTTCTTCAAAAAGAAGCAAGTCGGCCTTATACCCTGTGCGCACGAGCCCGCGGTTAGGTAATTCCCAGGCGGACGCGTTATCGAATGTCAGCATACGTACTGCCTCCTCCAGAGTGAATTCCTCGCGCTGCCTTACCCAGTAGTTCAACAAGTGGGTCGGCAACGATGAGCCCATTTCCTGGGCGACATGTGCACCTGAATCAGAGAAAGTTGCCAATGTTCGTGGGTGCTTGAGCAGTGAAAGCACGTCTTCGTGTGACTCGTTAATAAGGGGTTGCACAAACATTTGATCCGCGTTCTCGATACAGAGGTCCATTATTACTTCGACGGGGTGTTTACCTTGTTCGGCGGCAAGTTCCGCAATAGACGCGTCATTCCAACTCACATCCCGCATGGCAAAAAGATTGTCGTAATCAGGTTTGCGCGGATCAGTCGTAGCGGCACCACCGCCTTGCGCTACGTCGTCTCGCGGTTTCATCTTCGCTTCTTCGGCGACCAGGCGACGCCGATTGTCGGGGTCAGCCATGTAACGCTTCTGCTCCTCGATGGCGCGGGATCGAAATTCCTTCCAGGCCGGGAGAACATCGTAGGGCAGATAAGTCTTCAGGGAGAAAATGGCGTTGATGGAACGCGTTGTCGCCTGGCCATGAATTCGCCCCCCTGCGGCCGCTACCTCGTCGAAGTAATCCAACTGGTATTCCAGGTCCAGTGGGCGAACGCCTTGTCTGGTCGCCACCGCAGCAACCATAAAAGGTCGCCCGGTATCAATCGCCATTTTTCCAAATTGTTCCAGAAACGCCTTTTGCGCTGTGCCACCCGAAATGTCTGGTCCGCACTGAAAAACTCCGGCATTGACCCTGGCCATCTCGCCAACGATATGTTCCAGCTCCTGCCAATCCGCAACGCGACTGGCAACCGGCGAGCCATCCGGCGTCACGTGCGTTGTGGAGCGCGACGACGAAAATCCAATAGCACCAGCGCGCAGCGCGTCCACAACACTGCGTCCCATCTTTTTCAGATCTTCGGTCGTCGCTTTCTCGGTTAGCGCACGTTCGCCCATCGTGTACATCCGCAGCGCCGAGTGACCGATGTAGGCGCCATAGTTAATTGCCTTGGGTAAGCGTTCGACTGTGGCGAGATACTCCGGAAAAGATTCCCAGGTCCAATCGATGCCGGTCATCATCGCCTGGGTGGGAATGTCCTCTACCGATTCAAGACACTTGGCGAACCATTCACGCTGCGCCGGGGCACACGGCGCGAGGGCAAAGCCGCAATTTCCCATGATGACTGATGTAACGCCGTGCCAGCACGAGCAACTTCCGAGGGGGTCCCAGTTAATCTGGGCGTCCATGTGTGTATGCCCATCAATGAACCCGGGGCTCAGGACCAGGCCATCTGCATCAATCGTCTCCTTGGCCGGCGTTGAAATTCGACCGATCTCGACGATACGTGTGTTCTTTATACCAACGTCTGCCCGGTATCGAGGCTGCCCCGAACCATCCACGACTGTGGCATTACGAATTAGAAGATCATGGGCCATGGCGCTGTTTACTTCCGGCTCGAAGTTTCACTGTTCATCGAATAGTTTTAGGCACTTGCTTCTATTATCACTTTGCATTTTAAGATACCAGAGCCTCATGGCACCAAATTAAGCCCCAATTGCACGGCAAATATACTGACACAGGCGAGCATGGATGCAGCTAAGGCCGTAGGGCGCAATAACCGCAGGGCATTGCGCCGCATGAATTGCTCGATACTGGCGGACTACGCATCGCTACCCCGCGCTGAGCAGGATTGCCAGGCTATCTTGTGTTCGCGTCATGCCGCTCTCTTACGTTAGTGCCATGAGAGTCTGGCCTAGTCATGGGAAACTGACGTCTGGCGTTTCTATACCCGTCAGCTCAGCTCCAAGTGGTACCCGCCATATTTGCGAATGTTGACCACCCCGGTATCGAGGATCAGATATTGCCCTTTGATACCCATCAAGGTACCTTCGAAAACCGGCTTTTTCTCGAAGTTGTGAGAGACGACCTTGGTCGGGTATTCCTCGACCGGATAAGCGATTTCAACCATGTCGGCGTCTTCCACAGCGGTCCCCGGTAACTCGATCCCGGATGCGTTCTCGGCATGCTGTTTCAGTATCGCGTCGCGCTCGGTCGCGAGGTCGCGGGGCTCGGCCGGGCCTTGCAACATCTTTCGCCAGTTCGTCTTGTCGGCGACGTAATTTTTCAGAGCGATTTCGACTTGACCAGATTCGAGTCGGGTCGCGACACGCCGAATCGCGAGCCCCTGGGTCGCCCCCTGATCGATCCATCGGGATACCGGTTCGACACCGCGGGTAATCCCGACTTTCAGCGACGATGAGTTCGACAGATAAACCGTGTGAGGGATCATGCAGTTCGCTTCGCCCCATTCCGGTTCGCGGCAAGTCCCCTTCGAGAAGTGGCAAAGCTCCGGCTTCACGACACAGCTATCGCAACTCGCGAGCTTGATAAAGCAAGGGTAGCAATGACCCTGGCCGAACGATTTCTTGATTGCCCGGT
>Ga0315336_1005108_pt1 | contig 14694 bp, 13 predicted proteins | sample ASW5metaG_FD_204512 | JGI IMG/M metagenome (GOLD analysis project Ga0315336, IMG submission 204512) | Ammonia-oxidizing marine archaeal communities from Monterey Bay, California, United States - ASW #5 | ecosystem: Environmental > Aquatic > Marine > Intertidal zone | place: USA: California...
CATCACGCACAATCTGAGCGGGCGGACGAATACCAGCTATAAGTCCAGCACCGGGGTGCGCTATGAGATCACCGATCTGTTCTATGGCAATGTGTCGGTAGATTTTGACTACGAATCGGACCCAGCCGAGGACGCAGAAAACGAGGATGTTACGTTCGTTTTCGGCGTCGGGCTGGAGTTTTAACGGCGACCGGAATCGGTTTATGCCGCGAGGCGAATCCGGCGTATTACCAGGGCTGCTATGCCAAACAGACCGCCCACGAGTGCGAGCGTTGGAAGCATGCTTGCGGTGGTCGGTAACGCTTCAACAGGTTCGATTGGCTTCGACACTGGCTCATCGTTTACGTCGAGGAACGCAATATCGTCGAAGCCTTTAGGCGCTGGTATGTCTTGCGTAAACTCATCAACTGACACGTATATGTTGAGTTCATCGCCCCTGCGCAATGATCTAACCGGGGTTTTGGTGCCGCCCATGTACACATATGAGTCATCGTCTGGTTGTACCGTGAAGGTATGGTCATTAGCGGGTAAGTAGAGGCGGACGCCGTCCCGACTCACGCGGCGTACCACCATGCGGGTCGTCAGATACAGATTACCATTGATGTCGGCGACTCCTTCGCAGGATCCTGCTAACTCGCTGAGACGCTCTTGTGCCTCTGCGGTAAATTCACGACCGCCAGCTGTGATCATGGCGTTGGCGTCGTCGCAGGAAATGTCCGTCATTACTGGTTCGACGGCCATCGCTTGCACGGCCATCAGGCTCAAAAGCAGCGCGCTTAGTTTTTTCATATCCAATGTCTCCTTGGGATTCGTTCTTAGTTTTAGTGTTTTACTATATTATCGCTATCGTTGTCGCCTGTTAAGTGGGCGCGAACGATGTATCGATCTGGTGCGTATCCGACATACTTGAACGGATAGCAGGTAATCAGTGTGAGTACGGTGTCGTGCGTCTGATCAAGAACGCTGAGTTCGAACGGGTCAACAACCTTTACGTCCGCCACTGAAAACATCTGTGTTCCCGTGAGCGTGACCAACTCGATCTTTGTGCCCGCTGGTATGTTCTCCAATGGGCGAAAAAACCCGTCGCGGTGGCCGGCAATGGCAATGTTACCTTGCTCTCCTGGGAGCGCGGTGCCGTCGACAATTCCAACCCCCCGGTTTAATTCGACTTTGCCGGTGCCCTCAAATACGGCGACTTCCACGTCTAATTCGGGTATGCGTAACACGGCGTTGGGCATGCCGAGATCGGCTTTTAAACTTTTCGTGTATCCGGCTCGGCGCGAGTTCGACCAGTCCGTTTGATTCGGCACGTCCGTTTCCAGCAGGGCCTGCTGGGCATTGGCGAACGTCTCCAGCGCGCGATTACTGCCAATCATTGCATCTGCGTAGGCGACCCCTGCGAAGATCAACAGTACGGCGCCCGACAAACCGAGTGCATACTCGAGCCGGCGCATCCAACTGTGTAGTGTTGCGGATTTCATATGTGGAAGCGATACATGAAGGTGACGGCTTCGTCAGGATCGATAATAGGATTGCTATTGACGCAGAATTAGCGTGTCGATGCAAGGCTGGGGGATGCTCAACGCCCATCGGATTCCCTGCATGCTCAGCTTGTCTTTTCCCCGGCACGGGTCTATGTTCAGACAATTCCATGATCAAAAAAAAAGGGGATAGGTTTGAACCTCAATAGCAAGATTGCAGGGAGCATTGTTCTGGTCCTAAGCACGTTGGTAACTATCGGTTGCGGCAGCACCAAGGTGTACGAGAGCTCAAAAACTCTGGTGGTCCGCGGTACCATCTATAACGTTACTGATGTGAAAGTGTTCTCCAGCAAAACTGAAGCGACGCTGAAAAACGACAGCGTGATCGACGTGCGCGACTACGAGAAAAAACCATTTAACCTCTTGTTAGAGCAAAACGGTGGATCCGTTTTCATTCGCCAGTCTATTGATATGGATGCGCAGGAGGTGGTCTACCGGGCCAAGCCAGTCGATTCCTGGTCAGATTTCCGCAGGATGAGAAGCAAGTTTGAAGATGCTACCGAAGACTTGCAGGACTTCCTGGGCAGACCGAAAGAGAGCCAGCTGGAATTGGATTAGCCTCCGCCGACGAGGGCATTTAGCGAGCGATCGCCACGGGATCATCGTGGCCATTTATTGTTCGATAGGCTTTTTCCGGGCTCGCTGCCCGATTTCCTGACCGCAAGCTCGGTTTAGTGCGCGCGAAAGTCGTACGTGTTCATTTGCTCAAACGAGAAAACCATGCAAAAAGTTGCACTCCCTAAATCGTTGTCGCCTTTGTTGACGGTTTTGTTACTCGCGGGCGTCGGTTGTGCCTTTCAATCGGAAGAGCCTGAGTACAACGCCGCCGCAGACAACGCGGCTGCGGCAGCAGCGAGGGCACCGGCCGACGAGATCAACTATCCTCGTACGGTTAAGGTGGGTGAACGGTACGTAATCGTGCACCCGCCTCAGATTCGTTCCTGGGAAGATTTCGAGGTAATGGAAGGCATTGCGGTTGTCGAACTGATCCCCGAGAAAAGCGAACCGTCGAGGTATGGGGTCGTGTCATTCAGGGCCGACGCTTCTCCGGATCTCGCAGAGCGCACCGTTGCGCTTACCCATCTCAAAGTGACATCCCTCACCGAAGACAACCGCCCGGTACCCGCGGATGCCCTTGAACTGTTTGCCGACGCGTTTCCTCAAGCACGCACTGTGCCGCTTGATCTGGTGTTGAGTCATCTTGCCGAAGACGTCATTCCCGGCACAACCCAGGGCATAAAATCTGAGGCGCCGAAGATCTTCTATTCGCAAAGCTCGGCCATTTTGGTGCTCTTACACGGTGAGCCCGTTTGGGCTCCCATCACGGACAGCACGCTTATGTTTGCGGCCAATACCAACTGGCCACTGTTCAAGGCGGCGTCCGGAAAACTCTATTTGAATCATGACGACACGTGGTTGAGCGCCGACAAGGTGGCGGGTCAGTGGGCATGGGCCGACACGTTGACGTCGGAACTCTCCAACCTGCCCGACGACGGCAACTGGAAGTCGTCCAAAAAAGCGGCCGCCGCGTGGTCGGGTAGGCCCATTTTTGCGCCGCCCAGGGTTTTTACGTCTACGACGCCGGCCGAACTGATACTGCTCGTTGGGGAGCCGCAACTGGTGGCCATAGCCGACACCAGCCTTGAATATGTCGCCAACACCGAGTCTCAGCTGTTTAGAATTGTAAACAACTGGTACTACCTCGTGTCGGGTCGCTGGTTCACCAGCCCCGCTCTCAGCACCGGATGGGAGGCCGTTTCCGAATTGCCAGAAGCGTTTGCGTCGATCCCCGCGGACCATGAAAAAGCAGACGTACTGGCAATGGTACCTGATACGCCCGAAGCCAAAATGGCGGCTCTCGACGCTCTCGTGCCCAAAAAGAACCGCATACCCGTCAATACCAGCGTACCCGCTGAGGTGAGCTACGCTGGCGACCCGAAATTCGAAAACATCGATGGCACGGCTGTCAGCTACGCCAAGAACACCAACTACGATATTCTCGAATTCTCAGGAAAGTACTACCTTTGCTACTCTGGCATATGGTATGTCGCGGACAGCGCGGTTGGACCATGGCTGACGGCCAAGTCCGTACCAGACCAAATTTACGACATTCCGCCGAGTTCGCCCGTATACCACACAACGTACGTCAAGGTGTATGACACATCACCGACACATGTTACCTACAGTTATACCGGCGGTTATTACCACACCTATCTTCACTACGGCGTGCCCGTGTACGGCACCGGTTGGTACTACCCACCTTACTACTATTACTATGGCGGCTATCCGCTCTACTATGGCTATCCCTACACCTTCGGCTCAGCATCTTTCTACAACCCGCGTACAGGCACCTACGGCAGCGTGACCAGGGCCTACGGCCCTTATGGCGGCTGGGGCTACGCTTCTGGATATAACCCGAACACCGGCACGTATGCCCGTGCCGAGACATGGTACGACTATGACGAATGGCACCGCGCTGGCGAAGCCTATAATCCCAACACCGGCCGATACGCTGAGACCAGGCGCTACTACGACGCGAACGACGATGAGTGGAAAACGAATACCAGCTTGGAGGGTAGACGTGGCGAGGTCGACATCATGCGTGAATGGGACGATGACTCCGGCCGTCTGGACCTATCCACCAGCCGGGGCGGCGAAGGCACATTCACTCGCAAAGCCAGCGATGGTGGTTGGGACACCTCGGGTAGTTACACGACAGGCGACGGCCGCACCATCGAAACCTCGGGCCGTTACGAGGGTGGACAAGGCTCCAGCACTTTAACTGGTTCGCAAGGGGGTCAAGGGACGATCGAGCGCAGCGTCGGGCCCGACGGCATTACCCGCGAAGGGAGCTTTTCCAAGGACGGCCAATCCATCGATACGACGACGACGCGAAGTGGCCGGGATGTGGTCACGCAGATAGAGGGTTCCGAAGGGGGCAAGGGCGTGGTCGCTGGGCGCGGCGCCGACCGCACGTTCGTCGGAGAGTCTGGTTCCGGAGACGTTTACGCGGCGCGAGATGGCTCGGTGTATAAACGCTCGGACGAGGGTTGGTACAAGCGTGATGGCGACGACTGGTCGCAAATCGAAAACCCGCGCAATGGTGACAGCCGCGCGGCCAGGCAGAACGAGAGCCGTGCCAATAGCGGCCGGTCACAGGGCGACTACAATCGCGATTACCAGAGCCGGCAAGGAAATCTGAACCGGGATTACACCGCGCGGCAACGTGGACAATCGCGCTCGCGCAACTACTCGTCTTCTCGCAGCCGGATGCGGTCAGGCGGAGGTATGCGCGGCCGGCGTCGCTAGGCGCTGCTGTAAATTCGCGGAACCGGAGTGCCAGCGTTCCAACAGCGCAATGGCCAGCCACGCGTAAAGGGTCACGCAGATGAACAGGCCCATGCGCACAGCGAAGGCTTCGTATACATCCTTGCCGTTGGCCGTATCGCCCACGGCTGAACCCAAGAGAATGAGCATCGTCACGGCTACGTTCAACCAGAACGTCATGGTCATGCGGCTTGGTAGCACACCGTAGATTTTGGCGCTGATATAGATGCCGAATATCAGCATCCATAGGAAAAACATCCACAACGTAACGCTCAATCCAAGCGCGAACCAGAATAAGATGGCTAACGCACCGCCGAGGAACGTGGAGCCGAGCAATTCTCTGCCAGCGTCCTTGGCCCGAGTAACAGACGCTTCCTGCGCCAACGCCGTGCCCTTCATCAGAATAGGAAGATAGGCGCCAGGGTTGGTCAATACCAAGAGAAACACCGGCAATACGATCATCGTAGCTCGTAGCGCGATCCATTTGTCGGAATCGATGATCGCGGCTTCGTGAGGCGCCGCTACCGCGACTTGCTCCGGAAACAGTGGATACACGAGCCACTGGCTGGCTACGGCTACGACGATGCCCATCACCATGGCGTTGATCACCAGGTACGATACTGCGTAATCCAACGTGCCCGCGGCGGAAATCAACGTGATGCCAACGGTTAGGAATAGGCCAACCAGATTCTTGTTGAGGTTGATCGCGATATAGTTTGAAAAGAAAATGCCGACGCCAATGATCATTATCGCTGCGACGGGGAAGTAGTCGATCACAGGGACCAGGAACAATCCCGTTCCGAGGGTTGTTACCACTAAAACGGTGAGGCCCAACAGCCCCTTCAAACCCATGGGAGCGGCTGGCGGCGCGCACAACATGAACGCGAAGATCGGTGCTATGAAAGGAATACTAAGATTGAGCGCGTAGCCCGCCGCCAGCGATAAAGCCACCGTCAGCGCCAGACGAAATACACGGCGTGCGTGAATGCTCATCAGTACGCGTAGGACAGCCAGCTCATCAGTCGTATGTGAAAGCGTGCCAGGAATGCCACCAGACCTGCGTTTCGGCTGTACACTGTGACCGACGCCTGGCCGCCAATTCGCAATTGACCGCCAAGCGCGGGATTCGCAATCGCAAAGTCGATAACCACCGGAAAGCGTTGGGCCTGGCGAAGAAAATCACGGTTGTTCTGGATCGTCGGAAGTGTGCCCGGCGGATGGCTTTGCCCAGCGGCGATCCCGATGCCGATACTGCGCACCCGCCCATCGAATATTTCACCGGGTATTGTATCGAAAAGAATTTCGACTTCGTCTCCAGTTTGCATGTTGCCGAGATTGTTTTCGGTGAACTCCGCGCTGATCCAGAGGTCATGTACGGCGATCAAGGTCATCACCGGCGATCCGGTACCGGCAAACTGACCAACGTCCGCCCTGAGGTCGGTAATGACGCCGCGCGAGGGTGCGTCCACCTGGGTGTTCGAGAGGTCCAGCTCGGCTTTATCCACAGCAGTGGACGCCGCCTGCAGAATGGCATTATTTGCATCATCTTCGCCTCCCATGGACTCGATCGCCTGGCGCACGCCAGACTCGGCCGCCGCTACGGCGGCGATGGCCTGGTCTAATGAAGCCTTAGACATTTCAAGACGACGAGTGGATATCGTGCCGGGATCTTCTGTATGCAGCCGCTGCAGGCGATTGAAATCCTTCTCGGCTCGAGTCCGGTTTGCTCGAGCGGCATCCAGGTTGGATCGCGCAGCGTCGGTGGCGGCACTGCCCGCGTCCACCTGACGCCTTGCGTTCTCAAGGTCCGATCGGGCTTTGTCCAATGCAATCTCGTACTGTGCCCGGTCGACCTCGAACAGGCGTTCGCCCTGTGCTACGTCCTGGTTGTTCTTTGCCCACACCGCGGTGACCTCACCGGCAACTTTGGGCGCGACGCCAATAACATAACCCTGAATTCGCGCCTGGGTGGTATAGGGAGTGAAACGATCCGACACCAGATACCACGTCAACGTGGCGATAATGACGGTGGCTATAATCATGCCGCCGCGCTTTACCGTCGTTCCGGCATCGTCGACAGGACTTGTGGCAGGTTCGGCCTGCGCCGCTTGCGGACTGTCTGACGCAACCTGATCTGTGTTGCTCTCATCGCTCATTCATCGACTCCTGTCGGTTGAGGGCCAACGTCATTTGACGGCAATGGTTCCGTCAACAGATCTCCCCAGTTGCTTCGGGTTTGCATACGCTCTCTCACCGCCGTTGGCAACATCCCATCAATGGGCGTCGCGAGCCAGCCGCCACCCAGGGCCTTGTAGAACTCGATCACTGCCGCGAGGTGATTTCCTTGATTAACCAGCTCACGTTCCGTGGCGGAGAACAGCGCCCGCTGAGCGTCTAAAACCCGGTTGAAGTCTGAATAGCCTTCCCGATAGCGAATATTGGCGATATCCAGGGCTCGATTAGCGGCCGCAACGCCTGAGCGCAACGAGGTCTGACGTTCTCGAGTTTTCACAACGCTGATTGCGGCGTTGTCCAGTTCAAGCGCAGCATTTTGCAGTTCCGTCTGAAAACTGGCGGTGGCTTGTTCAAGCCTTGAATCCTGAATGCGGACATTGTTGTCTACACGGCCATAATTAAATATGTTCCAACTCACTAGCGGCCCGGCAGCCAGGGTTGAAACATCAGGGGTTCCATTCGTATCGTTGCCCGACCACCCGACAGTGCCGGCCAGTGATATGGAAGGAAAATACTCTGCGCGGGCAATGCCAATTTGCGCTGATTGTGCTGCCACCTGCCAGGCTGCTGCGCGTACATCGGGGCGTCGCATCACCAACTCGGCAGGGATCGCTGTGATCAACAGCGGGTCGAGCAATGGCAATGAGTCTGGAACGTCGACCAGTTCGGCCAGGTCTCCGGGAGGCCTGGCCATAAGAACGCAGATGGCATTTCTCAGGCGTGTTGCAATAATTTCGAGCTCAGGAATCGTTGACAATGTCGCGAAGTATTGTGTGCTTGCTTGTTGCAGGTCGAGCTCAGATTCCTGACCACTTATGTAAAGCTTGTTCGTGATGTCCAGGCTGCGCGCCTGAATCTCGGCGTTGCCTTGTGCAATCTCGATTCGCTTGAGCGTCGTCAGGTACGCATAGTAAAAATCTGCCATCTGCGCAGCCAGCAGCACCTGCGCATCCTGGTAGCGACTCATGGACGCGAAGAAAGAGGCGTCGGCAGATTCCAGTCCGCGTCGAAACCGACCCCAGAAGTCTATCTCCCATCCGAAAGCGAAATCTGTTGAATAGGCGACCAGGCCATCATCGCCGTCAGGTGCGACTCCTCCATGGGATTCGCTGTTGACGTAGCTCAACGCACCGCCGAGTTGCTGCAGCTGGGGATAGGCGGCGCGCCCAGCTATGCCCACTACAGCCCGACTCTCTAGAATACGCAGGGCAGCGATTCTTAGGTTTAGATTTTCTGCCTTGGCCTTGGCAATTAGATCGTTGAGCACCGGATCGTCGAATAGGTACCACCAAAATTCGAGATCTGCCGATGTCTGCGATGCCGTTGTCGAAACCTGGCCATAGAGGTCGGTCTGCCACTGCGACAACCACAGCGGGTCTGGTTCCTCGAAATCAGGACCGACCGTTGTGCAGCCAGACAGCAACTGCAAACCAATAATTCCAGCGGTGAAGGTGCGTACTACTGACTTACGCGTCAGCATAGTGTTGGGACGTCAGCCGCTTCCTGATTCGCCCCCGCCCGCGTCGAGATCCGGGTCGTCGACTTTTTCATTAACCCAATCCATAAACACTACGTAGCCTACGGCCAGCATAACAGCGCCGATGAACATGCCGACCATACCTTTTACCACCATGCCGCCGAGCGCGCCGATGAGGATCACTGGCATGGGTGCGTCGACGCCCCTGCCGAGCAATAGAGGCTTCAGAACGTTATCCGCAAGCCCGGCCACCAGAATGACCACGGTCCAGATTAAATTTGAAGTAGTAGCGGCATCCTGAGTCCAGAGCCAGGCCAGTACGGGAATAGACACAACGGTCGCAGGCACCTGGATGATGCCGACGAAAAGCACAACTACGGCCAGCACGGATGCGAAGGGGATGCCAGCGAAGCCATAGACCACGCCCAGCAATAGTGCCTGGATGAACGCGACGCCGATCACACCGGTGGCGACGGAACGGATCGTGGCCGTCGAGAGCGAACGCAGATGCACAGCGCTATCCGGACTGGATACTCGCCCTAAAATATTGAGAATGCTCGAACTGGCTGCCTCACCATACGCCATCATGATCCCGGCGACGATTAGCGCTCCCAAGAACAGGAATATCGACCCCATGGTGCCGGCAGTGACCGACAAAACCTTCCTTGTGATATCGCCCAGCTGTTGTTGATGTTCCGCAACAAAGGCCGGCAGGTCGGTTGCTGCCGCACTCCATGCAGCATGGAGCCGCTCACCGACCACCGGCCATTGCGCCACAGAATCATTCGGTGCCGCAATGGTGAAGGTATTCTCAGATAATCCCTCGTACAACTCCTGCGCATGTGTGGCGAAGGAAGACGCGAGTTCTACGGTCGGCCAGCCGATGCCGACAAGACCGATCAGGACGATGATCGTTGCCGCCAAGCTGGATTTTCCGCCCAGCATCTTTTCGAGCTTCAGGTGCAATGGGTACAGTGCAACGGCCAGGATGAGCGCCCAGAGCATCAGTCCAAGAAATGGCTCGAATACCCGCCACGCAGCGACTAGGAGAAAAAATACCAGGCCGACTCGTATCAGAGCCTCGACGATGGTCTCGATTTGCTGATCTCTTTCGTCGGCCATGAAAATTCTCCTTATTCTAGAATATCGCTAGCGAAGCCCGCGTCTCGGTTCCATCGGGCGTGCTAAGGTGCATACCAGATCGGTGAGGTATAGGCTCGCTCCTGGTGGATCAATTGCGTGCCCTCTGGAATCTCGGCGCCAAGGCGGACTTTGTCGTAGAGCACCCAGCGTGGCGTCGGAATCTCGAGGACCCGAACGTAGTAAAAGGCGCTTTCGTCTGAATCAAAATCAGGGTCAGTCCAGATCGTGGCGAGTTCAGATGCGCCGATCGTGTTGGTCCAGTTTGCCGCCTCGATGTCGACGGTGTTGCCTACGGGCGGCAGCTTGCCGCTTTCATCGGGTTGCCGATCGCCGGACCAAGCCAGGTCGTAGACCTTTTCCTGCAGATTGCCCCGGTCGTCCATCCAGCCCTTGATAATCTGCATACGATCCAGATTGGCACCGATAGGGTCGCGCAGGGCGTAGACCATGAACACTGGCGACTTGCCAACAGGTGCCATCGTCAGGTCGCCGCCCATGGGCACCCCTTTTTCGTAGCCGCGGAAGGCCGGCTGACGGCTGCGCAGGTCGTCTTCGTGATAATCCCAACCTCCGAAGAAGCGCACAGTCATGCGCGGACCCGTTGTGGCATAAGTCTCTTTGCGCTCCATAGCGTCGAATAGCGCCGCGCGTGTGTTCTCGCTCGCCCAGATCCCCTGGTAGCCGGAAGCAAGCAGCTCACTGCCTTCCCAAGCGCCGAGCGCTGATTTGACGAAAGGATGTGAGACCCGCGTCGGTGAGGGTTCGACGCTGGTGGATTTTCCGAAGAAGTTCTCCTCCTCAGCGGTCGACAAAGAGGTATGGGCGTCAGTGGCGCCAACCATTCCGAACTTGTACGGATTTATGCCGAACTTTTTCTCAAGCTTCAGACCGCTCTTCAAAGCCTCGCGCGCATATTCACGGGGCAGCATGTCTGGTGTTTTGAGGGTTGAGAGATCGAGGTTGGCAATGTCCCACGTGCCATAGTCTGCAAATTCGTCGTCCGGCGATAGTGATGGGTGTGCTTCGCCGTCGCCCTTGATCTGCGTCACTTCGTAGAGAGGTTCCCACTTGGCGCGCAACGCCACATACTCCTTGTTGACGCGTCCCCCGGCGTAGGTCTTGTCGACTGGAAACATCCAGCCGTTCGACAGGTTCCCGTTGTGCGCAAGCGCGAGCGCCTGCCCGCCGGTATTTGCCTCGTAGTCTTCAAGCCACTGATACAAGTCCAACGGGTCGGTCGAACCCAGCGGAGGCTGCGTCGTCATCGGTACGACCTGACCCGCCCGCTTTGCGTCGTCGCGCAGGATCACGTTACGGTGCAGGTTGTTGCCCTGCGGGACCGACGTCCACTCGAATCCGATTAGGGCGGTGAAGCGGTTCGGTTCGTTAAAATGCTCGGCGGTTTCGATGATGCTCTCCCACACGCCGTTATAAATAGGCGAGCCGGGGCTATATTGATCCAGCAATGTCTCGGGAATGGTGCCTTGCGAGAAATTGCCGATTAGGTCGAATGCGGCTTCGGCTGCCGCATTACCGCCCTGTGCGAAGCCTTCGGCCCATTCCTTGCCTTTCGGTTCCGCGAGGATGTTCGGCGCGCCGCGCTGAATATCGGTCGCGATTCCCATCATGTCGGAATGGTCGGTGATGACCAGCCAGTCGAGTGGCCGGCTGAGCTTGAGCGGATGGCCGCCCGCCGACACAACCTCTTCGCCGCGGGCTAGGCGGTAAGCGGTCTCATGCCCCGTCGTATTGCCGAACAGACCGGCATCCAGCGACAGCCCTGTATGCAAATGAGTCTCGCCCCAGTAGACCTGGCTTGGAAATGCACGCTTGGCGTAGGGCGAATACGCCTTGCCCGGGTAGAGTTTGCTAACGTTCTCAACCTGGGGGATGCCGATGTCCGAGGCGGAGGCCACACCGGAAACGACAAGACAAGCTAGAAAAACTTGGAAATTCGCCAGGCTTTTATATTTCAATTCATTATTCCCTTTTATCAACCTAATCCAGAAGCCCACAAATTGAGGCTATCCGATAACTTCGGGGCTCGCAATCGTTCAGCGCGGGGGCACTTCAACCCTGAGAGGACCTAGCCCAGCCGTGTGAAGAACTCTCTAAGGCAAGTTTGTGCACGCACCAAAGGCAGAAAAGCTGACGCCCTCGGACGCTGCGGACAGCACCATATCGCCATTGTCTTCGACGATGGCAATGCTATATCCGATTCCATCACGTACGCCTTCAACGCCGTCCTCGACGCCCTGCAATATGAGCTTGCCGTCGATCCGCTCAATATGGTCGGGCTTGCTGATCGCGTTCGCGCCACCCTGCAACGACTCCATCCGCTTGCGCTTGACATCGATTGTGATGAAACGGGGGGCGTTGATCGCCGCAGAGCTGACCTGTTCACACCCGGAGGGTGTGCACTCGGTATACCTGCTAGGCGCGCATATCAATAGCGCATTGGTATCTATAGCGGCGAAGGCCGAACCACTCAGGCCCATCCAGACGCTAATCCATACGATTTTTTTCATCACGCTCTCCTGGCTTAACTGACTGAATAGTCGCGCGCCGAAAGACAACCCGTGAACGCACGGCGGTAGTCGTCTGCCCGCTGTTGCTGCTGTTGCTCGGCCGCGCTGCGCTGTTGGTCGTAGCTCTCTTGCTGGCTACGGTTGCGCGACGATTGGCGCATACCACCCAGCAACCCGCCAATGGCAGCGCCTTTCGCTGCGTCGTCACTGTTACCTGCGATAGCGCCGATTGCGGCGCCCGCCGCCGCGCCGCGCAACGCACCGCCTTGTTGCTGTTGCGGCGCGCTACCAGCGGACGGAACCTCCATAGGGTCGTAGCCGCTCTGCTGCAGGGCCCACGCACTGCACTCACTTTCGTCCAATGCCTGAGTTTCGGGCGACTGGCCGGTTTTGGGATAGATAAACAACTTCTGCTGTGCAAAAACGCCAGTAGTAAGCAGGCACAGGACTATACCCGCAAGATTAATCTTCATTCCGCAACTCCAAGATTCTCACGCTAGCTCAAACGATTTGCGTGAAACGATATCAATCCGACATTCGGAGTGCAATCGCAGGAAGGCGCGCCGGGTTGCAGGTCAGTCGCGAGCCTCGCAGTGGCACCGTCTGGAATGTGGCCTTTTCCGCTATAGTAGGTCAGCTCAACACAGGGTGCCCAACATGAAACAGCAGCTCGATTGGCCTATTGTCCGCGCGCTGGGAAAGCAGAACTACCTGTTCGCCGCGTTGATCATCTTCATGCTCACGGGGCCCGTAGTCGGGCCGGTGGCAAAACCTGGCGCGCGGTTAATCACTTACGCAGTCTTGATTCTGATCTTCATCACCGGCCCGCTCGCCGCCAGTCGAACTCGCGGGCACATTCTGTTTACCGCGATACTTGGCAGCGGCATGGTTTTGACGGGCCTATCGTCTTCGGTATTCGAACAGGTAGTCCCCTTTACAATATTGTTTGGGAGTGTATTCTTTGCCTTTCTGGCCTGGCTGGTGGGTAGTCGATTGCTGCAATTGACGTCCGAAGTCGACGTGAACACGCTTTGGATGGCTGTGAACGTCTACATTCTAACAGGCCTGTTCTTCGCCTTCGTGTATGCAGGCGTTGCGCTTTTCGATCCAGGTGCCTTCACCGGCAAGTTCATGGACAGCCCCTTGCGCGATCAACTGTACGGCTTCGTGTACTTCAGCTTCGTCACCCTGACCACCCTGGGATACGGCGACCTCACGCCCAGCAATATCGTTGTGGGCACACTGACCTATATGCAGGCGCTGTTCGGGCAGTTGTACGTAGCGATCATGATCGCGCGACTTGTCGGTCTGTATACCGCGAAGAACTAGCGCGGCGCTGGTGCGAGCAGGCTTATGCTCGCGCCTTACCGAGAAACTTTTGCGCATTGGTTGAAGTTCACCTATATTCGATGTGGTAGGCGCCTTGTTGGACGGAAGTCGTCTTATTTGCAGATGAGTGCCCGTGGCGGGGCCGATAAGCACCAGGTGCACCACGTGCACCCGGCACACCAAGTTAAGAGGGAAAATATGAAAACAAGAATTCTGTGGGTTATGGGTTTTGTCATGATGCTCGCCGCTGGCCCCGCGTACTCGGGGAGCGCCATGCAGATGTGGAACTGCGGGCTGGAAGATGGCGTCACCGAGGAAGATGTCGAAGCGAGGGCGGTGGAATGGGTGAAAGGCGTGAGGAAGATTGACGGCGGCGCAAACATCGAGGCAATGGTCCTGTTTCCCATCGCAGTCAACGCTTCAGGTCAAACCGATCTGATCTTCATGGTCACGGCGCCCACTTTTGCCGAATGGGGCAGATTTTGGGACGCCTATCCGGATTCTGAAATTGGAGCGACCGAAGGCGAAGGGATGTTCTGCCCTGACAGCGTGGTCTGGGACGCGGTTAAAATTAACTAGGAAGCCCGGGCCAGTTTGACGGGCCGCCCAGCGGCGGCCCATCAGGCTGAAATCTGTTTTCACGCAATGCGGTGTCCGCAGAGGTGTTTTTGCCCATGCCAGGCGTCTGGAGCTGCAACGAGTGGGATCCGCTGGAAGAAGTCATCGTCGGCAACCCGCTTCAGGCAAGATTTCCCACAGCCGATGCAAGCACCCGCCTGGCGGAATTTCCGGACCGACCCGTGGAGGACATTCCGCAAGGTGCTTTCCCGCCGTGGATCATTGAAGAGACCGAAGAGGATCTGGACGCTTTTGTCGCGGCATTAGAGGTCGCAGGAGTTACAGTCAGGCGTCCGCAAACCTGGCCGCACGAATCTGAATTTTCAACGATTCACTGGCAATCCCGGGGGTACTACAATTACTGCCCCCGAGACGTCCTGCTTGTCATCGGCGATCACATCATCGAAACGCCCAACGTTATTCGCAGCCGTTCGCAGGAGACCTTCAGCTACCGTGAACTCCTGCTCGAGTACTTGAAGTCCGGTGCCAAGTGGTA
>Ga0315336_1005109_pt1 | contig 14692 bp, 11 predicted proteins | sample ASW5metaG_FD_204512 | JGI IMG/M metagenome (GOLD analysis project Ga0315336, IMG submission 204512) | Ammonia-oxidizing marine archaeal communities from Monterey Bay, California, United States - ASW #5 | ecosystem: Environmental > Aquatic > Marine > Intertidal zone | place: USA: California...
TATGCGGCGTCGGACGCGGTGATGGTGATGCAGCCGACGGTGCCCATCGAGGGCGTGACGAATCTGTGCGAACTCACCGGGCAGGATCTCTCATTCGTCGCCAACCTCGAATACACGGACATTACGTCCGAGACCTGCGCCAGCCTTTCGAATGCGGACCAGTTTTTCGTCGTGGCCGAGGATCCCGTGGTAACCGATGCGGCCATGCTGGATCTGGAACGGAACATGGCGCTGGCGGATCTGTTTGAAGTGGCTTTCTGGCTGATCATCGTGGTTGCGATAGAACTCGTGGTCTATTTGCAGGAGCGGGGCGTGACCAGCGGAATGATGCTGCAGATCGCCAACCAGACCAAGTCGGTGTTGTTTGTGTGCCTTATTGGCATTGGTCTGTATTGGGCGTGGTGGTCCCACTGGGTGTACCTGTGGGATGAACTGCTGTGGGTGTGTGGATTTGCCGCGATCGGGGCCAACCTGAGTGAGTGGCGGGAAGAGATCGAATGGAAAGAACACTGACCCTGATTGGGGCTTGCTTACTCGTCCTACTCCCGTCGAACCCGGTGAACGCGCAGCGGCCGGACGGGCAGGAGGGCCAGCTCGTTTTTCGCGGCGGATGGTTGTTCGATAGCGTCAGCGATGCGCGCCGATCGAATGCGGGCATCCTCATTCGAGAGGGCAAGATCGTGGCGCTGGATGTCGATATCGAGCCGCAGGTGCTCGCCACCGCCAACGTCATCGACTTGGCCGATAACGACACAATATTGCCGGGCATGATCGACCTTCACGCCCACTACAATCTGGATCTGATTGACAGGGGCCGGGTGGAAGAGGTTGTTTACAACGGCATCATATTCCTGGCGAACGGAGTTACGTCAACCTGGTCGGCTGGTGAGTATTTCCCTGAGCGCGTGATAGCGCAACGCTCTCGAATTGATGCCGGCGAGTCCATCGGTCCACGGTTATTCCCGTCAGGCCCTTACTTCGGAGCGTTTCGATGTGAATACAACATTGGGCTGGCAACGGATGATTGTATCGGCTGGCCTAACGATATCACCGAAGAGGAAATTCGCCGGGAGGTCGACTGCTGGGCCGAGCAGGGCGTCATCAGTATCAAGATCAAGCAAGCAACGCCTGCTGAAATGAAGATCCTCATTGAGCAAGCGAAGACGCATGGCATGACAACGGCGGCACACCTTGCCAATTACGACTGGGAATATGACGTGGAACTGCGCGACGCCATTCTCATGGGGCTCGACCGTGTCGAACATCAACTGACCCTCGGCAGTGGCGGCCCGGAAAGTGCTGAAATGCACGAGATGATCGAACTGATGCTTGCCCATGGTGTTTTCTACGATGCCAATCTGCAGATGTATGGCGGCATCAACCAACGCCGGGCTCATGCCGCGGATATGCTATGGACGAATGAAGCGAGGTTCTTCACCCCCTATGCTCGGGTCTTGCTTGAAAAGCGTGGCGACCCAGCGCCGGAATCGGATGAGGAAGAATTCGCGCAGCGGGTTCTCGAACTGAAATCTCTATACGACGCCGGTGGTGCGCACTTGCTGATCGTCGGCACGGACGAACCTGTTTACACGAGCCTGCTGCCTGGTTTTGCCTACCATCGCGAGCTGCTCGCAATGACCTATGCGGGGATTCCGCCAGCCGCCGTGTTGAAGGCGGCCACCATCAATGGCGCCAGGGCGCTCGGCATTGACGACCGCCTCGGCTCGATAGAGGTCGGCAAGCTAGCGGACCTGTATGTGGCGCGGGGCAACCCCCTTGAGGACATTAAAGTCGCCAGAGACATAAGGAAGGTGGTCAGAAACGGTGTCGCATACGACCCAGCCACGCTACTGCAATCGGCCGAGGGGAAGATCGGTCCGTCCGGCGCGCAGGATCACGCCGCCTGGGAACTCGAGATCCGGCCACTCCGGCGTGCTGGATCTAACGGGTCTAAAGGCTGTCTTTGAAGCGGTAGTACAACATGCCCAGCGCAAGTAGCTGATTTCCCATCCACTGTCCTAAGGGAATGCGAATGTGGCTGATTTTCTCGTATGCCTCGATGATTTCGGTGTTCCCTTCCATGGCATTGACAGTCACTTCAGCAGCGATATGGGTGGGTGCCACCCCGTGTCCGGAATATCCCATGGAATGGAACACGTTGTGAGTCATCCGGCCGATGAGCGGCACCCGCTTGATGACAATGCCGATTTTTCCGCCCCACTGAAAGTCGATGTGCTTGTCGGAAAATTCCGGATAAATGTTGAGCATGCGTGGGCGCATGCTGTCGACGATGCTGCGTGGTTCGCGCCCGGAGTAATTGCAGCGCCCGCCGAACAGCAGCCGTTTATCTGCCGAGAGACGGAAGTAGTCCAGCACGTTGTTGAGGTCGCATACAGCGAGGTCCTGGGGATTCACACGGGCGATCTCTTCTTCGCTCAATGGTTCCGTGGCGATGATGAAACTGCCTGCTGGAAACAGCAGGCCGGATAGTTTCCTCGGTTCCAGGCGATGGTAAGCATTTCCCGCGATGAGCACCTTGCCCGCCACAACAGATCCTTTGCGCGTCCTGACGCGAACGGTTGCACCATGGTCCATGCCGATAACCTCGGTTTGCTCGAAAATCAGCGCGCCCTGGTCGACAGCGGCCCGGGCTTCTCCGAGGCAGAGGTTCAGCGGGTGCAGGTGCCCGTTGAGGTTGTTGGTCATGCCACCGAGGTAAGCGTCGGTACCGATGAGTGCGGCGAGCTCTTGTTTGTCCAGTAGCCGCAGGTGTTGCGCCAACCCGTGAGTCTCGTGTTCGGCATAGTCTTCTTCGAGACCAGCCATGTGGCGGGGTTTCACGGCAACCTCTACATAACCCGACTTCAGATCGCAATTAATAGCGTACTTTTGTACGCGCTCGTGAATAATGTCGTTGCCGCGGTAGTGCAGTGCCCATAGCTGCTCGTCGCTCAAGAATTCGCGCAGACGGCGGGTGCCGCCGAGACCGTGAATGATCTGTCCGCCGTTGCGGCCCGAAGCACCCCAACCGATCCGGTTCTGTTCGACGAGAACCACCCGATGCCCTCGCTCAACGAGGGTGAGAGCGGTTGCGACGCCGGTAAAGCCGCCGCCAATCACACAGATATCCGTTTCTACCTCGCCATCAAGCTCCTGGTAGGTAGTTGGGTCGTTGCGCGTTGCGGCGTAATACGATCCGATGTGTTCTTCGTGTGGCACTGTGTTGACCGCTGTGAGTGCAAGGGCATCTAAACATAACCAATTAATTCGGTCAGTGTCGGCCTATAGGGACGAACGAGCCGCTGGTATGCGGCTTCGCGGCATGTGTGTTAGCTTCTTGGTGATGGGTACGATGCGCTTTGCGATTTACCTCGTTCTGCTAGCGCCACTGTCGGGGCATGCGGGCGGGACGCTCAATATCTACAACTGGGCCGACTACATCGGCCCTGAGACGCTGAGTGCTTTTGCGCACGAATATGACGTTTCCGTGAACTACGACATTTACGATACGTCGCAGATCGTGGATGCAAAGCTCATGACCGGAAATTCCGGCTACGACGTCGTGGTGCACTCGGCGGCAAATGCCGGGAGACTTCTGCCGATCGGCGTGTTCCACGCACTCGATAGGAGCAGGCTCAAAAACTGGTCTAATCTGGACCCTGCATTGCTGGCAAAGTTTGCCGACTTTGATCCCGGAAATCGCTACGGCTCGCCCTATATGTGGGGCACTACCGGATTCTCCTACAACCGTGAAATGCTGCTGGAGCGCGTGCCGCAGGCCCCGCTCGATAGTGCGGCGCTGGTTTTTGATCCTGATGTGATCTCACGATTTGCCGATTGTGGGGTGAGTCTGCTGGACGATGGCGCCACGGTAATTGGCATGGCGCTCCTGTATCTGGGGCGCGACCCCAATTCGGTGGATCCCAACGACCTTGCAAAGGCAGGTGAAGTGTTGGGACGAATACGACCCTACATTAGATACTTCAGTTCGGGACGTCTCCTGAACGATCTCCCCAGCGAGGAGATTTGCATTGGCATGAGCTGGTCGGGCGACTATGCGATTGCGAGTCGCCGTGCCGAAGCCGCTGGTCTGCAGCTCGACCTCGGGTATGTCGTACCGAAAGAGGGCGCTCTCATGTGGTTCGACGTGGCGTACATCCCAAGCGACGCGCGCAACCTCGACAACGCCTATCTCTTTCTCGACTACTTGAACCGCCCGGAGGTGATCGCGGACATCACGGATTTCACCGGTTATGCCAACATCAACATACGTGCCAACGAGCTGGTTGATCCGGAGATTTCAGGCGATCCGGCGATCTATCCCACACCGCAGGTGTTGGCGCGTCTTCATCCCAGCTACACGTTGTCGCCGAAGTCAGAACGGCAGCGCTCGAGACTGTGGACGCGCATCAAAGCGGGACTGGTTGAACAGTAGGAGATCGGTGGACACTTTCATCCAGATAGAGAAACTGTCGAAACGTTTCGATGGCCCGCCGGTGGTTGACGATCTGTCATTCACGATCGGTCAGGGCGAACTGTTTGCGATCCTAGGGGGGTCCGGCTGCGGTAAGACAACCCTGCTTCGGATGATGGCGGGTTTCGAGAAAGCGTCGTCCGGACGCATCGTGATCGACGGCGTCGACGTGACCCAGATGCCGGCGTACGAGCGCCCGGTGAACATGATGTTCCAGTCATACGCCGTTTTTCCGCACATGACGGTTGAGCGCAATGTTGCCTACGGACTGGTCAAAGAAGGCGTTGGCAAAAGCGAAATCAATTCCCGGGTCGGACAGATGCTGGAGATGGTGCAGCTCACCGGCTACGAGAAACGTCGCTCAAGTCAATTGTCCGGCGGGCAGCTGCAACGTGTCGCGCTTGCCCGCGCGCTGGTCAAACGCCCAAAGGTCCTGCTTCTGGACGAACCCATGGCGGCACTGGATAAACAACTGCGTGTGCAAATGCAGTTTGAACTGATGAACATCCAGGATGAGCTCGGTGTGACGTTCGTGGTGGTGACCCATGATCAGGAAGAAGCCATGAGTCTCGCAACGCGAATAGCGGTGATGGATCAAGGTCGCTTTCTACAGACCGGTACGCCGGGTGAGGTCTATGAGTTCCCGCAGAACATGTTTGTGGCCGGATTTTTCGGCGCGATCAACGGCTTTGATGGGAAGGTCGTCGACGTGAAAGGCCGTGCGACGGTGGTGGAAACCGTATTGGGGCGTATATCAGCTCGGGCTGATGGGAACATCACGGTTGGTCAGTCCGTGACGGTCGCTGTACGCCCGGAGAAGGTCAGCATCGGTGCGTCGCCTCCCGGCGGTGATCTGATGAATGTGCTGGGTGGCCGCGTGGTGGATCTCGGCTACTTTGGCAATCACTCGATTTACCGCGTGCAGTGCGAATCTGGCGAGCAGGTACAGGTGAGCACTCTGAATCAGCATCGGGCCGCGGAACACCAGCTCCAGTGGGAAGATGAGGCCTACGTGTGGTGGAGTGAAGAGAGCACCATCGTGCTGGCGGAGTGATGGTGTGATACCGCTTTCCACGCTGTGGCGAAAGTTCGTGATTTGCATGCCCTACACGTGGCTGTTTGTGCTTTTCCTGTTGCCTTTCCTGATTGTTCTGAAAATCAGCTTTGCTGACCCCGTGATCGCGCAACCCCCGTTCACACCTCTGTTTGGCGGCGAAACGGGCTTCTTTGTTACGTTCGAAAACTATCGGTTCCTGGTCCAGGACAATCTCTACTGGCTGAGTTATCTGAAGTCGCTAAGGGTTGCCTTGATATCTACGGGATTATGTCTGTTGATCGGTTATCCAATGGCCTACGCCATCGCTCGATCACAGGCTGGGGCCCGCAACATATTGTTATTGCTGGTGGTGGTGCCGTTCTGGACGTCGTTCCTCTTGCGCGTCTATGCATGGACCGGGTTGTTACAGACCGGAGGGCTCATCAACGATTCCCTGTTGGCGTTGGGTGTGATCGATGCGCCGCTAAAATTGCTGTATACGGATTTTGCGATCTACCTGGGCATCGTTTACAGCTATCTGCCCTTCATGATCCTGCCACTGTACGCCTCACTCGAACGGCTGAACATTGAGTTCGAAGAAGCCGCCAGCGACCTGGGTGCGTCACCTATGCGGACCTTCGTCGACGTCACGTTGCCGCTGTCGTCACCCGGGATTCTGGCGGGATGTCTGCTCGTGTTCATTCCCGCCCTGGGCGAGTTCGTAATTCCGTCGCTCCTCGGGGGCCTCGATTCTTTGATGATTGGCCGGCAACTTTACGACGAATTTTTTCAGAATCGTGATTGGCCGGTGGCCAGCGCCGTTGCAGTGACGCTCCTCATGGTGCTCGTGGTTCCCATCGTCATATTCCAGCGTTCGCGAACCAGGGCGCTGCAATGAACCGGCGTGTGCCAAGGTGGCTCATCCTGGTTCTGTGTGGCGGGTACGTGTTTCTCTACTTGCCGGTCACTGTCCTCATTGCCTACTCGTTCAACGACTCGATTCTATCGTCGGTGTGGACGGGCTTCTCGTTACGCTGGTACGCAGCGCTTCTTGAAAACCAGCAGCTCATAGACGCGGCATTGCTGAGTGTGAGAATTGCGGCCGTGAGTGCGACGGCGGCCACGATTCTCGGGGCGCTGGCGGCGCTGGCCATTACCCACATGGGAGATTTCAAGGGACGTATCCTGTTCACGGCGATGCTGGCCGCGCCGCTCGTTATGCCGGAAGTCATTACCGGACTGTCTCTGCTGCTGTTCTTCGTAAGCGCCGATCAGCTGTTCGGCTGGCCGTCTGCGCGGGGGGTGGCAACCATCACCCTGGCTCACATCACGATTTCAATGGCATTTGTGGCCGTCATCGTGCAATCACGCCTGTCGAGCGTGGACCGGTCGTTTGAAGAGGCTGCCATGGATCTGGGTGGTCGTCCGCATAGGGTAGCAATCGACATCACCCTGCCACTGATCGCGCCCGCTCTTGCGGCAGGATGGTTGCTGGCGTTTACGTTGTCGTTGGATGATCTTGTGATAGCCAGTTTCGTCTCGGGCCCTGGCGCAAGCACGCTGCCGATGGTCATATTTTCCAAAGTGCGTCTGGGCGTATCACCGGACGTGAATGCGCTCGCGACCATTGTGATTGGTCTGGTGGCAATTGGCGTGAGCGTTGCAGCGGTAGTTAATCACCGGCGTGGGAAACCGCCATCTTCTCAACTACTTCCCGAGGGAGGTAGTCGAAAATCAGCGTGATACATTGAGCGCTGGTCACGCCACACAACAGGTGATTACATGACAGAACTAAAGAGTTGGTTTGCCGAACGCGATGTGCATAGCGTCGAGTGTCTCGTGCCGGACTTTCAGGGTGTGAGCAAGGGTAAGCTAGTATCGGTGCGGGACTTCCTGGCCGGTCAAATCCGTCTGCCCGAAGCGATATTCGGCCAGGACGTGACCGGTGGCTGGTGTGAGGACGAAGACCTTTTCGATGTAGCCGATGTGGACATGCGGCTTGTGCCGGAACCACACACACTCGCCGAGCAACCCTGGGCTGAACGCGGAGCGCAGTGCATCTGTGATTGTGAAACCCTGGAGGGCGTACCTTTGGCCATTGCGCCGCGGACATTGCTTAAAAACGTTGTCGAGAAATTTCACGCGCTGGGATTAGACCCGGTAGTCGCGCAGGAGGCGGAGTTTTATCTCGTCAGCAAGAATGAGGACCCCAAAGAGACCATACGCGCACCGCAGGGAAAAAATGGGCGCAGGCACACGGCTGCGCGGTCTTTTCAGACAGAGATGCTGTTCGAATTCGCGCCGTTCCTGGAACGCATGAAAAGCTACGCTGCGGCCCAGGGTGTCGAAATGACTGCCCTGGTCCAGGAGATGGGTGCCGGGCAACTGGAAGTAAACTTTCGCCACGGGGCGGCGCTCGACCGCGCCGATGACATGTTTAAATTCAAACGGTTGGTGCGGCAGGCGGCTTATGACGAAGGCTACTACGCCACTTTCCTTGCGAAACCCATGACCGGCGCGCCTGGCAGCGCCATGCATCTGCACCAAAGTCTGATTCACATTGATGGAGGTGCAAACGCCTTCGTTGCTGCTGACGGGTCGCCTAACCAGACGTTTCATGCGTTTATCGCCGGCATGCAGAAATATGCGAATGCGCTGATGCCCATTTTTGCACCCAGCGTAAATTCCTACCGGCGCTTCCTGGATGCGGACTCGTGTCCGACAAATACACATTGGGGATATGACAATCGCACCACCGGGTTCAGGGTACCCAAAGCGTCCCCCGAAGGGACACGGGTTGAAAACCGCGTCCCCGGTGCCGATACCAACCCCTATCTAGCCATTGCAGCGAGCCTGGCGTCGGGGTATCTCGGCATCCAGGAAAAGCTGGAGCCGACTGACCCGGTGAGCGAAAGTGCGTGGGACCTGGATCCGGACTTGCCGGATTCCCTGGGTGTTGCTGTTGCAGGGATCCTGGCGAGCGACGAGGTGGCCGACGTGCTAGGGAAACGTTTCGTGGGCATCTATGCCGATATCAAAAGGCGTGAAAACGAAGCTTATCAGCGCACTGTGACGGCATGGGAGCGCGAGCACCTGATGCTGACCGCGTAGCACTGGTGAAACCGAAGCCTTTAGGCGTGTAGGCAAAGAAGTTCGCTAGGATGGGCAACGTCTAGGCTTTTGCCATCGATTTTAAAGGGCTCAGTGGATTGAGCACATACGACACCATAGTTATCGGAGCCGGTCACAATGGGCTCGTTTGCGCCGCGTATCTGGCGCAACGTGGCCAGCGTGTGCTGATGCTCGAGGCGCGGTCGGCAGTTGGCGGCCTGGCGTCGACTTATGAGTTTTTTCCCGGTTTTGGCGCCCATGTGGCCCACACGGTGAGTCATTTCTCCAGCCATGTGTTGAAGGCGTTGCGAATAGATCCGGCACCATTTGCGGCTTCCGTCCACTCAACATTGTTGCGCTCAGGCAGCGCACCAATACAGATTGAGAGCGACACGGTGCGCGGTGTCGGAGACGAAGATGCAAGGCAGTACGCTGAATTCGGTCGAACATTCAAGCGCTACGCGCGAGCGCTGGCACCCTTCTGGGCACAGGTGGCGCCAGGAATCGGAGATAACACGACTGCGGAAAAACTGCGCTTTGCCCATCTCGGATTACGTGTGCGTGGTCTTGGCCGGGAGGACATGGGTGAACTATTGCGGGTGATGTCGCTGCCGTTGAAGGACCTGATGGATGAGCGATTCGACGACGACGGCCTGAAAAGCCTGTTGGCGTGGGACGGGTTGATTGGGAACAAGCAAGCGCCCCGCTCGCCGAACAACTCCGTCTTACAACTGCTGTACAGGATGTCAGAAGGGACGCTGGCCAGCCATGGCGTGCCCACCGGTAGCATGTCCGGTCTGGTACAGCTACTGCGCGAGGTGGCCGAGAACAATGGCGCTAAAATCAGGACTGGCACGCCAGTCGCGCGCATCGTCATTGCTGACGATGCTCTGCAGGTGGTCGGCGTTGAAACGGACGACGGCGACCTCATCGAGTGCAAACGGGTCGTTTCCAGCGCGGATCCGAAAATGACATTTTTCAATATGGTGGGTGTCGAACATCTGGAGGTCGAATTCACGAACCGCATACGGCGCATCCGTTCTGACGGGTATGTCGCCAAGGTGCACCTCGCTCTGAGCGGCGAGCCGGTGTTTACGAATCTGGAACGCGCCGATGGCCGGATGATCCTGGCACCGAGTCTGGATGCGATCGAGCACGCGTACGACCATGCCAAATACGGTGACCTGCCCGAGACGCCGGTGATGGAAGTGATGGTGCCGAGCTATCTGGACCCGGCGCTTGCACCTTCAGGTCATCATGTCCTGTCCGCGCACGTCATGTATGTACCGCGCAAATTAAAAGGCGGTTGGTCTGATGCAGCGCGTGATCGTTTATACCAGACTGTCATTTCGACGCTTACGCAGTATGCGCCGGATCTTGAGGCGCAAATTGTGGGGTTCGAGCTGCTCACGCCGGAAGATATCGAACGGGAATATCTCACTGCCGGCGGCCACTGGCAGCAGGGCGATCTGAGCCTGGACCAGATGCTGATGATGCGACCCACGTACGGTGCCGCGCAATACGCAACACCCATTGATGGATTGTATCTGTGTGGCGCCGGGTCACATCCGGCAGGGGATCTCACAGGCGCGCCTGGATTGAACGCCGCGCGGGTGGTGAGCGCATGAAACGGCGTGACGCCATTGTCATCGGAGCGGGGCACAACGGCCTCACCAATGCTGCCTATCTCGCCAAAGCTGGGTTAGACGTGCTGGTGGTGGAGAAGAACGACTATATTGGCGGCGCCGCGGCGTCGAGGGAGCTGCACGAAGGCTGGACCTATTCCAACTGCTCGTATGTGTGCAGCATGATGCGCCAGGCGCTACATCGCGACCTTGATTTGAGCCGGCACGGTTTGATGCTTGTGCCCTATCTCGGAACCGTCAATTTCGATGATGCGGGACAGACGCTCGTGCACTATCACGACGACGAGGCGGCGTATCTCGAGCTTAAACGTATCTCCCGTCACGACGCCGATGCGATGTTTGGCTTCCAGGCGGATCTGAATCGCTATGCACAACTCATTCGCAAGACACTGCTGCGAACCCCGCCGGATCCGACATCGTTCAAACCCCGGAATATTCGGGAGCTGCTGTTTCTGGCTAAACAGTTCTGGTCGCTCGGGGAGCGGGAAATCTACGAATATATACGCTTTTTCACATTGAGCGCCGCGGACTTTTTAGAGGATTACTTCGAAAGCGACCTCGTCAAACAGTCATTGGCGAGCTCCGGAATCATCGGTACGGCGCTCGGCGTCTATTCGCCAGGTTCCTCATACATTCTTCTGCACCACGTGATGGGGGATGTGGACGGCAACATTGGCAGCTGGGGACTCGCGCGCGGGGGGATGGGGGCGATATCCGCGGCGCTTGCGTCGGCGTGCAAGGGGTATGGTGGCGAGATACGTACCGAAGCGCCGGTCGCTAAGGTGCTTGTGGGAAATGGCAGAGCCAAAGGTGTGGTGTTGGAGTCCGGCGAGGAGATCTATGCCGATACAGTGGTCTCGAACCTCGATGCCAAACGTACGTTTACCAAGATTATGGACGCGGACGATTTACCGCCCGGCATTTATGAGCGGGCGCGGAATTTCAAGATCCGTGGTTCATCGGGCAAGGTGAACATCGCGCTTTCGGGTTTGCCGAGATTCGACAACGTGCCGGATAACCCTTACGTAAACAGAGGCGGGATGGAATTCACCGGCTCCATGGAGACCATGGAGCGGGCGTACGACTGCTGGAAACGTGGCCGTTGGTCGGATGACCCGTTTGTTGAATCGGTGATCCCGTCTGCGTGGGACCCAACGGTTGCGCCACCCGGAAAACACTGGATGTCCAATTTCATTCAGTATTGTCCGGCCGAGTTGGCCGACGGACCCTGGACCCCGGCAAAGCGCGAGCAGTTTGGCCAGACCGTGGTCGACAAGATTGCGCGCTATAGCCCAGGGTTCAAGGATCTAATCGTGCATATGGAAGTGCGCACACCGCATGAGATTGAGCAGGAAGTCGGGCTCACCGAGGGCAATATCTTCCAGGGGGAGCTGACCATAGATCAGCTGTTTTTCAACCGGCCCTTCCCAGGCTTTGCCCAGTACCGCATGCCCGTCAAAGGGATGTATATGTGCGGTTCCTCCACCCATCCAGGCGGGGGCGTATCTTCGGCCTGCGGTGCAAACGCGGCGCGGGAAATTCTCCAGGATCTGAATAAACCGAACGTCGTACCGCAGGATGATTTCTACGATGAGTAAGTTTGACCTTGCAGGTGAGCAACTGTTGTCCACGCACTTCCAATCGCGCGTGGATGAATGGAACGTTAGAAACGCCTGGTCGTCGTGGAATGGCTATAAGTTGGCTGACTATTTCTTCGATGTGGAGTACGAGTATTTCTGTGTGCGCAATACCTGCGCAACCTACGATATTTGTCCGATGCAGAAATACTTCATCCGGGGCGCTGATGCCGAGGCCATGCTCAATCGCATGGTGACACGTGATGTGAAAAAAATGCGGCAAGGGCGGGTCAGCTACGTTCTGTGGTGTACCGACTCGGGGCGTCTGATCGACGATGGCACAATTTTCCGCTTTGCCGAAAACGAATTCATGCTGACCTGCGGTAGCCCGTGTGTCGCGTGGTTGAAAAAGAGTGCGTTGGGGTTTCGCGATATCGTGATTGAGGACAGGAGCGATGACGTCGCAGCACTCGCCCTGCAGGGACCAACGTCGTGTGCAGTGCTCAAAGGCATCGGACTGTCGGGGATAGAGCTTGCAAAACCCTATTCCATACACAATTTCGAATTTCGTGGCAGAGATCTCATGGTCTCCAGAACCGGATTCAGCGGAGATCTCGGCTATGAGCTCTGGATTGAACCGGCGGGCGCGCTCGAGCTCTGGGATACGCTCTATGAGGTAGGTGCCGACTTCGGCATACACCCTTATGGGGAAGAAGCGACAAACCTGGTGCGTCTGGAAGCCGGGTTCATCATGCCGGGTTTCGAATTTAATGAAGCGCTAAAGACGGTTCACTTTGAGCACGATCAGACGCCACTCGAGCTTGGCCTCGATTGGATGGTGGATTTTAAAAAGCCGCACTTCAATGGCCGGACGGCGTTGTGGGAACAACGGCAATCAGGCCTGCAGCGTAAGTTGATCAAACTCGATATTGAGGGGAATAAGCCTGCGCAAGAGTCGGTGCTTTATCGGGATGCGAAGGGCAGCAAGGAGATCGGCTATGTCACGTCCGCGATGTGGTCCCCTGCGGTGAAAGCGAACATCGCGTTGGCGATGGTGGAAACGGCACATGCTGAAGGGCCGATCTGGGCAGAGATTTACTACCGCAAAGAGCTCAGGCAGTACAGCAAGATGGCGCGTTGCCGTGTTTGCGACGGTCCGTTCTGGGCACCGCCGCGCGCTAGAGCGACACCGGCAGGGGACTACTAGCTGGGAAACGGTTGCGTTACACTCCTGACAAGCACTCAGAGGAGAGCTGAAAGTGCGCTCAGCTGCGGCAAGAGACTTTGTGCAGAGCTACATCGAAGCGTGGAACGAAGAGAACCCCTTGCTGGTGGCGGATCATCTGACAGCAGATGGGGTGTATCACGATGTGCCTAACCGGCGGGAACACCACAAGAAAGGGCTCATTGAGCTTCTTCTTGATGAATTCAGCACGGATCACAATCGCTATTCCCTGGAAGGGGGCATCCGGTCCGGACAGAATTGCATAGCTTTTCAATACAGCGTTCAGTCTGCAAGCAGCGAAACCTGGTACGGCGCTGAGTTTGTGGACCTCGAAGGCGAGCGGGCCGTGCACATTCGTGACTTTTACCAGCCTCCTGTTGCGTCCCAGCAGGCAGGTTCGAACGCCAAAAAATACGTAAAGTCAGGGTTGAACGACGAAGCGTTCGAGCGCCTCAAATCCCGCCTTGCAAATCTCATGCTGAACGAACAGGCGTACCTCAACCCGGATCTCACGTTGCCTAAGCTTTCGAAGCTTGTTTGCTGTTCCGTGAACCATCTGTCGCAGGTGATTAACTCCGGGTTTGGCATGAGTTTTTTTGACTACCTAAACCAGTATCGGGTCGAAGAAGCGAAACGCCTGCTGGTCGCGCCTGACAATTGTGGCCAAGCCATTATCACGGTGGCGTATGAAGTTGGGTTCAATTCGAATTCGGCCTTCTATACGGCGTTCAAAAAGTCCTGTGGGCGGACTCCTGCGCAATACCGGCGAGACCACCAGGAACTGTAGATCAAACCGTTATCTTTGCCAGGCGCCATGTTGTGCAGACCTGGCGCTCGCGGGATAACTCAAGTAAATACGACTGTTTTGTTGTCCCTGGAAATGATCCGGTCTTCGAGGTGATAGCGCAGGCCACGAGCGAGCACCAGCTTTTCGACGTCGCGGCCTCTGCGAATCATCTCCGCCCGATCGCAGTCGTGACTGACACGAATGACATCCTGTTCAATGATCGGACCTTCGTCCAGGTCCTGCGTTACGTAGTGACACGTCGCCCCGATGAGCTTGACGCCCCTGTCGTAGGCTCGCTGATAGGGATCCGCGCCGACAAACGAAGGCAAAAAGCTGTGGTGTATGTTGATGATCTGCCCCTCGTATAGCTTGCAGATATCCGCCGGCAGCACCTGCATGTAGCGCGCGAGTACCAGCGTGTCTGCGTCGTGCCGTTGGATGATCTCGAGCATGCGCGCGAACGCGTCTGTCTTGCCCTGTTTGGGGACATCAACATGGTGGAACGGAATGCCATGCCACTCCACCACCCGCCTCAAGTTGGTGTGGTTTGATAAAACGGCAGGTATGTCGCAGCGCAACTCCCCTTCCTGCCATCTGTGGAGCAGATCAACCAGACAATGAGATAGCCGGCTCGCCAGGATAATTACTTTCGGCCTGTGGTCGTTCGGCCGCAGTGACCACTGCATGTTGTGCTCTGCAGCGACGCTTTCGAATTCTGAACAAAGCTGTGAATGCGTAAGGGTGCCAGCGCTCATATCGATCACGTTGCGCATGTAGAACCATTTTTGTTTCAGGTCGGTGTGATGGTGAGACTCGACGAGAAGTCCACTCCTTTC
>Ga0315336_1005112_pt1 | contig 14680 bp, 12 predicted proteins | sample ASW5metaG_FD_204512 | JGI IMG/M metagenome (GOLD analysis project Ga0315336, IMG submission 204512) | Ammonia-oxidizing marine archaeal communities from Monterey Bay, California, United States - ASW #5 | ecosystem: Environmental > Aquatic > Marine > Intertidal zone | place: USA: California...
CGTCGATCTGGAAAGCCCCCGGTTCGATAAGCTGGCCGAGGTTTACGGAGCCAAAGGTTATTATGTCGAGCGGCCCGAAGACATCGCCGACACCGTCCGGGATGCGCTGGCGCAGAACGGCCCCAGCGTGATTGAAATACCCATAGAGGAATACTTCCCTCCGGCAGCGCCCCTTCCCGGATCTTCCCGGTAGGACCCAACCCAGAAAGGAGCAGACTATGGCTAGTATCTTTGAAGAGCTTGGCGTGAGACCCGTCCTCAACGCCATGGGCAACCGGACGCTGCTTGGCGGTTCCACGCCATCGGCTACCGTCCGGGCACTGATGGATGAGGCCGAGAGTGACTACGTCAACATGAGCGACCTGATGGATGCCGTGGGCGTGAAAATTGCCGAAATGATTGGCGCTGAGGCCGCCCTGGTGACTTCCGGGTGCTCCGCAGCCCTAGCCGTGGGCGCAGCGGCCTGCATGACGGGTAACGACCCGGAAAAGATTGATCAGTTGCCAAACACAGCTGGCATTCCCAACGAATTCATCATCCAACGGCAACTCAGAATCAAATACGACCGGTCTCTTACCATACCGGGAGGCAAACTTGTTGAGGTGGGCGACGCCGAAGAAACCCGCCCTGAGCACATCGAGGCCGCCATCGGGCTCCGCACGGCAGGCATACACTACCTGGCGCCGGGAAACCGGCCGGGCGCATTGCCTATAGAGGAAGTGATTCGCATCGGCCAGGCCCACAACATCCCGGTCATCGTTGACGCTGCCGGGGAAGTTTATCCCACAGACAAGTTCGGCCGGTACGTAAAGATGGGCGCGAAACTGGCCGCTTACGGTGCCAAGTACTTCGGCGCAGTGAACTCCAGCGGTATGCTGGTTGGCGATAAAGACCTGGTTGAAATCGCCCGGGCCCACAGCTTTATCGGCTTCGAATCCAGCACGTCCCGGTCCATAGGCCGGCCCATGAAGGTAGACCGCCAGGAAGTAGTCGCCGTCTACGCAGCCCTCCGAGAGTGGCTGACGACGAACCACGAAGACCGTTTGGCGTCCTATGAGGTCCGGGTGGAGCGGCAGCGCTCCGAACTCATAGACATCCCCAACCTAACGATGACAAACTATCCCGTCGACGGCCCGGTGATTGGACTTGTGGTGCGAATGGACACCGCCAAAGTCGGCAAGACCGCTGGAGAAGTCGTCGCCGAACTGAAAACCGGCAACCCCAGCATCTGGGTACGCTCCCCCCAAGAACGCCCCGACGAATACCCGCCCGGAGAGAACGGATTCGTCATCCTCATGCACTTGCTGAAAGAGGGCGGCGAGCAGGTCATCGCCGAGAGGCTTAAGGAGATTCTACCGGGGTAAGGCATCGAACCTTAGTCAGCATCGTTGAACGCCTACCATGCCATGAACAGCGGTATCGGTAGGCAGGAGTCTCAAGAAGGAAATAGCCAGCAGGCCAACGGTGCAATATATTTACTGAAGTTTGGCGGAAGAACTGATGATGAATCAAGCCAGACGTACTTTGAACGAACCCGTGCCCATGGACCCTGACATCATTGCGGATCCTTATCCGCGTTATCGGCAAATGCGGGAGGAGGACCCGGTGCATTGGAATCAAGGAATCACCTGCTGGGTACTCACCCGTTACACCGATGGCCTAGCAGCATTGCATGACCAGCGCCTCTCCTCGGCCCAGATCAGCGCCTTTAGCGAGCGGCTGCCGGACCCTACCACTGAGAAAATCCAGCCTTTGACCCGTTTGTTCTCGGATATTATGTCAGACCCTCCCAACCACACGCGCGTCAGAAAGTTAGCCAACAAGGCGTTCACCCCGAGGGTAGTCGAACGGATGCGCTCCAGCATCCAAGCCACGACTGATGTGCTACTTGATAGTATTGAAAAAGACGGCGGGAGTCATGGATGATTTGAGGTAATCAAAGACCTGGCTAATCCCTTACCAGCCATAGTCATTTCCGAGATGTTAGGCGCAGCAAACCGGGACCGTGAGCGGGTCTCAACCCGCGACCGGTTGGATATCACCAGAAAAGACACCCGCCATCTGTCGTTTGGTTTCGACCCCCACTTTTGTCTGGGTTCCGCTCTTGCCCGCGTGGAGGGACAGATCGTCATCGGCACCGTCGTGCAGCGCTGGCCCGGCATGCAGGTTGCCGGAGACGAGTTTGAGTCGCGGTACAATCCTTCGTTCCGCATCCTTATACCCCTGCCTGTAGCCTATTAGAATGGTGGGTGGACAGGGCGAAGGGCGAGATACATAAGAGCACCTCATCAGCTAAGTGGTCGCTGCGGCTGCTGTGGTTTGATATGTCGGAAGCGGGGGAAATCCCCCAACCCCCCTTTACGAAAGTGGGGCTTGTTGTGGCTCAAGTGGATTGATTAGTAGAAGCTACGGTTCGATATTATGTTTGCGATTTTTAGTTGAGGTATCCATTGACCAGTAGTAGCAGTGATGTTGTGGTGGTTGGCGCTGGGGTGGTGGGGGCCGCAATCGGGTTCTACCTGGCTAAGAGCGGGGCGAAGGTTACGATTGTGGACCGGGACGCTCCGGGGGGTCGAACATCCAGGGTTTCCTTCGGGTGGATCAATGCGTTGGGCAAACGACCGGAGCATTACCACCGGCTCAGCCGCCTGGGTGTGGACGCCTACACTCAGCTTGAAGAAGAACTGGGGCCTGGGTCCGGAATCGGCCGGGGCGGGGCTATCCACTGGCCATCATCCGGACCTGAAGGCCGGTCGGAAATGGCCGCTCTGGTACGTGATTTAGACGAATTCAACTATCCGTACAGCCTGCTGACGGCTCAAGAGGCCGCCGAGTTGGAGCCTAACGTACGGGTTGATGGGGTCGACAGAGGCATACTGTACGCGCCCATCGAACGGTGGGCCGATGGAGACCTGCTCTCCGCCGCTTTGGTCAAGCAGGCCGTGGAGTACGGCACGTCGCTGGCCTCTCCGGTTTCGGTGCGTGAGGTTGTCACCTCCGGGTCTCGGGTCACTGGCGTCGCAACCTCTGACGGCTTCTTGCCCGCCGGTAACGTGGTAGTCGCCGCCGGGACTGCCTGTGTAGGTTTGCTGGCTCCTTTAGGTTACCAACTACCTTTGGGAAGAGTAGTGGGAATCCTGGGAGTTGTGTCAGCACCAGCGGGCACGGTGTCGAGAGTTCTCTATCCTGGCCGCTATCATGTCCGTCCCACAAGCGACGGCCGCGTTGCCATCGGCTGCCGTGACATGGACTTCATGGTTGATGAGAATACCGACGCTTCCAGCCCGCCATCCTGGATGAATCAGCTTCTAGAGATGGCCAGCCCTGACTGTCCCGCGCTAAGCGGAAGTCAGTTTGAGGAACTCCGGGTAGGCGCTAGGCCCATGCCCGCCGACGGAATGCCCATCGTCGGCCCGGTACCCGGCGTCCAGGGAGCCTACGTAGCCACCATGCACAGTGGCGTCTCCCTGGCGGCGATCGTAGGCCAGACTGTGGCTGAAGAGATTACCTCCGGCAACGTGTCTCCGGTCCTCGAGCACTATCGTCCGGACAGAAGATTCAGTGCATCGTACACTCCTTAGTAAACAAAGCTGATTGGGCATGCCGATTCTTGACAGGGTAGACCGGCGCAAGTAGCATGTTATCCAATCAAATCATAGGGTAGGATAGTACGTATTCTGCTTTAATATGGGCTGGAGCGTGTCGTAGGTAAATTTCTGATTGCCTATCTCGGACCGGCAACAACCAGTTTCTCATTCTGAACATAACGTGCAACAGCACGTTGAACCTGGGCTAAGACATAGGAGGGAAGATGATGCCAGGTCAAGACGACATCGCATTGATGGGCCACCTGATTCGCCGCGCTGGCTTCGGGGCTCCACAGGAGGAGATTGAAACCAGGTCAGCCAAGGGATACGACGCTACCGTCGAAGAACTGCTGCACCCCGAAGAACAACCCGCGATGGACGAAAATGTCTTTTACCGGTATTACCCAGGCTACGAAGGTGCTTTGGGACCGCCTATCAACCAGGCCGATTGGGTGTACCGGATGATTAACACCAAACGGCCCCTGGAAGAAAAGATGGCGCTATTCTGGCACCAATTGTTCGCTACTGGTAACTCAAAAGTGGACAATCCTCCCGAATTGACGCGGCAGATTAAGATGTTCCGCGAATACGGTCTTGGCAGCTTCAAAGAACTGCTGGTGGAGTTGGCCAAGAATCCCGCGATGATTTACTGGCTGGACAATAACGGCAACCATGATGGCGCCATCAACGAGAACTGGGGCCGTGAGCTGATGGAGTTGTTCTCCCTAGGCGTGGGCAACTACTCTGAAGATGACATAAAAGAGGCATCGAGGGCATTCACCGGCTGGACGATAGAGCCCAAGATACCGCGTAACCCCCTCGGCAGATTCTACTGGAACTTCGAGTACAAGCCCGAAGACCACGACGACGGCGAAAAGACGTTCCTGGGGCATACCGGAAACTTGAACGGGGAAGACATCATCGAGATTCTTGCCGACCAAGAGGCTACGCCCCGGTTCTTGGCGCGTCACCTGTACAACTTCTTCGTCGCCGACGAAGCTCAGGTTCCGGCCTGGAACATCACGCCGCCACGGGACCCGGAAGCTATTGAAGCGCTAGTAAAAGCCTACAACGAATCCGACGGCGACATACGTACAATGCTACGGGTCTTGTTCAAGTCCGACTTCTTCAAGAGCGCTCGCTTTGAGCACGTGAAGAGTCCCGCCGAGCTGGTTGTGAGCACGGTGCGCATGGCTGGCAATTACAACGCGCCAAGGCCTGGACTCACTGCCTTGGCGATGGAATGTAACTGGCAGGGACAGGAACTTCTGAATCCCCCCAGCGTGGAAAGCTGGCACACCGGTTCCGAGTGGATTGATGGCGGCGCGCTGGTGCGAAGGGTCAACTTCGCCGCAGGCCTCTTGGGAGATACGTCTCTTCCTGGCGTCCGGTCGGTGGTTGGACGGATCGAATCCAAGGGCAGCTTGGCTCCGGCCGATTTCGTGTCCGTATGCCTAGATGCCCTCGGACCCTTGCAAGTAAGCGAATCCACCCACGGTGAACTTCTGGCTCAAGCCCAAGAGGGCGGCAACCTGAGTTGGGGCACTGAAGATGAACGATCCACTTCCGAAAAACGGGTGGGCGTCATGCTGGCGCTGATCGCCGCTTCCAGAGACTATCAGTTCGCGTAGCTGCCAACCGGCCGCTGCAACCCAAAACGTCAGGAGGACTTGAAGATGGCTTCAACCAAGAAGGACCCGGTGGTGGTGGTTCTGCAACTCACCGGAGCCAACGATATCCTAAACACGATAATCCCCTACAACACCGGGGAATACTGGGACAACCGTCCCAAGGTGAACATTCCCCAGGACAAGGTGCTGCCCATCGACGACCAGTTGGCTTTTAACCCCAACATGGCGCCGCTGAAGAAGATGTACGACGATGGCAAGATGGCCATCATCCACGGCATAGGGTTCGAGAATTCCCCCCGGTCCCACTTCCGCGCCATGGACATCTGGCACACCTGTGAGCCGGACATCGTCGGAACGGAAGGCTGGGTTGCCAAAGTAACCCGAGACCTGGATCCCACCGGCGAAAACGTATTGAAAACCATCAACTTCGGTCAGGGGCTACCCAGAGCTTTGGCGCTTCGCGGCGTCCCAATCACGTCCGTCTCCAACCTGGAGAACTACGGCGTGCTATCCACCGTACCTGGGATCAGCGCAGAACAGGACCGGACACAGATCCTAGACCGGTTCGCCCGCATGTACGCCCCAGCCATCGGCACCGGCGCAACCATGGACTACTTGGGCCAGACCGGACGTGACGCCCTGAAAGGCGCAGACATCCTCAAGGTCGCCCCTGAGAAGTATAGTTCCACCGTCGAATATGCGGAGACACCCATCGCCAAGTACCTGAGGGACGTGGCGCGGGTACACCTGGCAGACTTGGGCACTCAGGTCTTCTACACCTCCCACGGTCCCTTCGACACCCACTTTAACCAGCCGCCCATGCATCAAAAGCTGTGGACCGATGTGTCCAACGCCGTCAGCGATTTCTTCGACGACCTGAAAGAGCACGACGCTGGCGACAACCTAATCATGATTATGTTCACCGAGTTCGGCCGACGGGTTCGGGACAACGGTACCGGCACAGACCACGGGGCCGCCGGCGGTGCTTTCGTCATCGGCAATAACGTCAAGGGCGGCATGTACGGGACCTACCCGTCCCTCAAAGCCGAAGACTTGAACCAGGGAGACCTGGATCCTAATTACGACTTCCGGGGCTTCTACTCCACCGTAGTGGAGAAGTGGTTGGGCTTGGACCCAGTTCCCATAGTTGGCGGAAACTTCGAACAGATGGCATACATCTAGCCGAAAATACCCTCTTCCCCATCGATGGAGGAAGGTTAGAATAGGAGGCTCGCTCCCCACAACAAAGTCATCAAACAAGAACTGGTTGCGTTACTATGTATGAAGTGACGAATCGGATCGGCTGACAGGAGGAAGCAATGCTGACTACGGTCGCCGCAGGGCGGGTCTTCGACTACAACTATTGCATCGGCATGTACGCAATGAACGGGCAGGGGTTATGGACCCCTCAAGACTTTGCGTTGGGGTCAGGTGGCATCATCTACATAATCAACCGCGGTGTTGAAGAAGTAGGCCAACGCATCTCGAGAGTAACCTTGGATCATGATTTCCTTGGGCAGTTCGGCGGGTTCGGAGCTGGAGACGGTCAGTTCATCTGGCCAGTATCCATAGACTTGGACAAAGACGAAAACGTCTACGCCACCGACGAACGGCTCAACCGCGTGTCGGTCTTCGATAAAGAAGGCAAATTCTTGAGCAAGTGGGGCACTCCGGGCAGCGGCGACGGTGAATTCAACGGACCGTCAGGCATGGCATTTGACGCCGACGACAACCTCTATATAGTCGACAGCCAGAACCACCGGGTGCAGCTATTCACCAAGGGCGGTAAGTTCATCTCCGCATTCGGAAGCCAGGGTAGCGGCCAAGGGGAGCTAGACACTCCTTGGGGTATCTGCGTAGACGCCAAGGGCGATGTCTACATAGCCGATTGGGCCAACAACCGTGTACAGAAATTCTCCCCCGACGGCAAGTTCTTAGTGCAATTCGGCAGCGCCGACGCCAAAGCCGGGGACTTGGACCACCCCTCAGGGGTAGCGGTAGACTCGGAAGGCGACGTTTACATCACCGACTGGTCCAACCACCGCGTCCAGGTATACGGTCCCGATGGCAAATTCGTAACTTCCCTGGTGGGCGACGCTCAAACGCCGTCCCCGTGGACCCAGACCTACATCGACGCCAACCCGGACATCATTAAGGCTCGCCGCCGGGCCAACATGGAACCCGAATGGCGATTCCGCCGTCCGGTGGCCGTGAACGTCGACGCCAACGACCGCATCTTCGTCCTGGAAGCGGCACGGCACCGGCTACAGATCTACAACAAGGTGAAGGACTACGAAGAACACTCCATAAATCTGTAGGCCGAGGCATCAGCCCGCCAGGAGACTAGTGGTCTACTATTTCCTCCTGTTGCTTTCTTCGAAAAAGAGAGCGCCGGGAGAACTTATTATTGCCTCATCAAAATTCAAGCGCACATGATTCTCTCATCCATGCCCACTTAGCGGGAGGCAATCGCTATAAAGCCGTCAGACATGACCGCAAGTACCGGGAATTCTTGACTGCAGAACCCGGTGCAGGCGCGTAGTTACAATTAGCCAGCAATGACTATCCTAGCGCGACGGTTCTCCACCACCTCTACCTTGGTGGACCGCCATAGCAAATCTCGCAGTGAGTAGATGTGCAATAGGATAACCGTGGGCACGGCGTCGGAGCACGTTAGACAGGCGCCAGCCGAAGCCAGCTGATCCCGCCGCGCAATCAGTGGCAACGGGAAGATTTTCCTTACGTTAAAAGAGATTCCGTCACGGCCGACAACCCCTTGCTAGGGCACGTGCACTGTTAGCTCGCAGGTAAAACTGGCCCAATCCCCTTTTCCTTCCTGACCATCGCATAAATCTTTGCCGTTAGCGCCGAAGAGGGGGTCATCGCCCTTACCCCCGAAGAGCATGTCGTCGCCATTGTCGCCGAACAGGGTATCGTTCTGGTCACCGCCTCGCAGCCAGTCCTTTCCGGGTCCGGCGAAGAGACCGTCTTTGCCATCGCCGCCAATCAAGATGTCATCCCCTTCCCGGCTGAAGATCCAGTCGTCGCCAGCACCCGCGTCTATATAGTCTTTGCCACGTCCTCCGATGAGAAAGTCGTCGCCGCCCAGGCCGATGATATTAACCCCCACGGTAGAGGCGCTGCAATCGATCAGATCGTTCCCCAAAGTTCCAACCACTCCATTACCAAACTGCCTGGCGTGTCCGGTACAGATAATCGCGGCATGGGCCAAGTTTTCTTGCCCTGGGGAAGCCAAGGCCGCAACCGCCGCCAGTATCGCAACAACAAGCATTCTTTTCATCTAAATCTTCCTCTCCATCGACCAAGATGGACTCGGAACATGGCCTTGGTTCAGCACCGATATTATAAAGAATCCGGAGTCCGTTGACGATTTTATGAGTTAGACGATGCCAGTCCGCGTACGCGGAATCCGGCATCAGGCATGGTAGAATTGAATGCCATTCACCACCGATCGCTTGGCCAGATCAAGTTAGTTACAGCAAGCGGAAAATGGGAGGCCAACATGCCGGATTCAACTGCCCACGCGGACACCATCATTCGCAACGCTAACATCATCACCATCAATCCCAGCCAGCCTCGGGCGCAGGCTTTGGCCATGCGCCATGGCAGATTCATCGCCGTGGGGACCAACAGCGAGATTGCCACGTTAGCAGGACCCAGAACCAAGCTGCTGGACCTTAGCGGCAAGACTGTCCTTCCTGGATTTATCGACGCTCACATCCATGTATTGAGCAGCGGCATCCGCCACGTGATGGCTGCGGACTGCTCCCTTCCATCCATATCAGCCATCAAGGGCGCGATGCGCCAACAGGCCGCCCAATCCCAACCCGGAGAGTGGGTCCAGGGCTTCAAGTTCGACGATACAAAGACCCTTGAGAACCGTTTTCTCACCAGGCAGGACTTGGACGAGGTTAGCACCGAGCAACCGATCCTAGTGTCTCACCGGGCCGGCCATGTCTACTACATGAACAGCAAGGCGCTGGAAACGGCGGGGTTCAACCGGGATACGCCGGACCCCGATGGCGGCCGCTTCGGTCGCGACCCTTCATCAGGTGAGCTTGACGGTGTGGTCTACGAGAGGGCCATCGACCCGGTGCGCTACAACCACCTGCCACCGGTTACTGCCGAAGACCGCCGCAAAGGTCTCCAACGCATCTGCCAGATGCTGACGCCCGTCGGGTTGACCAGCGTTCACGACGCTATGGTAACGAACGACGAGTTGTTGACCTACCAGGAGGGCCGCGACGCGGGAGACCTGACTCTACGGGCATATCTGCTGATGGCTTATAACCATTTCCCCGCTTTGCGAGACGCCGGGCTGAAGACCGGGTTCGGCGACGACCAGGTTCGATTGGGCGGGATCAAGATGGTGGCCGACGGAGCCATCGCCTCCCGCACCGCCTACTTATCCAAACCTTACGAAGGCACCACCTGCGACCACGGCATCCTAGCTATCCCAGAGGAAGAGATAGACCGGCAGGTCATGGAGATTCACAAAGCCGGGTTCCAGGTCTGCATCCACGCCAACGGAGACTTGACCATCGACATGGTCTTGTCGGCGTATGAGAAAGCCCAGTCCGCCTTCCCCAGACCCGACCCTAGGCACCGCGTCGAGCACTGCACCCTAGTCAATCCCGATCTGCTCAACCGAATGAAGGCCCTGGGGACCGTGGCGACGCCCTTCTGCACCTACGTCTACTACCACGGCGAAAAGATGGCTTTCTACGGCGAGGAGCGGCTGTCTCGTATGTTTGCCCAGCGCTCATTCCTGGACTATGGAGTGGTGGCCACCGGGGCCACCGACTATCCGCCCGGCCCCTTCGAACCCTTGCTGGGCATACAGAGCTGCGTCACTAGGATCGACAGCTCTGGCAAGCTCTGGGGCGCCAACCAACGGGTGACAGTGGAAGAGGCACTGAAGATTTACACCATCAACGGAGCCTACGCCTCGTTTGAAGAGGCCACCAAAGGCTCAATAAAGGCAGGCAAACTGGCCGACCTGGTAGTTCTAGGCGCCGACCCAACCCAAGTAGACCCAGAATCCATCAAGGACATCCCAGTTGAGATGACTACCGTCGGCGGGAAGACGGTTTACGAGGGGTGAGGCCGGCATGTTTTTAAGTTGACACCGTCCTTCAACACCATTATTCTAGCCCGGTAACGCCCCAAGGAGAGAGCCATGAACGTTCATGTATATACAAACCCTGGTTGATTCAGCTGCCGGACGTTAGAAGAATTTCTGTCGTCTAACGGTGTTCAGTATGAGCACCACAGCTTAGCTACTGATCCAGCAGCGGTAGAGTACCTGAGAGGCCGCAAAATAAAGTCGGTTCCGGTGACCATCATCGACGAGGATGAGGTCATCATCGGCTACTACCCCAAGAAACTGATTCCGGCGCTGAACCTGAACGTAACGGTTGACCTATCCAGAAAGACAGATTGGCTGGCGGAAAAGTATGATATCGTGCTTAACGGCGCCATTCGGGCCACCCAACAGCTTACGGATGTCCAGCTTCAGCAAGAGGTGCCTTGGCGCCCCTGGAGCGTTCGGGACTGCATCGTTCACATCATTTCTTTCCCCGAGCTTGCCTGGCTTAGCCATAAACAAGGCAGCATGACCCCTGACGATATGGCGGCATCCAACGTACGCATCAAAGATGTCTCCACCGTCGAGACCATCAGCCAGTACGGCCAACGGGTCATGGCTGACATCGACGCGTTCCTTAAGAGCGGCAACTATCCATCCTTCGACCGGGTTGTGCCCGCCCACTACGGTGGGGAAGTAACGGTCGTGGAATTGCTAAGCATCATCTTGAGCCACAGCACCCACCATCTGAAACAGATGTACTGGCACATGGAAGAGGGCTTGGGCATCGTCCCTCTGAACCCGGTTACCGAGGCGCAAACGGAGGGTATCGTAACTCCAGAAGCCCTCATCTAGCCGATTCAAACAGTTCAACAAGCTATCAGGGTGTGGAGACGGGCGGACGAAGAGCCGCCCGTTTCCCGTTGCAAATTTCATTTGTCTGGGAGGAACAGTAATGAAGTATGACGTTGTGATTATCGGAGCAGGCTCGGCGGGGGCCATCCTGGCTACTCGATTGACGGAGGATCCCAACCGCTCGGTGCTGCTCTTGGAGGCGGGTAAAGACTACCCCAACTTCGACGACCTGCCTGAAGAGGTGAAATTCGGTTACGCCACCGAAGCGGACGTTATGACCAGCGACCACAACTGGCAGTTCACCGGCAAGGCCACCGACACCGCCGGGCCGATGATGGTCCCCCGCGGAAAGGTAACCGGCGGCTCCAGCGCCATCAACGGCCAAGTCTTCCTGCGGGGAGTGCCCGAGGACTACGACTCCTGGGCTTCAGAAGGCAACGATCAGTGGAACTTTCAGAAGCTGATACCATTCTTCAACAAAGTAGAATCGGATCCCGACTTTCGGGACGACTTTCACGGCAGCGACGGGCCCATAGTCATGCACCGCTTCAAACCGGACACTTGGCTGCCCGCCCAGACGGCCTTCTACACAGCCTGCCTAGACTCCGGATATGAAGACTGCCCGGACCATAACAACCCTGATTCCACGGGGGTCGGCCCCACTCCCCTGAACAATCCCGGCGGCATCCGTATCAGCACCGCCATGGGCTACCTGGACCAGTCAAGGCACCGCCTCAACCTGACCATCCGGCCGGAGTGCCTGGTCCACCGTATCCTGTTCGACGGCAACCGGGCGACCGGAGTGGAACTGGAGAGCGGCGGAGAGACCTTCGTCGTCGAGGCAGATGAGATTATCTTGAGCGCCGGAGCCATCGGCTCTCCTCAGATACTCATGCTCTCCGGAGTCGGCCCTGCCAGTCACCTGGACAGCATCGGCATCCCCGTGGTGAAAGACGCGCCCGGCGTGGGGCAGAACCTGCGGGACCACCCAGCCGTGTGGATCACCTGGCGCACCAAGGAAGGCTTCCCACTGGACGGTTTGGCGCCCCGGATGCAATTAACCCTCCGTTACACTGCCGAAAATTCGGACCTGCGCAACGACATGAAAATTTCCATGCAGTCCTTCGCCACCGAGCCGGTTAACCAGGGTGGCGACCGCATGGAGCCCTTGGGTATACGCATGACCAGCGGCATCTATCTGGCGGCGGGTGCGGGTGAGCTTCGTCTTGAGTCCGCCGACCCAGCGGTACAGCCAATTCTGGATTACAATTATCTTAAAGAAGAAAGCGACGTTCGCCGGTTGCGGGAGTCAGTACGTATCTGCGTCGAACTTGGCGAACACGAATCCTTCAAAGACATCATCCAAGAGCGGATCGCCCCCACCGACGCCGAGCTAGAGTCCGACGACGCTTTGGACGAGTGGATACAGCGGGTAGTAACAACTTCCCAGCACATCTCCTGCACCTGCAAGATGGGCCCGTCGTCCGACCCGATGGCGGTGGTGGATCAGTACGGCAAAGTCCACGGTTTGGAGGGTCTCCGGGTAGTCGACGCATCCATCATGCCAGACTGCATCCGCGCCAACACCAACGTCACAACGCTAATGATTGGTGAGCGCGTCAGCGACTTCATCCAGAACGGCAACTAAACTCCAGCCGAACAAAAAGCCCCCCCTTTCGTAAACTGGGGTTGGGGGGATTTCCCCACTCACATCCAGAAACTAGCTCAGGCAAACCAGTGCCCATTACGGAGGGGGGACTACAGTGGAGTCGTGTTCACGCGAGGCAACGACCTCCCTTGTATCCCCTCGTTCGTAAGGAGGGCACTTACCTTCGGTTCCGAACCATTTCTCTAGAACCAGTTCGCCTTATCTACAACATTCCGCAATTGGCGGCCTTCGTTGAACCTGACGCAATTGTCAATAAATAGTTCGGTGCGGCGTTCTTGCAGGTAGGGCCCTTCACCGGCTACGTGGGGCGTTATTAAGACGCCGGGGATTATCCAAAGGGGATGGGTATCTGGCAACGGCTCTTCTTGGAACACATCCAACCCTGCCCCGGCGATTTCCCCTGCCCGTAGAGCGTCCACCAAGTCGTCCAACTCCACGGTGGCCCCTCGGCCGATGTTGATGAAGAACGCCGTATTCTTCATCGCCTTGAATTGGGCGGCGGCGAACATGCCTTGCGTTTCCGGGGTCTCCGGCACGGTCACAATCACGAAGTCTCCCTGGGGCAACACCGACGCCAGGTCATCAGGGCGGACCAACTGAGCCACTCCCTTGGGCGCTTGTTCTAGGCGGGGGTCAACACCGATAACCGTCATGCCAAATTCGGCGCACAGCCGGGCCGCCTCAGCTCCTATCCCGCCCACTCCAACGATGACTGCGATCGCTTCCGGCAGGTAGATCGTATCGAAACCTTGTTGCCAGTTGGATTCGAGCTGTTGAGGGATGTACACGTGAAGACCCCGGGCGAAGGCCAATAGGAAGGACATTATGTGGGCGCTGATATGGTCGTTGTAAATCTCCCGCGTGTTGGTCACCACCAGGTCGCTATCGATCAATGCCTGGTGGTAGTATCCCGAGTGAGGACCGGCCTGGGGACAGGAGATCCACTTCAGGTTGCCCGCCCGTTCCAGTAATTCCGGCACGATATCGCCGAAAGCGGCATCGGCGTCTCCAATCACCTCCATAGCCTCTCCCACGGTGGGGCACAACTGCACCTCAATGTCCGGTATCGCTTCTCTGAGTCTATCGGCCCACTCTTCTTGATAGTTGGGTGGGCAAATCACCAGCTTGAACCCCATGCGCTTACCCCCATATCCTTTCGGTTTTCCGCGCCAGTGTAGGTCGTAACCGAGAGTCGGTCAACGGAAGCAACTAGGACGGAGGCCAGCGTTGACAGAGGTTAGAGGTCCCTTTACACTCCCAATTAACCCACTCAGATAAATTTTTTGGGTTCTGTTATCAGAGATCAGACCCTGACAGCCGCACACCACCGGTAGGAGGTACCACTTTGCAAGACCGTTTCGGGCTTCCCATCACCACCTCGTCGGCCACGGCGGCCGAGCATTACCAGAAAGGCCTAGATCTGGTGCTTTCCCAGAACTTCGGGGCCGAAGAGGAACTCCAGAAAGCAGTCGAAGCGGACGAAGGGTTCGCCATTGCGACCAGCTGCATGGCGTATGTAGCCATGCAGCGAGGCCGGGGGGCCGAGGCCAGGGAGATTATCAAGGGCGTCCAGTCTCTTTCGTCCGGCGCTAGCAAGCGTGAACGGCAACAGATAGAGGCGGTGGCGTTGTGGATCAGCGGCGATGGTCCAAGGTCCGTAATCCTCGTTCGGGAACACTTGGACGAATTCCCCAGGGACGCGTTGATGCTACGCTTAGCCCAACGGCTTTACATGCTGGGGTGCTACGGTTCCGGAGTGCCAAACTTCCCTGATGAACTCTACGCTCTGTGCAAAAGCATCGAACAGCATTGCTCCGACGAATGGTCTTTC
>Ga0315336_1005113_pt1 | contig 14676 bp, 20 predicted proteins | sample ASW5metaG_FD_204512 | JGI IMG/M metagenome (GOLD analysis project Ga0315336, IMG submission 204512) | Ammonia-oxidizing marine archaeal communities from Monterey Bay, California, United States - ASW #5 | ecosystem: Environmental > Aquatic > Marine > Intertidal zone | place: USA: California...
CGTTATCACGACGGTTCGGCAGTACAACAAACAAGGCGACAAATGCCGCCACGTGTTCCAGTATTTTCTTCATTTTGATGTTTACTATTTAGTTACTAGACCGGCCAATATAGCCAGTTCGGAGATTTTCAGCGAGTAGCCCCAAAAAGTCAACTATTATTTCAAACTATTTTCTAGACTACAAACCTTGCTCACCTAGACTATCCACAACCATCTAGACTACCCTCTCTCACACCCACCCACACACCCACGCGAATGATAAAGTAAAGCAAGTAATATAAGTAGGTTAGGTAAAACTAACCCGTAGAAAGCTATTGACTTTTGTGTAGACTGTGGTATAATGGTCGTTGCTTAGAAAATAGCTATGAAAACAAACCTAGACTACCTACTCAATGACCCTGCTACCTGCCAAGTGTGGGTAGACTTCAAAATCTGCAAGACTAATCCTATGCACGATGACTACCTACGGTACGACAGCGTAGAGATTAGCCTAGAGCAGGCCAGCAAGATAGCCTCCGCCAAGTGCAACTCCGTAGTGCTTGAGTTCGCAGGTGGAGAGTACACCCTAGACTGGAACGATAACCCTATGCCGAAGCTGGAGACTACCAAAGTTCGGATGTGGAATACCCAAGCGTGGGCCGTAATGAATCAACGCCGTGAGCTAGAGTCTGCGAAGATCGCGGAGCGTACCCATCGGCTCGAACTTATCATACGGTACTTCATCGAGACCCTAGGCCAGAGTCCAGAAGAATCCCGTGCCGTAGCTTATGAGCTACCTGCCAAAAGCGTAGACTCCCTAGCCAAGATGGCCGCAAAGACTTTAGCCTAGACCAGTAACCTAGGCTACACCAAAAGACCAATGAGAAAAATAACCTACAAAGCAGTGCGGGCCTTTATAGAGGGCCGAAACTTTAGCGAAGGTAACACCTCCGTTAATCTAATACGTGGCCTACGAGGTTTACGTAGTCCAGACAGACAGCTACACCTACACGGTAATATGATAGCAGACTACTGGTACGGCAAAGGACTATACATTACCCTAGCCGGTTGGCCTACGGTTACTACCCGTGAGCGGATAAACGGTTTGCTTACAGAGTTAGGTAGACCAGAGGGCGTATGGCAACGTAACCACGAACAGTACTACGGTACACACTACGAATGGTGCAGAACCATAGATTCCTATGAGTTGATAAAAGTACCCACCAATGGAGTGTTAGACAAACTTTTCAATCCCGGCGTTATACTCTAGACCACAAACCATGAGAGAAAATGACAACAACAAACAATACAGGACTCTACGATGGGGTATCCAGTCGTACGGACATAGTCCAAGAGGCACTAGATAGCATAGCCTCTGATGCTGGCATCACTAAGATGCCGTTCCAAATTAAGGCAGCTACCGATGCTGTGCTTAAACTACAGGAGGAGCAGGGTATCCTACTCCAAGCACACGCTGGCCTAGGAAAGACCTACATAGTTCTCCTAGCCATCAAGCACCTACTAGACAACGATCTCTTAAAGATCCAGTCTGACTGGCCGATGCCTATCCTATGGGTTACACCTGCTGCCGTAATCCCACAGAACCTAGAGGTAATAAACCAGTTCGGCCTTACAGGAAAAATCTTCCCCATATCCTACGCTAGTTTCCGAGGCAACCTAGGGGAGAAGATATACTGGGACAAGACTAAGCACCCGTACTACGAGACCTACCTCTACAACTGGAAGCCCAGCGCAATGCCATCTATGGTAGTGTTCGACGAGTGCCAAGGTCTAAAGAACGACACCTCCTCACAGACACAACTCTCGTGGTCTATCCCACAAGGGGTCAAGCGTATCTTCATATCTGCCACACCCTACCAGAAAGTCAGCGAGGCACGTAGCGTAGTCCTTGGTGTAGGTATGGAGCTACACGAAGAACCCTGCACTACAGACACCGTACCCCAGCTACTCCAGAACATAGCTCGCTACGGTAGGCCAACCGAACTCTGCCAAGCGCAGATGGAGAGGTTACGTAAAGCAATGCAACCCTACGCTGTGTTCGTACCCAAGGTACGCTACAAGCACAAGACTCATACCCGATGCAGACTCATCGACTTCGAGTCCGATGCCGAGCGCGAACACTACGATGGCTACTTCATAGCCTTCAAAAAGAAATGCGAGGAGCAGATGCGTAACGCTAACTTTGGAGCGAACGAAATGCTAGTCGCTATGCAGAAGTTCCGAGAGGGAGCAGAAGAAGTTAGGGCAGGGCGTATGGCTAAACGTGCGATAGACACAGTTGAGCAGGGGCGGCAGACTATAGTGGTCTGTAACTTTGTGAACCCGATGCGCCTGGTCTACAAGGAACTCGTTAGACTAGGCCTCGACAAGGATAGGATATCCCACATCGTCGGAGGCCAGACTGCCAACCAACGTGAAGGCCAGCGACAGAAGTTCCAAGAGGGTAACGCCGATGTTCTACTCTTTACTATGCGCTCAGGTGGCGTAGGTATCAGCCTGCACCACGACCGCAAAGAGGGTAGGCCACGGCACATAATCATACCCCCAACTTGGTCGGCCATAGACTTAGTCCAAGCACTAGGCAGAGGACACCGCATCACCTCTATATCCGACACAACTCAAGAAGTCGTATGGTACAGAGACACCATCGAGGAAACAGTATGTGCTAGAGTAGAGGCTAAGCTAGACTGCATCAACGCAAGCGTGGGCCGCAAGGAGAACTGGGTTAACGTGTTCACCAATGGTACAGTACAGCAGGACATAGCTTCCGACAAAGAGTACGAAGAACAAGAGGAAGAAAACCTAACTATCATAGAGAAAGACGAGACCAATGAGTAACAGAAGAAAAACTAGCAGAACGTGTGAAGAATGCAATGAGACTAAGCCGCTTAGCCAATACCACAGAAGGCCAAAAAAGGGGCGTCTTTACTACAGGAGAAAATGCCGTGACTGTACTCTAGCTGCAAAGCGCAAGCGGTATGCAGATGATCTAGTTTATCGAGAACACACAAAGAGTAGATCAATTGAGAGCTACGCTAGGCGAAAAGAGGATGCTGTTGCCCAGAAAGCTGAGTACCGAGAAGAGAACAGGGAAAAAATAAATGAAAGTAAAGTGAAAGCGTACCATTCTGACTTAGAAAAGAGTAGAAAAATTCAGAGAGATTGCTACGCAGCAGACCCAGACAGCGCAAAAAAACGCAGAGAATATAGGGCTGAAAATATTGAAAGAGAAAGGCTTGTGGCTAAGATGTATAGGGAAAAGAAAGGCGATGAGCTAAGGGAAAAGCGCAGAGTTTGGCTCTCTAAGTGGAAGGAATCTAACAGAGAAAAATATAACGAAAAAAGTCGAGAGTATTATAGGTCTAACATTAACCGAAAAATCGGAATGAATCTCCGTAACCGTGTCAATGCAACAGTTAGATACAGGTCAGGCGTAAAGAAAAGAGAGTCTTTACGTTTTCTAATAGACTGTACTATCAATGAATTTAAGATTCAGTTTGAAGCTAAGTTCACCAAAGGTATGTCGTGGAAGAAATTCCTAGCAGGCGAGATACACATAGACCACATCAGGCCGTGCGCTTCCTTCGATCTAACTAAAGAGCTAGAGCAGCGCAAATGTTTTCACTACTCTAACCTTCAGCCCCTCTGGGCTAAGGACAACCTAAGTAAAGGAGCAAAGTACAACCAATGAACAAACACGAACATAACATAGAACTAATGTACAGACTAACGCCAATGCTAGGCTGGCTCACAGTATACGCTATAAGCTGGCTCGCTGGCCTAGGCCTAGGGTTCATACTATTCTACTGACATGAATCAAGCAGACAACGACTGGTACACAAACCTAACTCACCGTTACCTATTGGAGACGGACATAGAGGATGTATTCGACAGCTACTCGCACGATCTGCCTGTAGTTTTAGAATACCTGCAAGACAACAATGAAATCAAAGGCTACTCTCTGGATAACTGTGCAGCTATGGGCAGTAAAGAGAATGGCTTTGTTAAAGGACGAGTAGCATTCAAGATAGATAGATACATAAACGTAGACCATATAATGACTGGGCTACACGACGACGAGGAAGAAAATAGAAATGACAGAACATAACTGGATGAAAGGTATGACCGAGGATATTATATCCTCCGTCAAGGACGAGTTCGCTACAAAATTCAGCGAGCTAGACAAACGAATCGCTGAGACTACACAACAGAACGTAGTCTTGGAGATCAAGCAGCACGTTAACCATAACGTGATTAACTACACTAGCATCAAGGGCCAGCACCAACAGCTAAAGCCTTTGCTAGAGGTTATGGGGTCAGGAGAACCCGCGATGATTATTGGGCCTACGGGCAGCGGCAAGACTAGGGTAACGCACGCAGTCAAGAAAGCCTTGGGTGCAAAGCACTACGCTATACGTGCAGTCAACAAGCAGACTGCGACGCATGACTTGATAGGTTTCAACAATGCGACGGGCAACTACGTTCCCGGTGTGTTCACCAAGATAATCCAAGAGGGTGGACTAGCCGTGATCGACGAGATAGACAACGGCAACTCGAATGTGCTTATGATTATCAAGGGCATCCTAAGCGGCCACATCTATATGCCGTACGGTATGCAAGAGGTCAACCCCAACTGCCATCTTATGTGTACCGCAAACACATGGGGGCTAGGGCCAGACCGTGAGTACGTAGGCCGCAACGCCCTAGACGTAGCCCTCCTCAATGAGTTCGTCTGTGTCGAGTGGCCGTACGATAAGAACGCAGAGAAAGTCTGGACTCTCTCCCTGTACAGCGTAGTCGATGAGCCAAAGATAACCGAGACTCAGTTCTACAAATTCATCGAACGGTTCCAAGCGATGCGAGAGTACGCCGAGACCAACAAGATACGGGTAATCTTTGCCACTCGTAACCTACGCCAGTGCATTAACCTAATGTCCAAGGCAGGTTGGGATGAGTTCGATGCCTTGGACGCTACGGTATTCCGCTCAGTCAAGGGAGAGCAACGCCGCAGGCTACTCGAAGTCTACAGCGAGAAGCGTAAGCCGATAGCTCCTAAGAAGGACAACGCATCTATAATGTGCGACAAGGACGAGCCTGTACCCGACGAGGTCAAGACTATCCTAGACAACGACGACTCCGATGCTCCCTTCTAAGCACCATGAAAATAGTACACAAAACCATATACTCATGGGAAGAGTTCCGCTCTGCCCTAGACAAAGACCCAAAGCGTAGCGACATAAAGAAACTACGCAAATACTCCAGCCACTCAGATGTAGACACCGACGATTGGTACGGTACGAAGTCATGGACGGAGGCTGTATTCCTGCTCGACGCTGGAGGCTGGGGTATCAACAGGCTAGAGAAAACTGAGCTAGACGACACCATCGTCGAGTCTGTCGCCCCGCTCGAACAGTACCTCACCGAGTACGTACCCACCATAGCAGGTGGTATAGTAAACATAGAGGCAGCAACGACAGACGCCAGCCCCGAACACTTCCTAGAGGAAGAGGAAACCGACACGGTAATAGCCGCAGGCAAGAGACTGCTCACGATCTACGTGAACTGTTGGAATCATAACGGCATACCGGAGGAGTGTTACTTCCATAGGGGAGCCTTGATATACAAGGCGGTAGACCATCTAGAATCCCTGGGCTACGGCTGCGAAGTCATAGCAGTCTTTCCCTGTCGGGGCAAAGGCGAGGCACACGCAACCTACGTTAAGATCAAGGACTTCCAAGAAATGATCGACGCGGATAGGCTATGTATCTCCATGTGCGCTACGTTTATGATGCGTCGATTCCTGTTCCACCTACAAGAGCTAGAGTCCGACGAGATCAGACTACAGTACGGCTACCATGCTGACGGTGGCTACGGTACACAGATACTAATGGGTACTCTCAAGGACTCCGAGGTTATGATACAACAGGACAGTTCCGAGCTAGTTTTTTGGTATGATGTCTCTGGCCTTACCACCGTCGAGAGCATAGAGAAAGCTTTCAAGAAGCTAGTCAAGAGAAAGTTCAAGGAGGTAAACAAGGATGCCTGACGTAGACTTGAAGGAAGAAGCTGCCAAGCTACTCAAAGCATACGAGCTTCCAAAAGAGTACGAGTTCCTGACACAAGACAAGGATTGTATTCGTATGCTAAAGCAAGCCGATAAGCTTGCGCCGCTAGACGATGCTGTCCTAATCACAGGCGAGAGTGGTACGGGTAAGGAGCTTGTTGCGCGTAGACTACACGGTAGACGGGATGGTAGATTCATTGCGCTTAACCTAGCGTCCATCCCTGACTCCATGATACAGGCGGAACTCTTCGGCCATGTAAGGGGAAGCTATAGCGGAGCCGTAAGCAATCGTATGGGGCTGCTGATAGCCGCTGCCAAGGGTACACTGTTTCTCGATGAGATCGGGGAGATATCTCCTTCTCTACAGGTTCTACTCCTGCGTCTTGTAGAGACACACAAGTTTCGGAGGATAGGAGAGAACGAGGACACAGAGTTTACGGGTAGGTTTGTCTTTGCTACAAACAGTATAGACTCTCAGTTTCGTAACGATCTATACCAAAGGATAGCTACCTTTAGGCTAAAGACGAAGCCATTGAGGAAGCGTATCGAAGATGCAAGGCTTATCCTAAAGGACACCTTGACTGAGTCGGAGTACGAAGACCTTATCAAGTCGATGTATGATGCGGCGAAAGCTAGTTCTTGGGCAAACCCTACCATACTGGCAGGCAACGTCCGAGAACTCCTTCGCCTTGCCAAACAATATAAAGTCCTAGGCCCAGACAGCCTAGACTTTCATTGGGAGGGAGATCACTAACCACGGGTACACATAACGTAGCGATTGGTTACAACCCTAGCATGACTTACAACTGGTAACTATAATGTAGCGATTGGTAATGATGCAGGTAACAAGTAGACTAAGAAAAAAACTTTTAACTGTTAACTGGGTTGGCACGATTCCTGCTCTATAGTAATCGTTAAGATTTTTTCCCTCTTAACACGCAGAAAAATTTGCGCTAACAGTTACACGGCGCGAAACTAGTAGATAGATAATACAATGCAAACGATAGATACAACCTACGAGGTGGAGCATTTCCAGTCTGGAGATTGGAAAGACTTCAAGTTTAACGTACCGGAATTCAAGACTACGACAGATGTAGTCTCTCGGTACGGAGAAGAGAAAACGCTTGGTCTACTGAATCAGCAGATCAGCGCACGGATAAGGTCAACGGTAAAGAATTCGTTGAAGCCTAACGGCAAGACGACTGAAGAACTGAAGGCCGAGTTGACTGAGAAGTACCCTGACTTGGTGATCTACACTAAGCAGGATGCTGACAAGTGGACTCCAGAAGCAGGTGGCGGGGAGACTCCCGGCAAACTCTTCAAGAGGGCCAAGGCAGCTTTTGCCGCTGGCGAAATTGAGCAGGGTAAAGAATACCTTGCTCGTATGGAGGAACTGATGGCCGCCTAGTGTAGGCCACAAACACAAAGGTAGCGTAGCATGGTGTCGTGGGAGACCCACGAACAGAGTGACTACTAGTTCTCTAGTTACTAGTTCTCATACTTGGTGAAACACTACGCTACCTTTTTACTCTCAATGGATACAAACATTATACAGAATCATTCGGAACTCTTGCGTAAGATACGCTCAAAGGGTTCTGCCAGTAGGTCTACTTATAGTCCTACCAACGCCCACAAGGTCAAGCCTATCTTGGATAAGCTACTTGATGGACAGAACGATATCCTAGTTACCGCAGAGGAAACGGGATACACACCCAACACACTCTATGTAAAGTTAGCTGACGGGTTTAAGTTTCTCGTTGACAACTCCACAGAGTACGGGCCAATCTACGCAGAGCTACGCACTCAGGTTGCGCTACGTAAAACAGACACGGGTGTCTTGATTTACTTCAAGGACACGCTACGCAATCAGATTAAAGCCAAGGAACTACAGTATGAATTTGCAGACTCTAAAGTCTGGAAGGCAGAACTGCTTGCTTGGTTACAGGACGCAAAAGAAATGGATACCTTTAAACGAGATCGCATAGTAGTAAAGCAAGAAGATATTAAGTGGCTGGAAGAACAACAGAAACTTGTAGACTTCGAGTTCGACACGGCCAAGGACACACTCAAGGTTGTAAGATAATGCCATTAGTAGTCATAGCCGTAGCCTCTCTGTTTTTTACCTTGCTATTCCTAGCTCTCTTTATCATAGACCTGAATGACCATTGAGGAACTGCTAGACTGCACGGTAGAACAACTAGAGTCCATGTCGGATGAGGAACTACTCCAACATTTCGACAGTTACTTAAAGCTAACCGAACCGAAGGTAGAGTTAGCCAAACCGAAAGCGGCACGAAAGAAACGTGTGCCAAAGGAGAAACCAACGCTGTTAGATAAAGCAAAACTATTGAAGAAAACCTATGGAATTACTTAACCTAGAACAAACCAAAGAAGGCAAGCTCATTGTAAAGATAGACGCATCCTTGATAAAGGAATCAGCTTGCGAGCGCAGGCTATGGTATATGTTATGCCGTGGCCTACGTAAACGTAACTCGAATCATAAGATGGAGTACGGTACGGCAGTACACAAGGCCTTGGAGTCGTACTACGCAGACGGTGACGAGGAGAAGGCTGTCAACGCAGCGATAGATCACTACGTGGATGTCCTTGTACCCGATAAGGACTTCCGTGACTTAGCCCATCTGGTCAACCTACTCAACCAATACTTCAAGCAGGACACAGGGTTGGAGGTACGCAAAGACCCCGACCCCTTGCTGGAGATGCGCTTCGCCTACCCGTACCTGCAAACACCAGACTTGGATATACTTTTCTGCGGTACGATAGACTTTGTCGGAACTTACTTCGGCAGGCCTGTCATCGTAGACCACAAATCCACAGCAGCCTACAGTCCCGCTGCCTACTTCGCATCCTACAAGGTCTCACCCCAGCTAATGTTCTACAACCTCATCTGGCAAAAGCTATTCCCAGACGAGGACGTAGGCTGCATGATTAACGGTCTGTTCCTTGGCCGTTCCAACAAGAACAAGTTCGAACGCAGCGAGATATTTGAGTTCAGCAAGGATAGACTGGACAAGTTTCAAGCCTACATAGACGACCTCGTCGGTAGGATACGGGACAAGCTTGAGCTATACTTCGAGACTTGGGATGAGAAAGACGGCGAGGACATCTTCCTTAGCAACTTCGCCTGCTGCGAGACTCGCTTCGGTCTCTGCTCATTCACTGCCCTATGCACAGCGAACTCAGGTGACGATAGAGAGTCCATTGTTAACATGGACTACGTACGTAAAGTCTACGACCCATTACAATTCCAACTATAACATTATGGAAGTTACAGAAAAAACATTAAAGGCTAGGCACGATGCCTACTTAGACGGCATGGATAACTTTACCATGCTACGATACACGGCAGCTATGGAGTCCCTCAACAAGACTCTTGAAGCTACGCTACAGGATAATGACAGGACAGGTGTGCTGTCCTCCGAGTGTGTCAGCCAGACCGCAGCGATACTTGCGGGGGCAGATATGCTAGGCAGCAAGCTAACCGCATTGGACAAGTCTATACAGAATTTGTCCGTGCTAATGGGGAGGGTCATCAGCAAATGAAGATACAACTTGATACCCTTGCAGGTAAACGTGCGCTCTTCATAGCGGCTGAGTGTATTAGCCTGTTGGATGAGAAGCAGAAAGACTACGGGCCTAAGAACATTAGCAGGTTTGGTGTTCGCGGTCTTAGCGTACGGCTCTACGATAAGGTAGAGCGACTCGCAAACCTGTTGATGGACAGAGAGGAATCTCCCAAGAACGAATCGTTGGAGGATACCTTCAAAGACATAGCAAACTACGGGATCATTGGCTTGATGCTACTCAAAGAGCAATGGCCTAGGGATGAGCAGTTAGAATTTGATACCTTCCACGGTGTCATCGAGCCAGAAACTAAAATAGAAATAACAACTGAAACAGAAAATGTATAAACCATTGATTGCAATTGTGGGCCATAGCGGCAGCGGCAAGAGTACAGCGTTGCGTAACCTAGACCCGAAGACTACCTACATCCTAGACTTGGAGCGTAAGGGATTCCCTTTCCCCAAGGCTAACAGGTTCAACATCATTCCTGTGGAGAATGCCAACGCTTTCCCTAGGGAACTGGACAAGGTTCTAAAGGAAGATAACTGCGAGACCATAGTGGTCGAGTCGTTCACCAAGTACGTGGAGCAGGTCAACACTCTGGCTACGAACTCATTCAAGGGCTACGATATCTGGTCGTTCTACAACAGGACTATCCGCAATATGTTAGACTCTATCAAGAACGATAAGGCTACGATTATCTTCACGGCGGTAGACGACATCGTGAAGATTCCACAGATTACAGGTGGAGAGACCTCACACCGCAGGGTCAAGGTGCAAGGTAAAGTTCACGAAGGTGCGATAGAGAAGGAGTTTCTCATGGTACTGTTCACCGAGGTACGCAAGAACGAGAAGACCGAAGAGATGGAATACTTCTTCCAGACTAACACGGATGGTGTTACGTCGGCTAAGACTCCAATGGGTATGTTCGACGAGCAACTCATCCCCAACGACATCGTTGCGGTGCTGAAGAAAGCAGAGGAATACTACAAATGATAGCAGACATAGATGCACCTTGGGGAATAATAGAAGAAATTTCTGATGGTATGTATACAGGAAAGCATTGGCTGTTGGAGTGTCCACTCTGTAAAAAAGACCCTGTTCTACTTGTGGAAAACAACGGTCAAGATTGTTCTGTAGAGTGTTCAACCTGTAACCTTCTTATAAACAACCGCTCAAAGGTTGGCATAAAACAAATGGGGAAGCTTTGGAACAAGCTAACCTCGCAAACGTGGCCAGCCGAAGAGTTTACATACTGTATGCGTGACGAGTGTAAGAAGGTTGGCGATAACACCATCAAACCTACTCCATATATCGGCAGTAATAGGGATACTAATTACGGTTGGTATGCAATGTGTTCTAACTGTCATAACATTGTATCTGGAGACACGAGAGCGGAAACATTAGAGCTTTGGGATAACGAGCATTTGATTGTTTAATGTTATGAAAAATAAACGTAAAGCAAAACTGGGGCGGTTGTTTGTAGTAGCGAACGACCGCAAGCACAAAGCAGCCAACAGGTCGTATATCTTTACGTACCTTGAGGGCAGACGAGAGCCAGTTCCTCACCTGTTTACGGACAGTCAGCTAAGAGAGGCTAGGGAACGGGCGTTTAACAACATGGAGGACTGTCTGCCGCTGACTAAGTGGTGGCATTTCTGGAAATAATTTCCCTATGAGTGTAGGGGATACGTGTACGATACACTACAATAAACATAAACTACGATACATAATAACAAATGGCTAAGATAAGTCTAAAGGGTATTACGGAAAGTTCGGGTAGGCCTTACCTCCCGAATGGTACATACACGCTTCGCATTGTCGAAGCAGAGCGCAAGGTCAGTAGCAAGGGCAACGACATGGTTGCTATTGTAACTGAAGTTGTAGAACCCGCAGAAGTCAACGGGCCTAGCGGCTTTGTTGAGGTCAGCGGTGTTCAAGTTAGGGACTACCCTCTGATTCCATCTCGGAGTCTGAAGGAGTACCACAAAATCTTCGACCTGCCCGACGAGTTCGAGCTAGAAGATTACGACGAGATCGCTGAGGGTCTCAAGGGTAAAGCATTTAAAGCTGTACTCTACACAAAAACTGAGTCTAGAATGGACGAGATCACAGGTGACCCTATGATCGACCCCATAACCGGGCAACCGTTAGCGAATTATCGCTACAACGTGGAACGCAGATTAGAAGCTGCTGAAGATCACGACATGTCTGGGTTCTAGCCTCTAACGAGGTTTGCGGTATGGTACGCAGAGAGATTCTGCGGCGGGTTTATGACATTCTGTTATTCCCCTCTGAAACAAACGCAAGCCTCACTTACAGAAAATAACTATGAACAAAACTAAACCTAGGTCGGACAGCAGGGTCAAGCGGTACATCCCTCTGATGATACCGGAAACCCTACACCGCAAACTAAAGGCAAGAGCCAGAGACAAGCGTATGCGACTCAATCAATACGGGCCGCGCCTACTGGCCAAAGCACTACGAAACGACGATGACAGTCATTGAACAAGTAAAGCAGGAGCTAGAAAGCTTGGCTCCCAAAGAGACACAAGCTTGTGAGGCGGTAGCACACAGGTTGAAGGAACTAATGGCTAAGATTTTGGTTGTCGGGTATAAGTCCGGCTTCCAAGACGCGGCATCATTGGTTGTATCCTACGTTGACGGTCACTTCAAGGACAACAAGGAGTTCGCTAAGGAGTCCGAGGAGATCGCAACGGAGAAACTCATGGACTTAGAGTTTCCAACCGATGCGTCATAAGCCTGCTGAAACATACTCAGGCTTAACTGTTGTAATAGACACGCCCTCGCGGTTCGACCGACACGTTCTTTTGAGCGGTTACGCGGGGGCGTTTTTTGACTCTACAGTTGCAGTTGGTCGGGACTCTTGTGACTTGCGTACCCTGCCTACGTTGGGTGCTGGGCTACTGCCGGGGACGAAGGTAGTCTTGTTGCTTGGTCGTAAGTCTTTGCACCAATACAAACCTGGAGTAGGCCTCGATGAGCAGAGGGGGAATCCGTGGATAGAGGATGGCGTAACTTACATTGCATCGTATATGCCACAGGATGCCTTTGATCGTAAGAACTATTTCAACCCTAACGAAGAGTACGCAGGGGGTAGCGATGACGACAAGGTCACGCACGGGAAGACTAAGCGACAGAACTGGAGATTCTGGTTGCGTAAGGATATCCGTAAGGCTTGTCGGTATCTGTTAGTAAAGCCAAGGATGCGGGAGATAGGTGAGGTGATCTACCCGAAGCTTGAGGATGTGGTCGGAGACCTTACGGAGACCAAAGGTAAAGACCTGTTCTTCGATGTCGAGACCATGAGCGATTTGACACTCACTTGCCTAGGCTACGGGTGGTCAGACGCGGAGGCTATCTGCGTCCCTATGTACGAAATCCCGCGTCAGGCATACTACTATGGTGGTCAGGGTACAGCGGAGATTCTAAGAGCCTTGGCGGTGGCATTTCGGGACAATACGGTGGTAATCCACAACGCTATGTTCGACCTCTTTGTCATGTCCCACAAGTACGGGATTCCCTTCCCCCGCAAAGTCTATGACACCATGCTTTCACACCATCGACTGTACCCTGAAGTCGAGAAATCCCTAGGCCACTGCATCTCCCTTTACATAGACCGGGAGTACCACAAGAACGAGGGTGTCTTTGAACCCCGCAACCAGCAGCAAATCCTCTCCCTCTACCACTACAACGCCAAGGATGTCATCAGCCTAGCCCTGCTCAAACCCAAACTCGAACTACACGCAGCCCAGCTCTACGCCAAGGAAAGCATCCAGCAGGTAAACGACAGCATCATACCGTACCTGACTGCCATGTGCCAAGGCATGAACTACGACAAGAAAGTTCTAGAGGACAAGATAGTCTACAACAATCGCTACTGCGCTCAACTCTCCCGTATGCTGCGGTTGCTCGTCGGCTACGAACTCAACCCCAACAGTCCCAAGCAGGTTTCCAACTATCTCTACAACTGTATGCTGTATAAGAAGCCAGCCAAAGACCTCACGAATGAGAAGACTTTGTTGCAGCTACGGCTCAAGCATCCGAACCCTGTGCTTACCCTCATACTAAAGTACCGGGGAGTGGCGAAGCAGTCTGGCCAGTTGAAGTTCCCACCCTATGTTCCACGTGGAACAACCAAGGAAAGAATAACCACGGCCTACAACCTAGCTGGTACTACCACCTTTCGCCTAGCTTCCAAGAGGCTACTCGGCAGATGGGGTACGAACGTGCAAAACTTTCCCAAGGACTTACGTAAATTATTCCTTCCAGATGAAAACAGAATCTTCGTCCAAGTCGATCAGTCAGGTGCAGAAGCCCTTGTTGTTTCTTACCTCTGTACTAAAGGTAACTTTCGCAATCTCTTTCTACATGGGATTAAAAGCCATGTGTATGTTGCCCTTCGTTTGTTTGCCGAGGTGTGGTCTACAGAGATGGGCCGTTCAGTCGATGAGTTCTGTACTGCACCGATTGCCGAGGTTGCTTCGCTGCGAGGATGGGACGAACTCGACAAGGTAATAAAGTCTAGCGACAACTGGAGCGCAGAGAAACGCTACTACTTCATCGCCAAGATGGTGTGTCATGCCAGCAACTACGGCATGAAGCCTCCTACCTTTAGGGTAAATCTACTACAGAAATCAGAGGGCAAGGTCTCCATCTCACTGGCCGAGGCCAAGCGATTCCTTAACACCTACCACGATCTCTTTCCGGAAATACGCTTGTGGCACATGGAAACTGTCAGTACGTTACGCCGTGAGGGTATCCTAAGAAATCTGTTTGGCTACCCCCGTGTATTCACAGCCAACCCAGATGAATCCATGTACAAGGAAGCCTACGCCTTCGTACCGCAATCAACCGTAGGCACGATAACAAACATTACATTTACCAAAATGCAACAGAAAATAGAGAATCCCCAAGATCCACTATCCTCCATGAACGTGGATATCCTACAGAACAATCACGACAGCGTCCTGCTACAGTGTCCACCCGAACACGTAGACTATGTA
>Ga0315336_1005114_pt1 | contig 14676 bp, 12 predicted proteins | sample ASW5metaG_FD_204512 | JGI IMG/M metagenome (GOLD analysis project Ga0315336, IMG submission 204512) | Ammonia-oxidizing marine archaeal communities from Monterey Bay, California, United States - ASW #5 | ecosystem: Environmental > Aquatic > Marine > Intertidal zone | place: USA: California...
CCGCTGGGCGGCGTCATGGCAAGCGTTCCAGACCGTACTGGTCGAGATCGGGTAGTTCCCGCGTGCCAGGCGCCTCCCGGTAACAGCCACCTGTCGGGCTTGCGCCGCAGTCCTCGCAGGTACTGCCGCAAGGCGACCAGCAATTCCTTACTGAGTATGACGTCACGGTCCTTGCCGCCCTTGCCGTTGCGAACGTGCACGACCATGCGCTCCGAATCAATGTCGGGGATCTCGAGCCGGGTCAGTTCCAATCGGCGGACGCCGGTGGCATACAGCGTCATCACGATCATGCGATGGAAGGTGCTGTCGGCGGCGTTGATCAGACGAGCGACTTGTTGGGAAGAGAGGATGTTCGGCAATCGGCGCGGTCTCTTCGGGTAGGGCGCCCGATCCAGGTTCCACTCTCGTCCGAGCGTCTTGATGTAGAAGAACCGCAATGCCGCCACCCGTTGCGCCACGGTGTTGGGGGCGAGTTTGCGATCGCGAAACAGGTGCGCTTGATACTGGCGGATCTGCTCGGGACCTAATCGATCCGGCCTGCTCTTGAAATACTGCGCAAAGTTCTCGACCGTGCGGCTGTAGCAGCGAACGGTGCTCGCGGAATAGTTGCGGCGCTCGAGTTCCTCGAGCATCTGTCGGCGTAACTGTGTCATCGGACACCTCCTTGTGGTGTCCCGACGTTACGCCTATCTCTAAATCTTCTCTTCGCTTACTCCCACGCGTAGCGTCTGCCGAAGGCTCCGTTCAAATCGGGTTCCGTCCAGCAACTCTGGCTGCTGCTCCGATGCCCTTGCCCAGCTACGGATTCAGGGGCATGAATGAGGGGCTGCAGGTGTGGCCTACCCGGCCAGCCCGTGCCAGTGCTTTAACTTCCCGATTCCCACCGAATCCCCACCCGCAACAGTCGCGGATTCCCAATCGTCGGCGTCGGCACAAACCCGACAACAAACTCCCGGTTCAACAGATTCTCGGCAGCGACCAGAGCCGAGAAGCCATGGGCCAGCCTGCGCTTGACCATCACCTGAACCGTCGCGTAGCCGGGCAGGATGAACCGGTTCAGATCATCTTCGAACTGCGCCGCGTTCGAACGCAGACCCGCACTCATCAACGTCTTGCCCGCCGAGTACAGCAACTGAAAGGAACCCTGGTGGCGTGGCACCTGCGGCATCCAGGTGTCGTTGAGCTGCGAATCGACGTACAAGTAAGCCGCTTCGGTGCGAACCGGGCCGAAGACCTTTTGCACCTCGACCTCCAGGCCGCGCCCTTTCGCCTGGCCAAGATTTTGGCGCTGCCTCAGGACCGCCGGTTCGACTTGCAGCGTCGCGTTGCCAATCAAGTCTTCGATCTGCTGATAGAACAGCGTAGTGCGCACGAGAAACCCGTCGACCTGCCAGTCCATGCCGGCATCTACGCCGTTCATCGTTTCGGGCCTGAGGTCCGGGTTGTGGAACGTCGTAATATTACCTACGCGGAACTGGCGAAAGAACTCGTTCAACGTTGGCGAGCGAAAACTGCGAAACACGGAAGCCCGCCACCGCCGGGGTCCCTCTGAGAAAGCGATACCTCCGCGCGGGCTCCAGAAGTCGTTCCCTCGGTCGGTGAAGTCATGCCGCAGGCCCCCGTACACCTGGGTGTGCTTCCCCAGGTCCGCGTCCGCTTGCACAAAGAGGCCTTGCTGCCAAAGTGTACCGCCCGGCGTCCGCTGAAAACCGTTGAATACGACCGTGTCGCGGCTGATGCCACTAGCGCGATGCGTATCGGCGCCGAGCATCAGGTTCCACGTACGTTGCGACCGGCTCCACACCAGCGAACCGCCCGAGTCGTTCGACGTCACTCGCTGCAGCAAGACAAGACGCTCGGAATCGCGGTCATCGGCCACCGAGCTGAACGTGCTCCGCAATGTGCCGCGAGAGTGATAGCCGGTAATCGAAAGTCCGCTGCGCTGGTAATGCCCGCCAATCGTGCCGAGAGAACTTGAGTTTTCGCGAAGCGACGTCCCATTGATGCGCTGCTCGGCAATGACATTCGATCGCAGCGTTAGATGATCCTCGTCGCGAAAGAAATCGAGCCGCACGTCGCCTGTGATGAAATCAACATCCGCTTTGCGGTCAATACTGCCTCGGATATCATCGGGAACGATGTGGTAACCGTCCGACCGCATTCCCCGAACGGAGCCGGAAAAACCGACCGGACCCCACATGTTGGTGTAACCGCCGCGAGCATCAGCAATGCCGGCGTCTCCCGCTTCGAAGGCGCTTGTAAAGTGGCGGGCCGTTGGAGTCGGCGTCCGCAGGGAAACGGTACCTCCCATACCGCGGTCACCGTAGGCACTGGTCGAGGCTCCGCGCGAGATCTCTACCGTCTCGATCGCATCAGGGTTGAATCGTGACCAGTAGACCCAGCCTCCGAAGGGGTCATTCGCCGGTAGTCCGTCGATTAAGACCAGGGTGCGGCTCGCTGCGCTGCTGCCGATGCCGCGCAGCGAGACGCCCTGAGTGGTGGGATGCGAGGCCAAGCTCGAGCTGCGCCGAAACAGCGAGAAGCCCGGAACGTCCCGCAGGCGATCGTCCAGGTTCACTCCGGGCCGCGACTCAATCGCTTCTCCGGACACGTTGGTAATGTAAGCGGGCGTGGGCGCTTCGAGCTTCTCCCAAACGGTGATGGACGTCTTGATGGGCTCAACCTGCGGCGAATCAGGCGGCGAACCGGGTGCAGTCGGCGTGCTCTGCTGAGCCCAGGCGCACACCGCTGAAAGAAATAGAATAAAGACCCGCAGATTCATAACTCCTCGAATAGGACATACCGCCCCTGGGTCGATTGTAGCGTGGGGCGTTGCTGTTCGCTAGAAGCGAACACATAGCGATACCCCGGGAAGTGTGTAGACGCACGCACGCGCGGCTTCAGGGCGTCTAGCGGCGTGATCATCGGGTCGACCACCGCAAGTTGGCGGAGTATTTCATATACGGCGGCGGAATGAGCCTGTGCCGTGATCGTGACGTCGCCGCACGTGAACTGGATATCGGCCTGTATCTGGTGTAGACGCCAAACCAGCGCGGCACACAGTTGCACACCTCGCTCGAACAGTAGCTCGGGGACCGCGCCACTGGGCGCCGTAGCATCAAAAACGACTTCGACATATCGGCGGTGTTCGCGCGTGAACTCCCTCACCATCAGTCCGGTCGAGCGGGCCGTCGCCTTCCAGTCAACAAAGCGGGCCCCGTCACCGCTGGTCGCAGGACGAATGCGGTAGAGGTCTTGACTATCACCCCGCTCCGGCGTCTGCCACGCTTCCCCGACCGGCTCAAGCAACTCATCGATTCGCTCCGAAGACTCAACGGAAGGGTACACCAACACCTGCTTCGTCAGGCGCAGCCGTGCTCTTCGCTCAACGAAGCTGAACGGAAACCTCGAGCGCAACCAAAAGTCGCCCTGTTGAAAGCGCCCTCGCCGAAGGAACGTGGTCGGCACGGAGCTGCGCGCCTCGCCATGACCCGTGATCATGGGGCAATACACATCCTCCATCTGGATGTGCGCCCGGCCGTCGGCGGCAGGCGCCACTCCGAGCCAGATCGAAAATGACGGCATCCAGCGCTTGAGATTCCGTATCGTCGTAAGGGCGGTCGTCGGCTGTCCGGCAAAAAGATGGGGTGGGAAGGCGAGCGTCAACTCAAGACCCGACAGACCGAGACGCGAGACAAACCCCGCGATGACCATCGCTGCGAGCATGCAGCTCAGAATCAGGTAGATCAGGTTATTCCCGGAGGTGAGAGCCGCTAGGGCGACCACGCTGACCGAGGCGGTGTAAAAGAGTCCCTGCTTGGTAAGCCCGGAACTCCACGGCAGGGGGATTCCCTTACTACGCGCCCAACGTACGAAAAGAGGCGCACACCAGTAAACGACCGCGCCACAAAAAAGCAAGGCCAGGGCGGCGAGCAGCAGGCTGATGCTGGGCTTGCCCACGGCAAAAGCCCAGCGGGCCGTCAGCGCCAGCACCAACGCGGCAAGCAGAAGCGCCCCCGATTGCAGCAGTCGTCGGTTCGCTGGATCGGAAGGCATGCAGACGGCAGAGATTGCGGTCATTGTATCAGCGGATATGTGACCCGCTGGGGGTACGTACCGGGTAGGTAGTGACGCTCAGCACACATCCGCTGTGGTTTATTCCAGACTGGCATCCGTACCGCCGCTACTTAGACCAGGCGGCGGTCGAAGGTTACGGACTTGATGAGGGCAAAGACCGGTGCGCCCTTGGCGAGCGCGAGGTCTTCGACGGCGGCTCTGGTGAGCCTGGCTCGGATATGCGTGGTCGTTAGAGCCACAACAACCTCGGCGAACGGGGTGTCGGGGTCGGCGGTGATCTCGTCCACGGTGCCGGGCAGGATGTTGCGGATACTGATGCCCTCGGGGCGCTGAATCGCGAGGGCGACATCGCGGGCGCGGATCCGAAGGCGAATCGTATCGCCTGGCTTGACGGTGTAGACCATCGGCATCTTAAGCGTTTCGCCGTCGAGGTCGACGTGAGTGAGGGCGAGGCGCGTGTCATGTCCGGTGACGCGAACTTCGACGAGGACGCCGGCGTCGAAGCGTCCGGTGATGGGCTGCAAGTCGAGACGCTCGACGATGTCGGCGGTCGGTCCGAAGGCTTGGACGTGGCCGTCGGTCAGGACTAAGACGCGGTCGGCGAGGCGGACAACTTCGTCCAGTGCGTGACTAACGTAGATGGCCGGAATCCCGAAGCGCTTTGGAATCTCTTCCAAATAAGGCAGAATGTCGGCCTTACGCTCGAGATCGAGAGCGGACAAGGGCTCGTCGAGCAGGAGAAGTCGCGGGCGGGTCAGCAGCGTCCGCGCAAGGGCGACGCGCTGGCGTTCTCCGCCGGAGAGTGAACTGATCCGCCGGTCGAGCAAAGGTTGAAGATCGAGGGCCGAGATAACGTCCCCGCTGCTGAACCCGTTGACCTTCGCATGGCTTCGCTTCTCAGCAAAGGCGAGGTTTCCGGCGACGTGTAGGTGACTAAATAGCCGGGCATCCTGGAACATAAAACCGACGGGCCGACGGTGGGCAGGAACGTTGATGCGGGCCTCACCGTCGAACCAGATCTCGTTGCCGAGAGCAACACGACCGGTAACCGGGGTCTCGAAGCCGGCGATCATCCGCAGCAGAGTGCTCTTGCCGCCGCCGCTCGGCCCGAACAGCGCGGTGACACCGTCGAGTGGCAGGTCTTGGGTAACGTCGAGATCGAATCCCGGAAAGCCAAGCTGCACGCCGAGCGATAGCTGTTCAACCGACATGCACGGGGTACCTTCGATTGAACGTGTAGATGAGCATCAGGACGCAGAACGAGAAGACCACGAGACCCGCTGAAAGAATGTGCGCCTCGTCGTACCGCAGTGTCTCGACGTGCTCGTAGATGGCGATTGATATTACTCGGGTGCGCCCCGGGATATTGCCGCCGACCATCAGCACGACGCCGAACTCGCCGATCGTGTGCGCGAAGGTCAACACGGCGGCGGTGAGAAAACCACGGGCAGAAAGCGGCACGGCAACGTGGAAAAAGGCATCAAGCGGCGATGCACGCAGGCTGGCGGCGGCTTCCATCGGACCGCGCCCTACAGCTTCAAACGCACCCTGCAGCGGCTGCACCATAAACGGCAGCGAATAGAAGATCGACGCCACAACCAAACCGCTGAACGAAAACGTGAGCGCGTCACCGGTCACCTCGACCCACAAGCCACCAAGGGGCGATGTCGGGCTGAGCACAACGAGCAGATAGAAGCCGAGCACCGTAGGCGGCAAAACAAGCGGCAGCGCGGTGACGGCTTCCACGGCGGGCTTGATACGCGACGAGGTTGTGGCGAGCCACCAGGCGATCGGGGTCCCAACTACAAGCAGCATGCAGGTGGTGACCACCGCTAGGTGAAGCGTCAGCCAGAGCGGCGCGAGGTCGGGCATGCGTCAGTCTATCCCGTAGCCGAAGTTTTCGATGACAGCGCGCGCCTCATCCCTCTTCAGGAAGTCAACAAAAGCACGGGCCGCCGCATTCCCTGCCCCACGCTTCAGTAAAACCACGTCCTGGCGGATCGGCGCGTAAAGACCTTGCGGCACGTCCCATCGTGAGCCCCGTTGCTTGTTGCGGGGGCTTAGAACATACGACAAAGCGACAAAGCCAAGGTCAGCATTGCCGGTGGCGACGAGGGCGTGTGCCTGTCCGACGTTCTCGCCCATCACCATGCGAGGCTGGAGCGCGTCAAGCAGTCCGAGCGCCGTAAGTGTTTCGCGGGCGGCGGCGCCATAGGGGGCCAAGTCAGGATTGGCCATGGCAAGTTTGCGGAACGATCCTGCGCGGAGAGTCGCCGACCCGTCGAGGGAAACGCGCTCCGCATCGGGGCTCCAGAGAGTGAGACGCCCGATGGCATAGGTGAACCGCGATCCGGCGACGGCTTGCGATTCGGCTTCCAGGAGTTTGGGGCGGTGCTGGTCGGCCGCGAGCAGCATGTCGAACGGCGCGCCATGACGGATCTGCGCGTAGAGTTTGCCCGTGGACCCCGTGGTAACAGTCAGCGTGTGATCGCCGGCCTGTTCGAAATCGGATTCGAGATGCTCCATCACTTCGGAAAAATTCGTGGCAACAGCAATAAGGGCGTCTTCCGCACAAGCGCTCGGCGCCAAGAAGCAGACGAGGAGAGCGAGGCTCAAAAGACCGCGGACCTCTACACCGGGGCCCTCGCTGAGGGTTTCTTGCGACGATGTCGGCACGAGGGCATCCGGGGATGAGCCGTTCATAGATGGAGCCACCACTGCTCTGAGTATGCTACAAATGATTTCCCACCAGCTATGCAAGCCAACACGATCAAACGCACACTCAAAGACGGCGGCACTGTCCTCGGCACTTGCCTGACGGACTACGTCACGCCGGAAGTCGTCACGATTCTCAAGGCGGCCGGATTCGATTTCTTCTTCATCGATACCGAGCACTCGCCGACCGACTACCGCGAGATCCAGACTCTCGTGCGGGTATCACGCGCCGCGGATGTAATGCCGGTAGTACGCGTGACGCAGTCCGAGTACTTCCTCATCGCCCGAGCGCTCGACATGGGCACGATGGGCATCATCGCGCCGCGGATTCACTCCGTCGAGCAGGGCCGATCCGTCGTGGACGCAATGAAGTTCCCGCCACTCGGCAACCGTGGCTATGGGATGCGCAACATCATTACCGACTTCAACTTTCGCGGCGCGCAGGTCGAGATGGACTCGGCAAACGAAGAGACCATGGTCATCCTCCAGATGGAGAGCCGCGAGTGCGTCGACGCCATCTACGACATCACGGCGATTCCCGGCGTGGACGCGATCATGGTCGGACCGTTCGACCTCTCGGTTTCACTCGGGATTCCCGGCGATTTCGAGAACCCGATCTTCTGGGATGCCTTCGACCGCATGGTCGACGCCTGCAACAAGAACGGTGTGGCTCCCGGCGTCCACATGGCCAAGATTCCCCTGCTCAAGAAGGCTCGGGAGCACGGAGCGCGGTATCTGGTCTATGGGTCGGACGTCTCGGTGCTACTGAACGGCTTGAAGGAAGTACGAGCCGAAGTACCGACCGGCGAGACGGTCGCGGCGAACAAAGAAAGCTACATGTAGAAGGGCTGCGCCGCCTGTCAGTCCTGAGCTTCGGCTAGTGCTGGTTCCGCCGCGGCGGTCGGCACGCGCCGGTGCGCTACCAACCGCGCAACCCCCAACGCCACGAAGCTCACTCCGACGCCCGTAATCGAATCGACCGCATAGTGGTAGCGTCCGTAGATCGTCGCCCCGAAGATTCCAAGAGCCACAGCCAACAGTACGAACGGCAGCCAGCGGCCGCGTTTCATGATGAGGAACGCGCCGAACACGACCGAGAAGCTCGCCGACACGTGGGCACTCGGAAACACGCTGGTGTGAATTCCGCCATCCTTCAGAAGCCACCAGTTGAATTGCCGGAACACAGTGTCAATCTGTGGCATATCCGCGCCGGGGAACACCGTGCGCGGAGGCTCCGACGGAAAGAACGGGAACATCGCGTACGAGAGCAAAGTTCCCAATAGATAGATGAACAAGAAACGGTCAGACGCTTCACGCCGATAAAGATAGGCGTACAGCATCAGCATCGTAAACGGCGCCAGGATGTAGACGAGCGTGTAGCAGATTTCGAGATACGCAGGCAGCACCGCGCCCAACGATTCGACGGCGTTACGCAAGCCCCAGTCATGCAGCAGCACCCGGTCCCATACGATCCATTGGTGCTCCAACTCGAAAGCATGCTCGGCGGGAGCCAACCAGCCCATCTCGCGGTAGCACAACAGCACCAGGCCAAAGGGGACCCAATCCCTCACGATGTTCAGCGGCTTGAAGGCCCGTCCGCTGAAGCACAGCCCCATCGCCACATACGCCGCGATGATGGCCCCGTTCACGGCCAGGGTCCTGGTTCGGATATCCGGGTCGATATCCAGAACCAACGACACCCCGGCGGCGTACGCGAAATAGATCAGCAGAACCCACTCGGACTTCCTCAAGAACCGAACGGATGGCTCGGGCGGCAGGGGGGGGCTTTGCTTGGGAGAAGACGCACGCATTCCTAATGAGCTGGACGGCCCAACATTCAGTAGGACGGCTGCGGACGAATTCCGTTGCGCCAAAAGCCGCGTCAGCGGGCGGTCAGTCGAGCCGCAGGATCTTCCCCGCCCCGAGCGGCTCAAAGCTCTCGCCGTATATTTCTTTGAACAAAGCAGCCGCGAGGTCGCCGCTACAGTGCGCCGGCATGACCCGTTGCACCTTCAAGTCCTTGAGGCGCGCGATCTGTGTCCGGATCTGCGTCTCGTTCTGCCGGAACATATGCATGCCGCCGATTAGGAGTCGAATCGAGTCCGCGCCGCGCTGCTTTCGCACCTGCTCAACGATCGTGACAACGCCGGGGTGACTGCACCCGACAATCAGCACGATTCCTTTGGACGTCTCAATCGCAAGCGACTGCTCCGGCGGATCGCCCGGAATCATCCCCGTCGAATAAGCTCCCGGGATCAGCTCATAGGGACGCATCTCGCGCTCCACCTTCATGCCGATCGCCGTCGCTTCGCCGAACGCCTTGTCGTAGAACGCTTCAAGAAAGTGCACGCTCATCTTCGGATGCAATGGATAGAGCTTGTACACCCCATTGCGGTGATCCGGATGCTCGCTGCTCAGGAAGTGTGATAGGCCACTTGCCAGAGGGGGCTTCGGGAGTGTCGCCGGGCCCATACACCAACTGAGTCGCCGCCACCCCCAGCACCAACCCGGCGACGGCGGTCGCGGCGGCGAGAGCGATTTGCCTGCGCCGCTGAGCCCGCCCGCCACCGGGAACGGCTGTGGTCAGGCCGGTGGCAGTGAGTCTTGATTGTCCCGACTCGTGCTTCCTCTTGAGCCGCCGCAGGTCGACCAGCATGTCCGCGACGTGCTGGTAGCGCTCATCGGCCTTTTTCGCCAGCGCCTTCTCGATAATCCCGTCGATCTCGGCCGGCAGACGGCTGCGCAGGGCCGTGACCGGCTCCGGATCTTCGTTGGTGATCGCATAGAGTACCGCTTGCTCGCGCTCGCCCTCGAAGGGCAGATGTCCCGCGAACACTTGGCAAAATCAAGTAAGTACCGTTTTATCAGTAATATGCCGACTGTAAAGTATTCTGCGTCTTCTTCATGTCTACAACAGGCCACCCCGCTGGGAACGGCATTGAGGTGAGCCGGCAGGGTGATTTCGGCTCAGCGGGGCGCTCCAAAGCCTTCCTGAGCTCGCCACGGGCCACGTTCCCTGGAGTGCCACGCTCAGATGATCCCTGACGGTTCTAAGGCCCGCTGGGGCAGCGTTCCCTAGCCGGTACCATTGCGCTTTCCACGGAAGCGAGCTATGCTGCGCTCGGGATGCGAACCCTTGGCCAGAGCCTTCTCGTCGCGATGCTGCGGGCCGTCGGGATGGGCACGCTGGCCGGGCAGACCGATGTTGAGGCGCTCAGAGCCAAAGCCGAGCAGGGAGATGCCGCAGCCCAGAACAGCCTCGGCCTCAGGTACAACAACGGCCAAGGCGTCCCGCAGGACGACGCCGAAGCCGTCAAGTGGTTCCGCATGGCCGCTGAGCAGGGAGACGCAGAGGCCCAGTACAACCTCGGCCTCATGTACGGCCTCGGCCAAGGCGTCCCGCAGGACTACGCCGAAGCCATCAAGTGGTGGCGGATGGCCGCCGAGCAGGGAGATGCCTCCGCCCAACTCAACCTCGGCTTCAGGTACTACAACGGCGAAGGCGTTCCGCAGGACGACGCCGAAGCCGTCAAGTGGTGGCGCATGGCCGCCGAACAGGGAGATGCCTCCGCCCAGTACAACCTCGGCTTCAGGTACTACAACGGCGAAGGCGTCCCGCAGGACTACGCCGAAGCCATCAAGTGGTATCGGCTCGCCGCCGAGCAGGGACACGCCTCAGCCCAGTTCAACCTCGGCAACGGGTATGCCAACGGCGAAGGCGTTCCGCAGGACTATGCCGAAGCCGTCAAGTGGTATCGGCTCGCCGCCGAGCAGGGAGACGCCGACGCCCAGCACAACCTCGGCGTCATGTACGACAAAGGCCGAGGCGTCCCGCAGGACTACGCCGAAGCCGTGAAGTGGTATCGACTGGCCGCCGAGCAGGGAGAGGCCTCCGCCCAGAACAGCCTCGGCAACAGATACTACCACGGCGAAGGCGTCCCGCAGGACTATACCGAAGCCATCAAGTGGTATCGGCTCGCCGCCGAGCAGGGATACGCCTTAGCCCAGTACAGCCTCGGCTTCAGGTACGCCAAAGGCGAAGGCGTCCCGCAGGACGATGCCGAAGCCGTCAAGTGGTACCGCATGGCCGCCGAACAGGGATACGCCGCAGCCCAGAGCAACCTCGGCTTCATGTACAGCAACGGCGAAGGCGTCCCGCAGGACGATGCCGAAGCCGTCAAGTGGTATCGACTGGCCGCCGAGCAGGGAGAGGCCTCCGCCCAGGACAGCCTCGGCGTCATGTACGCGCAAGGCGAAGGCGTCCCGCAGGACTACGCCGAAGCCGTCAAGTGGTACCGGATGGCGGCCGAACAGGGATACGCCACAGCCCAGTTCAACCTCGGCATCAGGTACGACGCCGGCGAAGGCGTCCCGCAGGACTACGCCGAAGCCATCAAGTGGTATCGGCTCGCCGCCGAGCAGGGACACGCCTCAGCCCAGTTCAACCTCGGCCTCAGGTACTACGACGGCAAAGGCGTCCCGCAGGACTACCTACAGGCGCACATGTGGGTAAACCTAGCGGCGTCTAAGTCGCAAGGTGAAACGAATGAGAAGTACGCCAAACTTAGAAAGCTGATCGCTGAAGAAATGACTTCCTCCCAGATCGCTGAGGCCCAGCGGCTCGCCCGCGAGTGGAAGCCGAAGACGTGGGATGAGTTGAAGCAGGGTTTGTAGGTGGAGGATCGCTGAAGCATTGAAATCCGCGAGATCCTGAATGGGGCTTTCGAGCGTTGCAGCGTCCACTGGGGAGCGCTATCCTCCACTCAGGATGCGAACCCTTGGCCAGAGCCTTCTCGTCGCGATGCTGCGGGCCGTCGGGATGGGCACGCTGGCCGGGCAGACCGATGTTGAGGCGCTCAGAGCCAAAGCCGAGCAGGGAGATGCCGCAGCCCAGAACAGCCTCGGCCTCAGGTACAACAACGGCCAAGGCGTCCCGCAGGACTACGCCGAAGCCATCAAGTGGTGGCGGATGGCGGCCGAGCAGGGAGACGCCCAAGCCCAGAGCAACCTCGGCGTCAGGTATGCCAACGGCGAAGGCGTTCCGCAGAACGATGCCGAAGCCGTCAAGTGGTATCGACTGGCCGCCGAGCAGGGAGAGGCCTCCGCCCAGTACAACCTCGGCCTCATGTACAACAACGGCCAAGGCGTCCCGCAGGACTACGCCGAAGCCATCAAGTGGTGGCGGCTCGCCGCCGAGCAGGGAGACGCCGCAGCCCAGCTCAGCCTCGGCTTCATGTACAACAACGGCCAAGGCGTCCCGCAGGACTACGCCGAAGCCGTCAAGTGGTTCCGCATGGCGGCCGAGCAGGGAGTCGCCGCAGCCCAGTTCAGCCTCGGCATCAGGTACAGCCTCGGCGAAGGCGTCCCGCAGGACTATGCCGAAGCCGGCAAGTGGTATCGCATGGCTGCCGAACAGGGAGACGCCGAAGCCCAGTACAACCTCGGCTTGATGTACGGCCTCGGCCGAGGCTTCCCCCAGGACTACGCCGAAGCCGTCAAGTGGTATCGCATGGCGGCCGAGCAGGGAATCGCCGCAGCCCAGTACAACCTCGGCTTGATGTATGCCAACGGCCGAGGCGTCCCGCAGAACTATGCCGAAGCCGTCAAGTGGTATCGACTCGCCGCCGAGCAGGGAGAGGCCGAAGCCCAGGATAGCCTCGGGTTCATGTACGCCACCGAGGGCCAAGGTGTCCCACAGGACGATGCCGAAGCCGTCAAGTGGTATCGCATGGCTGCCGAGCAGGGATACGCCGCAGCCCAGTACAACCTCGGCTTGATGTATGCCAACGGCCGAGGCGTCCCGCAGAACTATGCCGAAGCCGTCAAGTGGTATCGACTCGCCGCCGAGCAGGGAGAGGCCGAAGCCCAGGATAGCCTCGGGTTCATGTACGCCACCGAGGGCCAAGGTGTCCCACAGGACTACCTTGAAGCCGCCAAATGGTACCGGAAGGCTGCCGAGCAGGGAGACGCCGAAGCCCAGTACAACCTCGGCTTGATGTATGCCAACGGCCGAGGCGTCCCCCAGGACGACGCCGAAGCCGTCAAGTGGTATCGCATGGCGGCCGAGCAGGGAATCGCCGCAGCCCAGTACAACCTCGGCTTTAGGTACGCCAGCGGCCAAGGTGTACCGAAGGACTACGCCGAAGTCATCAAGTGGTATCGGCTTGCCGCCGAGCAGGGACTCGCAGAGGCCCAGTCCAACCTCGGGTTCATGTACGACAACGGCAAAGGCGTCCCGCAGGACGATGCCGAAGCCGTCAAGTGGTACCGCATGGCGGCCGAGCAGGGAATCGCCGCAGCCCAGTACAACCTCGGCTTTAGGTACGCCAGCGGCCAAGGTGTACCGAAGGACTACGTTCGGGCGCACATGTGGATGAACCTCGCGGCGTCTCGGGCGCGTCGCGAAGACCGGGAGAAATGCGCAAAATCAAGAGATGTTGTTGCTCAGAAAATGACACCCGCCCAGATCGCTGAAGCCCAGCGGCTCGCCCGCGAGTGGAAGCCGAAGACGTGGGATGAGTTGAAGCAGGGTTTGTAGGACGATGCCCGCTGAAGCATTGAAATCCGCGAGATCCTGAATGGGGCTTTCGAGCGTTGCAGCGTCCACTGGGGAGCGCTATCCTCCACTCAGGATGCGAACTCTTGGCCAGAGCCTTCTCGTTGCGGTGCTGCTGGCCGTCGGTATGGGCACGCTGGCCTGTCAACCCGACGTTGAGGCGCTAAGAGCCGAAGCCGAGCAGGGGGACGTCGAGGCGCTCAGAGCCAAAGCCGAGCAGGGAGATGCCAGAGCCCAGTACATCCTCGGCTTGATGTACTACAACGGCAAAGGCGTCCCGCAAAACTACGCGGAAGCCGCGAAGTGGTACCGCATGGCGGCCGAGCAGGGAGACGCCGACGCCCAGTACAACCTCGGCTTCATGTACAGCAACGGCCGAGGCGTCCCCCAGGACTACGCCGAAGCCATCAAGTGGTATCGGCTCGCCGCCGAGCAGGGACACGCCTCCGCCCAGTCCAACCTCGGCATCAGGTACGCCAACGGCGAAGGCGTCCCGCAGGACTACGCCGAAGCCGTCAAGTGGTACCGGATGGCGGCCGAGCAGGGATACGCCCACGCCCAGTTCAACCTCGGCAACGGGTATGCCAACGGCAAAGGCGTCCCGCAAAACTACGCGGAAGCCGCGAAGTGGTACCGCATGGCGGCCGAGCAGGGAGACGCCGACGCCCAGTACAACCTCGGCTTCATGTACAGCAACGGCCGAGGCGTCCCCCAGGACGATGCCGAAGCCGTCAAGTGGTATCGCATGGCTGCCGAGCAGGGGGACGCGGAGGCCCAGTTCAACCTCGGCTTCAGGTACGACAACGGCGAAGGCGTCCCGCAAAACTACGCGGAAGCCGCGAAGTGGTACCGCATGGTGGCCGAGCAGGGAGACGCCGACGCCCAGTACAACCTCGGCTTCATGTACAGCAACGGCCGAGGCGTCCCCCAGGACTACGCCGAAGCCATCAAGTGGTATCGGCTCGCCGCCGAGCAGGGACACGCCTCCGCCCAGAACAACCTCGGCCTCATGTACAACACCGGCCGAGGCGTGCCGCAGGACTACGTGCAGGCGCACATGTGGGTAAACCTAGCGGCGTCTAAGTCGCAAGGTGAAAAGAATGAGAAGTACGCCAAACTTAGAAAGCTGATCGCTGAAAACATGACTTCCGCCCAGATCGCTGAAGCCCAGCGGCTCGCCCGCGAGTGGAAGCCGAAGACTTGGGATGAGTTGAAGCAGGGTTTGTAGGACGATGCTCGCTGAAGCATTGAAGTCCGCGAGATCCTGAATGGGGCTTTCGAGCGTTGCAGCGTCCACTGGAGAGCGCTATCCTCCACTCAGGATGCGA
>Ga0315336_1005115_pt1 | contig 14676 bp, 10 predicted proteins | sample ASW5metaG_FD_204512 | JGI IMG/M metagenome (GOLD analysis project Ga0315336, IMG submission 204512) | Ammonia-oxidizing marine archaeal communities from Monterey Bay, California, United States - ASW #5 | ecosystem: Environmental > Aquatic > Marine > Intertidal zone | place: USA: California...
TCCAAAACCGCTGCGTGCGTCGAGGTTACACAGGCACCGAATGCCTTCCGCATCCGGCGATCAGGAACCGATCCGTTTCGAGATCCAGTTGGCAACCGTCTTGTGCACTCCGGCCGTCGCGGGCGTAGGTGCGGGTGCGGCCGGCTTGGGAGGAGTCGGTTGCGGAGCCATTTGAGGAGCGACCGGGGTCACGTAGGTTGGCATGCTCATGCATCCATTGCCTGGGCAACGGCGGGAATGCCAGGTCGCCGGCCACGGTGCCCGCGGCAGCATCTGCGGATTCGGCTGCCACTGGGGAACGCGGTGATAAGTGAATCCCAGCTGAGTCGTATCGGTGGGCTGAAACACCATGGGGGGCGCCGCGGCCCGTGCCGCACCGGGCTGACCAGCCCAGGTCTGGGGCCAGCGCCGCGAATAGACCACCGGAGTTCGCTGTAAAGCGGTTGGCATCGGACGATTCCAGCCGGCGTCGGGCCACAACATGCCACTCCCGGTCACGCCGTTGTCGCAAGGCATCCAAGTGCCTTCCCAGACCACCGTGCTCTGATGAACCTGTGTTGCCGTACCGCCGGCCACCTGGTCCGTCACACGGGTTACTCCGTCCGCTTCCCCGGCCGCGGCCGGCAGGCCGGTTGCAATCATGGTGACAGCCAGGGCTGCAGCAGCCCATCTCGTATGTGAAAAAACGCTCATGCTCGCCCTTCCTCAATTTGAGGTTCAAACGGGGTGAATAGTCCTACGGCCTCTGATCCACTCCAAACCAGATTCCGACTCACTTGCCAGCGGGGGCCACCCTGTGCGTCGGATTCGACACGGGTGTCAATCGCGACGCGGGAATCCCCCAGCTGTAGTTGTAAGTGTGCCGCACGTTGGGAGCCAGCGGAACCGTCACCGGCACGCCATAGCCTTGAGCCGAATACAGCCTGCTGTCGCGTACATCGGCGTATCCAGGATCCGCGGCGTAGGTTATGTGATAACGTCCAACCAGCGCGCATCCTTCACCACAGCAGCCGGCGGGAGAAATGGCCCGCAACAGGGCCATGCCGGTCATCTGGTTCCGGGCACGAAACTGGCGGGCCTGGCCAGCCAGCCAGCCGTTATTGTCACCGCGAATCCACGTGCACAGTCGGCAGCCCTCACCGCTGAATAATCGGTGTTTCCAATCGTCGATCTTGTAGATGCAATCATCCACAGTGATCGTCCTGACGACTTCACCCTCGATACAGGTCACGCAGTCGCCCGGCTGGCATGTCGCACCAGCGTTGCACTGCGATTGACAGTCTCCGCACTTGGCGGCCGTTGCCCCAGCTTGGCAACCGGTATGGCAATCGGTTTCGGGAGCAGCCGGGGGTGCCGGTACCGGGGTCGTGTCGCTGACACGCACAATGCCGATCTCGCCGGCGAACAAACCCGATGCCACGGCGATTACCAGTAGCCCGCTACCCAGAACGACGCCGCCCATCTTTCCGAATTGTTTTCGCATGATCTTCCATCCTCATGAACAAACCGACTCAAACCGGCGTGCCAGCACCACCTGTTCCCACCGAGAAGCTTGCTCGGTGCAACCGCTCGTCTAACGGAAGATGGGCGGCACGAAACGCGACTTGAGTTGAATTCTGTCGTGATATTTCACTTCGACTTCGGTACCGCGCAATTCCCAGTGATCCTGCGACTCCACACCAAACGGCGTGACGATCCAGGAACCGGAAACCTTGTAATAGAACGGCGGGTACATCGCACGGTATTGATGCGCGTGCATCATTTCGTGCGGAGCCAGAGCCTGATTCACAATGATGGTCCCACCGACCTGGTGCGGCACATCGACCCGTGGTGCGGGGTACAAAGCGGCCCCGGTCTGCGGGTACCGAGTGGAGGCCACTCCGGCAGCCGCCGCGGAACGCTGTGGCACCATCGACCGCACGCCGCTGGGTGACCGCACGCCGGTGGGTACCATCCGCACGGGAATGAACCGCGGTGCTTGCCGATTGGGTGTGGGCCTGAGAACGGGAGGCCGAGCCACAGCCTGAACTCCGTTGGCCTGCCGAATGCCGGTCGGCGCCGCGAACTGGGGTTGCGGATATTGAGCCTGGGCTTCCCCTGCCAGAATTGCCGCGACCGCGGCGGCCAGCGTAACTCGAAACGATGTCGCTGCCATCAAACTCCCCTCCTTGGCAAACCGGGCCGACTCCGGAATCCGAAGCCGGTGGACCACTTGCATCCTTGATCAACAGCCGTTTGATCACTACAAACATTCGGTCTGCAACGATCGTGATGATGAGGATTCCCGGCACCGGGTCCGGAATCCGCCGACTTTTCGGAATCGACTGTCGTTCCATGCGTTACAATCGCTACCCACTGTGATCCGAGCGGTATAGGAACTACAATCCGGGGGATCATTGCAGGCGCTGCAATCGATACCACCCGATATTCGGAATGGAGCGAACTTTGGCGAGGAAGCGTGCCTCAGGGCGCAAACCACGGGCTGGCAGCAACGGTGATCAAAACGCGACGGAACGCATTCGCTATGTGTCGCTAAGCCAGGAAACCCGGCGTCGCTATTTGAATTACGCGATGTCCGTCATCACGGCGCGGGCACTGCCCGATGCGCGGGATGGGCTCAAACCCGTCCAGCGTCGCATCTTGTACGTGATGTACCACGACCTGCACCTGACACACGACAAGAAAACTCGGAAGTGTGCGAAGATCTGCGGGGACACCACCGGCAACTACCATCCCCACGGAGACACCGCCGTCTATGACGCTCTGGTCCGCCTGGCGCAGGACTTCAGTCTGCGGTATCCGCTGATCGATGGTCAGGGCAATTTCGGATCGATCATGGGGCTCAAGGCGGCCGCCTCGCGTTACACCGAAGCGCGGCTGACGGCGGTGGCCGAGCACTTGATGAGTGAACTGCGGTTTCAGACCGTGGACATGCGCCCCAACTACGATGCCACCAACCACGAGCCCTACGTGCTGCCCGCCCGCTTCCCCAACCTGCTGGTCAATGGAACACAGGGCATTGCCGTGGGGATGGCCACCAGCATTCCGCCACACAATCTGGGCGAAGTGGTCCGCGCCTGCGTGCACTTGATCGAGCATCCGCGGGCCAGCGTGGCCCAGGTGATGAAGCACATCAAGGGGCCCGATTTCCCGCTCGGTGGCCGCATCGTGACCGACCGCACGGAACTCCGTCAGGCCTACGAAACCGGACGGGGCACGGTCAAGGTCCGCGGTGAGTGGAAATTCGACAAGGAGCGGCGGCGTTCCGTGACCCACCGACTGATCATTCACTCGGTGCCCTATACCGTCTCGACCGGTTCCCTGGTGGCCGACATCGGTGAATTGGTGGCCAGTCGCAAGGTCCCGCAACTGCTGGACGTCAACGACGAAACCGACGACAAACACGGACTGCGGATCGTCCTGGAAATCCAACCCGACAGCGATCCTGAGACGGTGATGTCCTACCTGTACCGGCACACCAGTCTGGAACAGAATTTCTCGTTCAACTTCACCTGCCTGACCCCCGACGACCACGGCGATGTCACTCCAACCGTCCTCAACCTGACGGGCATGCTCCGCGAATTCCTGAATTTCCGCTTCATCACCGTCCGGCGGCGATTCGAATTCCAGTTGGCACAATTGGAGAAACGGATCCACATTCTCGAGGGGTTTGCGACCATCTTCGATGGATTGGACAAGGCCTTGCGGATCATACGCCGCAGCGACGGCAAGCAGGACGCCGCTCGCAAATTGATGCGCGCATTCCCACTGGATGAGATCCAGACCACGGCCATCCTGGAACTGCAGTTGTATCGTATTTCGCAGCTCGAGATCGAACGGATACTGGAGGAGCTGGAGGAAAAACGTGCCGAAGCCGACAGAATCCGCAGCCTGCTCAATTCGCGAAAACGGCTGTGGACCGTCGTCAAGAAGGAACTCAAACAAGTCGCTCAGCAATTTCCGGAACCACGCCGAACGGCGATCGGCAACGCCGACGAAATCACGGAATTCGATCCTCAAGCCTACATCGTTCGTGAAAACACCAATGTCGTCGTCAGTCGCGAAGGCTGGATGAAACGCGTCGGCCGCTTGACCAAGATTGAAAACACGCGCGTCCGTGAAGGTGACTCGATCCAGCAGGTGGTGCCCGCCAGCACGCTGGACGCATTCGTCGTGTTTTCCAGTGACGGCGTGGCCTACACCCTGCCCGTGGACGCGGTTCCGGCGTCGTCCGGTTACGGCGATCCGCTGTCCAAGCACGTGAAACTGGGCGACGGCGTCCAGGTGGTCAATGTCGCCACCACGGACAGCCGATTCACGGCCCCCGACAAGAAAGTCCGCCGTCAGCCCACACCGGCACCCTACTTGCTGATTGTCACCGCACACGGCCAGATCATGCGACTGGCGTTCACGAACTTCCGCCAACCCTCGACCAAGATTGGTCGCAAATTCTGCCGTTTGCGGAAAGGGGACCGCGTGGTTTTCGTGGAGCTCATCGACCGCGCCAACACCATGTTCATTGCCACCAAGAACGCCCGCATTCTGCACTTCAAAATCAAGGACGTTCCCGTGCTGGGCAACCCGGGAATCGGAGTCCGAGGCATTCGGCTGGTGGACGACGATGGCGTCCTGGGAGCCGTGCAGCTGTCTCGACCCAGCGACTGCCTGCGCGTCGTCAATTCCAATGACAAGCCGCTGAGCTTCGGGCAGATGAAATATGGCGTCACCTCGCGAGGCGGCAAAGGGATCAAGACCTCGGCCCGCAATCGATTTCAGCACATCGTCCGCTCGATTGAACTGATCGACTGGACGGAAATGGAAGACGAATGACCGGCCGGACCGTACGCCGGAAATTACCGGCGGTGAGAATTGCACAGGCCGCGACAGATCGCTACAAATCAGCTTGCGCCTTGCCGCGCCGGACGCCACGCGGTCCCGCATGTTCAACTTAGGACGCGGACTGGGCATCCCGGCCCGCAACCGCGTATCCTCACGTTCAACCCGCTATCCACAACTTCAGGCGACACGGTGTCCATGGGAAGAGCAGCCACATCTTCGCGGAGCAAGGCCAACTACAGCGGACGCGATATCGAGGTTCTGGAAGGCCTGGACCCCGTGCGCCGCCGGCCATCGATGTACATCGGTGGCATCGACACCCGCGGGCTACACCACCTGGTCTGGGAAATCGTCGACAATTGCGTGGACGAGTTTCTGGCACAGGAAGCGGATCGGCTGGTCTTGACGCTGCACGCCGACGGCCGTTCGGTGACCGTCAGCGACAACGGTCGCGGCATCCCCGTGGACAAGCATCCCAAATTGAAGAAGTCCACCCTGGAAGTGATCCTGACCACGCTGCACGCTGGCGGAAAGTTCTCCAACAAGAACTACGCCCGCAGCGGTGGTCTGCACGGAGTGGGTGCGTCGGTGGTCAATGCGCTGTCGTCCGAGATGACCGCCACGGTCCGCCGCGAGGGTCACGAGTGGACCCAGGACTACAAGAACGGGCGGCCGCTGAAGCCGGTCAAGAAAGTGAAACGCGCACGGGGCCACGGCACCACGATTTTCTTTCGTCCCGACATCCAGATCTTTCGACGAGTCCAACTGAATTCCGACACGATCCGCCAGCACCTGGAAGACATCTCTTACATTCACGGTGGTCTGAAGATCACGTTTCATGACGAGCCTCGCAACGAATCGCACGAGTTGTCTCATCCGGATGGGATTTCGGCCTACCTGGAAAAAATCGTCAGCGAAAGCCAGAAGAAACCGGTGCACGAAAACATGTTCTCCGCCGAAAAGCGTGAAGCACATGGCCAGGTGGAACTGGTGTTGCACTGGACCGACGGCACCGATGAACACATCCGCAGTTATGTCAACGGCATTCGCACGCGCGCCGGTGGCACGCACGAAAGCGGACTCAAGAGTGGCATCGCCCGTGCCGTGAAAAACTACATGGAAGTGCACCGCATCAAGGCCAAGGGGCTCACCGTCGTCAATGACGATATCCGTGAAGGTGCCGTCGGCATCCTGTCCGTGTTTCTCAGTGATCCCATGTTTCAGGGACAGACCAAAGAGAAACTCAACAACCCGGAAGTCGCCGCATTGGTCGAGGGACTGGTGCGTCCCACGCTGGAAACCTGGCTCAACAACAACCCGTCGGTCGCCGACGCCATCGTGGGACGAATCCTGCTGGCCGCGCGGGCCCGACTGGCCAGCCGCGACGCGGTCAACGAAGTCCGCCGTAAATCGGCCACCAGCCGCAAATCCAGCCTGCCCGGCAAACTCCTCGATTGCCGCTCCACCAAGGCCGACGAATGCGAATTGCTGTTGGTCGAAGGAGATTCCGCCGGGGGAACCGCCGCCATGGGCCGCGACAGCCGCACGCAAGCCGTTCTGCCCCTGCGCGGCAAGATCCTCAACACCGAAAGCCTGACGGTCTCCAAAATTATCAACAATCAGGAAATCAAGGACCTGATCGAAACACTGGGGACCGGCATTGGTGCCGGATTCGACATCCACAAGCTGCGGTATTCGAAAATTATCCTGTTGATGGACGCCGACAGCGACGGATATCACATCAGCACTCTGCTGTTGACCTTCTTTTTCCGTCACCTCCCCGAACTCATCCGGCAAGGCAAACTGTTCATCGCCCAACCTCCCCTGTACCGCATCGAAGTCGGCCGTGAAACGCACTACGCTCAGGACGATCAGCAAAAGGAAGAGCTGCTGGCCCGCCTGCCCGCCAATCGCAGTCCGGAAATCGTCCGCTTCAAAGGGCTGGGCGAAATGAATGCCAGTCAACTGAAAGACACCACGCTCAACGTCAAGGAACGCGTTCTGCTCCGCGTGGATATCGAGAGCCAGGTGGACGCACACAACACGTTTCAACAGCTCCTGGGAAAGGACCCGTCCGAACGCTATCGCATCATCATGGATGAAGCGACGGTCGTGGACGATCTGGACCTCTGAAAAAACCGTCGCTCTGCACAACCGCGGCGATCAGGGCATGGCGGCGATCAGGGCATGGCGTCGATCAGGGCATGGCCGGCGATCAGGGCATGGCCGGGCCGAGCGGACGTTGCGGCGCATCAACTGACGAGACCTCGGACAACTAACTGACTCCGCGTCCAATCCAGAATCCTCCAGTCCAGCCAGCGTCTGTCGGAGTCGACTCCGCCGCGGCCCACGTAACCCAGATGGCCCCCGTGGTCGGCAATGTGCAACTGGACTGCATCGGGCCAATCCTGTCGCTGAATACACTCGACCGGAATCAGCGGGTCGTCACGCGCGGTCAGCACCAGCGTGGGACGGCCAATGCCTCCCACAACACGCTGGGCACTCGCACAGGCATAGTAGTCATCGGCACCGTCAAACCCCGAAGCCGGAGCCGTGAACCGGTCATCGAAATCCCACAATCGTCGCGGACGGACCGATCGAATCCGTTGAGCAAATTCGGGACTCAACCGCGGCGAGCGGTCCAACTGCCGGCACAACAACCGGACAAAATGCCGGTCGTACAGCCGGTTCACCGGCCGTGACAATCTGCGTGTACTCGCCGCCAGATCGATCGGCGGATTGACAGCCACGACGCACCGCAGTTGCTCGGGTAAATCCGTCCCGCACTCGCCGGCAAGTTTCAACACCATGTTGCCCGACAGAGAAAATCCCACCAGGGCGATCGGCGACTGGGGATAGCGTTCGACCAGAAACCGGACTCCGGCCAGAATGTCTTCCGAGCGACCGGCATGGTAGGGCAACGCCGCCAGCCCGCTGGCCGCACCGCAGTTTCTCAGGTCCATTCTGACGGCTCGCCAGCCGGAGTGGCTGGCTTTGCTGGCGATACGCACCATGTACGGACTCAAGTGGCAACCCGCCAGCCCATGCACCAACAACAGCAGCGGGTCACCGTTCGTCCAATCGGCATCGCCGTCTTCGTGCAACACCACGGCATCGCCATCGGCCAGATCCAGCCGGTGCGGCACCGCACGATACACGTCGGTCAAACCCGGCAAATAGGCTCCGGCCAGGGTTTGCAGATGGCCACCTGGCAGCAGGGGATGAGACTGAAATTCGGGAAACATGAGGCTCAGCTTCGCCAGCCACACCGCCCGTTGTCAATCAACGCCGTACCGGGATATCACGCCGACTCGGAAAATGTGGCCACGCCGCCGATACTGGGAGCCGACACGCCGCCGCGGTTCACTGCCGCGGTCGCGGCCCACACCCGGGCGGGCACATGTTGACGAGCCGCCGCCGCGGTTCGACAATGCACAATCACAGCGGCCGTCCCAGCCAGCACCCGACTCCGAACCCCGTGGCCGGCGGCGTGTCTGTGTGTCTGCCCATCGGCTGGGGCGATCGCAGCAGCCTGACGGTATGGCACAGACTGCGGAGACAGCACATGAACAACGGCCAACTCCGACGACTCGGCGTTCCCGAAGACTGCCTCCGCGCGGCGACCACGGCCATCCGCGAAGCAATGACCGCCAAGGCGTTCGCAAAAGCGGAGCTGAAACCGCGGCTGAAGGCGATTCTGGAGAACCCGGACGCGCACCGCGCTGACCCGCATTTGGGCGCGTTGGCCGTGGCGCTGTGTGCGTGGAATGAGGTTCCAACCAGTGAACCGATTGACTACCTGACCTGGGGCACCGACATCGATGCGGGGGCGCACCACCAAATGCGTCAGGCCTGTCGCGTCCCCGGCGCGCGAGCCGCGGCGCTGATGCCCGACGCCCATCTGGGCTACGGACTGCCGATCGGCGGTGTCCTGGCGGTCGAGGGCGCGGTGATTCCCTACGCCGTCGGTGTGGACATCGCCTGCCGCATGAAACTGTCGGTACTCGACCTGCCGGCCTCCACTCTGGATTCCAAATTTCACAGTTTCCGGCAATCACTGGAATCCTGCACCCGGTTCGGCATGGGTTGCCAGCACGAAAAACCGCAGCAACACGCGGTGATGGATCAGGACTGGACGGTCACACGCACGACGCGGCAGCGAAAAGACAAGGCCTGGCGGCAGCTGGGCACCTCGGGCTCGGGCAACCATTTCGTGGAATTTGGAACCTTGAGCCTGCCGGACGAGCAACTGGGACTGGAGCCCGGCGAATACGTCGCGTTGCTCAGCCACAGTGGTAGCCGCGGCGTGGGCGCGGCCGTCTGCTCCACGTACTCTCGCATTGCGCAAGCCAGCCTCCCCCGTGCGCACCGGGACCTGGGCCGCCTGGCCTGGCTCGATCTGGAATCAGAAGCGGGCCGCGAATACTGGTTGGCCATGAACCTGATGGGCGCCTACGCGGCGGCGAACCACGACGTGATCCATCGCCTGGTGAGCCGTTTTCTGGGAGCCAAGGTGCTGGGTGGAGTTGAGAACCACCACAATTTTGCCTGGAAAGAAGTGCATGCGGGACGCGAGTTGATTGTGCACCGCAAGGGGGCCACGCCCGCCGGCCAGGGCGAACTGGGAGTGATTCCCGGCTCGATGGCGTCACCGGCGTTTATTGTCCGGGGCAAAGGCCGCGCCGAGAGTCTAAATTCGGCGTCTCACGGAGCGGGACGCCGCATGTCGCGGACCAAGGCCCGCCAGTCCTTCCGCTGGAACCAGGTCCGCAACGACCTGGAACGTCGGGGCGTGCACGTCCTGTCGGCCGGCGTCGACGAAGTCCCCGGCGCCTATAAGGACATCGAGACGGTCATGAGCCAACAAAGCGATCTGGTTGAGACGATTGGACGTTTTGACCCGCGGATCGTCAAGATGTGCGACGACGGCAGTCGGCCCGAGGACTGAGGCCCTGAATCTGAGGACCTGGATCTGAAGACTCCGTGTTGCGACGCGCGGCCGCACGGTCGGGGCGTTCCAACGCCGTCTGCGATCAACCGCGGTCCCCGGCATGACAAAAGCCGTGAGGCCTGCGAACAGGCACTCACGGCTATCGAAACAAGCCTCTCAAGATTTGCGACAGCGGAGTCACATCGAGTCGGACGCGGATCGGGCCGTTGAAAAAGAACGTGCCCACGCTGATCCGGGCCCACGAAATTAGTTTGCTACCTCCGTCGGAATCCGAAGCGAGAGGCTTGGTTGCATCCGCCCCCGGGGCACAATCGGGTCCCGGGACAACGCTCGCAGATTCTATGATCGGCAGCACGGCATTCGGTCGTGCGTGGAAACCGGAAAATTTTTGGTAATTCGCCGTCGCGACACGAATTTTCGCGGGGGACTCGTACGCCACTGACGCGGCTGTGTATACTGAAACCTGCACAGGAAAACCCCGCGCGCCAAGCGGCGCGGCCTCAGTTGTCGTACGCAATCCCGTACGCATCCATCTCAACGGCACGCACCAAGGAACTGCAGACATGACCTTCGATCAACAACCCAACCGGCGTCAGTTCCTGCAATCGAGTTTTGCGGCGACCACCGCCGTCATGGGAACGGGATTGGCAGCGCAGGCCGCCGGCGATGATCCCTACGGCGGCTTCAAGATGGGCGTCCAAAGCTACTCACTCCGCGGCTTCGACGCCCCCACAGCGCTGAAACACACCGTAACACTCGGCATGAAATACTGGGAAGCCTATCCCAAACACGTCCCGCTGGGCACACTGCCCAAACACGTAGCCGAGCAAAAGGCCATGCTGAACTCGGCCGGAGTGACCTTGATCGCCTACGGAGTCGTGGGCTTTGACGAAAACGAAACCAAGGCCCGCGCGGCCTTCGATTTCGCCAAGGCGATGGGCATCGTCTCGCTCAGCGCCAACCCCAAAAAGAACAAGCAGACCTTCGATCTGCTGGACAAGCTGGTCGAGGAATACGACGTGTCGATCGCGATTCACAACCACGGACCAGGGGCCCTGTACGACAAGATTTCGGACGTCGAAACGATGGTCAAGGATCGGCACCCCAAGATGGGGGCCTGCGTGGACACCGGGCACTTCATTCGCAGTGACGAGGATCCCGTGGAAGCCATCGCCCGGCTCGGCAAACGCGTGTTTGGCGTCCATCTCAAGGATGTCAAGACGCTGAACGACAACGGAAAAAAACGCAAGTTGTTCACGATCCTGGGACAGGGCGATCTGGATGTGACCGCCTGCCTGCGCCACCTGCGCAAACTGAAGTACGACAATTGCCTGTCGCTGGAATACGAAGAGAATCCCAAGAACCCCTTGTCGGACATCGCGGTTTGCCTGAAGACCGTCCGCGAATCGGTCAAGAAACTGTAACTCATGCCGCTGCTTTACCTGGACGACGGCTACCTGATCGGATTGCTGGTCTGGCTGGCAATGTTGCCGTCGGGACTGGTGCTGCTGCTGAAACTGCGGCGGCGCTTCCGCACGCGCCCCAAGCCGTTGCTGGTGATTCACGGATTGCTGTCTCTGTGGCTGCTGTGCTTGATGCTCACCGGTGGTGAACTCTATTTCGCTCTGGTCTACGACGAAACCGATTCGTTCAACATGACCAAAGTGTCACAGAAGTGGTTTCGCAAGCACATCGAACCCCAGCAAAAAGCTGTGACGTTTTCCAACGGACAAGGCATCTCCTACCGCGACGACCAGACCTTCAGTCGGCCGGCCGAGGGAGAGCATCACATCTGTTTCGTGGGAGACAGCTTCACATTCGGCCACGGGATTCCCCGCGTGCAGGACCGGTTCAGCAACCGCATCCGAACCCGCCTGGACCGCGATCACCCCGGCAAGTACCGCGTCAGCAACCTGGCCCGGGCGGGAGTCGATCTGCACTGGGTTGAAGCCGCTCTGCAGGAGCTGTTTCAGGCCGAGTATCGGATCGACACGGTGGTCTATGTGATTTGCTTAAACGACATCGAGACATTTCATCCTCAGCACGCGCAGTTCTATACCGAGCTGGGAGCCCATGGGCCGCAATCGTTCCTGTTTCGCGAATCGTATTTGCTGAATCTGCTGTACTTCCGGTTGCGCCAATTCACGGTGCCGGCCGTCCGCGATTACTACGCGTTTCTGGACTCGTATTACCAGGGCCCGCCCTGGGACAGAATGCAGGCCAAACTCGATGCGGTGCGCGCGCTGTGCCGGAAAAACGGTGCGGAATTACGGATTGCCGTGTTTCCATTTCTGCACAACCTGGGTCCCGATTACACGTTCCTCGACGCGCACCGCAAGATCACCGACTACTGCCAACAGCGCGGTATTCCGGTACTGGACCTGGAACCGGTGCTCACCCCGCACGTGTCGGAAGGATTGCGGGTCAATCGCTTTGACGCCCATCCCAACGAACGGGCCCATCAACTGGCGGCCGAGGCCATGCTGCGGGAGCTGATCCCGGGCGCACCGCAGTGACACCGAACGCCGGCTCCATCCGTTCGCGTGCGACGACGCCATGGCCCCCGCCGCGATCCCCAGTCGTCCTTCCCTCGCCCCCCGTTCATCGGTTAACATAGTGCCTGCGATATAGCAGCGCGCGTTTGCTAGCAGGTGTGCAGACCGACGGGGAACGCAATGATCGACGTGGTGAGCCACAATGGCATCAGGCTGTGCGACGGGGTATCCCGACGCCGGATGCTGCAGGTTGGTGGCTTGAGTCCACTGGGTTTGACCTGGCCGATGCTCTGCCAGGCGCGGGGCACTCAACCCGCCGCAGCGGGAACCCAGGCCACGTTCGGCCGCGCCAAGCGGGTGATCATGCTGTTCATGTGGGGCGGACCGGCGCATCAAGACACCTGGGACCTGAAACCGGACGGACCCGCCAAGTTGCGGGGCGAATTCCTGCCGATTGCCACGCGCACTCCCGGGATGCACATCTCGGAGCACTTTCCGCGGATCGCCGCGCAATCGGACAAGCTGGCCATCATTCGCTCAGTCGGTCAGGAAGACAACAACCACTCCACCGGCGCGCATGCGGGCCTGACCGGCCGGCGGCACGAAGTGAAGGCCGAGAACTTTGGAGCCCGGGACACGGATTTTCCTCACTACGGTTCCGTGCTCTCGAAACTGCGTCCAGCCAGCGGCGGCCTGCCGTCCTTCGTGTCGCTGCCCGACGTGATCGCCACGACCAACGGCACCATCACGCCGGGCCAGTTCGCCGGCATCCTGGGCCGACGTTACGACTCGTTCCACATCACCGATCATCCGGACGAGGCCGAGTTTTCGATTTCCACTCTGAAATTTCCTCAGGGTCTGAACAACCAGAGAATGCGGCGGCGGCGAGGCTTATTGGAGCAGATCGACGGCGCTGCCCGGCTGGCCGATCGCTCGGGCGCTGCTCAGTCTCTGGGTGCGTTTTACCAACAAGCGCTGGACATGGTTTTGTCCAGCACAGCGCGTCAGGCCTTCGACCTGTCGCGTGTCTCGGACGAGGAACGCAATCGGTATGGTTGGCACACGTTCGGCCAGAGCACCTTGCTGGCTCGGCGGTTGATTGAAGCCGGCGTGCAATTGGTCACCGTGTATTGGCACCGCGAAAAGAAAACCGTGGACTCATCCTGGGACACGCATGCGCTCAACTTCCAGGAACTGCGGAATCGCCTGATGCCGTCGGTCGACCGGCCGATTGCCGCGCTGTTGCAGGACCTGGAGGACCGTGGATTGCTGGACGAGACGCTGGTGGTCTGGAACAGCGAATTCGGCCGCACTCCCAAGATCAACGGCAACGCCGGACGCGACCACTGGGGTCCCTGCAATTCGGTGGTGATGGCCGGCGGCGGCGTTCCCGGAGGGCAGGTGTTTGGAGCATCGGATGCGGCGGCCGCCTATCCCGCTCGGGATAAAGTGACCCAGGACGACATCGCCGCCACCATGTATCATCTGCTGGGTTTCGAGCCCGAAACCCTGGTCCACGATCGGCTGGGACGTCCGTTCCCGGTGGCGCTGGGCCAGCCCATTCAGCGGCTGTTGGGGAATCAAGCCACGCCGCCTTCCATTCCCACACCACCACCGCTGCCCGTGCGCATCGCTACGGCTCCCTTCAAACAGATGCTCATCCATCGTGGCGGCCGATTCGTATGCTGCAATTTCGGCAGCGACGCGGGAGAACAAGAATGGAAACTGACGGGTTGGTCGCAGCCCAACCAGAAGGCCGGCATCCTGTTTCGGGAAACCGAAAACGATCCCGCGTTGTTGAAATACACGGGCCACTACGACCCGCACTTTGATTTTTCACACATCGCATTCCGCCTGGCTCGCCCGCTGACCGCCGAAAAACTCAAGCTGTCACTCAACGGCACCCTCATTCCGATCAAGACGACTAACGCCATGGCGTCGCCGCGTACGGTCTGGCAAATCGAGCTTCCGCTGGGCATGATCAAAGCCAGTAAAGCGTTTGAGCTCGCCGTCGGTGTCAAAGGCTGGCCGGTGCGCGACTTTGCGCTGCTGGGCGATCCCATCCGAGACCTGCACCTGGCCCAACTGGAATCCTGAGCGGTGAGGAGTCTGTCGGTGCCGGAAGACTTTGGCCAGCGGGCCGCATGTCACCACCCGTCCACAGATTTGAGGATGTTGCTGTGCCCACAGACCGGTTGACGACCCGCATGCCACGACCAGCCCGGACACGCCGCCGCGGTTTCCACTGCGGCTCCGTCTTGCTGACCTTGGCCTGCCTGCTGACGCATCCAGCGCCCGTGGATGCTGCCCAAGCGGCCCCCACACGACGACCGAATATCGTGTTGATCGTGGCCGACGACCTGGGCTGGGCCGATGTCTCTTTGCATGGAACCC
>Ga0315336_1005116_pt1 | contig 14676 bp, 10 predicted proteins | sample ASW5metaG_FD_204512 | JGI IMG/M metagenome (GOLD analysis project Ga0315336, IMG submission 204512) | Ammonia-oxidizing marine archaeal communities from Monterey Bay, California, United States - ASW #5 | ecosystem: Environmental > Aquatic > Marine > Intertidal zone | place: USA: California...
CCGTCAGCATCTTCCAATGGGCGTAAACCCGCGCGTACCACATCATGGTCCGCTCGCCGTTGATCCCTTCCCAATAGAACGGAGATTCCTCGCTCAAGTTGCTGAGCACCAGGATCGGCGCCCGGCCCTGATTGCTGCCGACGGAAAAGGCCTTGATCCCTACGTCGGAAAGCAGTGTCGGCAGAAACCAGCTTTGGGAGGGCGTGTCGGTCAGGCAGGCGAAATCGAATGGGACGCCATGTTTCCGATGCAGTTCATGGGTAAAAGACATCGAGCGATAAAGTTCTTCGCCCGTGCAAACTCCGGTTAACAGGTTCAGATAAAACGCGTTGATCGCCGCTCGGCCTTCGACCGACCGATCGAACAGTTCGCGGTGGTACTCTTCGGAACGGCAGTCGAGATAATTCTCCACCAGCCACGAGGCCTCGAAATTGAACTTGTAGAACGGGAACTTGGCGAGGATTGAAAGTATCGTATCGGTGTTGCGCGTATCGAGTTCGTTGACATGCGGCTGCAAGTCGGTGTAGCCGATGTCGTTGTGCACTTTGGGGCAAAGGAAGACTTTCCAACGCTTGGCGGGTACGAATTCGTGAGACGCGGAAGAGGTCTTGCCATCGAGAGTTACAGAGATTTGCGCTTCAGCTGGCTGTTCCAAGGCCGGAAGGCTCAGCGGTTGTGAAAGGACGCCAAAATCGAAATCGCCGGCTTCGAGTGTTGTGCGATGAGTCTGGCCTTGTAGCTCGATCGATGCCGTGCCCGATTGAATCGGACTGCTAAACGGAACTAACAAACGGCACGACGCCTTGAGTTGCCCTTCGTTCTTGGTATAGAAGAGAGTCGGCTCGAGCCGAGGCGTTGTGAGCGATGCGTCGTCGGGCGGCGTGCCGCGGAGGAGGCTTAGGGCATCGTAATGCATCGAGCCGATTCCCAGCGGGATCAGCGTGATCTGGTTGCCTTCGCCTTTCAGCCAGGAGCCGTCGATCGGCACGATGAGCTGCTGTTTGGTGAGCAAGATGAAGTTGCCATCGGCCGTGTCGATGTCTTTTTTGCGGGCAGGTCGGACGGGGAAGGTTCCCCGTTTTTCATTGACTTGCACGAGAATGCCGTCGGGCGCCCCGGTTTGGTAGATCAGGTCCAGCACCAGGTGGTAAGCGCCGGTGGCAGGCTGCTCGATGTCGAAGTGGATCGTGTATGGCTTTTCGCCATCCGAGTCCGGACTGTGGCCCTGCGAGCCTTGTTGGTGGCCAGCGAAATCTTTGCTCAAGACGTCATTCCCGACGTGGAACGTGAGCTTGTCTCGCGAACCGGGTGCAAACTCGATCGGCGAGCCGTCTGAATTGCCCAGCGACCACACCACCTCCGGCTCGGTACCGGAAGCCGGCGCTAGATTTGCCAGGCTGCACGCCACGACCGAGAGCACCGCGACCGAGTAGCGGATTTTCGATCGGATAGGCAGAGAAGATTCGTGGATTCCAGCAGCGTGCATCTTGTGTCCTTTCAGGTGTCTTTATGTCTTGTTGCTTCGCAGTAGCAGTCCGCCACCGACCAGCAGGATGAGAGTCGCAGGAACGGCCAGCAGGAGCCAACCGGGTTGAACTGTTTGGGGAGAAGGTCGTTCGCTTTGTTCGGCCGATGTGTCTGTGACAGATGTTTTCGGCGGCTCGAATAATACTGTCGAGGCATGTCCGTCGAGGCGGGCTAGCTGACGTCCGCTGGGCCGTTGAAAGACGATTTCGAGCACATGGGAACCTTGGGTAAGTGCAACCAGACGCGATTGGAGCGCCACGGCAGCAGTGCGGGCATCGACGTCGTAGTGTGCACGGACCGTCAGGTGGTGGGCGCCCAAATCGGGGACGATTCCGCAGTTCTGTAGCTCGACCGGTCGATCATCGACGCGAAACGCCAGAAAACTCACGATCCGTCGGGCAATCTCGTCGCCCAGTTTATCAAGTTCCGCCAGATCGATGCGGCCATCCTTATCCAGATCGATTTCGCTGGCGAAGTTCAGTTCGCCGACGTTCAGGACCAACTCGACGTGCATCGCCTGTTCGTCGGGGACGATCGTCATGTTGCTGATCGGCAGATCGTGCGCTCGGGCAGCGCCAGCTGCGGCGACCGAGATCAACAGGGCCAAGTTGGGGAGAATTCGGTGCATTGCTTTGGGGAGTGTGGCGTCGGTCAGCTACGGTACTGCAGTTTTCTGCACGTCCTAGAACTAATTAGTACTGCTGATTCCTTTGGCCGCTGGAGGCCTCCAAGCTGATTTTGGGATAGGCTCTTGGGTCCTTGGCATTAGAATACCATCGCTAGGTCGCGTGCGTACCGCTGGCATTGCTCCAGGGCTTCTCCATGAGCATAGTCGATTTCTAAAACTTCGCGCCAGGCTTCCAGCGCTCGCCAGGGCTCCTTTACCTCTTGGGCTGCGGCGACCGCCGACTCGGAAAGCTTGGCATAGATCATCGGTGGGATTTCTGGGTGGTTTTCGACCGGGCCACCGAACTCCTGTTCCCGCCCACTATGGCAATCGGTACCAGCCATCGGAATGAGCTGCAACTCCTTGCAAACGTTTTCCCAGTAGGTAGGTACTCTCGTGGAGGCGAACGGCGGGCTCCAAACTTCCAGGCCGTCGATCACACCCCGACCGGCCCAATCGTGGATCCACTCGGTCTGCAGCTGGTGGGACATTTCGCCGACAAAATCTTCGTCCCAGTAGTTGGGATGATTGTGGCTAATAAAACAGCCAGCCTTGTGAAACTGCTCGGCCAGTGCGTCGTAGTTAAACCAATCTCCCAGTTCTTCGCAGTAGACGTTCAGAGCGTAGCATCTCATCGAGCCGAAAAAGCGGTGGCTGAGCATGGGTGGATCGCCCGGCTGGCCCAGCTCCCACTGTTGCCAGAGATTGCCCATGTCAAACGTCTGATTGTTCTTCAGATATGTTTGGTAGGCCGACGAATCTGCAGTGATTCGCTTGCGTACCTGCTGATAGCGTTGGATGACCGAATCAAACGAACCTCCGATGGAAAAATCGTCGGCGATTTTCCGCCAGAGGGGATCGTCGAACATGTCGTCACGGCGGGCAAATTCATCGACAAACATCTCGCAGGCTCGGTTCCATTTCTCGCGATGTTTCAGACAGAGCGCGACAAACTGCTCGGAGTAGGTCGGCGCAATCGCGTGAAACTCGAACGCGCGACGTTGGCGAGTGCAGATCACCTCGATGCCCAGAAACACGTCGAGTTCCAGATCGCGTTGGGCAACCAACTGTCGCGCCGGGGCGAGCGAATCGATGATGTTGTGGTCGTCGATCAGGATCTGACCGCGCTGGAAATGCTCGCACAACAGTTGCTCGACCGACATTTCGCCATCGGAGGCGGTGGTATGGGTATGCAGATCGATCCGCCCTGCGGCGGCCCGGGCACGTCGCGCTGCGCGGGCTTGGGCCAGCGGCTGCCAAAGAGCTGCCAGGGCAGCTCCGTCGCGTGCATCGAACGCCTTCTGTTCCAACGCCGACAAGAGCCGATCGGCGACAGCGGGCTGCTGTTGCCGCAGGGCCTGTGTGGCCTGTTCAAGGCTGGTTGTTGTTGACATGATGGAAATAGTCGTTCGTATCAAACAGAACTTCGCGTGCCATTTTCTCCCACAGTTCGATCTGGTTGAAGCTGGGTGCGAAGAGTTCTTCAGGAATAGTGCTGTAGATTTGTGCCGCCGAGTCGTACAGCGTCAGGTCGGTTAGCCCATCGTCGAACTCCCGACGCGGGGCTCTTTTTGTCAACTGCATGTCGGTCAGTGCGTCAGCGATGACATAGTTCGACTCGATTAACAGTTTTACGCGTTTGATCCAGGCAGGCTCGGCGATCACCTGGTCAAGCAACGGGGCCACGTCCGCGGCGTACTTCGGCAATGCACGGAAGGTGCGGTTTAGCCACTTGGTATAGGGAGCATACTGCCGATTCAATGCGAAACACATCTCCATCGATCGTTTCAGGCAATAGGCTAGGTACATTGTCGAGGTCATCTCGTCGTTGCGTTTCGACACCCGGTGAATGTTATAGGGGGCATCGCGACCGGCGACGTACATGCACCAATCGGCGATACGCTTCTTCCAGACGTTCTCCGGATAATAGGACAGTGCTTCGCGCCGTCGCGTCAATTCGCCCAGGCCGTCGTAAAGGACCTTGCCGGCCGTGACGTGAAACAGATCGACCTCGCAGAGGTTCACCCAATCGAGATCGGTTTCCGGCAAGCGATCGGTGCCGAGAAACTTTTCGAAAAACCCTTCCACGGTGCAGCAGCAGACACCGGTCATATTGGCGATGTTTGCCTGCACGTCATAACCGCAGAATGTATCGGGTAAGCGATCTTGGAAGAGACGCTTGAGCAACGGCTCCATCTGTTGGGCGTCCTGACGGACGTACATCACGTTGGCCCGGGGCCCCCAATGGTGATCGCGGCTAATTTCGTCGTCCAGCCCCAATACGTCCGACCCAGTTCCGACCACTGCCACCGCCAGCCGAGGAAGCTGCTCGGGTATTTCATGCTGCAGCAGCGGAAGCAAGACGCTGTTAATGAACTCTTGGCTAAGATCCAAGCCGGAACAGTTGCGGCTTTCGGTCTTCGATGAAACAGGATTCTTGCTGGCTGTGGAACTCATAGACTGGGCCTGGGAATGGATTGCCAATTTCTGATAACAGGATGAACTGACCGACTGGTCAAGCGACTGATTAGGGTACCCCTTCTTCGACAAGAACCCTCCAAGGTTCTTCCCAATAACCGGCGTACTGCTTCTCCAAATCCTCCGGTGAGGCCTCGAGTTGAATGGGATACTGGCCGAATTCATGGGCCGCGTCGATCATCGCCATCACATTCTCCGGAGGAATGTCTCCCAAGACGTTGTGGATTTGATTGAACACAAAGCCTCCGCCCGGGGCCAGGACTTGGATCCTGCGTCGCACATCCTCACGAATCTGGCTTGCCGTTCCGCGTACCAGGGTGCCGTGCGTATCGCAGCCCGATCCCCAAATCGTCATCTTATCTCCAAACACCCGCTTCACGCGTGCCGGGTCCATGCCGGCGCAGTCGGATTGCAACGGGTTGAAAATCTGCATGCCGGCGTCGATCATGTCGGGCAGCAATTCGAAAACCGCGCCGTCGCAGTGCAGCATCACGTGAACGTTGGGATAGTTTTCTCGCACAAAGCGAAACATCTTCTTGTGATAGGGCAGGAAGATTTCCCGATACATGTCGGGCTCCAGCAGCGGAGCTCCCTGCATGCCCAGGTCGTCGCCAAACTGGACGACGTCGATCACATCGCCGGCGGCGTCGAGTGTCCGTTGCAGCGTGTCGAGGTGGATCTCGGTCAGCGCCCCCAGGAAGTAATGCACCAGGTCAGGATCGGTGATGCAACGGACGAAGATTTCGTCCCAGCCGAAAATTCCCTGGGCGTTTTCCAGAATCGTGCCGCTATGTTGGAACAGGACTGCCCGAGTGTTACCTGAATCGCGCAGCCGTTGGGCTTCTTTCTTCAAGTACTCCACTTCACGGTTGGAGGTTTTGATCCGGCTAATGAAATTGTTGTTTTCGCTGGCCAGCAAATCGTCGATTTTGTCCTTGGTCGGTTCCCCTTCCATGGGAGACCAGTAGAGGGTGAAGCCATGCAACCCTTCGCCCGGCATCTTGGCGATCATCTGGTCGTTTTCGAACCACTGCCAGTCGCCTTCTTTGTCCTTGATCGGGGTGAAGTCTGCCGGAACCAGACACTTGCTGCCATCAACCAACGTCCATTCCTTCCAGTCTCGATCGTTGTAGATTGAAAAGGAAGAGATGCCCCGATGCAGAGGAATGACGTCGCACCCCAGGTGATCGAGAATCTCATCCTGGACGTCGCAGTATTGTCCCCAAGTGTTGTACATCTTGGGCAGCTCGTCTTGGTCCAGCTGCAGCTTTTCCCGCAACTTCATGTAGGCTAAGACAGCGATTGTGCTCGAAGCGTGCGATCCAAGGTCGATCGGTACTCGATCGGTTTCCTCGTGACGCAGTGCGGCGAGCACCCGTTCGCGGGATGTTGGCATGGAAAACTCCTTCTCTTATATGCTGTGTTCTTGTTGGGCCAGCCTGGCCCCTCGCGATCGCAACATAGTCCTTCTTGGAGGGCTATCGTTCGTGACAATCCTTTGAGATGCAATGCGTCGGATGAGTGATCTGAAAATGGGTAACCCTGTTATGATACACTTACGATCGGTCGCCTGCACCTATTGGGATTTGCTGTATCATTTGGGCGAGAACCTGGAGGTACCATGAGACTCATAAGCCGCACTTCTAGTCTCGCCGCCTTGCTATCGCTGTTGGCTCCGCAGCCTGACGTGAGTTTCGCCGAAACTCCCGCAGTGGTCCAGAGTTTATCCGAGTCGAGCGATTCGCAAGACTCGCCCGCGGAGCAGGCTGAACAGCCCGTCGATGAGCTGAAATACCCTGGAAAAAAGTTGCGCGACGCGATGCTCCGCTACGCGAAGCACTTTGAGAAGGCTGTCGAGAACGATCCACACCAGGCCGCCAACTACGCGGGGTTGGCCGATTCGTACATCTCGCTGTGGTGTTTTGGTTTTTCGTCACGCGACGAGGCGATGCCAACCGCCAAGGCCGCGGCACTGCGGGCGGTCGAATTGGACGATCAGCTTGCCGCGGCGCAAACGGCCCTAGGAGTCGTGCGTCTGAGTGAATGGGATTGGGCTGCTGCCGAGCGTGCATTGCGTCGGGCGATCGAGTTGGAACCGGAACGGGCCGCGTCGCACCATTGGTACGCGCTCTATCTGGCAGCGATGGGCAGACACGACCAAGCGCTCGCGGAATCGGAGTTAGCCGTCAAGCTCGACGCTTCGCCCGGGATGCAAATCGGACTGGGAGCGATCTTGTATTTCGGCCGCGACTGGCAGCGGATGATCACACAGATGAAACAAACGGTCGATGAGATGCCCGAATCGGGTCCCGCTTACGATTGGCTCGGAATGGCTTACGTGCAAGAGAAACGGTTCGATGAATCGATCAATGCTTACCTTGCCGCCGTCAAGCATTCCGACCGACTCGCGGAAATCGTCGCCGGGCTCGGGCATGCTTACGGGTTGGCCGGCAAAGAGGCTCAGGCCAAAGAAATACTCGACGAACTCAACGCGCTGGATGAAAAGTGGTATATCCCGCCGGTGCAAATCGCTTACGTCTACACGGGACTGGGACAGAACCAGCAGGCACTCGATCTGCTCGAACGAGCCTACCGGGAACGATCGTGGGAGTTGGTCTTTCTGCAGGTGGAGCCGTGGTTCGATGAGCTCCGCACCGAGCCGCGGTTTGTCGATTTGATCAAGCGAATCGATTTTCCTCTGCCGCATCGCGTCGAGGCCAACCCATAGAGCTACCTATCCTTAGGGTTTGGAGTCACGCAGGAGGCCGGCTAGCTGACCCTCCTCGCCAGCAGTAGAACCGCTTTAGAGATAGCCAAAGCCGGAGCAGCCGATTTGCTGCATCTTTTGATCGGCCAGGGTTCGCATAGATATTGAATGTTTAGCTTGTACCGCGTGTAGTAGACGCGTAAAGTTGAGATATCGGGTGGCGTCCCCACGGGTTGTTTAATCGCTGCCATGGCGGCTTGGAACACAGGACCTGGTGGTTCTCTACGGCAGGTTCCTTTTGAGGCGGGAAATCTTTATGAAACACATGTTTGGCTACAGAGTTCGTCTAGGCCTGTCGCTGGCGATCGTTCTCGGCAGTTCGTCTCCAGCTTGGGCTCAAAACTATGGAATCGAGGTGTTAGATTCTGTGACCGGCCGAGGAGTACCTCTGGTGAAAGTGAGCACCGGCGGCGTCGACCACTGGACCGACAGCAACGGATTCGTCGCCTTCGATGAAGCGGGGATGATGAACCAGAGCTTGCCCTTTGAGTTCAGGAGCTATGGCCATACGAATACATCCGATACGCTGACCACGGTGCCTGGCAATCTCAACCAGGTTTCGATTGTCCGCACGAATCGGGCCGAGCGGATCTATCGTGCAACCGGCCCCAATGTATACGAGGACAGCGTCCTGCTCGGCCAGAGCGTTCCGATCGCCAACCCACTTTCCAATGGAAAGGTCAAGGGGCAAGACTCGGTACAGACGGCTGTCTACAACAACCAGATCCATTGGTTCTGGGGCGATTCGCTCTACGAAAACGAATGCAGCTTTTGCGGCAACTATTGGACTTCCGGAGCTACATCTCAGCTTCCTGGTCAGGGCGGTCTGAGCCCTTCTGTAGGAATCGACTACACCTACTATGAAGACGGGTTAGGAAGAACCCGGCCGATGTTTCCAGTTCAAGGGGGAGTACCAACCTGGGTCGACGGTCTGTTTACGGTCAAAGACAACTCGGGTCAGGAAAGGCTGCTTACGCACTATGTAGACGTCGTTTCGCTTTTCCCAGTCTTCGTGTTGCAAGAACAGGGACTGGCTCTCTTCGATGATTCGAGTCCCAATGAGGATGACTGGGGTTTTACCAAGATACAGACTTACGACGTGGCTCCAGAGCAGGTGTGGGGGGAGGGTGCTCCGATCTATCCCGCAGGCCATTCGTTTCGGCACTCCACCGGCGGCGAAGATTACATCTATTTTGGGGAAAACTATCCCAACATTCGAGTTCGCGACAATTGGGACGACGTCAACGACATTACCCAATGGGAAGCGTTCACGCCCCTGCAGGAAGGCCAGCGTTACGATGTAGCCAATCCGCCGCTCGACCTGGACGGCAACGGCGACCCGATCTATGGCTGGAAGAAAAACACCGACCCATTGGGCACTGAGATTTTTGAAGAGATGGTTGGCAACGGCCATCTCTCCCGCTCCGAAGCTCCGGTGGGACTGGTCGATTTTGAATCGGGCGGTACCACCCCTGTTCGCTTACATCGCTCTTCAGTCAACTGGAACGAGTATCGCAACAAATGGATACTGATCGGAAACGAGTCCGCTGGAAATGGAAGCTTCCTGGGCGAGGTATGGTATGCCGAGGCTCCGACTCCAGAAGGACCTTGGAAGAACGCCATTAAGATAGCCACCCATGCCGATCCGGGCGGACTTGGCGGAAGCTACAGTTTTTACAATCCGACGCATCAGCCCTTCTTCGACGAACAAGGCGGTCAAATTATCTACCTGCAAGGAACTTTCTCGGTTAACTTTTTTGATTCGGCGCCTCCAGCCGCGGACAACGAATACAACCAGATTGCCTACCGCTTGGATCTTGCCACGATTCCGCAGTTGTCGGTCGACGTGTTCGCAGCCGATTTCAATGCCGACGGTTTGGTGGATGAGTGGGACTTGGAGATTTGGAACGACGCCTATGGTGTCGACGACAATGGCGATGCCAACGGCGACGGCGTGACCGACGGCCAAGACTTTCTTGTCTGGCAGGAACAACTCGGTAGCGCGCAGCAGCTGACTTCTTTCGGCGCGCTTAGAGCAAGTGTTCCGGAACCTGCATCGCTCGGCTTAGTGAGTTGCGCGGTAGTTTTCTCTCTGCTAACTACCCGCGCTCATCGGCGGTGTTAGCGCATCGAGTTGGTTTCGAACGCCAAATGTCCGCGCCAATAAAGACATGACATTTTCTCGTGCCTACCTCGGCGGTGGTACGGATGCGTCTGGCACACGAAAAAATTTCTCCGGACGATTCTTGGCGGCAATTCGATGGCCACGAGAGCTGTCTGCTCGCCGACACCATGAAAAACAGTACGAAATGAAGAAGGGCCGAAATGCCACGTCATTTAGACCCAGGCTGTGGTACTACGAAAAGCGGATTTCAACACGGAAAAACAAGCCTCGCAGGTGACCGATTGATTGACTTGCTCCGCAAGGTTGACTAACCTGAATCTGTTGCGGAGGCATGGCGCAAGGCGTTTGATGTGCGCTAGTTCGTAACGGAGTAACGGTTTACTTCAAGCGACACAATGGAGTTTTGTTTTATCTGGCAAAGAGAACGCAACTATTGATTGGCTTCAGTTGTCAGTCGCTCAACGATCATCTGGAGGGAGAAACGCTAATGAACGGTTCCAAAGTTATACTTGCTTGCTTACTTGCGCTGGTATTCTCAACCACGCAGGCTACAGCAGACGTTGTGACGCCAACGAACGTCACCTTCTCGACCGAGTTTGCTGCGGCGGCCAACCTGATCAACGGATCGGGTCTCGGACCTGGTGATTTCAAAGATAAGCTGCACGACAACGATGAAAACAACATGTGGCAGTCGTGGGGAGATTTTGAGGGAAGTGGCACATCGATTGGTGCATGGGTCGAGTTCGAGCTAGATCAGGCTTACGACCTGGCCAACGCCTACATCTGGCAATACAACGGCCTTTCTATTGGTCCTCCGATAATTGATGCGACGTGGCGAGAGACTGAAGACATCGACATTTCGGTTGCACCCAACTTACTCGACCCACTCACTTCTCTGGGTACTACCACTTTGGCTGCTGCTTCGGCTCTCGACCCAGTCAATGATCCGATTCCGACCCTCAGTGAACCGGTCCAAATTGTCGGCATGGGTGGGGTCACCGCGCAACGTGTTAGGATCACGATCGAAACAGTCTACGATCAAGCGCTTGCGACTTCGATCCCAGATTGGTTTGCCGGTCTCTCGGAGGTCCGCTTTGTGGAGATTCCCGAGCCGGCCACTCTTGGATTAGCCATTGGCGCCCTCTCGATCTCGTTAGGGTTGATGAGACGCCGGAGAAAACGCGGCTGATTCGAGCAGTTTTATAAGCTGTACTTTGGCACGGTCGGACTCGCGAGTTCGGCCGTGCCTTTTTTATTAGGCATTGGATAGCTACCGGAACTTTTCAAGCCGGTCGGATCGTGTCTTGAACCATCAGCATAGCCTGGACCGATGGCCGCCAGCGGGCTAGCGTCGCTGCTCTGAAACAGGGGCAATGTCGGCTCTGGACAGTCTCCTACCCTGGCTAACGGCCCCTGAGAGCGTTTCAGGGTTGATCGAAGCCCCTCTGCCACCGAGAATTGGCTTTGAAGACACTGTCCGGAGCGTTTCCTTCACGATTCAAGGCCTGCGATGGCGCGGCGAAAGCGAAAATCGAAGCAGCCTCACACTCCTGAAAAGGAGCGAGCGCTTTCTCCCCGGCTCCGCTTGGGACTGGGGGTGGCAGCTGTAGTGCTGGGGATTGGCCTGCTGGTCGGGCTCCGCTCGCAACGCCTGGCAGAGCTGGATGATATTGAGCTCAGTGACATTGTTCCTTATGCGGAATCAGCCTCGGCGCAGCCGCTAGCCCGGCTGACGGAGACATCGCTTAATCCAAAACGGGCGGCGGCTCAGTTGGGCCTTGATCCCAATGATCACGAAGCCCACTACAACCTCGGGCGCGAGCATCATGTCCGAGGAGAGCTCCAACAGGCAATTGTGCATTATCGACAGGCGATTAAGCTGTCTGACAGTGACGCGGCTGCCCACAATGGTCTGGCTTCCGCGTTGGCTGCACAGAAGAGCGTCGACAAGGCGATCGTCCACTTTCGCCGGGCAGTAGAGATTGATCCCAGCTACGCTGAGGCCTACGTCAACTGGGGGAACGCGCTGATCTCCCGAGGCGACCTGGAAGGATCGATCCCGTTGTTTCGCCAGGCCGTCGCGGCCAAGCCTGACTATGCCAAGGCCCATAACAACCTGGCCGTCGCCCTGAAAAGAACAGGCCGCCTCAACGAAGCCTATCACCATATCACTGAAGCCCAGCGGCTGCAGAGGGCTGCCGGAGAGTAACTTTCCTCTGGACCTTGAGCGAGCCAGTCGACAGAGGCGTTCCGTTATAGCGCACTCACCTTGGACCTAGACTTCCCGGCAGACCCCGACGCCGGGACAAATCTCGATTGCCGATAATGCAGAAAACGCTAGAAACCAAGCTCGAAAACATTCTCTCTGATCCATCGTCGAAAGATTTCATACTTGCCGACGCCAAAGACGCCGACATGGCCGCCGGGATGGCCGCCCCTGGTCGATTGCCCGACCAGCCTGCCCGGCCCGATGCCTTTCGCACCCTGCAGCAATATCGCGAAGAGATCCGCCAGAACGTCCGGCAGGGGCTGATCGACATCATGCTGATGAGCGCCAGTACCAGCGAAGTGCTCACCCTCGGCGAGCGGCTATTCGACCAGAGCCATGTTACACCAGCTGTCCGCGCCAACGACGCTACCGATATTTGGCATGCGTGCTGCGGTCACTACACGGCCGAACCGGCGCTCCCCTTTCGTACCGCGACGATCGATCACGCCATGGGCGGCAAGATCGACTGCCAGCCGGACGAGCGCAGCCTCGGCGTCGATCTGGGGCTTTATTCGATTACCTTCAACAACTCGGCTGAAATGGATGCCCACACGCTGCAGGCTTACGCCGAGTTTCGCCACGAAGCCGAGCGGAAGGGGTTTCGACACTTTTTGGAAGTGTTCGACCCCAACTGTCCGCAAACTCCCATCGAGGACTTGGGTCGATTCATGAACGACAGCATTGCCCGTGTCTTGGCCGGAATTGTCGGTCGCGGGCGTCCGTTGTTTCTCAAGGTGGCGTATCATGGACCCGCGGCCATGGAGCAGCTGGTTACTTACGACCGCTCGGTTGTGGTTGGCATTTTGGGTGGAGCCTCGGGGACCACTTGCGACGCGTTCCACCAGCTTTGGGAGGCGAAACGGTACGGCGCTCGCGTCGCTCTCTACGGGCGGATGATCAACAACAGCGAACATCAGCTCAGTTTCATCGAGCATCTCCGCTGGCTGGCCGATGGTGAACTCGACGATCCCCAAGAGGCGGTCCGCTCTTATCATGGGGCGCTCCAGCGGCTGGGGATTGCGGCGCATCGGTCTTTACAAGACGATCTTGAAAGGTCGCTAGGCGGGTAATCTGGTCAAGGCGCCCGGCTGGGCCACGGAGCTTTCGCGCGTCGCAAATGAATCCAGAGCCATCCATCGTCGAGCAGGATGCTGTCTTAGTAGGCGGCGGCCATACCCATGCGTTGCTGCTCAAGCAGTTTGCTATGCGACCGCTGGATGGAGTTCGTCTGACGCTTGTCTCCGACGTGACCCACTCACCCTATTCCGGCATGTTGCCTGGCTATCTGGTCGGAACCTACAGCTACGACCAGTGTCACATCGATCTCCGCCGACTCTGTCAGATTGCTGGGTGCCGGTTCGTTCGCGCAGCGGCAATCGGGTTCGACTTGGACAGCCGTCAGGTCCTGCTCAACGGCTACCCACCCGTAGCCTTCGATCTGCTATCGATTAACCTCGGCAGCGTCCCAGGGATTGCGGACATTCAAGGCGCCGCGGAGTATGCCTTACCGGTCAAACCGGTGCCACAGTTTCTCGATGGCTGGGATCGGCTGAACCAACAGGTGGAAGCTGGCGAAATCGAGTCGGTTGTGTTTGTTGGCGGCGGGGCAGGGGGTGTGGAGCTGGCAATCGGTTGTCGCCAACGGTTCGGCCCGCGCTGCTCGGTCCAGATCGTGCAGCGCGATCCGCAGCTGCTTACCACACACAACGCCAGCGTGCAGAGCTTGCTTGCTGGCGTTTGTCTCAGCCGACAAATCCGGCTGCACCTGGGGGAGACTGTTAGCGAAGTCACCTCGCGGAGTGTCGTCTGCGAGTCTGGCTTGCAGATCGTCGCGGACCGAGTTGTGTGGGTGACAGGCGCCAGCGCGCCGGCCTGGCTGGGCGAGACTGGGTTGGCACTGGACGAAGCGGGATTTGTTCGCGTTGGTCCGACGCTGCAAAGCGAGTCGCACCCTTTTGTCTTCGCCGCGGGCGACATCGCCACTATGACCAATGCCCGGCGGGCCAAGTCGGGCGTCTATGCCGTTCGGGCCGCACGACCGCTCGCGGAGAACGTCCGCCGCTACTGCCAAGGCCGGCCGTTGGTTCAGCACGTGCCGCAGAAAAACTTCCTAAGCTTGATTAGCACAGCCGATGGCCGGGCGGTCGCTTCCAAGGGGCGTTTTGCCTGGTACAGCGGCCTGATGTGGCGTTGGAAGGACGCGATCGATCGCAAGTTCATGCGCCAGTTTACCGACCTGCAGCCCATGTCGGGTGGGAAGTCGTCTGGAATTGATACGAGCTCCGATGCCGATTCTACGAGCCTGCCGAGAAACGCCGCGATGCGCTGCCAAGGTTGCGCAGCTAAGGTCGGCGGGTCGATTTTACGGCAAGCGTTGGACCGCCTCCGTCGGGAATATCCCGAGGTCGTCCGCAGCCCCGACGGCCTCAGCGACCTGCTTGCGCCCGACGACGCGGCAGTTTTTTCAGTTCCCGAGGGAATGGTCGCTGTGCAGAGCAACGACTATTTTCCCGCGATGGTCTCCGACCCCTATCTGCTTGCACGAATTGCTGCGCTGCACGGTTTCAGCGACATCTTTGCGATGGGCGCCAGGCCACACAGTGCGACCGCGCTGGTGCTGGTCCCTTTCGGGGCGGATGCGGTGATTCAGCGCGATCTCGACCAGTGCCTAGCCGGCCTGGCGCACGAACTGGAAGCGATGGGAGCGACTTTGCTGGGTGGCCATACGGCCGAGGCCGATCGGTTAGGAATCGGACTGAATTGCAACGGCTTGGCCGATCCTGAAAAACTACTGCGCAAGCAAGGCCTGCAGCCCGGCGATCAACTCTTGCTGACCAAACCGC
>Ga0315336_1005117_pt1 | contig 14671 bp, 16 predicted proteins | sample ASW5metaG_FD_204512 | JGI IMG/M metagenome (GOLD analysis project Ga0315336, IMG submission 204512) | Ammonia-oxidizing marine archaeal communities from Monterey Bay, California, United States - ASW #5 | ecosystem: Environmental > Aquatic > Marine > Intertidal zone | place: USA: California...
GGAACAGGTTTTCCGAGCCGCATCTGACGAAATAACTGCCGGCAACGAAATGGTCGTCGCCACAGTCGTCAAAACCTCAGGGTCAACACCGCAGAAGCCCGGTGCGAAACTGCTCGTCCGAGCCGATGGCTCAGGTGTGGGCACTTTGGGTGGTGGATGTGTCGAAGGTGATATTTGGTTTGCGTCTTCACAACTGCTGAAAAGCGGTGGCCCTGCCGAGATGCGCGACTACGAGCTAAACGAAGACCTCGCTGCTGAGGATGGCCTCGTATGCGGCGGCACGATGTACTTCCTGCTCGACCCGCTTCGTAAGCCCGACTCCACCAAAGAATTCAACGACGAAGTGATCGCGGCCTATGAAGGTGGTGCGCCCGTAGCGGTCGCCAGCCTGATGAAAGTTCCTGAGGACTCAGATCTGAAGGTCGGTACCAAGCTACTGGTCCGTGAGAACGGATCCATTTCAGGATCGCTTGGCGACGAAAAACTCGATTCGCACGCCATGGAACAGGCTCGCAAGCTGATGGCGATGGGTAAGAACGATTACATCGCTGACCAATCTGGCGCTGAATACTTCATCGAGGCGTACACGACTCCACCGACGCTCGTTTTAGCCGGTGGTGGCCACGTTTCGAAGGCAATATCGAACATCGCCTCGTCTCTTGGATTCCGCATATTTGTGATCGACGACCGAGAAGAATTCTCCAATCCGGATCGCTTCCCTGAAGCAGAAGAAACAGTCGTATCCGACTACGGGTCAGCATTTGAGAAGTTGCCTATCGGCACAAACTCGTTTGTCGTAATTGCCACTCGTGGTCACCGATACGACGCGTCGGCTACCGCATCGGCAATGCGCACTCCGGCTAGCTTCGTTGGCCTGCTCGGCTCGAAGCGAAAAACTATTCTCATATTTGAAGAGCTATTCGCTGAAGGCTTCACGATGGAAGAAGTCCAGAGTGTTCGATCACCAATCGGCCTAAACATATCTGCACGAACTCCTGAAGAGATCGCCCTTTCGATCATGGCGGAAATCGTAGGATTCCGGCTCGGCGGTGACGGCGGTACTCTCAAGCTCGATCAGCGTCTCATCGACAAAGCAGCCGAGAAGGCAGCTTCTCGACCAGAAAATGCTGAACCAGTAGGCGCCGACTAACGTGCCAGAGTACAACGCAGTTGGCATTCTTTTAGCAGCGGGTGAATCCAGCCGGATGGGCAGCCCAAAGGCGCTACTCCCCTGGCGTGGAACAACGTTGCTTGAATATCAAATGAACTCGCTGCTTCAAGGTGGCTGCGACAAAGTCATTGTCGTGACCGGCAAGTACGACGTCGAGATGGCTCCGCTACTCAAAGATCGCCCCGGAGTTGTCAGGGTTTACAACCCAAAGTACCTCGAAGGCAAAGCTACTTCCGTCAAAGCGGGAGTTTGGGAACTGCCTGATGGCATCCACTCGGTAGTCCTGCTCGCAGTCGACCAACCTCGACCAGCTTGGGTCATTGAAAAGGTACTGCGACTCCACACTGACTTCGGTTCCGACATTACCTCACCCGGATTCGACGGTCACGGCGGTCACCCGCTCGTGTTCGATGCCCAGCTTCGACCGGAACTTGCGGCCATCACCGAAGAAGGCGAAGGTGTACGGGAACTATTCAAAAAGCAGGATGTCGATCACCACCGGGTTGAGTTCGACTCAGCAATCGTTCGACTCGACATCAATACGCCAGAAGCCTACGAAAAGGCGTTAGCTTCCTACTCAGAGCTCGCCAAATCGAAGCTGTAGTATGTGGGCATAATGTCCTCTCCAGCACCCGTTCGTGAAAAAAGCTGGGTACGTGCGCTCTACTACCCGGCAATCATCTTTTTCGGCATCCCAACGCTCGCTCTATGGGTTCTGCTGCACGTTTCTGCGATAGATTTCGCCTGCAATTGCACGCCAATTGGCGAGCTGATTTTCACAACCGATTTACGAATAATGGGCGCAATTTTTACCGGTGTCCCCTTGCTCATCGCCGATTGGTTCGTATGGTGGAAGTGGCGTGATCACCGCCGTAAACAAAAATGGGCGAATAAGTACACGGAAGAACACACCCCGTGGTACGCCAAAACAGGCGAAGATCGACCTAAGGGGCCGATCAAAAATAAATACTATGAACCCTAGCGACACCGCCCTCGATTCATCAGAAGGCAACTCTCTCGACGATGCCCGTCAGTTCTTGCAATCCGTGGGCATCGACGGATGGCTCACACGGGACTATCGCAACACAAACCCAGTTTTCGAAGCTGCACTCGGTCGACGCGTCGAGCATCTCACACGCCCTGTTTGGCTCTGGATTCCCTCCAATGGCGACCCGCAGCTACTGGTACATGAAGTAGATGTTGGTCGCATTCCAACGGGCGCTCCAGCTATCACGGCTTACGGAAATCGTGACCAGATGATTAGCGGCCTAAAGGCTTTCATCGGGAACGCCAACAAAGTCGCGATGGAATACTCGCCACTCTACGAACTGCCGAGAGTAGGCAGAGTGGATGCTGGAACGATCGAACTCGTACGGTCGTTGGGGCCTGAAGTAGTTCCGTCTGGCGATGTGATCCAGTACTCGACCGAACGCTGGACGCCCGACCAACTTCAGTCGCACTTCTTCGCTGTCGACGCGCTCGACAACATTGTGAAGCAAACGTTCAAGTACGTTGGCGAAAACATTCGCTGGGCGCTCACTGAACACGATATTGCCGAGCACATCCGAGGTCGATTCGACCGCGCAGGTCTTGAGTTCGATAACGGGCCATCCGTTTCGTTCAACGAACACTCTTCTGACCCACACTACGATCCGATGCCCGGCGAATCGGCGGTCATCAGACGCGACGGCTGGCTATTGATCGACCTTTGGGGACGCAAAAAGCCCGCTACTCCCGAAGAACGCAACATCTCCGCGGACATCACGTGGACAGCGAAATTAGGCGGACCACCAACCGCCAAGCAGCAGGAAGTTTTCAACGCTGTTGCTGGAGCTAGAGACGCTGCATTTGAGCTACTCGAAAACCGTGTTCTCGAGGGCGACAATCCTCAAGGATGGGAAGTCGATCGCGCCGCTCGTGAAGTGATCGATAAAGCTGGATACGGAAAATACTTCGTACACCGACTCGGTCACTCGCTAGGATACGAAACCCACTCAAACGGCGTAAACCTCGACGATTGGGAGACCCACGACACCCGCGTTGTTATCAACGGGGTCGGCGTAACGATCGAACCGGGAATATACCTTCCTGAGTTCGGCGTACGCTCAGAGATGGACGTATACCTCGGCGAAGACGGTCCCGAAATCACCGGCAACCGCCAAACCGAAATCGTGCAAATTGAGACGAGTTAGTCGACACAGCCTAATGCCGTAACGCTATTCATTGCTTACAATAGGCGTCATGATAATTCCAGACGGTCAGGATTCAGCCGAACAATTAGCTCGATTGATTCGAGAACGTTCACCAGCGATCAGTGAGCGAGTCACCGCGTTCCTAAGAACAAAATGGAAGACAACCGAACGCGTAGGTTATGCATATGTGATGTCGGGTCAGGCAAAAATCGAACGGTACTTGAAAGAATTTGCAAATAGTGTCGAAAGCAACAGAATCCTGGACCATGAAGTAACAGCGGATTCAATCAGTTTTGCGGAAAAGTACTTGCGGATTGCTGAGGTTGATTTGCAACGAGCAATGCGAGACTTCAGGGGTGAAGATTACCCCATGGCTGTCTACTTTCTTCAGCAGGGAATTGAGAAAACGTCAACTGCCGTCGCACTTTCGACCGGGGCAGTACCGGCCAAAATCCGACCTTTCAAAGGACACGATACCCCAGGAAGATTTTTAAGCATGTTTAAAACCGTGATGGGTGGGTATCTCCTCGACGTGAATTCGTTTGCTGGACAAACGGATTACGGAGAAAAGCGTAAAGCTGTCAATGTTCTAATTTATAACGAGGGTGGGGAGAGACTATTCAATTGGAACTCCTTCCAAATCGATCGTCTCCTCGATGTGATCAATAAATTTCGTGCAGTTAATCTTGATGTCGACGAAGCCGAAGAGGCGACTAAATCTATCCTCGTGGAGACGATTCCTGAGGCCGAAAGCTATATAGATGAATTCGATTTCACTGAACGATACCGCCCTGCCGAAGCAGTCACGTCACTCTACGTACTTGGTGCGATTACATACCTGCACGAAAACGAAACTAGGTACCCAACGGAACGCGGTCAACCGGATGATTATCAAGTTGGACATTCACTAATTGTCCACTTCAGAAAAATGCATACAGAGGCAAAAAGGTCTCACAACATAGTGACGAACTTCATCAGATAAAAGTCGCTAGCGACCCTCTAAATAACCACTTCGACGCCAACCTCGGCGGCTCTCGCCTTGATCGCTGCGTACTGGCCGTTCTCGACCGGCACACCGTTCGCCAATCGATCATCCATAGCGTCGGCCTCCGGATCGCCTGCCACTAGGACCTTGTCTTCCCCCGGTAGCGGAGGAGTCGCGTGTAGCTCACGAATCATGTCGTCCATCATCGCTTTGAATTCGTCGACATCCCTAAACTTGGCGATATCGATGGCCATAACCCAGCTCATATTCTGGCCACGACCAAGTTGAGAACTGAAGCCACCGCCCGATAAAACACCACACAAAATATCGACCATCATCGCGAGGCCGTACCCCTTGTGAGAGCCTTGCTCACGGGTATTGCCGAGCGGGTTCAAAGCCCACGTTTCGTTCTCTCCATCGGGAGGCTCTGTGATTTCGCCGCCATCTGGAATAGTTACTCCCCAACCCCCAGGGATTGGCACACCAATTCGCCGAGCAAGTCCGACCTTTCCGCTCGCAACCGTCGAAGTCGCCATATCAAGAAAGAAGTCACGCTCCTCGCCTGCCGGAGCTGCGAATCCAATCGGATTTGTACCCAACATTTTCTTGGCACCAAGCGCAGGACGAACCGCAGGTGCCGCAGTTGTCATCGACATGCCAATCATGTCGTGCTCAAGCGCCATGCTGGCGTAGTAAGCGACCATCCCGACGTGGTGACCGTCTTTGATGCTCACCATGCCAACCCCGTGCTTCTTGGCCTTGGCGATGGCAATTTCCATTGATCGATAAGCCGATACCAACCCGATTCCGTTCCCGCCGCTCACCAAGGCGGTAGTCTCAGACTCGCTCAGTATTTCGGTTTTCTGCGGAACGGTAAAAGTGCCGTCTTCGGCGTTCTTCGAATAACCAACGACGTTTGCGACGCCGTGTGTGTCAACTCCCCGAACACTGGCAGCTACCAATACTTTCGCCGCTACTTCAGCATCGTCTTTAGGCGTACCAACCGCGTGAAATATCGACGATAACTGCCTGTGCAAATCTTCCACTGGCACCCGAGTCGAGTTCGAATCGTTGAGTTTTACCTTGCTTACCACTAGATAAACACCTCAACACCTAGCTGCACGGCTCTCGCCCGCATCTCGTCGTATTGACCATTCTCGACAGGCACACCGTTTGCGCTTCGATCTTCTTCGAAGTCAGCTTCAGGATCACCAGCTACAAGCACACCGTCCTCGCCCGGAAGAGGTGGCGTTGCGTGAAGTTCACGAATCATGTCGTCCATCATCGCTTTGAAATCATCGACATCCCTGAACTTGGCGATGTCGATCGCCATGGTCCAGGTCATATTCTCGCCACCCGAGAGCTGAGCACCAAAGCCACCACCCGACAAAACTCCGCACAAAATATCGACCACGACCCCAAGACCGTAGCCCTTGTGCGATCCCTGTTCACGAGTGCCACCGAGCGGGTTCATCGCCCAGTCCTCTCCCCTATCGCCTCGTGGCTCAGTAAGAGGCTCGCCCTCGGCGGTAACCGCCCAACCAACTGGCATCTGAACTCCAAGTCGCTTGGCGAGACCTATTTTTCCACTGGCTATCGTGCTGGTTGCCATATCGAAGATGAAGTCCCGCTCTTCTCCAGCTGGAGCACCGAACGCAATTGGGTTCGTTCCAACCCGGGGTCGTGCACCGAGCGAGGGACGCACGCTGCGGCTGGCGTTCGTCATCGTCATGCCGATCATGTTCTCGGCAGTCGCCATCATCGGGTAGTAGCCGACCATGCCGATGTGGTGACCTTCCTTGATAGTCGTCATCCCAATGCCAAACTTACGAGCTTTGGCAATCGACATCTCCATGCCTTGATGTGCAGCTACAAAGCCAAGCCCATTGCCGCAGCTAAGTAACGCTGTGGTGTCTGTTTCTGAAATCGTCTCGACCACTTGAGGGACGGTGTAGGTGCCATCTTCGATTGATTCCGAATACCGAACGGCGTTCCCAACGCCATGCGTCTCAACCCCTCGAAGGCTTGATGAAACGAGAACTTTGGCGGTGATATCGGCATGTTCAGCAGGGGTACCGACGCCCTGCAATATCGCCGATACCTGTTTGTGCAGGTCACCCGCAGGTAGTCGAATCGAATTGGAATCGTTGAGTTTCAGATAATCGAGTGCCACAGACGTTACTTTCGGACTGGTTCCTGCTCCTCGCCAACCGAAAAGCAATTCGGCGGGAGTGTACGCCATCTTCAATCCTGAATGGTCGCCCTCCCCTGTCATGCTGAATTCATTTCAGTATCAAACGACCGTTCAAACCCATCGTTCTTCCATGCCGTAAACGCCGCAATTTGTCATTGCGAGGAGTTCGACGACGTGGCAATCAGCGAACTTACGAACGCGATTCCCTCTACCGGACCGGTCGACCGCTTGCGATATCTGTTGTTAATTTCCTTTCGTGCGAGATCCTGAATCGAGTTCAGGATGACGGGTTCGGGGATGCGCCGTCGGGCCAGACAACTCCCTCATGGCGCGCCAATATCCTTTTGTAAGTTGACACTTACGTAAGGATATGCTTACATATATGTCATGGAAGCCGCACTCAAAGCAATGTCCGACCCAACCCGACGTGAAATTCTTCAACTGATTCAGAACGAAGAACTACCCGCTGGGGCTATTGCGTCGAACTTCCCAATAAGCAGACCCGCCATCTCGCAGCACCTTGCAGTGCTCAAAACGGCAGGACTGATCGACGAACGACGGTCGGGCGTAAAACGCCTGTACCGAACAAGGGTAGAAGGCATGGCAGAGCTAAAAGCGTTTCTGGAGATGTTCTGGGACGTGCGACTCAGTCGGCTCAAGGCTGCTGTTGAAGCAGAAACCAAAAAAGAGGAAAACTGCAATGACGACGCCAAAAGCTGACACGACGAGTCTGACGCGCCAGATAAGCATCGACGCCCCCGCGGCGACAGTATTCAAGTACCTGATCGATCCAGAATTAATGTGCACATGGATGGGCCAGGCTTGCGTATTCGAACCGTTCGAGGGCGGCGAATACCGCTGCGAGATAACTGAAAACATCGTCGCAGGCGGCAAAGTAATCGAGGTCGTGCAAGACAGCAAGATCGTTTACACGTTCGGCTGGGAGGGTGGCGAAAACCCGGTGACGGTCGGGTCATCAAAGGTTGAAATCACTCTCGAAGAAAACGACGGATCAACGCTAGTCAAGCTCTTCCACTCAGAGTTAGTAGCGGCCGTTGAAGAGCACGGCGGTGGTTGGGATCACTACCTGGCGAGACTCGCCATTGCTGCCACTGGCGGCGATGCAGGTCCCGACCCGATAGCCAACCAACCTGCCGACGCCTAATCACTGGCGATCGGCAAAACCAACAGTTCAATCCTGCACCTGAAAGGGTTCATGGATTCCCAAAACAAGGAGGCATCAAATGCCACGATTCATAGACGTACACAACGAAATGCCCGAAATGCCGACTGAAATGGTTCAGCAGGTTCAAGACCGAATCGCAAGCGGCGCGGCTGACGAGTTCAACGCCACCGCTGTCGACGTTCTTGCCAGCCAAGACGGCACAGCGTTCTGCATCACCGATGCACCCGACGTTGCTTCAGTAGTCAGCTCGCACACCTCAAAGGGCGTACCGATGACCGCAGAAGACGTCCACGAAGTAGTAAGCATGGGCGGCAAGTAGTCAGGCGGCTCAAGCGCAACTACTAAAGCCACCGTCATTCTGAACTAGATTCAGAATCACGAACAACTGCAACCAATGACCGAAGCGGGATGCTTCGGTCATTGTCGTTAACCGTCCTCCCTCCCTTCAAGGGAGGGAGTTAGAGCATGTCCTGAGCCCTGTCGAAGGGGGTGGGTTCAATCGGGGAAGTAGAAAAATTTCGCGACACCAAGGATCGGTGTAACCGAACGATTCCACCCACACCCCAACCCTCTCCCTGCTAGGGAGAGGGAGCTGGAACTTTATGCCAGTTCAGTACCAATCCCACGCTCAAGCGCCAGCTCGTACAACCGTCCACAAACTGCTAGGTCCTCGAACGCCACACCCTGTGACTCGAACAGCGTGATGTCGTCGTCCGAATAGCGCGCCGTTCGTAGTCCGGCAACGAGACGATCTAGCCGAACCATCGACTCCCACGAGAATCGCCCAACCTCAACAGCCCTCATCAACTCACCACACTCAATTCGAGTCTGATCGATATCGTCACAAGCCACCAAATCGGCCTTCACGATCGCAGCCGTATCAAGCTCGCGCTTCATCCACGAGTTGTTACCTGCAGCGTTGATGTGCATCCCCGGTTCGACCATATCGCCAGTTATCACCGGCTCGACCGAACTCGTGACCGCCACAAGAACGTCCATGCCCTCTGCAGCGGCTTCCTTCGAGTCGACCGCCACAACGTTCACGCCAAGTCGCTCGCTCATCGTTGTAGCAAACTTCTCCCGCTTCTCGGCCGTTCGTGAAAACACCTTCACGTCGTTGATATCGCGCACGGCGCAAACGGCTTCAAGCTGAGTCTCGGCCTGATAACCCGACCCGATAATTCCAACCGAAGAAGAATTCTCACGCGCCATGTACTTCGTTGCGATTCCCGATGCGGCGCCAGTACGAACCTGTCCCATCCGACCTGCACCAATCAACGCCAACAGTCCTTCACCGTTAGTGCCATACAAAGTCACCCGGAAGTCGCCACTAACGTACGACTTGTGCCCTGCCCACCCCTTTTCAGGCCACGTGGCCGCCATGAAGTTCATTGACCCGTTGCCAGCAGCCAGCCGGTGCCGTGGCTCGTTCCGAACTTCACCCGCCGACCTTGCTCGAAACACCTCGTCCAGAGCCTCGAGTGCCAAGTTCATATCGAGCATCTCGTCCACGTCGGATTCGGTCAGATACAGTCGCTTGATCGCTTTTGGCATCGGTAGTTCTTCCTCAAAATTCGCTGCTAGCTCGCCAATCAGATCTGGACAGACCGGCGCAGGTAACTAGAATACCGCCCGTCCACACAATGTCGACATCGATCAAACGACAAACAACAGTCATCATCTAGCAACACGAGGGAGTATTTGAATGAGCGATAACAACAGCAACGTCAAAGCACTTGTGTTCGATGTGTTCGGGACAGTTGTCGATTGGCGTACATCAATCTCTCGTCAAGCGGCCGAGTTTGGTGCAAGCCACGGCGTCGAGGCCGATTGGAACCAGTTCGCCGATGATTGGCGCGCTGGCTACGGCGTTGGCATGGCGAAAGTGAACGCTGGTGAAGACGACTGGAAGACGGTTGATCAAATTCACCGAGAACGACTCGAAGTGATCCTCGGCGAGTACGGCTTCCCATCGATCGACGATGCCGAGCTCAGCGAATTCAACAAAGCTTGGCATCGACTCGACGGCTGGCCCGATTCCACCGATGGCCTGACCCGCCTGAAGTCGAAGTACATCATCTCTTCCCTTTCGAACGGTAATGTCGCCCTGCTCACAAATATGGCAAAGTACACAAACCTGCCGTGGGATGCCGTTCTCTCGGCCGAACTAACCGGCAAGTACAAACGTCACCCGTGGGCGTACCAGAAAACGGCTCAACTCTTGGGACTTGAGTACGATCAAGTGATGCTCGTCGCCGCTCACAACGACGATCTTCGTGGAGCAATTAATGCTGGCCTGAAAGCGGCGTTAGTCACCCGGCCTCACGAGTTCGGCGATGCAAAAAAGCCTGACCTAGAACCCGAACCCGATTTCGACTACTTCGCCCAAGATTTTCACGATCTCGCCGATCAGCTAGGCTGCGAGTGAACAGAGACTCGCCTGCTACTTGATCTCAATTAAATCACTGACCAATCCCAAATACGTACAACGACCAGTACAGATAGCTAGGTAAGAAAAACATGAGTTGGAAATTCGAGAATGCGGCACCGGTAATCGGTTCCATCACCGAAGGAAACGCCTGGAACGGCGAAAAGATGCTGTATTCCAACATCGCCATGAACCGCATCATGTCGCTCGACCCCACCTCCGGTTTGGTTGAGGTCTGGCGAGAGAACACTGAAGGCACGAACGGTCTCAACTTCGATAGCGAAGGTCGCCTGTTTGGCTGTGCTGGAGATGGTCGAGCAATCGTCCGGTTCGACCCCAACGGTCAAACTGTGGTTATCGCAGATCGCCTAGATGGCCGACGAATCAACTCACCCAACGATTTGGCTATTACGCCCTCTGGATCAATCTATTTCTCTGACCGAGTCGGCGATGTGAGCCCCGACAACGGCATCGACTTCTCAGCGATAATCTCCGCCGAGCCACAGGACGATGGCACGTACAAAACCGTTCGTCGCACGTTCGACTCAAGCATGCCTAACGGACTGCTTTTCTCAGCCGATTACAAGATTCTCTACGTCGCACAAAGTGACTATCGTGCCAGCGAAGCGCGTGAACTCAGGGCATATCCGGTGAATGACGATGGCTCGCTTGGCGAGTACGACGTACTTCACGACTTCGGTCCACATCGAGGTATCGACGGCATGACGCTTTCGAGCGAGGGCAACATCGTTGCCTGCACCGGCTGGGAGCTTTCCGGCCCCGGCGGAAACGTGACAGTCTTCGACCCCAAAGGCCGAATCATCGAGACTCACCCTACGCCGGCACAGCGTCCAACTAACTGCACATTCGTCGGAGAAGACCTCTACGTATCGTCAATAGAAGGTCACTGCCTCGTAGCCCGAAACACCGGCATGACCGGCCACCTACTCTGGCCGAGCAGCTAGAGCAGCCAAACTCTGCCCACACACACCATCATTACCGCCAACAACTTCTCAAACTGGAACTAAAAATGTCCGAATGGAAATGGACCAAAATCGCCGACCACGACACGCTGACCGAAGGGCCAGTTTGGGACGGATCGGGTCTGCTCTACAACGAATGTGCAGCCCACACCACGTTCAGGTGGGACCCTAAGACCAACGAAAGCACGGTCTGGCGGGAAAACACTGGAGCAGCGAACGGCCAAACGTTCGACCGACAAGGTCAGTTGTATGTCTGCGAAGGCGATGCACACCGGGTAACAAAGGTTGATCCTGGCGATCCCAACGCCGAGCCGCTCATCATCAGCGACGCCTACTCAGGCGAGACGATGAACTGGCCGAACGATATCGCTGTCGATCAGCAAGGTCGAGTCTATTTCACCGACCCCAACTACACCGGTGGGCCCGGTAATCTGGAGCACGAATCGGTCTATATGGTCGAACACACATTCGGTGGCAACTGGAACACCCTCAGGGTGACTTTCGACACCCACAAGCCGAATGGAATTCTCTTCTCCATCGATCAGAAAACTCTGTATGTTGCCGACACTCCCAACCAGCCGGAAGACCCTAAGCGCCTTCTCGCTTACCCAGTCAACGATGACGGGACTCTCGGTGATTACCAAGTACTTCACGACTTCGGTCGCGGACGCAGCATTGATGGAATGACACTCACAGCTTCTGGAAATATCCTTGCGACTGCTGGTTCATCGTCAGCTGGACCCGGTCCGATGATCTACGAATTCGAGCCTTCTGGTCGGGTCGTTCGCACGCACCCAACCCCAGCCGACAACCCAACAAACTGCACGTTCGGCGGTTCATCACTCGGTACTCTCTTCGTCACATTCATGGGCGGCGAGGTCTATCAAGTCGACAACGTCGGCCACACCGGCCAACTCGCCTACCCACAACGCAGGTTTTAGTGAGTGACCCCTTCTCCCTATCAGGGAGAGGGTTGGGGTGTGGGTCAAAACGACTAACCGGATATCACCGTCTTGCCACCCGATTCCAAAATCGTTAGCTCGTCCCTCATCTCCACTCGCGGCCTTCACCGCTAACTCCCACCAATCGATTTCCCGACGAAGGAGGGAGCTGGTGCGGGGCTGCTGAAAATCGCACACCCTCATTCACGCCTCTCACCACTGGCAAGCATGCCCCACCCCAGATCCCTCGGATGCCCTCGGGAAGTTGGATAGAAGCGGTTTCCACGTCGCTACACCTTCAATAAGCAAACAAGAAGTCATTATCAACAATCCAAAAATCGCCAAGTTAAAAAGAAAGACCGGAGCAAGTTCGCTCCGGTCTTCCTTTAATCGGCACTCAGTACCGACGCTGCTTACTTACTAAAGCTGGCGTCGAATGCATCGGCTGCGACCTGTGAGTCGTCAAGCAACGACTGCGCCTTCATCCAGCTAACCAGTGATTCCCAGCGGTCGTCATCGAACGAACCAACCGGCGCGCCTTCTGACTTCCAAAGCGGTGCCAAAAGCTCAACACCCTCAAGATCAACAGCTTCGTCGATCTCAGCATCCGGGTTCAACCGAATCATAGTTTCGACCGATCCTGAAGGATCGCCGGCTGCCTGTCCGTAACCTTTGTTGAAAGCCCGAACGAACTTCTCGACCAACTCAGGATTGTTCTTCACGTTATCTTCCGAAGTCACAAGAACAAGCTCGTAGTAGCTAGGAACTTCCCAGTCGTCCGGCATCAGAACGTTGGTCGCAAGACCTTCGTTCTCGATGATGATCGACTCGTAGGTCCAGTAAACGCCGATGATTGCATCGACGGTTCCAGCCATCAAAGCCTGACTCGCTGCCCATCCAACGTCGATGTACTCGACATCGTCAAACGATGCCCCATCGGCCTCGAGCATGGTCGCAAGCATTGCTTCGTTCCATGGCAAACCAGGGGTTCCGACTTTCTTGCCGACAAGGTCGCTAGGTCGTTCGATACCCGATGACTCCAAAGCCATGATCGAGTTCAGCGGACGCTGAACAATTCCAGCAACAGCGACTACAGGAATACCTTCCTGACGAGCCTGAAGCAGGTCGGGCTGGTAGTAGTACGCAAAATCGCTATCACCGCTCACAACAAGACCCAATATTGCTGCTGGATCGGCAGGTGGCTCGATAGTTACGTTCAGGTTTTCGTCACCGAAGTAACCCTTATCAACGGCCTCATACACACCGACGTGGTTCGCATTCTGGAACCAGTCGAGCGTAACCACAACGTCCACAGGTTCAGGGACCTCGGTAGGCACCATCGTTGCTGTCGCAGGAACCGCAGTTGGTTCGATGACAGCTGTAGCGACGGCATTATCCGAATCGCTCTCACCACATGCGACGATTGCTATCGACGCAAATATTGCTACAAGTAGCACTAACTTTTTCATGACTCTCCTAAGCGGATAACTCTTTTTGCGGTCGGCGGGTATTTCCGCAACGACCACTTTTCAATGGCAACTACCGCTGCGAATAGCAGCATTGCCAGTATTGAAAGCACAACAATCGCGGCGAAAACTCTCGCCGTTTGAAATTGACCACCAGCAAGTTTCATCAGCCAACCCAGACCTGAGCTAGAACCGAACCACTCACCGATCACAGCTCCGATCACCGACACAACGGCGGCGACTTTCAAGCCGGAAAAGAAATTAGGAAGCGATGACGGGATCATCAGCTTGGAGAAAACTTGCCATGGCGAAGCACCGAGCGTCCGGAACATGTCGACCATTTCCTGATCGACGGATCGCAGACCGCCAACGAGGTTGATGACGATTGGGAAGAACGTGAACAAAACGATCACAACTACCTTCGACATGATGTCGGTGCCTACCCAAATGATGAGCAGTGGCGCAAGAGTGATGATCGGGATGGTTTGTGATGCAATGATGATCGGGTAGATGGAACGTTCGACGGTTCGTGACCAAACGATTCCCGAGGCGATAACTACCGCCAAAACTATCGAAATACTGAAACCGATCAAAGTTTCGGAAACCGTTGTTCCAGCATGGCGCATAAGGAAGCTGAAGTCTTCGACGATTTCAACGGCGATCACACTGGGCGGCGGCAGCAACCAACGCTGCACATCCCGGATTTCCACCAGAACTTCCCAAAGAATCAAAAGGGCAATCGTTGTGGCTATCGCAGGAAGCCAATTCATCAAATGCCCACGCCACGCAGCAAATCTGCTTCGATACTTCACAGCGCCACCTCCTGATTGCTCAGCAGGTCGAGGATTTGCCGTTTCAGCTCGGTAAATTCAGGCGATGTAGAAATATCTGAATCGGATGAAGTTTCACCAAGTTCAACACCAACTTCGGCGATAATCTCACCCGGATTCGACGACATCACCAAGACTCGATCAGCAAGCAATATTGCTTCTTCAACATCGTGAGTAACCAGCACTACTGCTTTGCCAGAGGTATCGAGCACGTTCACCAGCCATTGCTGAAGCGAACTACGTGTGATCGCATCCAGGGCTCCGAACGGCTCGTCTAGCAGCAGCACCGGATTGT
>Ga0315336_1005118_pt1 | contig 14669 bp, 11 predicted proteins | sample ASW5metaG_FD_204512 | JGI IMG/M metagenome (GOLD analysis project Ga0315336, IMG submission 204512) | Ammonia-oxidizing marine archaeal communities from Monterey Bay, California, United States - ASW #5 | ecosystem: Environmental > Aquatic > Marine > Intertidal zone | place: USA: California...
CCATTTTTAAGCTTTGAGTGGCAGAAACAGGACTATGATTTAGTAGCATTCGAAGGTCCTGAACGTATCGCGGGAGAATGGTGGCACCGGCCTCTGCCTGTGGCAGAATACACGACCACCCCAGAACACTATAACGCCTTATCCCAGAGCGCAGGAGCGGTGCGAGACTATTGGCGAGTAGAAACCGTCGCCGGTGAACGCCTCTGGCTTTTCTGCTTTCCCTCGTGTACTCCCGGTGAAAAAAAATCTCGCTGGTTTGTCCACGGCCTATTCGCCTGAGCTATAGAAGCCTTTATTTTGCGTATCATCGCCGAATATGCCGAGCTTCAGGTTTTTGGTAATTTCAGCTTCTTGCAGGGTGCTTCGAGCTACGAGGAGCTATCAACAACCGCAGCTGCTTTCGGATACCACGCTCTAGGGCTAACAGACCGCAATACTTTGGCAGGATTGGTTCAGGCCCATATAGCCTGCAAAAAAAATGATCTACGTTTTATCCCTGGTTGCCGCATCGACCTACTCAAAACCCCCAGCTGGTGCTGGGACTCAGTCGACTACGACCTATCCTCATTACCTCGAGAATTGCGTAAACAGGTCGGCAAGAATAATGACGGTAACCTAGATGGGTACAGTCTCCTGGTCTACCCAACCGATCGAGCTGCCTATGGACGCTTATGCCAAATGCTAACACTAGGAAAGCGGCGAGCACCCAAGGCTCAATGCTTCCTCACCCTTGATGATTTAGCACCTTATTCCAACGGCCTTATAGCCGTCGCTATAGTCCCAGAATCGGTCTTTCTTGACCAGGATGATGAAAGTGAATTCTATAACTATTTGAACCCTTTAAAGGAAATTTTTAAGACTGGGATTTACATTTCTGGACAAGCGTTGTGCCATGGCGACGACGCTCGTCGGCTTTGGCAAACCCATGTTCTGGCCAACCGCTGCCAGATACCCATGGTAGCCACCAATGATGTTCGCATGCATACCCCAGAGCGAAGGGCCTTATTAGATACTCTAACCTGCATCCGTGCCCACTGTACTATCGACGAAGCTGGACATCTTATACAGCTTAACGGCGAGAGGCATCTCAAGCCTATCTGGGAAATGGCGCGGCTATTCAAAGACTATCCTGATGCCCTCAAATGCACCATTGAAATTGCCGATGCTTGCCGCTTCGACCTCGACGAACTACGCTATGAATATCCGGCAGAGCCTGTTCCCCCGAACACTACACCCCAAGCAGAATTGGAAAGGCTTACATGGCTTGGGGCACAAAAACGTTATCCGCAGGGCCTGCCAGCTAAAGTGCTACAACAAATAGATTATGAATTTCGTATCATCGAAAAGCTGGGTTATGCTCCTTATTTCCTCACCGTTTACGACATAGTAAAATTTGCAGAAAACCAGAATATAATTTGCCAAGGTAGAGGATCAGCCGCTAATTCGTCCGTTTGCTATTGCCTGGGCATCACCGCCGTTAACCCTTTAGACACCCCGTTGCTGTTCGAGCGCTTCGTTTCCACTGCCCGGAACGAACCTCCCGACATCGATGTAGATTTCGAGCATGAGCGTCGTGAAGAGGTGATTCAATACGTCTACGACAAATACGGCCGGGATCGGGCGGGTATGACGGCAACGACCATCACCTACCGTACCCGTTCTGCTATGCGTGACGTAGGTAAAGCCTTGGGATTGTCAGAGGATTCAATTTCTAACCTTCTGAGCACCGTTTGGGGCTCCTCCTCAAGCCGTATTAGCGATGTTCAAGTGCGCGAGGCCGGTCTAGATCCCAGCAACACGCGCATCGCTCTAACTCTGGATCTAGTGGACCAACTAAAAGGATTCCCTCGCCATCAGTCTCAGCATGTAGGCGGATTTGTTATAACCAAAACAGCCCTATCCAAAGTCGTACCTATCGCCAACGCTGCAATGGAAGAACGTACCGTTATCGAATGGGATAAGGACGACATCAACGCACTAGGCATCCTTAAGGTGGACATACTGGGCTTAGGTATACTGACCTGCATCCACAAAGCTTTTGATCTTGTATCCAAACACTATGGAAAACAGTTGCACCTGGCATCTTTGCCAGCTAACGACGAAGCCACTTACAACATGCTAAGCAGGGCCGATACAATTGGCGTTTTTCAAGTGGAAAGCAGGGCCCAGATGAATATGTTGCCTCGCCTTAAACCCAGATGTCTTTACGATCTAGTAATCGAAATAGCTATTGTCCGCCCCGGACCGATCCAAGGCGATATGGTTCATCCCTACCTACGACGACGTAACGATAAGGAAAAATTTGAGTATGCGTCACCAAAACTGGAAAAAGTCCTCAAACGAACCTTAGGCATACCGCTATTTCAGGAACAAGCGATGAATATTGCCATTATCGGCGCAAACTTTACGCCTAGCGAGGCAGACGCTCTACGCCGGGCCATGGCTTCATGGCGCCGTAACGGAAGCGTTAAAAATTTTCGTCAAAAATTCATGAGTGGTATGAAAGCTAATAGGTACAGTGATAACTTCGCCCAACAGTGCTTTAAGCAGATAGAAGGCTTTGGTGAATACGGCTTTCCCGAAAGCCACGCTTTCAGCTTTGCTCTCCTGGTCTATGCCTCCGCCTGGCTCAAATCGCACTACCCAGCAGCATTCGCCTGCGCGCTTCTTAACAGTCAGCCTATGGGCTTTTATGCCCCCACCCAGATCATCCAGGACGCACAACGTCACGGTGTTGAGGTGCGACCGGTGGACATCAACTTCAGCGACTGGGATAATATCCTTGAACCACACCCCAACAATTGCGGTAAGGAAATGAAGGTAGCCCTGCGCCTCGGCTTCCGACAAATCAATGGCATCAACGAATATCAAGCAAAGTGCATCGTCACCGCTAGGGGTCAGATTGCTTATCGCAATCCGTACGATGTATGGCAAAGAGTCAGTCTATTAGGCTTAAATACCAAGGAAACTTTAGAAAAAATGGCTAAAGCTGACGCTTTCGCATGCATCAGTAGTAGTCCAGAACTACGTTCTAAGGGCCAGGAGACAACAAAAAATGGTTTTAGTCGTCGCGACGCCCTATGGGCAGTAAAGGGACTAAATCAAGCCCCCCTACCCCTCTTCGTATTCGCTGAAGCTGAAAGCATTCAACCTTCACCTGCAGGACGGCAAGGAACTGGGGATTCTGTATTCGAACCAGTAGTAGAAATGCCCAGACTCAAACCTGGAGAGGAGGTGGTGGAGGATTACTCCGCCTTACGTCTGTCGCTCCGTAAACATCCAGTGGCATTACTAAGGTCAGACCTGACCCGCATATGCTCGGTCCAGGCCTCACGCCTCTCTGAAATCGAATCCGGAAAAAATATAGCAGTGGCCGGCCTTGTTATCTGTCGTCAGCGCCCCAGCACCGCTAATGGCACTATCTTCATGACCCTCGAGGACGAAACTGGGGTCTCCAACCTTATCATCCGACCTAACGTTTTTCAGACTTTCCGCAAGGAAATCCATCTAGCAAGTCTACTCTACGCGGAGGGCCGCGTGCAGAAGCACGGGTTAGTTATCAATATACTCGTAAAACACCTGGTTGATCTGACCAAAATGTTGCACAAGTTGTCCACAACAGATGCTCAAATGAAACCAGTACCCGCTCATGCGGACCGCCTACGCCACAACAAACGCACCGGAGATAACACAGATAACTGTGAAATACAGAATTTCTGGTCAAGAGAGATGCGATAATGAACTAATCATAACTAAAAGGGGCATAAAGCATCCTAGATGTCCTAGGCCATACCCCTATTGATCAAGATAATTCATCCAAAAAACCAAAACTATCATCATTTGCACTTCGCTTCGCCCGCTGGCTCTGATAAAATCATACGAACTTCGCATCGCCAAAGGGAGGCCGGCAATGGCTTTGATCGTCGCGGTCGCCCAATCCAAGGGCGGCGCCGGTAAGACAACGGTAACCGCACAATTAGCAACCGCCTGGGCCAACTCCGGAAAATGGGTTGGTTTAATAGATTTTGATCCCCAAGGTAGCCTTACCGCATGGTTTAAGAAGCGCAAAGAAACGCTCAAGGCTGACCGTCTTGGTAGGATGGCAGAAACAATAGATATGGCAAAAGTAAGAAACGGCCAGTTAACAGCTGCGGTGCGGGAGTTAGAAGACTACGACATCGTCCTGATAGACACTCCGCCTCACGACTCCAAGGCCGTGAATGCGGCAATCCGCGCTTCACATTGTGCCGTCGTTCCGATACAGCCGAGCCCCATGGATCTTTGGGCTCTAGGCCCAACACTGAAAATAGCAATCAAGGCCGCCACACCAACACTGCTAGTACTAAACCGGGTGCCACCACGAGCTAACCTGACTAATACCATCCACCAGGTTCTAAAGAAGGATAAACTGGCCATGTCAGGTGTGCGTCTTGGTAACCGTGTAGCCTTCGCTTATAGCTTGATGCAGGGAAAAGGCGTGGTGGAGTCGGCGCCGTGGAGCCCTGCAGCGGTAGAAATTCGGGCTCTAATCCGCAGCATTACAAGCTACCTATCCCGCATCTGAGTTATAATGAATACTAATCCGTGCTATGCTTAGAGCGCTTCGATTAACCTCCAATCAATATCTTGGATGGTCCCGCTCTTTCTCAGCCCCATCAGTAAGCCTATTCATTCTGCGGTTGAGCTCAACGCCTGAATCATCGCCGCCGCTAAACTACAAAGAAGTCTGACTGCAAACAATTTATTACCGCGATGGAGCCAATACTAATTCAGAAAATCAGATAGATCATTCCAAACTTTCTGCTCAATGAGCTTGTCATCCTTGATCACAAACCGATCGATAAACCTTACGTTTTGGATGCGACGGCCGTCGAGTGCTAAGCCATTCAGAAGGCCAAAACAATACACGATCGTGCGGTCACCCCGCTCAAATTCGTCGAAATCCTCAAATGTTTTAGTAACGTTTCGGTACCGGGTCCTGGACCAATCAACCATTTCTTCCAAACTGTCCATGCGTTTGTCACCCGGAAACACCATCATGAATCCTGGAGCGAGAAAAGTTCTTGCGGTATTCAAATCTCTAGCTTCCATCGTTCTGAGAAACATATTTACTAACTCCTTACCTTTCCCCTTAGACCTAACCATCCCCAAGCACCTCTCAAAAGAAACAGTCGAAAGCACACTCTTTCTTTAATATGTTAGATTATACTATGTATATAATGTATTGTTATTACTATATTATACCAGATTCAGATAATTTTGTTATAACCTCTCGTTGACGCCGTTCAAAATGAGACCGGTCCGGCACGTCTACCCTCCCTCTCTGAATGAAAGTGTTCGGCGGCGAAATCGTTTTACCCGTGTACATCGCAGCATATATTTCTAAAGGTTGACGGGAAAACAGATTATTCATACCAGAAAGTCTCCGGTATTTGCGCAGGCTATCCACTTCAATTAGAGCTGATGAACAAAAGGACTCTCCTGGATATGCTTCCCCGAGAACCTGGCCCTTAAAATCAACCACCTTGGACATTCCACCGGTGGATTCCTTAGGAATTGGACTATTGAGAATGCGCGCTGTATTGGCGGACACCACATAACACAAGTTCTCGATAGCCCTCGCCCGCCGAGCAATTTCCTTTGGCGTAAGACCGGGTGATCCAACTTCCGACGTGGAATGGCAAAGAATTTCCATACCGCGCATCGCTAAGCAGCGCGCTAATTCAGGGTAAAGAATTTCTTCTGAAGCCAAGCAACCGATGCTACCAATATCAGTGTCAGCGACAGGAAAAACACCGTCCAAACCGAAAATATCGAGATACTGTTCCCAAACATCAAAAGGAGTGGGAGAATACAGAGATATCAGACGACGGTAGCGCAGCAGAACTTCACCCGATGGGTCAATCAAAAAGGAGCACTGAAAATATAAATCGGGGAAATTGGGATCAATCTCATAGGCGTTACCCGAAAGATAGCATTTCCGATCTTGCGCAACTTTAGACAGAGCTTCATAGACCGGACCGTTAATCTCCAAGGCAGCTAGCTCCTGCCAACGCGCGATGGGCTCTCCCATTGGAAAACCAGACAGAAAATACTCCGGAAGAACAATAAGTCTTGTGTCGGTACCATTAAAACCCTTGGTGAAACCGGATGCAGCCGCAATATTACCGGAAATAACTCTGATCACCCCAAGCATCTGCTTTGTGGCCTCAGCCCTGTCAGCGCATGGATTCACCGCGGTACAATCCACCTGCAAGGCTGTCGCCGTATATGTATCAATAGCTGAGACGTCCCCCATGACTTACTCCATTCCAATCTTGCGGTTTAATAAAGGGCCGCAGACCCAGTCCATTGGGTATATCGGCAACCGAAAATGGTGCTTTAGATCACGTCGAACACTTCAAAAGCAACGCGTTCACCGGACTCCATAGCACCCTCCATGCCACGGTTAGCAACAGAGGTATGCTCACCACAGAAATGGATCCTACCGTGGGGCCTAGCGAGTGCTTTGTGAAATTCAGTAATCTGCCCTGGTTCCCACACCGCCCAGTCCCCAGCTGAAAACGGGTCGTTATACCACGATTTAAAACCAGCCACTTCCAATTTGCCCTTGGCAGCGGGACGAATGCGTTCAAGATCCGAAATTACCATGGCTTTGGCATCTTTCTCAGGTAGCTGATCTAAGCGCTCCGCTTTGTAACCCTTGTGCCAAGCAATGAGGCTCGTTAGTTCGTTGGGGTTATCGCCGAAGTACTGAGCCATAACATTGCCCGCTATGCTATCAGCAAACATGCCGGGCCCAAAGCCATCCTCCTCCCAGTAGGGAGCCTTGGCAACTATATGACTCTGGGTCAATTTCTGTCGACCGAGCATGTGGATACCCTTTGCCTGAATACCAGACGGCCGCGGATCCATCTTGATCTTGCGAAGCACAGCGACAGGAATTGAGCAAACTACACGCTTCGCGCGGTAAATTGTTCCATCAGCACAGTGCACTTCAGCACCCCCGCTTTCTGATCGCATACCCACAACCTCGCGACCCAAGTGGACTTCATTATTGAGTGCAGCAGCCATAGCCTCTGGAATACGCTGATTACCGCCCTTGGCTGCGTAAGTGCCCCGTGGTTTGACACTCCGCTGCATCATGCCCCAGGAGTAAACAAAGAAAAGCATCAGAGCAGAAACGTCGTGTGCGGAATTACCAAAGTCCGTGTTGATATGGTAAGCTAGGTCTATCTGCTCATCTGTGAGACCGTTCTCCACCATCCAATCATATAGTGGTATGTCCAGTCGCTCGCTTTCAGGAGCAATCCAATCTGCATAAGAAACCAGCGGATTATTCTGAATAACGAACACTGGTGTAAAAGACCATGGCATTATTTCTTTGTGCGATTCAGGTAATATATTGCGGGGGTGGTTCGGCCACTGATCCCGAGGAATCAATTTGTGGTCAAGGACTAGTTCCCTATGGGTGATTAAGCGGGCCCGGTCAGCAATATTGATCAGCGGAGTGCCGAATCGCTCAGCCGCATCAATAACTCGGCCGTAGCCAGCTGCAATGCCATTGCCACCCGCCTCCGGATTACCCGGAATATTGTCGAGAGTTAAAATGCGTCCTCCGACCCTATGACGACCTTCAATCACCTGCACATCAAGTCCTTCTTCCTGCATCAGATGTGCGGCATGTAGGCCCGATAAGCCAGCGCCAATAACTATAACATCGTGTTGATTAAGTGCTCGCACCGGAGCAGCTAGCAAACCTTCCAAGGCAGTTGCTCCTAGGCCCACTAGCGCGGCGCGCCGTTTTACCGATATTCTTGTCATGGCAGTAATTCCCTCGACTGCACAGTACGTTACAATCTATTCTCCCTCACAAGGGTCGGGCGGTAAAGCTGCACGTCCAAAACCTATCACCACCATTGCACCCTGTCCGCGCTGCGGTAACATGCAGTCCGATGGGTTAATTTAGACTTTTTTTCAGTGAAAGCAGCAAACATGGCCAATCCAACACACCAAAAAATTGTTTTAGCAGGCCATCCAAATGGCATGCCAAAGCTCTCCGACTTCGAGTTAGTAGAGAACGCGATGCCAGAAGTTAGCGGCGGGGAATTTCTGATCAAGACACTATTTCTTGGTCTCGAGCCTCGGCTTCGCCTCTTAATGAACCCTACCACAGACGACAATCGCGCGATGCGACCCCACGGAGCAATGACTGGTCCTGGTAAAGTGATGGTCGGTACAGTTCTCGGCGTTGTTGTTGAATCAAAGAATGAGAATTACCCAATAGGCGCGTTCGTTGATGGTTTTCTTGGGTGGCAGAATTATGTCCTTACCGATGGCAACACCAATCGGACTAACAATCCGGAGGGCATACATATCATTGATGCCTCCATCTCCCCAGCCCTCGAGTTCATTGGCGCGCTTGGAACGCCAGGCCTAACCTCTCTGCTTGCTCTCAAATTTGAAGGGAGGTTAAAGCCTGGAGAAACGATGGTTGTTACAAGCGCAGCAGGATTAGTTGGAAGTATTGCCGGTCAGCTGGGTCTGTTGGTCGGCGCAAGGGTAGTTGGACTGACGAGTACCGACGAAAAGGTTAGCTACCTGACTAATACCCTAGAGTTCGACGCGGCCATTAACTACCGCAGTACGAAGAACTTAGACGCCGCTATAAAAGAAGCGTGCCCCGACGGTGTGGATTACTATTTCGACAACACCGGTGGACATATCGCTGAGACAATCAAGAAGCAGCTATCTGCGAATGGAAGAGTCACACGCTGCGGCCTGGTTGCTCATTACAATCAAGATAACTGGGGGCAGTCAGAAAAATTTGCAGGGCAATTCAGCGTACACAATCACGTTGAAAGTTATGAAGAAGGCCGGGAGGTCCTGGCTGACCTGCTAAACAGCGGGGATATTCAGTATGAAAGAACCATTTTTTATGGCCTAAACTCGGCGCCACAGGCATTTATTGATCTTCTTAGTGGCAAGAATATTGGTAAGTTCTTAGTCCAAGTAGCTAATGACCTGCCCGATAACACCGTCTAATAATGACTAAAGCACCAGAAATCACTTCCCCAGAGGAACTCTACAATAAGGGTAGCTATGTAGAAACGCTCGCGGCCTGCAAACGCCATCTTGCGGCCAACCCCAGTAGTTTTGTGGATCTTAATCTAGCGGGGATGGCCCAATACGCTCTAGGTGACGCGGTTGCAGCAGAATCTCTTTTTAGTCGGGCGCTTCAGGTCAATCCTAACTCAGCCAAAGCGCGGCATAATCTTGCTAGCGTCTATCTTGGGCTGAACCGTTTTGCTGAAGCCGAGTCTCTGCTTCTTAGCGCAATCAAATTAGAACCGGAAAACACTGACGCACTGCACGGTCTGGCACACATCCACGCCAACAAAAAAGAGTACAACAAGGCATTGAGCTTACTGGAACAAGCCCAATCGATTTCTCCATCCGTAGAACGCTGGAAGACGGTGGGCGCAGTACACCGGAGTCTTGGAAACCACAAAGAAGCCACCCACGCTTTCTTTTCTAGCTACTGCCTCGAAGGCAAGAACAGTTTTAGTAACTGGGATAAAGGACGGGTCTTTGTAGATACGAACCCAGACACCTGCCGTAAAGAGGACAATTTTAACATACAACCACTTAGTCTGAATGGGAAACCTCTTGGTTCCGAGTTATTCACTTTCCAAGATGTCGTAGTGCATGTGCCGACGGGCATGCCGATAACTTCAACAAACAAGTTCTTTTATAATCAATTTGGCTTTCTATCTTACCCCGACAAGTATCAGTTCTTATTTACGGACACTGGATGGGAACAGGTTGACAAGGCCCGCGCGGCTGAGCCTGATTTTCGTTCGGCCTACGTCAGCCCTCAGTGGGACGGCTATTACCATTGGCTGATCGACACACTGCCACACCTGTACGGCTTAACTAAATTAGATAACGAAAAAGAAATACCACTTCTTTTCACATCTCTTAACAATCGCCGAAAAGAAGCCCTCAAAGATCTGATTTATCATTTTGGCGCAGAAGCTGCAAAGCCGGTGTTGACTCAAAAAGAGTTCGTCCACCTAGAGTTCGCATACGTGAGCACACGTATGTCCTTTCCGCACGTAGCAAGAATTCTGAAACTTTTTAGCCGTAGAAAAGCTGGAATACCAAAACGCTTGATCTATGCCTCACGGCAAAGCGCAAGGTACCGCAGATTGACAAACGAAGCGAAGCTAATAGATCTGTTAATCAGCCGAGGCTTCACCGTTATCGACGGCGAAAAAACACCATTCTCCGATCAAGTAAGGTTATTCGCTTCCGCAAGGTGTGTCGTAGGACCACATGGTGCTAATCTTGCAAATATTGTCTTCTGCTCCACAAATACACCGGTCCTAGAACTATTTTCAGGGGTGATTCAACCCCACTATCTGCACCTATCAAAGGCTTTAGGGCTAAACTTTGTTCAGATCCAAGGCCGCCCGTCAAACCCTGCGGACAGCATGGCAGGATCCAATCAGGACTTCGTCGTGGATTTGGCTACCGTTTCTGACACTCTTGATGAACTTGGTTTCTGACTCACCTCATTTTGCCGATAAAATTCGACATAAAGTCCAAGATTTCAGTGAAGAAACAATGGTGGTCTATTTCAAAATTGAAACAGCTCAGCATCACTGCGCCGCGCCAGTCTCACGTTTGAGATAAGCTATAAGAGCATTCCGGTCTTCAGGTTTTCTAACACCGCGAAATGCCATCTTATTGCCAGGCAAAAAACCCCTGGGCTTAACGAGCCATTCCTCAATAGTTTCAGCAGACCAGACAATCCCTGACTCTTTCACCACCACGGAGTACCGGAAGCCGTCTTTCCCCCCAGCTGCACTGCCAAATACCCCCCACAAGTTCGGCCCAACCTTATGGCGACCAGCCTCGTCCAAAGTGTGGCAAGACCGACACATAAGAAAAACACGCTTACCGCGCTTCATCAGTTCTTCAGAACTCATATCTTGTGCCAACTGCACGTCCGCACTTTTGGCAGTCACCGGCAAGCTATATGCAGCAGGACTCACTGCAGCTAAAACTAACGACAAAAACCCTGCAACTACGAATCTACCCATCTCATACCTCATGTACGGCCTAAGGGATTTGTGAGAAAACCTAATGTGTTTGCGACCAAAGTAAACACCAAATGTGACCAGGCTAAGACCGAATTAGGAAATCCTTATTTAGATTGCAGTCCGCTTTCGCAGATCCATAATATCTTGCAACGACAGATCCAGCAGATCTGCCAAAACCTCTTCCGTGTGTTCCCCCAAGATTGGCGCTGAATAGCGATAGCCAGATGGCGAAGCCGACATCTTGATAGGACTACCAACCATAGGGACAGCTGTTCCTGTTCCTGGGTGCTCCATCTCTACGCGCATTCCTCGGGCAAGAACCTGCTCATTACAAAAGACTTCGGGTATAGAATTTACCGCTGAGCACGGAACATGCTCGGGTTGAAGCATATCAAACCAATCCTGAGATCCTCGCGCTCGCATAATTTCGCGCAACTTTGGGTCCAAGTCAGCCTGATTTTTCAGTCGTTGAGGGTTTGTAGCAAAGCGCTCATCCGCTGCCAGCTCTGGAATGCCCGCAACTTGGCAAAACTTCACAAATTGGCGATCGTTTCCTACAGTCAGAACAATATAGCCATCCGCCGTTTGAAAAGTATCATAAGGATAGATGTTTGGGTGAGCATTTCCTACTCTCTTCGGCTGTTTGCCGGAGACCAGATAATTCTGCGCCTCATAAGTAAGCCACGCCACTTGTGAGTCGAGGAGCGAAATATCGATGTGCTGCCCTTCTCCATTAGCATCTTTATGGCGCAAGGCAGCTAGAATAGAAACCGCAGCAAACATCCCTGTCATAAGATCAGCGTTACCGATACCCACTTTCATCGGTTGACCATCCGGTTCGCCTGTCAAACTCATCATCCCACCGAGAGCCTGAGCAAGAAAGTCATAGCCCGCCTGATCCGCATAGGGGCCAGTATGGCCAAATCCTGTAATAGAGCAGTATACCAAGCCCGGAAACTCTGGTTTCAGGTCCTCATAAGCCAGGCCATATTTTGCCAGACTTCCAAATTTGAAATTTTCGACCAACACATCGCTTTTAGCAATCAAGCGTCGCACCAAACAGGCACCCTCGATTGATGAAATATCCACGGTGACTGAACGCTTATTTCGATTAATAGATTGAAAATAAGCGCTTTCTGCGGTTTCATCACCATTAGCGTTCACGAGAAATGGGGGACCCCAACTTCGAGTGTCGTCTCCTTCTCCAGGCCGCTCGATTTTGATTACATCCGCACCCAAGTCCGCCAATATCATAGTGCAAAACGGGCCCGCAAGAATGCGGCTTAAATCAACAATTCTAAGCCCTGATAGAGCTGTCCCCATAACCTAAGACCTCATTTATAACAATAAATCAAACAACTTTTATGGTTTATGCATAATCTAAATTACGGCAGTGAGCTTTAAGTATTAAGAAATCATCGTAGTCAAGAGATTCAAGCCACAGAAATCAACAGATAGCACTGTTTCCTTTCTCTAACACAACAATCCTATCGATTTTAGCAAAGATTAATGGCGAGAAAAATGATCTGTAGCTGCCCATTTCACGTATAGTACGTTAGCTAAATATTATGATATGTAGTCAATAATTCAGCAAACAACGCAGCTGCTCTATAAACCGATGAACAAAGCACAAGTTACAGCACTAAGTTTTCTCTTGTTGGGAGTTGCATGGATCGGATCTGGCATTTTTGTCGGAAACGGTCCAGATGCTCCCAAAACACGAGCTGAGCTGACGTCGGGCGAAGAGGTGGAGAGCCTTCTTTCCGTTCGAGTGATGCGATCTCTCGCCTTGCCATTCCAGGCCGATATAACTCTGCAAGGACGGACTATGGCGTCTAGAACCATTGATTTGCGAGCAGAAGTGCGAGGCCGGGTCGAAAAAGTGTTAGCAGAGCAAGGGCAAGCCTTGAACAATAGCGACGAGATCATCCGCATTGCAGTTGACGATAAGCAAGCACGTCGCGACCAAGCACAAGCCTACATGGAACAGCGTCGTATTCAGGCTGAAGCAGCTCGAGAACTTGCAAAAAGTAGCTTCCAATCCCAAGTTCGTCTCGCCGAGGCGGAAGCTCAATATGAGCAGGCAAAAGCTGATTTACTGCGGTTCGAACTCGACCTTGCAAATACCATAGTGCGCGCGCCATTTGACGGCATCCTGGACCGACGCAGTGTCGATGAGGGTACAGTACTCAACCTCGGGGATCATATCGGAATATTCGTTGACTTGGATCCAATAAAAGCAACAGGTCAGATTTCCGAACGTAATGTAGCTGCTGCTGAGATTGGATTGCCGGTGCGCGTTATGCTCAGTGATGGTAGCGCTTTGGATGGTGAAGTAAGCTATGTAGCAGCCGTCTCGGATGAAAGCACCCGAACTTTTACGATCGAAGTAACTGCTCCAAATCCCGACGGGCTTGTGCTTGCTGGGCTTGCTGCGCAAATGCGCTTACCATTTGGCGAGAGACTTGCTCATCGTGTGCCACCGTCCGTTTTAACATTAGCTGACGACGGACGAATAGGAGTAAAAGTATTAGACAGTGGCGATCTAGTGCGTTTTTACGCGGTGGAAATACTCGATGATGGCCCGCGTGGAACCTGGCTATCAGGTCTACCGGAGCAAGCAACCATTGTAATAGTTGGACAAGACTATCTATCCGTGGGGCAAAAAGTCCGACCAATTGCTGCCAACACCGGCAGCACTTCCTGAGCAACTGGTAGCATATAGGGATGAACGCACTTATCGATGCAGCGATAGATCGGTCACGAATGGTAGTTTCGGCTCTTGTTGCATTGTTTATCGCCGGGACTGTGGCATACATCAAAATCCCCAAGGAAGCCGAACCCGAGCTTTCTTTCCCCCTCATATTCATTTCTCTGACCCTGGAAGGAGTCTCACCGGGTGATGCAGAACGCCTCTTAATTCGTCCCCTGGAGGAAGAAGCTTCCTCTCTTCCAGGACTCAAAGAGAGTCGCTCCACGGCCTTTGAAGGTGGCGCCCGCACTGTGCTCGAATTTGAAATGGAAACCAACATCCAGGAGGCGCTAGCTGACGTGCGCGCCGCCATGGACCGAGCGCGACCCGAACTGCCGGCGGACGCCGATGAACCGAGTATCCGCGAATTTGATATGAGCGGACACCCCATCCTATCCATGAGTATTTCTGGCCCGGTGCCGGAACGGACCCTGTTGCACCTAGCCCGCGATTTACGCGACCGTATCGCGCAAATCGGCAACGTACTCGATGCCAACGTCTATGGCGTACGAGAAGAGCAAGTAGAAATAATTGTAGATCCTTTATTGGTCGAGCACTACGGCCTCAACAACACGGAACTTTTTACGTTGTTTAGCCGTTCGAACAAACTTGTCGCCGCCGGCAATTTAGATACCGGGCAAGGTCGCTTTGCCGTTACCCTTCCCGGCTTATTTGAAGACATTAATGATATCTGGAGCCTACCTGTTAAGGCCGACGAGAACGGTATTGTTAAGTTTTCTGATATCGCTGAAGTACGCCGTACATTTAAAGACGCGAGTTCATTTGTCCGCGTTGATGGCAATCCGGCT
>Ga0315336_1005120_pt1 | contig 14663 bp, 9 predicted proteins | sample ASW5metaG_FD_204512 | JGI IMG/M metagenome (GOLD analysis project Ga0315336, IMG submission 204512) | Ammonia-oxidizing marine archaeal communities from Monterey Bay, California, United States - ASW #5 | ecosystem: Environmental > Aquatic > Marine > Intertidal zone | place: USA: California...
CACCGAACCGTTGGGACTGGTTGGTTGGCCAGTCGCTGAATTCCGAGTGGACGCAAGCGGTCCTGGAACGTGTGGGACTGGTGATACGTCGCCCACAAAGTGACCGCTATTACGACCGCTTTCGCGGTCGGTTGATGTTTCCAATTCGCGATACACGCAGTCGCCCGATTGCGTTTGGGGGAAGAGTTCTGCCCCAACTGGCCGACGAGAATTCGGGAGGGAAATACATCAATTCTCCCGAGACGCCCCTGTTCTCAAAGAATCGCGAGTTTTATGGGCTCGATCGTGCACGCGACGCTATCAGAGAAGAAAAGCACATCATTGTCATGGAGGGTTATACCGATTGCCTGATGGCACACCAGCACGGTATCGAAAATGCGATTGCCGTGTTAGGGACTGCATTAGGGGAACGTCACTTACCAATCCTGCAGCGCTACGCTGCTAGCATTACGCTGGTGCTCGATGGAGATGAAGCGGGACAACGTCGTACAAACGAGGTTTTAGAGCTTTTTGTTGCTCAGCAGATTGATTTGAAGATTTTGACCTTGCCTCAAGGGGGCGATCCATGTGATTTTATTGCTACGCAAGGAGGCGGCGCATTTCGACAGTTGATCTCGCAGTCTGTCGATGCACTCGAACACAAACTCCGTATTGAATCCAAAGGACTGGATGTGCAGACGGATACACACGGTACAACCCAGGCTGCTGAACGAGTCCTGGGTACACTGGCACGGGCCCGTCCCGGCGCTGGACTCGCTTCGTCATCGATGTTGCTGCGCGAGCAACAGATGCTTTCACGTACGGCACGCCACTTCCAACTCCCCGAGACGAACTTGCGTCGGCGACTTGCCGAGTTGCGGCGAGCGCATTCGCGCCGCCGGCTCGTTGCCACGGCCAAGTCGTCGAACGTTTCGACGACGCCCCCCTCGCAACTTTCACCAGCCGCTTGGCCCCAGTGGGAACGTGAGCTCCTGGAGCTTATTCTGCTCGACGCACAGAATCTGGAAGTCCTTGCCCACGAAATTGAAGCGGTTACCGTTTCGACCTCGATAGTGCGCCGCCTGTATGAGCAGTGCCTGCAACTATGGCAAAGCCACAACACACCCTTGTACGAAAAATTAATGGTTTGTATTGAGGATCCCGAAGAGAAACGCGTCTTGGTTACCTTGGATGAAGAGAGTCGTGCCAAGGCGTCAAGTGATATGAGCCTACGGCTTCGCGATCTAATCGCGGCGCACAAAGAGCAGCAGCAAGCCACCGGGTCGGGCGGTCGACCGGTAGCCGATAATGCCGACGAAGAATTGGCACAATTTGTTAATCAAGCTCGCCCTGAACATCGCAGCAAATACGAGAGGAGGAAAAAGTGAGTTTCACAACGTAACTGGTAAAACATGGCCGCCAGGTAAGTTTCGAGCTCACGGACGAGCGCGAGGCCTGGTCGGTTTCGTGTCCTCGAAACCAGACACACCGGAGGTGTGTGAGGAGTCGAATTATGTCGCATTTGGACCCGCAGTTACAGCAATTAGTCGAAAAAGCGAAAACCAATGGCTATTTGACCTACCGGGAGGTCAGTGCTTATTTGCCCGATGAAACGGTCGGTACCCGGTGGACCGAAGATCTCCTGACGGTACTTGATCAACAGGGCATTCAACTGGTCGATCACGAAACCGTCAAAGCCCCGGTTACACCGCAACCGTTACCAGCCGAAGATGAAGGTGACCGCAGCTTTATCCTCACCGACGGGCTTCCACAAGCGGGGAACAGTGATCCGATTCGCATGTATCTTTCCCAAATGGCGGTGATCCCACTGCTGTCGCGGGAAGAAGAGATTGCGATCGCCAAAAAAATTGAACTCACCCGCAAGCAATTCCGCCGCAATCTACTTCGTTCTTTTATCGCGTTAAAGACGACGATCAAAACACTCGAAGGTGTGGATTCGGGGGACTTGCCATTCGACCGCACGATCAAAGTTTCGTTGACGGAGCGGCTGAGCAAGGAGGATGTACAGGCTCGTATGCCACTTCACCTCCCGTTGTTGCGGCATTTGATGGACTTGCAACGCCGCGATTTTGCAAAGCTCACACAGAAGTCGCTTCCTCAAGAGGAAAAACTTGCTGCGCGACGACGCTACCTGCGCCGTCGTGAAAAGATGTTGGTGCTTGTCGAAGAGCTTAGCTTGCGGACACGCCGGCTTCAGCCGCTGATTCGAAAGATTGAAGAGACGTCGCGCCGGATGGACGCGCTACGCAAGCAACTTCACGAACTTCGCCAGGAAGGTGGGGCGGAGTCGCACATTGCGTCGGTTCGTTCGAAACTTCGTCAACTCATGATGGACACGCTGGAAACACCCTCGAGTTTGCGTAAGCGAGCGCAGGAACTTCGAGGGCAGTTTCGCCGTTTTGAAAATGTCAAGCGAGATCTCTCCAGTGGGAATCTTCGCCTGGTCGTGTCGATTGCCAAAAAATATCGTAACCGGGGTTTGAGCTTTCTTGATCTTATTCAGGAAGGCAATACCGGGCTGATGCGGGCGGTCGACAAGTATGAGTACCGGCGGGGATTCAAATTCTCTACCTATGCAACCTGGTGGATCAGGCAGGCCATCACTCGGGCGATTGCCGATCAGGCTCGCACCATTCGGATCCCGGTCCACATGATCGATGTTCTGACCAAGTTGCGCAATACCGCCAAGCACTTGCAGCAGGAGCTGGGTTGCGAACCGACAGGCGAAGAGATAGCCCTGGCGGCCGGAGTCCCCCTGGAGGAGGCGGAACGGGTTCTGGGTATTGGTCGCCATCCTGTCAGCTTGGATCGTCCTATTGGTGATGGTGACGATTGCAGCTTCGGTGAGTTCGTTGAAGATACCGGGACCGAAAGTCCCCTCAAATTGGCTAATATTGACCTGTTGCGTGAGCGGATTGAGAAACTTCTCAAGACACTGACCTACCGCGAACGAGAGATCATTCGGCTTCGGTATGGACTGGCGGATGGCTACTCCTATACCCTGGAGGAAGTTGGCCGGATCTTCAAGGTGACACGCGAGCGCGTACGGCAAATCGAAGCAAAGGCCGTCGCTAAACTGCAAAATCCAGTCCGTAGCCGTTATCTGGAGGGTTTTCTGGCTGGAATGCCTCTCGCCGCTGCTGCCTAGTTGTGGTGCTCCCAGGAGCGACTGTCAAAAAAAGGCCGAGGAGCTCTCCTGCTGGAATCCTCGGCTTTTTTTGTTGCTGCACCAACTCTTTTGCAAAGTTGACGGCACAGGGGTTGGCAAATGCCCTACAACGGAACATAACGAACTTAGAGCAACCTTGTACCACCCCCACGTTTCAAGACCGAGAGCCTTACCAATGACGGTTACTGCGGCGGCGCTAAGGCAATTGCACCGCGTTCATCAACAATTGGCCGATCAGCGAGACCGGCTCGATCGTGGACCGCGAAAAGTCAAGGCTTGCGAGGCCAATGTTGGCAGGCTTTCGACCGAGCTGGACGCGGCACGAGAAGCGGCTCAGCAGGCCAAAGTGACTGGCGATCGCAAGCAACTCGATTTGAAAACGGGCGAGCAAAAGATCGTGGACTACCGCACCAAGCTTAACACCGCAGCCAGCAATAAGGAGTACCAAACCCTGTTGGAGCAGATTGCTGCGGCAGAAATGGCCAACAGTGTTCTTTCAGACGAAATCCTCGAGGGGTTTGACAAAATCGACGTACTTGACGCTGGCAGCAAAACTGTCGAAAGCCGATTCCGAATAGGTAACGAAGACCTTGAGAAGACCAGGAGTGCCGTTCAGGAGGATGCCATCGTGATTAAGGACGACATCACCCGCCTGGAAATTGAGCTGGTCGATAGCGAAGCGGCTTTGCCAGAAAATTTTAAGGTTGATTACGAGCGGGTTGTGCGCAATAAGGGAGCCGATGCCCTGGCTACAGTGGAAGATGGCGTTTGTACCGGCTGTGGGCAACAAATCACGCTCAACATGCAGAGTGAACTGCAGCTCTCAAAACTTATCTTCTGCAGGTCGTGCGGTTGTTTGCTCTATCTGCCCGAGATTTAAGCCGGAACGGTTTTCTCGTGGGGCTTTACATGGCCACCGTGCCGGATAAGAATAAACTGCTTGGATGGCCTCCCCAGTGGGGCCATTTCTTTTTTTTGGGCGCTTTTTTAAGGTGCATTGTAGTTTCGGGAGGCATGAGGTTTTTCAAAAGCCTTGCGGCTGGACTTAGGCAACCCGATACGCGTGTTTTAAAATTTCTGCTGGAGGTGTGGCCATGTCCGATCGTATCCCCATGACACGGGCCGGTTACAACAAAATTAAAGCCGAAATCGAGGAACTGGAGAATGTCCAGATGCCCGAGATCGAAAATCGGATTGCGGCCGCTCGTGCTGAAGGTGATTTGAGTGAAAACGCCGAGTATCATGGTGCCCGCGAGTCGCAAGGGATGCTCCAGGCAAAGATCAATCTGTTCAAAAGCAAACTTGTCAATGCGATGATTGTCGATACCTCAAACGTTCCCAAAGATCAGGTTGGCTTTAGTTGTCGTGTGGTCGTCAAGGACCTTGAATTTGGCGATTCCGAAGAATTTTTCCTGGTGGGTGCTGGCGAAGAAGATTACGACCTCGGCAAGATCAACATCACCAGCCCGTTGGCTCAGGGCTTGTTGGGGAAAAAGGTTGGTGAGCAAGCAGAAGTCGAAGTGCCTGCCGGTACCAATCGGTTCGAAATCCTCGAAATACACTACGATCCATAAAGCCTCTGGAGTTATCCCACCTGTTTTCCCTTTTGCGTGGGATGCCAGGGGAGTCGGAAGTCCGTTTGCAGTGCGTCGTATCGGTTGCCTCTGCAGGACCATTAACGGCAGGTGCGAGTTTCCGGGAGAGGGGAGCCCCGTTTTGATCTTCCTCGCCCCGGTGGCATCGAAAGTGTACTAGCTGCCGCTGGTTGCCGCAGTGGGGGTGTCGTCGAAGCTGTAAGCCAGGCTGTAACAGACCGGGATTACGATTAGTGTAAGGACGGTTGCAAAAGCCAGGCCAAACACCACCGAGCCAGTCAGTGGCTGCCAGAATTCAGCCCCGCCGGAAATGTTCAACAGTAGCGGGAGTAACCCGCCAATGGTGGTCACGGTGGTCAAGACAACGGGCCTCAGTCGGTTTACACCCGCTTCGAGAATTGCATCGTGGACAGACAGGCCACGTCGTCGTCCCTGGTTGGTGAAATCGACCAGCACGATTGCATCGTTGACGACGACTCCCGTCAGACTCACCAACCCGATAAATGATGCCAGGCTGAAAGGGAATCCACAAAACCACATGCCGAACACGACGCCAATGAAGCTCAACGGCACCGTGGTCATGACGACCAGGCTTTGCCGCACGCTGTTGAACTGCAGAACGAGAATGGTCAAGATCAGAACCACGGCAATCGACATGCTGATCAAAAGATAACGAAAATTTTTGTCGCGTTCGTCATTTTCACCAACAAATTCAGCCTTCACGCCTTCGGAGTCTGTCGTGGTGCTCCCCAAAAAAACCTTGGGGATCCCTTCGATGCTGGTTTCGGCACCTTGAGATGGTACAAACCCATACTTCGGAAGTACTTCTTCGGCTAAAAGAAGAAAGACGTCATCAGGCGAGAGGTTTTCACTCACGTCGCACTTTGCCAGTACTGCCCGCTTGCGGTCGTAACGGTTAATTGCGTAGAGTCCCATGTCGCGGTGAATGTCGGCAAGCTGGCCGATGGTTGCCTTCTTTCCTGTCGGACTGGTGATCATCAGGCGGCGCAAATCTGCTGGATGCTGTTGATACTCGGGGGCAAGTTGAAGGCGGAGGTTGACATCTTCGTCATCGAGCGTGACCTGAATGGTGGTGTCACCTGCGATGGCGGTTTGAATCGCACGTGCAATCTGCATCTCGGTTAACCCGAACAGGCCAACGACGTCGGGCTTCGGTTCGATGATCAATTGGGGGTTGTCAGGGCGAAAATCTGTCGAGGTGTCGACCGTTCCCGGAATCCTGGCCAATCTGGCCGCAATGTGCTCGGCAAGATTCCCCAGTTGTTGAAGGTTGTCGCCAGTAAGCCGCACGGCGACGTCGGAGCCCCCCGGTGGTCCATCTTCCGCCTCTTTGATCTGGATTTTCATTCCGGGGAGGAGTTTGATGTTTTTGCGGAGATAAGCGATGACTTCCTGTTCGTGGATTGAGCGGTCCATGGGCGGTAAGAGTTCCACCATCACTTGGCCAAATTCCGGCCCGTTTGCGGCATCCTCTTCAAGTCTTGTCGCCAACCCCTGTGAAGATCCGACCGAAGTTACATAGCTCACTAGAATTCCCTTGTCCTCCCAGGTGCGGAGTGGTTCAGTAATCACATCGGCAGCTGCCAACGTTTGCTCGATGTTGTAGCCAAGTGGCAGTTCGTAGTGCACTGTGAATTGCCCGCGATCGCTTGGCGGAAAGAATTCGAAACCGATTTGGCGAATCAGAATGGAAGCACTCCAAATGGCCATTCCACACCAAAATATCACCAGGAAACGGTGTCCGAGAGCAAAGCGAAGACTCGCCGCGTAAGCCCGCGTAAAAACTCCCAGGTTGGGGCGAATCTGGTTTGCCACCTGCACCGTTGCGGTCGACTTGCCCCGCGAAAGTGCAGCGAACGATGTGGAGGTGTCGGGTTGGGATGGGCGCCGGCGACGATACCAGAGGGCTGCGAGCGTGGGAATCAGAAAATGGTCAACAAGAACGGAGCCAATCAGTGCAACAGAAACAACCTTTGGCATGACTCCCAGAAAATCGCCCATAATGCCAGGGACCAGGAGCATTGGCAAATAGGCGGCAATGGTCGTCATGTCGGCGGCGATGACTGGGACACCGACCTCCGCAATTCCCTTCTTGGCTGCAGCCGTCGGTTCTTCACCACGTTCAATGTGACGATGGATATTCTCGGCGACAATTATGGCTCCGTCGACCACCATCCCGAGCACGAGAATGAAGCTGAAGACGACCATATTGGAGATGGGGATGCCTGTCGTGAATAAGAAAATCGAAGCAACGGCCATGCTCAACGGGATGGATATCAATACCAGGATCGAGATTCGAATGCCCATCGACCAGGCCAGAATGACCAGTACCAGCATGGCCCCGAATAAAGCACTGGAGCCGAGTACGCGGAACATGACCCAGATTTCGGCAGACGTATCGCGGGTTGTGGAAAATTCCAGGTCGGGAAATTGCTGGGCCAGTTCTTTGACCTTGGCCTTGACCGCCTGGGCTGCCCCCAGGGTGTTAATGTCAGCTTCTTTATTGACGATGATCGTCGCACTGTCTCTTCCGTTGAGTTGTGCGAGGTTCTTCATCCGGCGATGCGTGTCGAGGACTTCGGCCACGTCGCTTACTCGAATGATGCGGTTGTCCTCACTGGATACAATTGCCTGCTTGATGTCGTTGATACCGCGAAATTTGGCTTCGTTCTGAACCGTACGATCAATGTTGCCCGTATTGAACGCGCCAGCTGGTATCTCTGCGTGGAAATCGGCCAGAGCTTGCCGGATTCGCGCCAAAGATATCCCGTATTGGGTCATGAGGTCCGGAAACACGTTGACGTGGATCTCCCGTTCCTTGCCACCGAACAACTGTGTATTTGCGATACCGTCTACCGTTTCAAGCTGTTGCTGGACGTCTTCGGCGATTTGTTTGAGTGCCCGCTCATCAAAACCCGATGGCGCGATGATGTTCACCAGCATCAGAGGAAATCCGTCGAAGTCAATTTCGGTCACCACCGGTTGCACTTCGCGCCCGACAGGAAGTTGATTGCGAATCCGATCCACCAGGTCTTTAACTTCGCGGCGGGCCTCGTCCGGGGCGACACCATCCAGGAACACGACCTGAATCACACTCGACCCGCGCATGCTCGTCGAAGCAATGAAGTCGACACTCTGCAGTTCGTTGAGAACGTCCTCTACCTTGCGGGCAATTTCATTTTCTGCTTCGCTCGGTTGTGCATCGGGGTAGGGGATTGCGACCAATACGATGGCCTTGGTGATCGCTGGAGTTCGTTGAACCGGCGTATAGATGGCTACATAGGTTGCCAGAAATACCACCAGGATGGTGATCACAAAAACAAACCGTGGGTGGTCGATGGCCAGGTTGCTGAGATTTTTCATGACGCGGATCTATTCCACGGAGACACCTGAAAGCGAAGACTTCTAGAGCTTGACCTTTCGTTGGGTTGCACCGGGTGGGTGGGTTCCCGACTCAGAGAACCTTGTCGGGTTGGCTGGTTCCTGCTGGCGATTGCCACCTTCTTGCTCAATGACACGTACCAACTGCCCGTTGGCAATTCGTTGTTGTCCCCGGACAATGATCTGATCGAAAGTGCATTCATCAGCCGGCACCAGGATGAGTGAGCCCTGGTCGACCCAGTGTGACAAGAGGACACGGTGCGCTTTTTGCACGTCGGCCGTGCCGGCGTCCCAAAACATCGCTTTGAGTGGCCGCTTTTCATTTTCGACCGTAAAAACGTATGCCTCGCGTCCCCGAAAAATGACGGCCGTTTCCGGAATTTCATATGCCTCGATCCGATCGGTGACGATTTGGGCCGTGGCAACCATGCCGGCACGCAGCGAGTGGTCTTCATTCGGGATACGAATCTCGACTTCAAACAGCCCGGTGCGAGGATCAGCAATCTGGGCGATGTGGTAGATTTTACCCTCAATCGCAGGTCGTTGCCGACCGAACCGGTTGTGACCCTCAAGCACCACGTGGGCGCGAAAAACACGATCCTCGGAATCACCCGTCTGATCACGATCGTTTTGGGCGACCTCCCTGGCACGTGATTGCAGGTCGTAGATTTGCGATTCGGGAACGTCGACAACCAGCAGCATGTTGTCATTTTCCACTAGCTCGAAAGCGGTCTGATTGGCTTGCACCGACTCGCCCACATTGACCATTCGTCGAGATATAACCGAGTCGACAGGCGATGTCAGTACAGCATCTTCGAGGTTCTTCAGGGCAATCTCCTGTTGTGCACGAGCCTTCGCCAGTTCTGTCAGCTGTTCCTGGACTTCCGTCTCGGTAACAGCACGCGGGTTGCGGTCTCGTAATTCTCGAATCCGATTCATGTCGGTGGTTGCTTCTTCCAGACTGGCGATTGCTTCACTGGTGCGGGCTTTAAAAGTGCGGTCATCAAGGCGTGCGAGTGTTTGGCCTGTAGTGACGCGGTCACCATCGTCCAGCGACTTGTCCTCTTGATTGGTGCCGATCGCCTTGATCCGCCCGGCAACCTCAAAGGCCAGCGTATAGGTTTCCCAGGGGCGGATCTTACCGCTGAACGTAGCCGTAATTTCAGAGGTTTGTGGGCGAAAAGACGCTGTCGCCACGATCGGTCTTGACTGTGCCAATTCAGACACCGATTCGATCTGCTGCCTGCCCTGAGGTCCACCAGTCACAACATTTCGACGACTCACCTGCCACATCATCAATGCGGCAAAGACCGTCAATGCGGTCAGGATGGTGTAACGAAGCAGTTGTTGCGCGGGTTGCGGCATGAAGATATCGTGGGTGCGTGAGGGGGCAGGGTGGAGAAGCCGGGCTGGAAGTCAGGCCTTTGCCTGCAAATGGCCGATTCAGCTGGAGTCATCCGCTAGATCCATCATAGCGCCGAAACTGGTCAGCGACAATATTTGTCCTCTTTTCTCTGCGTAATATGGTCAGTTTGATTCGACCAGCCGGGTGCACCGGTTTTGAAGCTCGGCCGGTTCGAGGTCGAGGAACAAGAATCGCTTGCGTGGGGAGGTAGCTCCGGCAATCAACTGGACCGACGATTTAGGGACACAAAAAACTTGACTCAACAGGTCGACTATGGCCTTGTTGGCTTTCCCTTTTTCGGGTGCTGCAGTGACCGAAACACGCAGCATTCCGTCATGCACGCCAACAACCCGGTTGTGACTTCCTCCGGCGTGAACCCGTATCGGTAGGACTGCCCCGCGACTGTGCCCTTGAACATGAATCATGACCCCCCCGGTTCGTGCAGGATCTGCATTAGTAACATGCCCAGCGACAATGCGTTGAACAGCATGTGTGTAATGATGCAGGGAATGATCCGGTGCGTTTGCTGGTAGGTGTAACCAAGAATAATTGCCAAAAAGAATATTGCAATCGGATCGGGACCGTGACCCAAATGGGCAAGTGCAAACAGAAACGAGCTGATAGCGATCGGGACCCATCCGTAAGGCAGGCCCCCGACCCCCCGTGTCGGTTTTGTCGTCAGCAGGAAAGCCGGTTGTGAGTAGGCCAGTTCGCCAGGGCCCGACCGTGTTGCCCTGCTAACTGTAGCATCGCTTGCTTCCTCGGGGCCGGAACTGATATCGGTATCGAGTGACATTGAGTTCGCCGCGACTCGAGCGGTTTCCCATTTTTCAAGACAACTTTGCAGCAACAATCGAAACGCCACTTCTTCGCTAATGGGGGCGACGATCACGGCTATCAGAAAACCGGCGCCGATCAAAACCGGGGTTGGTTCCTGAAGTAACATCTTCAGTAGTGGATGGGCTGAAGGTTGGCCAAGCAGATAGACCAAGAGTGCCTGTATCCCGTAGACGGGTATCAGCGTTGCCAACCACGCAAGGCCCCCGAATTTCACATCGCGAATTAATTCAGGGACTTTGCCTGGTAATCCGAAATCGCGCCAACTAGCGCGGGAGGTCACGCCAATCAGAGTGACGGCGACCGTGGTGATCAGGAGCATTAGAAAACCAGATCCGGCGATCTGTTTGGCCGTTTCCAACGGAGAAATCTCATCCAAGTTGGGTTGCTCAACTCCTGACACGACGTTCCATATGGTCATCAGTACCATCATCACTGCCACCAGTGATGCACCCACTCCCCATGGTACGGGGAGCCTCGGCTCGAATTTGAAGATTGGTTCATTGCGAATGCAGCGGACCAGGATGGCAATCCAAACCAAACCACCTGCCGTGGTGACAAGGGCTATCAGAGCGAGAACCCACGAATTTACGGCGACTGGTTCTGGCATCAAGGTTTTCCGGTTTGACTGGCGGTGGTTTGGCGGGTGACAGGGGCAGTCTTGTGAATGGGGCGTCCGATGAAGCCTTAAAGGGCAAGCTGTAGTGACTCGTTCACGCCTCGCGTACCAGGCGAAGTGCGGTCCGCACATATCCCCAACCGGAATAAACGGTCATGGCGATGGCAATCCAAACAAGGGTGACCAGCAACGGGTCCAACCACGCGGAAGCCGGAGGTGTGAATCCGCCACCCTTAAGACAGGTCAACTTGAACAGGCTGAGCAGTACCGCGGCACACTGGAAGACCATTTTCCACTTGCCTGCCCAGGACGCCGAAAAATCGACTCCTTTTTCCTCAAAGAAACTGCGAATACCGGTGACCAGCATTTCTCGGGCAACCACGAGTACCGCCATCCAGGGCACGATTTCCGATTCAGCGACCGCAGCCAGAAAGATAAAGACTCCGCAAATCAGAAATTTGTCGGCAAAGGGATCGAGGATTCGACCAAGCTGGGTAATTTGTTGGTAGCGTCGTGCCCAGTAACCATCGATCCAGTCGGTTCCGGCTGCCAACGCAAACAGAATCAACGCTACGAGATATACCCCGCTTCCCAAAAACGCAAAACAGGCGATCGACAAGAAGAGCCGCGCGACCGTGATTTGGTTCGGGATATTGAATATCACTTTCGAGGGCGAGTCGCTGGTAACCGGGTCCGGGTCACTGGTTGACGTTTCTTCCATAAGTTGCCTCGGTCATACCTCGTTGCGTTACAAGATCACGAATCGAGTGCCGCAGCTACCAGATCGTAGTCGTTGCGAGCGACAATTTCAGCCGGGACCAAATCACCAATCTTGAGCCCCGAACCACTCAAATAGATGATGCCATCCACGTCTGGCGCGTGCGCATAGGAACGTCCCACCCAGGCGTTTTTTTCTCCGGGCATCTGGCTGTCGACCAGGATGTCCAGTTTGCGGCCAATCTGGCGGTCATTCCAGGCGAATGCAACCTCCTGTTGAACTTCCATCAGCTGGTTGCGACGGTCTTGTTTGACTTGTTCAGAAAGGTGATCGGGCAGGCGGGCCGAGGGAGTATCGGACTCAAAGGAATAAGTAAACACACCGACGTGTTCGAATGCCTGTTCGTGAACAAAGGCCACCAATTCCGAAAAATCGGCATCGGTCTCACCGGGAAAACCGGTAATGAAGGTGGTCCTCAGTACAAGGTTCGGAATCCGCTGTCGAAGTTTGCCGAGCAGCTGTTCTGTTTCGTTGCGATTGACCCGCCGTTGCATTCGGCGCAACATGCGGTCGTTGATATGTTGTAACGGCATGTCAATGTATGGGAGAATTTTGTCTGAAGCTGCGAGGTGATCGATCAACCGGTCGTTCACATACATCGGATAAAAATACATCAACCGGATCCAGTCGAAGCCGTCAATTTTTTCAAGTTCAACGAGCAGTTCTGTCAGCCGAGGTTCTCCGTAGAGATCGATGCCGTAGTAGGGGGTGTCCTGGGCCACGATGACCAGCTCCCGTACTCCGTCACACGCCAGTTCTGTAGCTTCGGCGATGACTTCTTCAACGGGCTTGGTTGCGTGTTTGCCACGCATTTTGGGGATAGCACAAAACGTGCAAAGCCGGTCACACCCTTCAGAAATCTTGAGGAATGCAAAGTGCCGGGGCGTGATCCGCAGGCGGGCATTGTCAGGCAGTGGGTGGCTGGGGGCCGGGTGGAAAACATGACGTTGTTCGGCCAGGTTGCCCACCAGGCGATCGGCAACTTTCGTGACTTCTTCTCGGCCAAAAACGCCCACCAAATGGTCAATTTCCGGGCGTTCCTCGAGTAACGCTTCCTGTTGTCGCTCGGCGAGGCACCCGGAAACAATCACACCACGGAGGTCGCCCTGCCGTTTTAGCTGTAGCATCTCGTCGATTGCAGCAAACGATTCTGCGCGGGCAGCTTCGATAAACCCGCACGTGTTGACGACGGCGAAGTCGGCGCCTTTAGGGCTATCCACGAGTTCGTAACCGTCGAGTTGCAGACGCCCCAACATCCGTTCACTGTCGACCAGATTCTTGGGACAACCGAGGCTTACGAAAGCGTAGCGACCTTTTGTCTCTTGCTCATGCATAGTCCCAAGATATACCGAAAGACGTTGTTGAGATAGCCCGAGGGGTCTCGCCCGTAAGACAAGGTTTACCCGCAAGATATGGTTCAGGCAGTTGTTGACCGGCCAAGAGCGCTGCGCGACGCAGTCACAACGCGGGAACAGACCGCAGCGATTGTTCGTCTGGCAGCGATTGGGCGTTTACTTTCCCCGCGATCAGCCGGCCCCAAAGAGTTCATGCATGAATTTACCTTGGTTCAGTCGGCGAGGCTGCCCCCCGCGGCCATGTACCATCTGGTTCGGATCGACTCCCAGGCAACCATAGACGGTTGCCCCAAGGTCATTGGGATGAAACGTGGAGGTGACCGGATACGCGCCAATACGGTCGGTGGCGCCGATTACCTGGCCTCCTTGAACGCCAGCGCCAAAGAAGAGCGCCGTGTATGCCCAGGCCCAATGATCACGACCAGGGAGTCCCTTGCCGCCAAGCTGCGCTATCTTTGGCGTCCGCCCAAATTCACCCACGACGATTACTAAAGTTTGCTCCCGTAACCCGGTTTCGTGTAGCTCGTCCAGCAGCGCACTTAAGGCCTGATCTAACTGAGGTAACAGACGATCCTTGAGTGCGGGAAAGATCTCTGAGTGATTGTCCCACGTTTGTACAGTTCCCATGTTACATTGCACTACGGGAATTTCACGTTCGACAAGCCGCCGGGCCAAAAGCAGCGTTTGCCCCATCGTGTTTCGTCCGTACCGGTCGCGTACCGAATCGGGTTCTTTTTGGATTTGGAATGCGCGGGAAAAATGGGACGATGTCAGCATGGCGTATGCCGATTCCTGGTACCGATTGAAATCCTGCTTGCTGGCCCACCGATCAAGTCCTTCCTGGCTGCCGCGGAGTTGCTCCAGTAGCATATGCCGGTTTTCGAGACGTTCAACACTTAACCCAGTCGGCAGTTGTAATCCCGAGATGTGAAACTCGTCCTCGTTGGGATCGGAATTTACCTGAAACGGATCAAATTTTGCTCCCAGGAATCCTGCATGTTGTCCCGGCCAGACCAAAGCACCCTGAATAAGTGGTTGGGGAATGGTGACATGGGTGGGAATTCCATCTCGCTGCTGACGGAGCATTGCCACAGTCGACCCATACGCCGGCCAGTCGCCACGATTGAGAACCTTGTCTTCGTTCGCGTTGCCCCGAAATGGCTGCGGAGAGCCGGTCAACGTGTTGTGGGTACCAGACAAGTGCCGATTGTCGTTGTGTGCCATCGAACGCACAATCGCCAGTCGATCAGCACGATCGGCCAATTGGGAAACGTGTTCGGTGAATTGAATACCGGGGATGCGGGTCCCAATCGCTTTGAATTCCCCGCGCACGTCGACCGCTGCGGGTTTTGGATCGAACGTGTCGATGTGGCTGCCGCCGCCGGTCAAAAAAACAAGAATGACAGACTTGGCCCGTTGTTTGTGCCTTGACCCGACTGCCGATTTGGTGAGCAGTGTGGGTAGTGTGAGACCCAGTACGCTCGAACAACCGACTTGTAGCAA
>Ga0315336_1005121_pt1 | contig 14661 bp, 12 predicted proteins | sample ASW5metaG_FD_204512 | JGI IMG/M metagenome (GOLD analysis project Ga0315336, IMG submission 204512) | Ammonia-oxidizing marine archaeal communities from Monterey Bay, California, United States - ASW #5 | ecosystem: Environmental > Aquatic > Marine > Intertidal zone | place: USA: California...
CTGATCGGGGCGCACTCAAGCTGATCGTGGGTCGAGGTTCCGCTGGAGCGACATGGATATGGCAAGCGGTCAGCGGGCCGCTATCGACCATTTGCATTCGAGCGCTACGCACGATGATAGCTGACTGAGCAGCGCGGCTGCCGATTCCTGGGTCGCTGCAGAACGTCAAGCCACCTGGGACCACGCCCAGCGTCATTGCTGTTTGAGCGTGGGATCGAACAGGTAGGCCTGCTGCTGAGCCTTGCGGGCAGCGTCCTGATCGCCTTGCTGTTCCAGATCTTTCGAGTGTCGCAAGTAGGCCTCGGCGACCGTAGCGTCGATCCGCTTGGCCTTTTCATAGTCGTCAATGGCCTTGCGCGTCTCACCCAATTCGAGATACGCGTCGCCGCGAATCGAAAACGCCTGTTGACTGGGCTTGATCCTGATCGACTCACTCGAATCATTGACCGCGTTTCTGTACATCTCCATCGCGGTCCACACAGCCGCCCGGCGGGTGAGTACGACCGGATTGCCCGGCGACAATCGTTGAGCCAGGTTCAGGTCCTTGATCGCCATCTCGACTTCGTTCGCTTTGAAGTAGAATCCCGCGCGGTCCAGATAGACGTCCAGGTCACGGGGCGCCCGAACAACTTTCTTGTTGAGAGTTGCCAGATTCTGTAACCAGACAAGTTTCTCGGCATCCTGCAGCGCTTCTGCGGTGCGATCCATCTTGATGAGCGCTTCGCGACGGTGCCGATAGTATTTGGAATCGAACCTCTGCAACTCGATCGCCCGCGTAAAATCGCGAACAGCTGCCGCGTAGTCCTCTTTTTGATAATGCGCCAAACCGCGATTGTTGTGTGCGTTGTGATAGCTCTTGTCGGCGGCAATGGCCGTGTCAAAATCGGCAATCGCCGCAGCGTGCTGGCCCATCCTGAGCTTCGCATAACCGCGGTTGTTCTGAGCGTCGAGATATCCAGGATCCCGCGTGAGAGCCAGATCGAAATCCGTCACGGCCGCTTCAAAGTCGCCCCGCGCCAGTTTCACCAATCCGCGATTGTTCAGTGCTTGTTTGAATCGCGCATCGAGTCGGACCGCCTGGTTGAAATCTGTTTCTGCCCGATCCAGCTGACGCCGGGCCATGAAAAAGAAGCCGCGCGCATTGTGCAGCTTGGCATCCTGTGGATTCAAGCGGATCGCGGCGCTGAAGTCGGCCAGAGCGTTTGCATTTTCGCCCACGGCCACGTACACCCCGGCACGCAGAGCGTAGGCCCGGCTGTTGTCCGGATCGACTCCAATCGCCTGTGACAGCGACTCGATCGCCGGTCCCGGAAGTCCACGACGGATGTACACTTCTGCCTGCGCCACGAGTTGACCGGACGTGGTGGCAGCTTGTGACGCGCCAGCCACATCTGCAGTCGACTGGTCCGCCGAAATCGGACGGTTGTCTCCCGTGTGTTGAACCTGGCCGGCTTGGCTGCCCTGCGTGGTCTGAGTTTCTACCGGGGATGTCGCGCCCTCGGAACTGGCGTCCTGTGAGATCGCTTGCGGAGCGTCGGTTGCATCGCTGCCGCAGCCTGCAAGAACAATCAACGCGAGCAACAAGGGAATCCACCGCATCGCGATCCCTCCTCCGCCAGATAACGTGTCCAACAAACGCGGCTTCCGGCGCACAAACGCAGTCGCGGATCCGCAACCAGAGTGTCGGTCTCAGTGACCGGTTCCGCCGGCCGCGCGCACACCGCTCGGGCAAGCGGCACGGCTTGTAATGAGACGCACCGCTCCTGTCAATGTGAATCGGGGCTCCCAGGCTGTCGAACCGGGCCATCTGGACCGCCGATTCAGCGGACGTGGCGGCAACACGGCCGGCATCCCGTGCTCAACGGACCGTGGTCGCGGGGTGATGTCCGGGGATCATCAAGGCGATCTTGTAGAGCCCGCCACCAGCGGTGACAAACAGCGTCGTCGCCAGCCGTCCGCGTCCAAAACAACAATTCGTCGGCAGGGACGGCGTGGGGATGCGGGCGCGTTGTTGACCATCGGGTGAGTAAACCACAATTCCAAACTGTTTCGAGTGCCGAACGGCGGCGTACAGATTGCCTTGCCGGTCGACCGACATGCCGTCCGTTCCGGTCTCGGAACCAAAGTCCACCAGCACGCGCTTGGCTCCCAATGTCCCGTCGTCGCGAATCGGAAACGCATTGAGCGTCATGCGGCCCTTTTTTGTGTCGGCGCTGTCCTGTGTCACATCGGTCGAACCGTTGTTAGTTTCCGCGACGTACAGAATGCGGCCGTCGGGAGACAGATGCACCCCGTTCGGTTTGTCGATATCGCGCGTGACTCGAGATACCTTCCCAGCCGGATCGATGCGGTACACGCTCTGATGCTTGATCAGCATCGGCTCCTGTCCCACATATCGAGGGTCACTGAAATAAATGCTGCCATTGGGATGGATCACCAGATCATTGGGCGAATTGAAGCGCTTTCCACGATAGCTGGTGGCGATATCTCGCAGCTTGCCATCAGCAGTCACTTCACACACGGACTGACGGCCCTTGTTCGCGCCGCAACAAGCGATCAATCGCCCCTGGCGGTCGAACATCAAGCCGTTGCTCTTACCGCTGTCGGCACAATGCACAGCGACGACGCCGGTGGCTGGATCATATTTCAAGACACGTCCCAGCCCATCTGCCTCAAAAGCGATATCGCTGAAGTAAACCGTGCCGTCCGCTGCGACCGCGACACCTTCCGTAAACTCGCCCTTGTTCCATATCTCCACCAGACGTGATTGGGGAGGCAGCACAGCGGCGTCGCCTGCCGGTAGCCGCGCGTCTTGGGCCCCAGCAAAACGGACCGTGAACAGACAGATCAGCAGCATCCAGAATCTCAAGGATTGCATGTGTGTCACTCCAGCCGCGCACAGAACTCGTGACCGACCAACATCCGATGCGACGCCTACTCGACGCCGCCATTCGGAAATCGGCTCAGGAAGGCGTCGACCATTTCCCGCCGCATGCGATTCCTGAGCTGGGCAGTCATCACACTGCCATGGTCTTTTCCAGGGTACATCTCCACAACCGCGTCGCTGTTCAGTTTGGCCATCGACTGCTTCAACAGGCGCGTGGCGCCTTCCAGGTAAAATGTATCCAGTTCTCCCATGTGCACGTGAATTTTTCCGGACAGTTGCGGCGCCAATCGGGCCCAGTTCTGTTCCAGAATCAAGCGGATGTCGTACTTTCTCCAGGTCTCTGCCACCCGCGTGTCAACGCGCCCGGTCTTGCGATCCCAGACCAGCATCGGCTTCCCATCCTCTCCGCGTGGACTGAAGACCGCTTCAAAACTGTGCAGTTGTCCGCCATGACCGAGCACCCATTCCATTTCGGCGAATCCCTGGTACAACAACCGAACCTGGCCGCGAACCCGGGCCAACGGACGCCGTCCGCCTTGGGGATCCGTGTACATGTTTTCCTGGGCTCGGTACAAATTGATCCTCTGAAAATCACGGAAGTCCACGGGATCGGGCGCCGTACTCCACGTCCCACCAAAGTGCTGCGGATACGTCACCTGCAACCACAGACTGCTCCAGCCGCCCGACGAATGGCCGGTCAGAAACCGGGCGCCGGGTTTGGCAATGCTGCGAAAACGGCCATCGAAAGCCGGAATCAGTTCCGTGACCAACGCATCACCCACCGGACCGTTGTTGGCGGAATTGGCAAACACGTGGTGCCCAAGAGGGCAACTGGGATCGAGCAGCACCCGAATGAACTCCACCCCGTCGCGGTTGTTCTCGCCGATCGGAGCGTTGCGGCTTCCCGCATGGTGCGTGCCGCCAAATCCGGGGATCGTGAACAGGGTCGGATACCGGCGATCCGGTTGCTCGTAATAACTGGCCGGAAGCATCACCGCGGCCTGTAGCGACACGCTGCGCTGATGGAACTTCGAAAGCAGCTTCGACTCCACCCGCAACAGCTTGCTCCACTTCGTCTCGCGAAACGGCCGTTCTGGAACGAGTTGATCAACCTCCAGCCGGATCGGTTTGCCGTCGTCCGTGTCGGGTGGAAGCACAACCACCGAGCTGAAACCGTTGCCCGCTCCCGTGCCGATGTTTCGGTCGTGTGGATTGAATCGAACAACCGCCTGGGCGCGAAATCCTGCCAACCGCATTTCGGCCAGCGGTCGCGGGTAGGCCAGCATGGCGTCCTGCGGGGCATCGCTGGAAAACTCCACCACCGCGCCGGGTTGGACATCGGTCACATCGCGTGCAATGAACGACTCCGGAGTGAACCAGTTGGGGCCCTGACGCGGCTGCTGGCGGCGTTGGGAAAAAATGACGTACACGCGTCCCGAAAACGGGCTGCTGTGCACGTCCGCGGTGAACCGAACTTGGAACGACCGCCCGGCAGCCTCGAGCTGCGTGCTGAACAAGAGACTGGTGCAAATCCCCACCCAGACAAAACGACGATTACCGGTTGCACACCGTTGATTTTTCATGCAGCCCGTCCCCGTTTTGGTTTCAACCCTGGAATCGCCATACGGCGCCGTTGCTCATGCTACGAACCCCAACATCGAAACGCAAACTGCCGCCCCGACGGTCGGTGCTTGACGATATCCCCCACCACTCCTATACTCGCGCCAGCAGGCGTGCCTCAGGCGCATCTTGAGCGTCGTGTCGGTTTCGCGTCTTGCCGGTTTGGCAACGATCAGACTGATCAATGAAGAGTACCGATCAATGAAGAGTGAAGAGAGACATCGCTTGAAGACCAACGAGCTCCAACGTCTCGTTGGCCAATTGTCGGATGGCCTGGGGCCACTGTGGAAATCCTACGGTAAGGTGGCTTCGGCATCGATCGGCGGAATCGCATTTGTCGCGGTGTTGATTACCTGGTGGATATCGAGTTCCGAGGCCAAGTCTGCCGCGGGCTGGGAGCAGTTGTTCACGGCCAGTGATTCCGAAGCCGTCGGTGAATTGCAGAACGTTTACGAAGATGCTGAGAAGGGAGACGTCAGCCGCAGCGTGGGCGACTGGGCCAAACTGAGCGAAGCCAAGATGCATCTTGCGCTGGGAACAAGATACCTTCTGGCCGGCAAGATTCCCGGCAAGAAAGACGGCGAGGACGTTCCCGTGCAGGAACTGCGGGACGCCGAAGAATGCTTCGCACAACTGTTGAAGGCCGACAGCGGCGTGTCAACGGAGATCCGGGAGCAAGCCTTGTTCGGACTGGCACAAACGAAAGAGGCCCTCTGTTCTGGAAACACAGACGCGGCCATCGAAGCCTACCAAGATCTCATAAAATATCGTTCCCAATCGATTTACGCCGAAGTCGCCCAGCAGCGTATCAAGACTCTCAAAAAGGACGGTACCCAGGATTTCTACGCCTGGTTCGCAAGCCGCCCCCCGGTCACCGACGGACCTCCATCGTTTCCCAACGACCAGGGCGCATCCAACGCGAATAGCAACAATTTGTTCGACGTTCCCTTTCTGCCGGAAATCCCCGAGATGTTGAAGCTCGACGATCAACCGCTGGAAACCGGCTCAACCACGCCCGACACTCCCGACGCAGCGACGGATCCCGGTGATCAGCCCGGTGATTCTGTGAAGCCAGACAAGACACCGCCAGACAAGGCACCGCCAGACAAGACACCGCCAGACAAGACACCGCCAGACAAGACACCGCCAGACAAGGCACCGGCGGAAAAGGCACCGGCGGAAAAGGCACCCCAGTCCAAACCGGTTCCACCCGGCGCGAAGTCTCCATGAGCGCGCCGGAGTTGCCGTCGGAAGCTGTCGATTTGACAGTGGAGTCGCGAGCCCACGGATGGCGCATCGATCACTACCTGAGCCGGCTGTTTCCCAACTACAGCCGGGCCCTGTTTCAAAGGGCCATCCATCAACAGGCGGTGCTGGTCAACGGCCTGCCAGCCAAGCCGTCGCGGCGACTGAAGGTCAACGACCGGATTTCCGTCAAACTGCCTCAACAGCCCGATCGCAGCATCGAGCCCGAGAACATCCCTCTGGAGATCGTACACGAAGACGACGCGCTGATCGTGATCAATAAAGCGGCGGGCATGATCGTGCATCCCGGCAAGGGCAACTACACCGGAACGCTGGCCGCGGCTCTGCAACACCATTTCGATCAATTGAGCGACGTTGCCGGGCAGCATCGACCGGGTATCGTCCACCGGCTGGATCGAAACACCACGGGAGTGCTGGTGATTGCCAAAGACAACCAGGTGCACCACAAGTTGAGCCAGCAGTTTGAACAGCGGGAAGTCAAGAAGACATACGAAGCCATCGCCTGGGGCCTGCTGAAGTTCGACAGCGACTACATCGAAACTCATATGCGGGTCCACGCGCGACAACGGGAGAAAATGTGCGTTTGCCCGGCCGGTGGAGACGCGCGGCAGGCGACGACTTTTTATGAGGTGATCGAACGCTTTTCGGGTTTCACACACGTTCGGCTGCAGCCGCGCACCGGCCGTACCCACCAATTGCGCGTGCACTTGTCGCACTTGAAGCACCCCATTGTTGCCGATCGTCTGTATGGGGGTCGCCCCGAACTCCGCCTGTCCCAGATTCGCACCGAAATCGAAGCTGACGATGACGAAATCCTGATCGAACGCCAGGCATTGCATGCCCGTCGACTCGAATTTCAGCATCCACGCAGTGGACAGCGACTGGCGTTTGAGGCACCATTACCAGACGATATGCAAACAACGCTCGACAGGCTCAGAACCGAGAAGGACCATTCATGAAGCTCGCCAAGATCGCAGACGCAACCGGCGCGGAACGCGTCGCCATGGTCGAGGAAACCGGAGTGCGACCACTGGACCTGTCTCGATCCTCCGGCTGCGATTCGTTGATGGACATCCTGAATTCCGATGACCCCGGCGGCCTGGCCACGACACTGCTCGCCCCCGGAACCGACCTGATCCCAAATCCATCCGTTCAGTTCCTGGCTCCCATCGACTCGCAGGAAGTCTGGGCGGCAGGTGTGACTTACAAGAGAAGCCAGGTCGCTCGGATGGACGAATCCGAATCGGCCGCCAGCCACTACGACCAGGTCTACACGGCGGACCGTCCCGAATTGTTCCTGAAAGCCACTCCCCGCCGCGTTTCCGGGCCAGGCCAGCCAGTGCGCGTCCGCAGCGACAGCCGTTGGTCGGTCCCGGAACCGGAACTGGCTCTGGTGGTCAACCCGCACCTGCAACTGGTTGGTTTCACAATCGGCAACGACATGTCGGCCCGCGACATCGAAGGTGAGAACCCCCTGTACCTGCCACAAGCCAAGGTCTACAACCAGTGCTGTGGTCTGGGACCGGCTATCCTGATCGCCGCCGAACCACTCGACCGTGAGTCAACACAAATCACGTTGTCGATCACCCGCGCAGAACAAGAGATTTTTCGGGCCACCACCAACATCGGCCAGATGGCTCGCACATTCGACGACTTGATCGGCTGGCTGGGTAAAGAAAATGACTTGCCGGACGGCGCATTTCTGTTGACGGGAACCGGCATCGTTCCACCAGATGAATTCTCACTCGCCGACGGCGATCGCGTTACGATTGAAATCACGGGCATCGGACAACTGACAAACCCTGTGGTGCAATCCTCAACGGGCGACTAGCAAACCAACAGCTTGGAAACCGGACACACGAGACCAGAACCCACAACGGAGTGTCAGGCATGGATGTTGAACGGAACACGATTCACCACGGCGACTGCATCGAGGGAATGCGTCGTTTGCCCGATGGATGCATCGATCTGACATTTGCCGACCCGCCATTCAACATCGGCTACGAATACGATGAGTACAAAGACAACCTGGAAAGCGACAGCTATCTCGAGTGGTCACGTGAATGGATGCTGGAAGTCGTACGGGTGCTCAAGGCAGATGGCACGTTTTGGCTGGCGATCGGCGACGAATACGCGGCGGAACTGAAGGTCCTGATGCAGCAGGAACTCGGCTTGTTCTGCCGCAGTTGGGTGATCTGGTACTACACGTTTGGCGTGAACTGCAAGAACAAGTTCAGCCGTTCCCATGCCCACCTGTTTTATATGGTCAAGGACCGGAACCAGTTCACCTTCAACGCCGATGATCCGAACATTCGCGTCCCGTCGGCGCGGCAACTCGTCTACGGCGACAAACGTGCCAATCCAAGCGGTCGCCTGCCGGATGACACCTGGATCCTGAGGCCCCAGGATATCCCGCAGAGTTTCGCAGCCCACGAAGACACGTGGTATTTTCCTCGCGTCAACGGGACGTTTAAGGAACGCAAGGGTTGGCACGGATGCCAGATGCCCGAACAACTGCTGGGACGGATCATTCGGGCTTGCTCGTTACCTCAGCAAACCGTACTGGATCCCTTCGCGGGCAGCGGAACCACGCTGACCGTGGCCAAGAAGCTCGACCGAACTTATCTCGGATATGAGTTGTCCGTCGAATACGCTCAACACAACAACCAGCGTCTCGAGGCCGTGCAAGTCGGTCAGCCGCTGCAGGGCGCCGCCAACCCGCTGACCAGCGCACCATCCACCGACCGCGGCCGCAGATTGCGGAAGCCTGCTGCCGAGGAGTCGCCGTCCAGCAAACCCGGGCAGACGCAGCTTGAACTGCTGTAGCGCAGCGCATGCGACGCACCGTATGGGCCGAAGCGTCTGGTTCGGAGCAGGGCATCTGCGTTGGGCAAATCAGCGCGCTCACGTCATAGCCGCTTGTCTGCCGCCGCTGGCTGGTCATCGCCGCTGACAGCCGGCAGATCTTCCGTGCTGGCGAAGTCGGCCCAGACAGGCATGTGATCCGACACAATCAATGCCTGATCCTGCGACAGCTGAAATTCCCGCATGAAATTCAACACTCCCGAACGGCCAGTGAACTCACTCGTCGCTCGGCTGTCGAACAGGATGTTGTCATACGCGCGGGTCATCCGCGTGTTGGTGTTCTGTCCGGCAATGGCCCACCGCAGGCCCGGCAATCTGCCCAATTCCCCATAGTGCTTTTCGTCGGCATTAAAATCTCCGAGCATGATCACGTCGTCTTCTCGAGATGCATCTCGGCGGACCGCCTCGAACACGTTGTCGAGTACGTTGATCTCCTGGACAACCTCGTCCGGATCCGTGTGGATGTTGATCAGCGTAAACGTCAGCGCCCGGTTGACGGGAGGCCCGCGCACGCGAAATCGGGCCACCAGCGGCTCACGGTGCAGGTAGTCCCGTGGATCGTTGATCGTGTATACGGAACCTTCGATCAACTCGATTCGCTTCTGATTGTAGATATAGGCGTATTGCTCTTTGCTGCTGGAACGCCCCAGTCGCGGCCCCAACAGGTGCGCATAGCTGGAACCATCCGCGTTGATCATTGACACAAATCGCGACACCACCGACTGGTCCTTGGCACGCACTTCCTGGACGGCAACCACATCAAAGCGACGCACGATCTGCGACAAGATCGACATGGCAGCGGTGCGTTTGAGTTTGGCTACTCCGAACACCTGAATGTTGAACGTTGCCAGCCGGACGCTGGTTTGGTCGATCGCACCGCCGTCCTGGCCGGTTTGTGACGCCGGTTCTTGCGGACCGCTGAGTCCGGAAGCGGCCGGAGACGGGCGAAACTGCCATTGCCAGAGCAATCCCGCTGCCACGACCAGCGGGACCAGACCAACAAACATCTTGCGCATCGGGGATTCCTTTCCCTGCAGTCGCTGCGGCTGGTGGCCTCAGAGGAACGATGCAAACCGGTGTGCCGGGGACGGTCCACATCCGTTGCCGACCAGCACATCCGTTGCCGACCAGACTGTCCTTTCGGACGCGATGCAGCATATGCCAGTCGACGCCAGCCGTCCAGATCGATCGAGCGGCCCCGGCCCCCCGGTGACGACGATGCGGCACATGGCGTTGAACAATGCGGATCAAGCCAATCCGTACACTGCCGGATCAAAACTGCGCAACCGCGACTCAGCAGACATCCTCAACTTGTTGACCACATAGTGCTTGTGATTGGCGACCGCCTGTTCCGAGATATCCAGCCGCCGGGCGACATTCTTGTTGGACCATCCCAGGACAAACAACAATTCCATGCATTGCAGGCGTTCCCATTCGCTGCGGTCACACCATTCCGCTATGAGCTCCCGAAGACACTCTCCCAGTACCGCCTGTTCGGCCACTCGCTGCTCGGCACTGCGGGCCAGGCTTGATGCGCGACGTCCGTCCCCTGCAGGCTCCGCGCTCCCAGCACTTGACCGGGGCAGCGAGAGGGGCACCGTTGGACGTCGACCGGTCCGTCGGAGAACGTCGGTCAATTTATGAGCGGCAATGGAAAACAGGTACGATTCCAAGGGAGTACGGTCATCGTAGTTCGGCAGGCTGATCAGGAAGCCCATGAAGGTCTCCTGCACAACGTCTTCGCTGGTCGCAGAGTTGTTCAACCGGCTCTTGACGAACGCGAACAAGCGACCTTCAAAACGGCGAATACAGTCCTGCCATGCCTCCGCGTCACCTGATCGGATGCGGTCCACCAGCAGCACGTCCGCGGCGTCGGCAACCATGGCGTTCCATCATGTCAACGGGTCGGGATCACGGAGGAGTCACACAACGTCGGAGTCACACAGCGTCAGGGCGAAGACCGCTGAGTGACCCAGGCGGTCTCAGACGCCATTGTGTCGCCGTCGGATTGGAAAGTCGATGCGACGCATGCGTCCAGCCCCGGAAACTCGCCGTTCCCAAGTCGCGAACCGTCAAACCAGATTCAGTCCACACACCGCCATCGCACCGGCCAGCCCCACGACACCGGAACAGGCAAGTTTCACCCGATTCTCTGTGCCACCAGACGCCGGCGTATTCGACCTCAGGCCGACGGCCGCCGAACCAAAACAGACGGTCAGGAACGCAGCAATGATCCCCATTCCGGCCACTCGCCTGCGGACGAGTTCCTGTTGCCAAGCCGCGTTCAACTCATCACGCCCACGGGGAGACAATTCGAACTGCAAGTGCATGATGTGCATCTCAGCCTGACCGACCGACCCCAGATCGGTCTGGTATTGTTCATCATGTCTCTGCCGAACCAACTGGGCTTTCTTCAGAGTGTCGAGAGGAATCGACCAGTCCCGAGCCCGGTCGTCAAATTCTGCAAAATCTCGCTGAACCCGCGCACGCACCAGCATCCAGGCCTCAGAAAGTGCCGCTTCCCGTTCGAGTCGAGGGTCGCTGGAAACCACCAACAACGTGCGGTCTTGGCCCTCGATTGGCGGTGTTTCGATCCAGTCCGGTTTCGCAGACGGGTCTTCGACGGACTCGAGACGTTCATCTTGGGATGCGATCGAAGTCTTCGAAATGGGAATCATCTCCGAATCCACTGCTTCCTGGATCACAGTCTCGCCAGACGTGCTCCCAGCGGACCCACTGTCTGTCAGCCAAGTCCGGGCAACTCCAATCCATCCGTCACGATCAATCGAAACCAATCCTGACGGTGCACCATTCATGGTGCGCGCAGATTCGACCAGCACTCCGGCCGTGGTCAAAAGCACTCCCAGGCCACAACTCACTGTGACCAACCAGCCGAATGCAGACCGCAGACTTCCGACTGCAACTCCGTCGGCCGGGGCAACGACCTGCTTCGGGCGGATAACTTCCTTGAAGACAATCCCCACCACGACAATCCCCATCACCGCGACCAACAAGACCCCCAGCAGTAAACAGAACCCGGCCATCGACAGTTCCAGGCCTATTTTACCCACTTGGTATGGAACAACTGTCAAACCGACTTCATGCTCGACTGTTGCAAAGTTATTCATGCCAGAAGACCTCCTCAACTCCCGCGAATCCCATCTGACACTCCACGCCTGTAGAGCACCCGGTGACCGACCATATCGCCCGCGAACAACTCTCAAGTCACCATCTGATTGCGACGCTCGTCAATCGGCACCCACACTGCGGAAAGTTGCACCACTGCCGACATCGTGGTGGCCCACAAGACTCCCCAATCCCACGGGAATGCAACGATCGTGCTCAACACCAATGCCAAGGCCAGCGTGAGCAGGGTACTGGAAAAACGAAACCGTCGCGAACGGAAAGAATCAGCGTGCCACCACCAGCGTCGAAACCAAATCAGGCAACCGAAAAACGTCATGTAACTGGCCAACGTCGGCTGAAACGCCTCATCCAGAAACGGATAGCGTCCAACGCGTTCCATCAAAGACGATGCCGTCTTGATCTTGAGCCCGTCGAAGTTGACCATCAACAGATTGCTCAATCCATAGACACCAGCCCCCAGCGCCACACCGGTGGCCAACATACTGAACCGTTGCGAGTATGATTCCCAGGACCGACCTTCCATCGATTTCGAGGTACTCAGGATCAACCAGGAGCCCAACAACGACGACAGGCCAAAAAACGCAACGTGTTGTGTATCAGCAAAAAAATCGGTGATGAAATACAAACCCGTCGTAATCGCCGCCGTCACCAGGCTAGCCGTCGCCAACGAACCGGTCAGTCCGGCTGCCCGTGTCCGCAAAGAGATGCTGCGAACCGTGTGAGGAGTCAGATTGTGACTCGACCAACGACGTGTCATCGGACGCTGTGTGACCCCCGGTTTTTGCGACAGCTCGTCGGTTTGCGAGGTCGCGTCTGTACGAATTTGCGCGACCGGCAGCGCTGAGACTGGACCGCGGCGTTGGGTGGTCGCCGATTTCGAGAGCAACCTCCGCCAGAAATACCATGCGCCCACGCCCAGGGTTGCCAACATCAGCATGGACCACGAACCAGAGCCCAAGACCCTTCCGCGCATCGCACTCAATAACAGCAGCAGCCCGATGCCCAGGCCAACCGCAGCCGAAGCGGAGAGGCCAGTCCGGGCGGCAACCGGCGCAGATGATCGTTGTCCGGCAAGACGTTGCTCGGCACTCGGAGCTGCCTCCTCGAATTGACTCCGTGAGACAGCCGGCCGTGCCGCGACAGGTATGGGTTCCGGTGATCCTGCGGGGCCCAATGCCTGGTGAAAGGCCGCCTCCAGGCTCTTGGCATCCCCGTATCTTTGATGAGGATCTTTTTCCAGAGCTTTGCCAATCACGGGTTGCAATGCAGGCGGAACCGCAGACAAGTCGGGTTTTTCCGACAAGTGTTTCATCAATATTTCAGCCTGTGTTTCGCCTTCAAACGGCACGCGTCCTGTCAACATCTCGTACAGCATGATCCCCAACGCATAGATGTCGACCTCACAACCATAGCTGCCACGCGCCACCTCCGGCGCCATGTAGTAGACGGTCCCCACACTCTGTGTCTGCGCGCCGCGGCGACTTTGCGAAATGAACTTCGATAGTCCCACGTCGCCAATTTTGACGAAGCCCTGATCTTCAAAGACGTTGGCCGGTTTCAGGTCACGATGTACCAGACCACGATCGTGCAGAAACATCAGGCCTTCGCTGATTCCATTCAACCAATGCCGCAACTGCTGCATCGGCAGGCCGTCAGGATGCTCACTCAGGATGCGCTCGAGGTTCTTGCCCGCCATGTACTCCATGACGATCCAATGGTCGTTGTGCCGGTCGGTCCGAATGTCGTGGATACTGACCAGATTGGGGTGGTTCAAGTTCAGACATTGCTTGACGCCGCGGAGTTCGACTTCGGCATTGCTGTGCAACAGCTTCAGAGCAACCTGCTTGCCGGCGTCGCTCAATCCGTAGTACACCTCACCAAACCCACCACGGTGAATCCCGCGTTTGATGGTGTATCCGTCCAGTGGTTGTGATTCCGGAGGATATGTAAATTTCATGTTCTCTGAACCCGTTTGATTGAATCCCTACGGCTGGAGACGCGTGCGTGATGGCATCCCCCAGCCATGACTGCTACCGATTCGACCGTGTCAGCCTGCCGCTTCCCCGTTGGCACGTGAAGTGGCAGAAAAAGTCGCTACACAGCAAATGAACGTCTGCCAACCGGTCCGGCTTCAAATTTCTTAGTCAACCGGCTCAATCCGGAACTGAACATCCATGCCAGTCACAACGGAGCCTTCGGGGATTGGAGCGGCCCCCGAAACCAATGTACCATCCATCACAACACCGTTATATGTTCTGCACCAGAATTGACCGTCCTTGTGAAACAGGACCACGCTTTGAGACCAGGTGGGGCAATGGATGTGGCTGCCCTGTTGTGGTCCCAACACGCAGTTGTCCTGAAACAACAACACTCCGTCGACCGAAAGAGCAGGGCGATGATGACTCTGAAATTCCAGACATGCTGTTGTGCTCAAAGCCATCGGGATGTGGAACTTCAACCGCACACTGTCTCCCAGACCAATCTCGGACTCCGTATTCAGAATCACTGGTTCATAGCAGGTTTTTCCGGCAACGGTCGTCGTTCCGTGTGGCTGCAACAGATAGTGTTCTCCGCTGCGCAAGATGGTTGCATGCAGCCGTGACAGATTGGCCAGAAGCGAAATGTCCGCTGCATCCGGCCCCAGCACAGGACCTCCGACATCCACGGCATCGCCGAGACAAATCAGGTAGGCGCCGATGCCGTCGATCCAGATGACATACCTTTGCTTGGGCACGTGGCACCGGGTTTCCTGTAAAGTGCTGGCGGTGAGAACATCAACCATTGTCCAGTCCCGCTACTCGAAACAAAAGGCTACAGGCACCACGATCACGATCATGAAAAAATCAACCGTTTGCAAAATAGTCCGCCTGAGACAG
>Ga0315336_1005124_pt1 | contig 14649 bp, 18 predicted proteins | sample ASW5metaG_FD_204512 | JGI IMG/M metagenome (GOLD analysis project Ga0315336, IMG submission 204512) | Ammonia-oxidizing marine archaeal communities from Monterey Bay, California, United States - ASW #5 | ecosystem: Environmental > Aquatic > Marine > Intertidal zone | place: USA: California...
GTCCTCGAGTTCCTTCAATCGCTTCATACTCGAACCGTCCATCCCGCCGTACTTCGAGCGCCAGTTGTAGAAGCTCGCGCTGCTCATGCCATGCTTGCGGCACAGCTCGGGCACCGCAACGCCCGATTCGGCCTCCTTAAGGATTTGAAATATCTTGCTTTCCGAATATTTCGGCGTCTTCATCGTAGAACTCCTTTCTCATTAGAAAATTCTACTTATGAGCGCGATTATTTCCAGGGGGGATTACCTCAACAGTCCGGGTTCCAAGGGTTGGAATCGATGTTGGTAACTCAAAATTCGCCCGCTTTGCATCAATAAATTCGACAAACTGCGTAGACAACCGAGACTTATCTTGCTCCCACCATGCGGCTCCACCTGGAATACTTACGTAAAGTACGATTTCAAATTCCATCCGCTTCCAGGTTTCCGGTTCTAGTTGCCCTCCAAGGAACTGGAGGTACGCAAAATCATATTGCATGTAGGCTCCGATTAGGAAGGTGTTGAATCTGAATTGTTCGTATTCATTCAGAGAATCTCGATCGTATTGACCATTTTGCAAGATTTCCGAAAGCTCGCTGTCAGAGGCCAACAAGAAATTAGCATTCGTCGCAACCGTGACGAGGTTTTGCGCAGATGCAGATCGCGCAGTCTCTGTGTTTTGCCGGATTTGAATAGCGACATAACCGAGCGAGATTACTACCGCCAACGCCCCCAGTACCTCACCTACCGCCCCAATAGCATCCCAGTTCATCTTTCAGTTCCCCGACAGATAATCCAGCGGGCAGCATATCGGACGGCGTTGATGACGTGAATGTCGGTTCATGGCCGTTCGCGTCGATATTAGGGCCAGCGGCGAGGGTCCGGCATGGATCTGCGAAGCAGACGGTCATGCCGCGCTGCAATAGACCTATCTAAACTGACAGCGTCTTTTTCGCCAAGTAATCTACCCATCAGGATGACGGAGATACTTGTATGAACTGGGATGCAATTGGCGCGATTGGCGAAACCATAGGGAGCGTCGCCGTTATCGCATCGTTAATCTACCTAGGAGTCCAAATACGAACTAATGCAAAGGCAACGGAAGGGCTGGTTCGAAGGCAAATCGCAGATTCTTCGCAACTTGCCTATCTTACTGCCGTTGACTCCCCGGAATTTTCCAGTCTCGTTGTTCGAGCCTTGATGAGCGATGCCGATCTGGAATCTGCAGAAGAATCTCAGATGATACGATTTATTTCCGCCATCTTTTTAAACTTTGAAGTTGCGTATCATCAATATGAATCCGGCCTATACGATGAATGGGAAACTGTTCTCACCCGTCGAGTTCGTATGATGTTTAATAACAGCAAATTTGTTCGAGAGTGGTGGAAAGACAATAAATCGGACCAATTTTCAGAGTCGTTTTGTGCCGCAGTTGATGATGTGGTTGCGCGCGGAGCAACCTAACATGCAGTGCATGGACTCTTCCCGTAAGTAGAGACGAAGGAAGGTCGTAGATGGTCGAATGTCGGTTAATGGCCGTTCGCGCTCATCGCGGCATCAAACGATTATGTCTGCTTTCGAGCGATGAACCGCCGTTCACGAAGGCAAGGTGCTCCCGGTATGCAGCCCAAATCCGGCCATCAAGGCGTCGGTGACCTTTGAGGTAAAGGAACCTGCGCGTTGTAACGGGTACGCGTTGATCCCGTTAGGCGTCATGGCCCGTTGTCCAATGCCACGAACGCTTTCAACAAGCTGCTAGTTGGTGCATCGTCCTCTAAAGCCTCCGTATCAACGATTGCTCGGAATCCAAGATCGAATGTCGACGCCAGGCAATCCCACATGCGCCGGGCCTCCGGCGGGGACATAGCCCAACGAAGCAAATCAAGCTGTTGCTCGAACTGGGCCTGAGACACGGCATCCAACTTGTATTCTTGCCAGATTCTTTCAAAGGTCCGCATGATAGTTAGAAAACGCTCAACCATGTGGGCGCGGTCTTCCGGCGTTAACTTTTCGTTTCGCTGCGCGTTCATTAGGCAGGCGATGTAGCGGTCATTTTTTTCGGTCCCCACGGTCAAGTCCTGCACTGATCTCAATGCGGACGTTCTCATCGATTGAGTGTTTTGGCGTACCTGAACTGCTAGGTACCCGAGCGTAATCAAAACGGCAAATGCGCCGACAGATTCTCCGATTGCGCCTATTGCTTCCCAGTTCATTCTTCAATCCCCCGTTAGCAAACCGAGTGGGCAGCATATCCGAGGGCGCTGGTAGCGCGAAGGTCCGGGTTGGTCGTTCGCGTAGGTATCGGTCGCGAAGCCCAACGACCGCTTTCGAGAGGGTAAGCCGACACTCATGCTGCGCTGCATTTGGCGGCGGGCTGGTCACGCTACGGAAATTTATGTAAGTAGAACGAAGTCATATTCGCCTATCCCCTGAAGGACCAAAAAGGTAGCGGAATTAAGGCCACTGTTCGTTACTAGATGAGGACGCTTTGGCTGTACGACATAGGATTCTCCCGGACCCATACTTACCGATTCCTTGGGATCACGTAAGTAGACGGTGATTTCGCCCTCAACGACGTAGAAAGTGTCTGTTATGTTCGAATGGTAGTGCCAAGGTACTTTCTGCGAAGTCGATATTTGCAGCTCGCTGATTCGGAAACCTTCGCGCTCGGCGTGAGAATCGAGGCGTTCTACCTCAAAGAGGTCGCTTGCATCTTTGTGGATTCCTACCATGTGGGACATCCTCATCCGGCGGTTCCCAAACACGGTACCATCCCGAGAATTGAGAAGTCGTGCACGGAAGTGCAACATTCGCGCTAGGGGAGTTATGTTGAAGGTCCGAAGCTGGCCGGTCGCGTCGAAAATCGTCGCGGGGCTCTACGTCCGCTATCGGGTCGTGAGCGGCCACGAATGCCGACTCAAATGATTCGGCGCGCCTTCGACTCTACTGGTAATTAGCGGTCTACCCGAGGTTCACCCGGCGGAGGTGTCCTATTCGCGATCAGGCACGTACCACGGCATAAACTGGTCCCACTTCGGGAGTTGTTCGTCGGGAATGTTGTCGATCCGTGAAACGTATTCTTGGTCCGGCATCCCGCTTTTAAAAGTGTCCCACCATTATCTGGCACCTGGCTGCGCGAAAGCCCAGTCAGCCATTTGGGACAATTCCTCTTTGCCATCCGGATCAATCATCCTCTGCGTTTGACCGAGCATGAAATGCCCTAGTAGCTTCGTATGCAATCTCGATTTTTCGTGACCATTTAGAGCGTTGAAATCGGCTGTCCCTCTCCGCCAAATTTCGATGAAATCCTCATCGCCTATTTGATTGAGGAACGCGTTGAATTAGCCAAGGAAGGTGCGAATTGAATCCGATTGATTCAATCGATTGCCTTGAGCTACCTGCCGGGCCAAATAGAGAATGGAAGCTAGTACGGCTATGACACCAACTACTTCGGATAAGGCTGCAACTGCATCCCAGTTCATCTTTCAATCCCCCACCAGTAAATCCAGCGGGCAGCATATCCGACAGGAGTGAAGGCGTGAACGTCGCTTAATGGCCGTTCGCGCTCATATCAGTCTGACAGACGACGGTCCGCTTCTAGGCGTTGAACGGTCGCCTATGCGGCACTGCAATAGGCGGCACGCAGCGTTCAGGGGATATTGGTCGGTACGCTATCCTTGGTGCTTCCACCGAATGCAAGAGGGAAGCGATCATGGAAGCAATGAACTGGGACGCCGTTGCAGCGAGCGCGGAGGTGATAGGCGTGATCGCAGTGTTGGCGTCGATCCTTTACTTAGCGAAGCAAGTCGCTCAGGGAAATCGACTAAATGAATCGGACTCTGTGCGCACTTTCTTAAATCAATACAACGCCATGTTGCAACAGCTCACTGACCCGGAAATGAACGAATTGTTGCGGCGGGGCGTCGTCGATTTCGATTCCTTAACGGACCCGGAAAAATCGAGACTCCACATGATCCTCTGGACCCACTATATGCTCGGCCAGGCACAGCGAATGATTGATCCGGCCGGCGGGGAAGAACTATCCAAATTCGCAGATTATTTAGTATCCAGCACCATGAAACAGCCGGGCTTTCAAAAATGGTGGCGATCGGTAAAGCACGCTCTACCAGATCAGGAATACGTTCAAAGAATCGATGACTATGTCATTCCGCAAGCGGTCATGTGGGAAAACTGGCTTCCATGGTTTACTTCCGCTAAAAAATAGAAGCCGCCGTAGAAATAGCGGAACACAAGCGGTTGATTACGGATTTCCCTTCGCTACCGCTCCAATCGCGGGCTAACCGAACGGCCGTTACTGGCCGTTTTCCGCCGAAGTCCGGTGGGGTGTTGAACGTCCGCAGCTGGAAAAAGCCGACGCTCGGCGGCCAGGACGTCACTTCAGAGACATGCGTGTAGCCTTTCGAGAGTTCGGGTCTAGAAAGAATTCCGTCTTGTTGTCTCTTTGATTAAGGCTTGTAAACCCCGCCGGGACGGAACCATTTCCGGGTTTCCCGATTGAAGACCGCCATCTTGACCGGTTCAATGCCATCAACCGTTTCGACGAACTCCGGCATAAAGTACTGGGCCGACTCGGTCCACCAGCTCAGAAATCCAGGCTGCTCAAGTATGGCGCCCAGCATTCGTTGTTCTGCTTCCCAGACTTTACTTTCGATCGTACCAGCGCGAAATTGCATGTAGACGTCTTGGAAATGGGACATGAAATTCAGCATAAACCATACAAAGCGCAGCGAATCTATTGGTTCCAGGTCGTCGCCGGTCCACCCAGCCACCAGAATATTTGCCGACTTATCGTCTTGTCCCCAATTATCGAAAATCTCCTTGCGGCGGGTAACGATGCTGTGGTTGCTCTGTTGATGAGTCGCTACGGTGCTCTTACGCAACTCCAGGGACAAGTAGATCAGAGTGCCGATTACACCTACAGCGCCCGCGGTCTCGGCCATCGCACCTAAAGCATCCCAGTTCATCCGCGTATCCTCCAATAAGTGAATCCAGCGAGCAGAATACCCGAGGCGCTCGGGACCACGAAGGTCTCCCTTTGGCCGTTCGCGCTCATTGCGATAGCCGAGGCGATCGTCTCTTATGCGCCGGTTAACAGCCGGTCGAGGTGGCGGTGCCTACTCACGCTAAGTGCCAATAGCGGAAGTAGCCTAGCCAAGTTGACGTTATCGCTCGGAGGGTGACCCTTCAAATCGAGTGCGGATAATGTCCAAAACTGACCCACGTCAGTTCACGATGTAATTAGTTCGCGTAGAAAGTGCCAGAACGAAGCAAGGAAGCTGCATTTATCCTCAAATCGCGACGACCGTGAAGGAGAGCGATAGTGAAACATCTGGTTATTTCCTTGTTGATCACGCTCAGCGTCGGCTCGGCTCAAGCGTTTCCCGTCGTCCAGGAATGGACAATTCTCACCGACCCTTACTTCTTTGAACAATCGCCCGGGCCGGACAACTGGTGGGGGTGGGGTGAAACGCCGCCCATAGACGACGATTTTACCGGCGAAGGGACCAATATCTACCATGGCTCGTGGGCTTACGATGTTGCTAGTTTGTCCGGTAGCCGAATGTTCTTCGGTTCAGGAAGAGGGGCGTTTACGACACAACTCGAGACGGACACTGGCGAGTTCACGTACCTCAACTTCGATACCGAAAGCGACTCCTACAACCGCTTTCCCGGGGGTATGGACAGCGTATCCACGGCATCGCTTGACCCTTCCGGAGTCGGTGGGGTAAACGGTGGAGTGGTTGATCTTTCTGCATCGACATTCAGCTTTAACCTTGACACGATAGATAACTTCGGTACCCAAGTTAACGGTACTGGGACCGGTTGGTTTGTCCAGAACGGTTTTTCGCCCGAGGATGTTCATAGCCCTGAGGCCGTGATCGATTCTTTGAATTTTGCGATCGGCTTTCTCCCCAGCAACTGGGATACGGTCGCGGTGTTTCAAAGCGACTTGTGGATTCCAGACCCGTTTTTCCTTCCTGGCACAGCTACGTTTTTTGCCTACTCAACCGTGGTCCCAGTACCAGCCGCCGTATGGTTGTTAGGCTCAGCGATAGGCGCACTGATACTCAAGCGTAGAGTCGGATAATTTGTAACCTGCCAGCGCCGAAGAAGCGTGACTTTGTGCGGGTTTTCTTTTTAGCTCGAACGTCTCTATTTGGCCGGTTTCCGATGTAGCTTGTTGCTACACGAACGTCGGCTTCGGGGGAAAGCTGACGCTCAGAATCGCGCCGTGATCACCAGAAAAGTGCTCACAACTGATCGGCAGAGATACCTCATTTAGCGGCGGCATCGAAGGGAAAGCCACAGTCAAGTGCCCAACTCGAACTATTTTTTAGGTGCTGCAGCTACATCCTTTAGTTTTGTTGAAAGAACTTCTCGGAATGCTGGGCTGAACCCGTCTCCGTATTTATCCCACCATTCGCTACCGCCTGGACGAGAAAATACTGAAACGAGCGCGCCGAGCGTGCTCTCCCACATTTCTTCAGGCGCCATTTTAGTTCGGTGTTGCTGGTACTGAGATTCGCAGGCTCTACATAACTGTGTTAACAACATGCCATATCTAATCTTTTCCTCGTCTGTCAGTTGGTCCAAGTCTTGTTGGCCTAACCGATAAATATGCGCCACCGACTCGTTTTCGATAATTAGCGAAAGCCACTCTGAGTATTGAGCGCTGATTGTTTGCGATGCTGAGTTTTGGTTTGAAAGTGTGTTTTGGCGGACTTGTACTGCCAGATAGATAAGCGTAATTATTACAGCCACAGCTCCAATCAATTCGCTCAATGCGCCGACCGCATCCCAGTTCATCTCTTAATCCCCTGTTATTAAATCCAGTGGGGAGCATATCCGACAGTCTTGGAGGCGTGAACTTCCGTTATTGGCCGCTTTCCGCCTGATGGCGCGCAGGTCGAACGTCCGCTGTTAGAAGAATGGCTTTGCCCTAATCCAGTGGACACCTCCTGGTGCTGCTCACAGCACATTTTAGGTGTAGGGCAAAACCAAACAACCGTTCGTGGCCGTATGCGCTCATTACGGTCTGGTAGCCGTGCGTCCGCTTGTGAGAGAGCATCCGTCGCTAATGCTGCAGTGCGTTTCGGCGGTAGTCGATCCGAACCTGAGATGGCAGTGTTGCCACCTGTTCAATTGCTGGTTCGCTTCCGAGATTTGGCTCCACACTTTTGTCACGAAGTTAAGCCTTCTCGTGCGCACCTGTACCGGTCGTCACCGTTTGGGATAATTGGACTTTCCCGGCAGACTCCACGCGGTCGATAAACGACTTCGTGTAGATAGGCATCGTACTTTCGGCTGCCCACCACTCAGCCGCCGCGGGGAACTGTACGAGTCCACAAAATGTATTCAGTCGAGCTTCCCAAACTTCCTGGTCGAGCATTTTCGCCTGATACTGAAAATACTGCGCTTCTGTTTGCTGTGCGAAAGCGCGCATCGTGTAGGTAAGAGCAACCCTTTCTTTCTCGTTTAAATTTTCCAGCCTTTCATTCGGATCGAATACACGAACTATCGAATCTCGGTCCTTGTGTTCGGAAATGGTCAAGTTGAAGCGTGACCACTCCATCTGGGATCTGGTGCCTGCGTCAGCCCGCATCGTATGGGTGTTGGAGCGAACTTCGTACGCAAGATAAAGTACCGAAAATATGACGCCGACAGCACCCAAACTTTCGGCTACCGCACCGATGGCTTCCCAGTTCACTTTTTGTGCCCCGCCCCGTAAGAAGTCGCTAGCATAGTCGCGACTTCGGCATCAGTGAAGGGCCGTTGATAGCCGTTCGCGCTCATCGCAGCTGCTGCGGTGTCTGTCTGATTACGGGCCGTGACCTCCGATTGGCGCATTTCGACATGATCCAGATCAACCTGGCGCGCGCAGGCCGGAGGCAAACTCTGGCCTCATGCAGGAAAATGTGATCGGAGCGCGCCATGGACTACGGATTCGCCTTCCTCTCGACCATCGATATCGCCGACGACGTCGCCTACGCCGAAAGCAAGGGCTTTACCCATGCATGGCTTTACGACACCCAGATGATTTGTGCGGACGTCTTTCAGTGCCTGGCGCTGTGCGCGACAAAGACGAAAACGATAAAGCTCGGCACGAACGTGACGAACCCCGCCTCGCGCATTGCGCCGGTTACCGCGAACAGTTTCGCCACCCTCAATTTGCTCGCACCCGGCCGGGTCATCATGGGCATCGGTACCGGCAATACTGCCCGGCGTACCCTGGGAATGCCTGCCGCCCGGCTCGCGGATCTACGATCACACGTTGAAACCTGCCGCGGCCTGCTCAAGGGCGAGACGGTGCCCTATACGGAGGGTCAACGACGCCGCATGATCCGCTTTCTCAATCCAGACGGCGGTTGGATCAACCTCGATGACGACATCCCGATCTTCATCGCGGCGAGCGGCCCGAAAGCCCTCGAACTTGCCGGCGAAGTGGCAGACGGCGTGATCCTGTTCGGCGCTGTCGGCGACAGCCTGCTCGAATACACCTTATCGCGTGTGCGCGCGGGCGCGGAGCGCAGCGGACGGCGGCTTGAGGATCTCTACATCATGCTGTCTACGGCATCACACGTGACAGCGCCGGGCGAGAGCCTTGCCAGCAAACAACGGGCGGTGGGCGCTTACGTCACCTCGCAATGCAACATCTTCGCTCTTTCGGTGCAGGACGCGACGGATCTGCCCGCAGACATTCGTGACGACATCATGTCGTTTCGCGAGGCGTACCGGACTCCGGATACGCCGATCGAAACACGGCATCTCGATCTCTACGCGGGCTACGTGAACGAGTTCAAGGCGGACCATGCCGACATCGTGACGGAAAAGATGATCCGGGAGACGACACTGACCGGCAGTCCGGACGAACTCGGCGAACGCATGGCGAAGCTGGAGGCCGCCGGCGTTGACCAGATCGCGATCCATGGCGGATCGCGGGATCGTACCCGCGCGGTGATTGATGAATTCGCGAAAAGCGTGATCGGCTAGCTCGGCGTCCGGGGCGGCGACGACGAAAACGCCGGTTATAGCTCGGAAGACGCTCAGGGACCGGTTAGCCTCCAATCGATTCCAGGGTAACCCGCATTCGTGCGGGTTTTTCTTTGCGTGGTCGAACGTCCCTTTTTGACGGCGGGTTCAACCGACCAGCATGAATATGCAAACGCCCGTTCTCCCCGGCGAAGCCGTCGCCCGGTTGCACAGCGCGAGACGCGGTTTTGTGCGTAAAGCGGCCCTGGCCAGTGATTACCTGGACCCCAAAATTTGACGCACGTGCCCGGTAGCCTGCAGCCCTGAAATGCGTTCAATCATGTGGTAACGACCTGGTTAACACCACCGCACCGTTCGCCGATTGATTGTCGAAACACCGTTTTGCGGCCTAGCTCGTTTCCATCAGCTCCATAAAATAGTCGATGCCAAGTTCGGCAACTTCATTTGTCGCCGGATCCTGACTGCGCAACAATACATCCTGCCCGGGTTCGCCGATTAAGACCGCGAACACCGTAAAACCCGTGTCGCCCGTTTCCGGGAAATGGGTCGAACCGACTTGTTCGACAGCAAGTCCACCGGGTTTCAGATGAACGTCCCCGTAATTCCAGTTGCCGTTCAAGGTATAGGCGAAAGCACGGCAGCGGTGTTCATGCATGGGAAAGCTCTGGTTCGGGCCGAGGCGATAGAGAAACGCAACGGTATTCGACGAGCGGTCCGCGTACAGCACTTTTACTGCTGAACCGCTGTAACCTTCCATTTCGACCCAGGGTTTTGATTCGTCGTCCACGAAGGCATCGCCCGGCCGCATGATGGCAGGCCATGGTGTGCCCCCTTGTAGAGGTGCCGGTATCTCTTCGCCGGTAGTTTTTTGCATCGATTCTGCCGTCATCGAATATCTCCTCGTGGGTGCGTATCGCTTCAGCGTAAACGAAATTGCCCGGGCAGTCCCGGCCTCAACCTCGACGAAGTTGCGAGGACAGTTTACTTCTCCGCACCCCGCCCGTTCGACGTCTCAATTTTGTAATGAATTAAGTGAACTGTCCCCGGAACTCCGTGGCAACTCCAAGACTGACATCGGGTTTCCTTTCTACTCGTCACTGAGTCCGGCATGCCCGCTACTATGGGGCCAGGTGCTGCCTACGATTCAAGGGGAGGTTCAGTTGCCGTATTCAATGGTCCGGGAGTAGCTGGCCGACACCGGCATCGAAGCGTCACTCGACAACCAGGTTTTTTCGACGCACTCGCCGACCGTTCTCAACGTTGTAGTGCCTGGCGAGATAGTCGAGTAGCGGCGCCTCCATCCCTTCCAGGGACCACAGGTTATGCTTCTGCTGCATCCAATTAATCGTTACCCGCCAGGCCTGACGATTCATCCTTTGCTGGGTAACGAGCTTCGCCGAATGGCACACCGTGCAGTTGGCTTTAACCAGTTCCCAGTTCTGATCGACGATCAGTCCGGTCTCGACATCCCTAAGAGCGGGTTCGGCTATCACCGGCAAGCTCAGGAGCAGCGGTAGCCAGCGCAACGGCGAGAACATGCCGGTCACGCGCTCAGACCGCATAAACCGCGACTCTGTGACAGGCGTTGTTGAGATAACCCTTCGGGTTCCAGCCGGGAAGCACCATCGGTTGAGCGATGCCGCGGCTGTCCGTCGCACGTGCCCACACCTCGTAGTAACCCGGCTGCGGAAACCTCAGACTCGATTCGAAGTGCTGCCATGCCAGTCGGTTCACGGGTTTCTTCAACGCGGCCGCGTGCCAACTCTGGCCAAAGTCGATGGATAGTTCCAATCGCGAAACTGCGTGGTCGCCGGCCCAGGCGTGTCCGCGAACGACGAGATCCGTGTCGAACGCATGCCGAAGTCCATTTCGCGGAAAGGTGATGAGTGACTTGACGGGCATGGACTCGATGATCGCCATATCCCGGTCGTTGACGTTGACACCAGGTGCCACCGGAAATCTCGGAACGCGATAGGATTTTCCGCTCATCTTCGCGCCATCGTGAACCCGATTTCGCAGCACGATTCTGTTGACCCATTTACCGGACACCGACCCTGGCCACCCGCCGAAAACCATGCGTAGCGGGTAACCGTTCATCGGATGCAGCGGTTCGTTGTTCATACCCCAGACCAGCATCGATTCGGCTTCCATGGCCTTCCGGATTGGCACGCCTCTGGATATCGCGGACTTGCCGGGATCACGGCTCAAATGACCGTCAGCGCCGTAGTAGCCGAGGTAAACCGCATCAGGCTTCACCCCGACGATTTCCAGCACGTCCCTGAGTCGCACGCCGTTCCATTGCGGACAACCCACCGCGCCCAGCGTCCATTGGTTTCCCGCCACGGGCGGGTCGAATTCGGCCCTGCCGTTGCCGCCGCACTCGAGTGTCAGCTGCAACGAAATCTGCTCCAGGGATTTCAGGTCATTGAGGCTGAAAGACCGGGACTTCTCCGCTGATTCGCCGCCCACCGCCAGGCGCCATTGCGCAAGCTCCACCTGGTCTGGCGCGATACCATTGTTGCGCACAAACAGACGCTCTTTCGACGTTGCGAATTCGTCCAGTAAATGTGGTGGCGTTTCGGCGTTGAGTGGCCGATCGTTGAGTATCGTGAGCCCGTGTTTCCCCTGAATGACAAAGGCTTCATCTGAATCCGCCCACGCCGCGGGAATCAGCCCTCGCGGGAACAATGGCGCAAAAACAACCTGAGCGCCGAGTAGCAGGGAAACCCGGCCGAGGCCACCGAGCAGCCTTCGACGGTTGAATACCAGCGCATCGGCCCTGAAAGGATCATCGCGATAAAGTTCGTGCAGTCCCCTTTCGCTTTTTGACATGGTTTCTCTGCCCTGGAAGCCGGCATTATTTCGTGACGATGCGAAACAGAGTCGTTCGCGTCGCGCCGGAAACTCCTTTCTTTTACTAACGCGTGGCGCCCCAGCCGTCGTAATAAGTGCGTTGTTCGGCAGGTATGCGTTTGCCTGGTTTGAAATCCTTGCCCGTGTAATACGCGACGGGCAGCAATGCGCCCTGGGTAACGTCATGCGGGATGTCCAGAAGTTCTGCGATTTCCTTTTCGTAAGCGAGATGTAAGGTCGTCCAGGCGGCGCCGATCCCGCGCGAACGTAATGCCAGCATCAGCGACCACGTTGCGGGCAGGATCGAACCGTAACGACCTGCCTGCAGCATGGACCCTGATGTATCAACGCGTCCGTCGGTGCAGGTGATAATGTGCACCGGCACGTCCTTGAAAATGTCAGCGAGATGCGATGCGGAATCGTAGATGCGACCTGCATAGCTCTCTTTTCGAGCGCCCAGATAGGCGTCAAAACTTTTTTTGTAGTATGCGGCGATCGTGGCGCGCTTATCCGGATCGGTGATGACGAGAAAATGATATTTGCCCAAATTACCGCCGTCCGGCGCTTGAATGGCAAGGTCGATACATTCCCGCACAACATTCATGTCCACTTCGCGGGTGGTGTCCAGGCGCTTGCGCACGGAACGGGTTGTCGTGAGGACGTGGTCGATTGAAGCGAGATCCATGAGGTTTTTCCTGTTAGTTAATTGGAGCCACGGATTCTACCTCCCCGACGCCCCTGTTTTGCTGGAAATTCCGGGTTTCCCGGGAACGGCGTACGCGCCATTGCACTGACCGTTTGGCGAAATACCCCGGTCGTGAAGAAGCGCCAGGATTCCTGTATCGAACGGAATGCAGGCACGACCACAGCGCCGAACGTCTGGTCACAATCCGGAGAGCAGGCGTTCATGCGCCGCGACGCGATCCCTCCTAATGCGAGTCGTCGAAATCCCATGCCCGCATTGCGCCTGGTGCCAGCCGTATCAGTTCAATCTCCACGCCGCGAAATGTTTCGGCGTAGGCCGGCCCGTCCTTTTCACCGACGTATCGGTTCGTAAGCCGATAGTACATTGGCATGTGATCGGCCATCGCTTCGACGGTCGCCTCGCCGCTGACTTCGATCCCGCGATAAGGCGGTTCATTTTCTGCGACCAGAACAGTAGCACGCGGATCATTTTTCAGATTTCTCGATTTAATGTCATTGGCCCAGGTCGTCAGGTGGAATTCTCCATCGACCCATTCATGCCACACCGGTGACATCAAAATCCGACCGTCCTTTCGATGCGTGGCCAGGATGGCCAGTACTGGACGCTCTAACAGGTCACCCAAGTCTTTTACACCAAGATTCTTTCGCATGGTTTTTACTCCAGATTTTCGTAAATCACGATAACACGGTCAATGAACCCGTTTGGTTGATTTGTCGATCGCATAGGGCTGTTCGCACTCAATACAACCTTGTAGTCGTTCGTCTGCTTACTCGTCGCTCCGAACTACTACGTTCTCCACCGTAATAGACACGAGGACATTCACGGCCAAAGTCCCTCAGGGTTCTTCGAATACGGCGGCATATATTTTCATATCTTGCGCGAAACGATAATGACTCAGTATGCTGCGACAGTGAGTACGTAGTGCGGGATAAGATCGCAAATGTCGTCTCGCATCATCGACACAATCTTCGTAGAGTTCCCTGGTCATTGTGCCATTGCTGTGAGCATTCTCAGCGACGTACCAGATATTTATAAATCTGTCGGCAATGGATTCGGACCTGAGACGTTCTTCGTCGGAAAGATCTTCGTCACGTTTCATTTTCACGAGTAGTTTCGAAACTTCCGGGTTGGAAAAGACGAGCTCGTCGAAGCGACTCATCTCCGATACGACCGCGAAGCCCGCATCAGACGCGCTTTGACGATTGCTTTGTTTGATTTGGGCGGCCAGATACAAGACTGTGATAACGACCGCAACGGCGCCAAGAATTTCGCCGATCGCACCTGCTGCACCCCAGTTCATCCCGCAATCTCCCGATCTACTAGCTAACCGTCAGCATAGCGGAGGGAACCGGTGACGTGAATGACCGCCGATGGCCGTTCGCATTCACTTGTTCCCGCTGAACGAAGGCGAGCTTTGCTGACGGCACGCGGAACACTGTGCGTTGCCACCCGTGTGTTGGGTCAGATGATAGAGTAGCGGCGACCCGGAACGAGGAGACAACAATGACGGTCGCAGTCAACGGCATCGCGCATATTCAACTAACCGTCAACGACCCTGAACGGTGCGTGCCGTTTTGGGAGAAACTGTGTCATTTCCTTGAGATGCGCACCCTGCTTCGTAACGACAATTCGGTCTACTGTATCGGAAGCCGCACCGGCATTCTCGTTCGCGGAGCGCCGCCCGAAAAGCGCGAAAAGCCCTTCGACCAGGACACCGCCGGTCTGCATCATATTTGCTTTCGCGCCCGTAGTATCGAAGACGTCAGAGCGATTGCGCGTTTCGTCAGCGACGAGCTACAAGCGAACGTAATCCATCCGCCGGAGGACGGATCGCGTTTTGCACCCGATTACTATTCTTTCCTGTTCGAGGACCCGGACGGTCTTCGCGTCGAGTTCAATTTCGTTCCCGGGAGCGGCCATTTCGGCGAAGGTGGCAGACTGGGGCCGGGCGGTAAAGGACCGGCGAATTTCTATGGCGACGACGGACTGGACGATCGGTAAGGTGGTCGCTGCGGGATTGGTTCGCGCACAATAAACTTATCGTCGGCCCACTTCCCGGTGAAGCCGCAATCCCGCGACTTCAGCGAGTACTCGCTGAA
>Ga0315336_1005126_pt1 | contig 14645 bp, 7 predicted proteins | sample ASW5metaG_FD_204512 | JGI IMG/M metagenome (GOLD analysis project Ga0315336, IMG submission 204512) | Ammonia-oxidizing marine archaeal communities from Monterey Bay, California, United States - ASW #5 | ecosystem: Environmental > Aquatic > Marine > Intertidal zone | place: USA: California...
CGAAAGTCTCGGCTTCCTTCCCCGGCCACTTGACGACCAGGCTATCGACGCGGTTGGCCTCGCCGAGACCGAAATGGACCCACTTACTCGACTGAGAGAGGTAGCCGTCCCCCGCGTGAAGCGTCTTGATCAGCGTCTTTCCTTCGAGCTTGAGCTCCACGCGTGCCCCGATAGCGTCGCGGTTGCACGTCACCCCCTCGAGGCGAACAGCCAGGAAGTGATGGTCGCCCCCGGTGGCGTTCCGCAGGAATCGAACCCGCGGAGCGGAACGATTCGTCACCCAGAGATCGAGCCGCCCGTCGAAGTCCCAGTCGACGACGGCCATGGCGCGGCCGTCGTCGTCGAAGTCGAGGCCGGTCGCGGCCGAGACATCAGCGAACCGCTGCCCCCCCGTATTGAGAAAGCAGCAATTCCTCTCTCGTCCGCTCCACGAACCACCCCGGTCGATGAGCTTGTAGATTGCCGACCAGCCGTCTTCATAACGCTCCAGCTGTTGTTGTGACACGTGGCCCTCATCCGGCGATTGCGACACGACCTGCCGCCAGAAGAAACTTCACAAGTCGCGGGTACTCTCGGTGGTGTCATAACCGGTGATATAGCCGTTCGCGACGTAGATGTCCTCGAGACCGTCGTTGTTGAGATCGACGAATCTGGAACACCAGGCCCAGCGTCCCATGTTCACCGAAGCGGGTATGCTGACGTCGGCAAACGTTCCATCTCCGAAATTCTGAAACAGGGTGTTGCCTCTTGCGTGGCGCTGGTAATTCTCCAGCGTGCTCTGTGCCCCCTCCGAGCCTTGCGGGCGGAATTGACGCTGGTAAGCGATTCTCCCTCCCGCGGAGGAGAACATGTTCCCGACGTACACGTCCATGAAGCCGTCGTTGTTGTAGTCGGCCCAGCTCGCAGACATGCCTGCCGAGATGTCCTCGACTCCCGCCTGCGCGGCGACGTCTCTGAAGTGTCCACCGTCGTTTCGGTAGAGATTGTTGCGGCCGAAGTCGTTGGCGACGTAGAGATCCATGTCGCCGTCGTTGTCATAGTCTTCCCACGATACGGCGAAGCTGAAGCGGCGATTGTTCTGGTCGAGGCCAACCTCGCGCGTTGCGTCCGTGAACCTCCAGTCGCCGTCATTTCGCAGTAGCAGATTGGGACCGCCGTTGTTGGCGTCGTGATAAGGTATCGGGGTGCTTCCTCCCGAGCTCGAACCTGTCGAGTGTCTTGCGTTCGACCCGCAGAGGTAGAGATCGATGTCGGAATCGTTGTCGTAGTCGACCGCGGCCATGGAGTAATAGCTCGCTGCACCCGGCACTTTCACGCGCGTCTCGAATTTTCCCGATCCGTCGTTCTCGAGAATTACGCAGGAGTTGGAACGGGCGGTCACCAGGTCCTGATCGCCATCATTGTCGAGGTCCAGCAGCAGCACGTCGTGCGTCAATTCCATGAAGTCCACGCCGGCCGAAGCGGAGACGTCACGGAGCGTACCGTCTTGGCCCTGAATGTAGAGAAGATTGGGCAATCCTCCGAGCTCACAGACAAAGATGTCATCCAGTGCGTCACCGTTGACGTCGCCGATGGCAAGGCCCTGATGTCCGAGGGAGCCGAGCTCGAAAGCCCTCTGGATGCGGTAGGTCCAGTATCCAGCGCCACGGACCAGCCGTTTCCGGAACGACTCTGTGTGACCGAGAACAGCGCCCGTGCAATCGACGAAGTTCACGCCTCCGGCCTGACCTGGGAGGATCTCTTCGTAATCGTCTACCTGGATAGAGAGGAGCGCCGGAAGATCATCGCTGGAAGTGTCCTCGGGTCTCCATTGACAGGTCCAGGTCGCGTTCTGTTGGATGCGGGTGTTGCCCGTGTGGCCGCTGCTTTGAAAATAAGCTGTGGTGACATCAGCGTCCGACCCCCTTTCGACGCGAAAGACCTTGAACTTCACGCGGACGTCGGTCGCGTCCTTCAAGGGCGCGACGAGGTCGCGGAGAAGTGTTGCGAGCAAAGGGGCTCCGGTGCCATCGCTCGCGCCCGGCGCGGCAGTTCCCCGCCTGACGATGATAGACTTATCCGTGTAGACGTCCTGCAGCGTCGCCGGGCGCAGAGCTCCTGCCCGAAACTCCGATGCAACGAACGGTAGGAGTGCCTCCTCGGTGATATTGTCCATCGCCGCGAGGAGCTTGCCGAGTGCGGCAAGCTGCTTCGAAATCGCTTCGCTGAGCACCTCCGTTTCCCAGCCCCGATCGCGTCGTGGATCCGTTTTCTCGAGGACCGGAGCCAGCGAGCCGGAGTACTCCGTTGGTGTGAGTCCCGGGATCACCGGCAGGATATCGGTGGCAGAAAACGTATCGTCTGGTCCCGGCACGAAAGTCGGCTCATCAGCGGATCGCCACCAGAGAACACCGAGGACACACACAGCCAGGACAGCGAGGACACCATAACGCGACAGCACCGCAGCCGCTGAGAACCCCCATCGCCCGTGTGCTGGGGAGCCCGGTGACGAGTGTTTACTTCTGTCGCGGCGGGTGGGCATCACTCAATCCACGAGCGGAGGACTCTTGTAGATCGGCTTGCCTCCGACCTGAATCTCGACGTCAACGACATATTTGTTGATCGCTTCCATGTCAGGGTCGATGCCGAGGCCGGGGGCGTCAGGGATCTGTATTCGACCGTTACTATCCGGCAACAGTTGCGTCTGGGTGATCTCCCGGCCGAGTGCAGAGGGGGCCGCAGGATATTCGCAGAGACTGTCCTCCTCAATACCAGCAAAGGGTTGTATGGAGGCGCTCAAGGCCAGGTGTGTCGTGAAGGTGTGATTGACAAAAGTGACACCCTTTTTTCGGGCGTAGTCGGCTACCTGCTTGGCGGAAGTAATCCCCCCGATTCGCCCTGTATCGATCTGAACGTAGCCCAACCCGGCGAAGTCGATCATATTCTTGGCCTGATGGAAGTTGTGGCAACCTTCGCCCCCGGCGAGATGCACTTTGCCGGTCCGGGCGGCTAACGTACGATAGGCCTCTAGAGCACTCGACTCGAACGGCTCCTCGAGCCACAAGGCGCCAGCGGACTCCAGGAGAGGAAGTCGGAGCTGCGCTGGCTCGACATCGTCTCCCCAGGCGGTGCCCGCATCGACTAGCAGGATTCCATCCTCTCCCAGTCCCTCGCGCGCGGCCCTGAGCTGTTCTTCATCTTGGTCCACGGTGCCGTGACCAAACGGACCCCAGCCAAACTTGGCCGCGAGGAAACCATCCTGCCTCACTTTCAGCGCCCTTGATAGCGTACTTTGCGGATTGTCTCCGAAGAGCTGGGACGCATAAGCCACCTTGGGGAAAGACTGGTCGTAACCAAGCAGGCTGTATACCGGTTCGTCCAGGCTCTTTCCCAGGAGGTCCCAGAGGGCCACGTCGATTCCGGACAGGGTGTGATCCGCCTGCAAAAGATCCATGCTACTGGAACGCACCAATTCGTGGATGCGACGGATATCTTCCACGCTCTCTAACCGCTGCCCGATCACCGAAGCGCTTACCGGCTTGCAGGCGCTATGCGACATGGGGCACACCCAGCTGGCGATGGAAACCAGAGGTGCCGCTTCGCATTCACCCCAGCCGCTGTAGTTGCCGGCACGAATCCGCACGAGCAAGGCGTCCTGACTGCCATCGGCAATATCCAGGACTTCGGGGATCTTCAGGTAGAAGAATTCCACATCGTCAATTTGTGTCGACACGTTCTTTTCCTGGAGCGCTTCCCGAACAAAGTTCTAGAGTGACAGCATAGTCGGCCAAACCTGTATTCACAAGTCAAGCCTGCTGAGTCCGTCCGTGTCTGCCTCCAACGCACTTGCAGGGGCCCACATAGAGCGCGAAGCGTGGACTCAACGCGCTGCGTCGAAGCAACTTTTGTGCCTGGGCACGAGGTGGGTTGTTGGGGCCCTGATCGCGAAGGGAGGAGATGGATGACTACCCCCTTGAATGCCCCCCCTGCACTCGGTACCATTGCTGATACTCACCCTCCGGGGGACCCTCCTATACCCCCTGCATGTTGTGCGTAAGCTCCGAAGACAGGCTCGTGAGTGAAACACCTGACGAGTTGCCGCGGAGTATTCCCCAAGAAAGCTAACTCCTCGCAATTTGTGTTGCGGGGACAACAAACATTCTATTCCCGGCGTCAGCACGAGGAGTCAAGTCTTCATCGATAGGAAATCTCATGCAAACAACGAAGCGACAGCAATCCCAGCCGTTCCCCTTTCACATGTTGTTCACGGCGGCTCTGCCGGTTCTGGGGCTTTATCTGCTCCATGTGCACTCCACTGCCCCCGGAGAGCTCGTTCTGCATGGCGTTGCCATGCTGCTCGCTGCGTTTTCCGCGTGGGTAGTGTTCGCTGTGGTGACGGGAAATGCTATGAAGGCAGGGTTCATCGTCTCCCTGGGACTTTTCATTTTCTTCGGATACAGCGCGCTGTGGGAGGCCGTAGCCTTGGTGCAAGTCGAAGGTTTCGACTTCCACAGAGAGGAATACCCTCTGGGCCTTGCCGCGCTGCTCTTCGTTGTCGGTTCCTGTATCATCCTCGCCCTGCCCCAAGTCGTCGGGTTGACGCGACTGGCCAACGTTTGTTCATTGATGCTGGTTGTCGCGGCCGTCGTTGGGATTTTCTACAGGACCAACAAGGAGGAAACGCCCCGCCGTCACCTGGAGGGCGTCCCGGTGAGCTCTGACATGCTCAGTCCTCCGTCGTCCCTTCCAGACATCTACTATGTCGTGCTGGAAGGGTACAGTCGGGCCGATACCCTCGAGGACGTGTACGGACTCGACATCAGCGAATTTGTCACGGACCTGAAGACGCAAGGTTTTTACGTCGCCGAGGGATCGACGACCAACTATGCAGAGGCGGCTCATAACCTGACGGCCTCTCTCAACCTCACCTATCTGGATTCGATCGCCAGTTCAACAGACAAGGCGACACTGCCTGCCTGGGTTCCCGCGGCATTCCGGGGGCAGGCCCACTTCAATGTTCTCACCGAAAATCTACAGGAGAACCACTTGTTCCCCCTGCTCAGAAGGTTGGGATACTCGATCGTCGGTCTTCCGACGGGATGGACGCCGACGGAACATGTCCCGGTCGATCATCGCCTCCGCGGTCCGGCGGGTTGGAGCGAATTCCAGACGGGGCTTTTGAACCTCACGCCACTTCGGACTTTGCTGGACATGGTGGGGGAGTTTAATCCGCTGGAAGACCACAGAATTCGCGTCAACTATGTGTTCGATTCGATCCCTCAGCTGGCAGCGCCTTCAGAATCCGACTCGTCGCCCAAGTTCGTTTTCGCTCATTTGAGGTGTCCCCGGTACCCATTCACGTTTAACAAAAACGGCGGCCGCCAGCCCGCATCGCGGCGGGGATTTTCCTGGTCGGGAGTCAGCGAAGAGTCCGGCAGTTCTGTGATGGACCTGCCTGGATATGCGTCGCAAATGGAGTACGTCAACACGCGGGTAAAGGCGATGGTGACCCATATCCTTTCTCGCTCGAAAAATCCGCCGATCATCGTATTGCAGGGAGGTCACGGTCCGAGCGCCGAGTGCGATCCGCAGACACCGGACTCGACGTGTTTCAAGGAGCGCTTTCCGATCTTCAACGCATTCTACCTGCCGCAGAACGGCAGCGAGGCGCTGTATCCCAGCATCTCGCCTGTGAACACCTTTCGGGTGATTCTGAACCAATACTTCGGCGCCCAGCTGAGGATCCTGGAAGACAGGAACTACTGGTCCACGGCAGCGGAGCCTCTGCGGTTCGAGGACGTCACCGAGCGCGTGCAGCCAAAGGTCGAGGTCGAGGTCCAGACCATGGAGAAGCCAGGAGTCGACGCCCAGACCACCGACACGAAAGAACACACCAAGAGCTAGCAGCCCAACTCACGTTTGTTGGACCGCCGCAGCCGATTGTGACTCGAGGCGAGCATTTCTTCTGGCGATGAGCACGGCTCCGATCCACACGAGGATGGGAAACCCCACATAAAGCACGCTCAGGAGCGCGCGCCAGCGGAGATCTCCCGCGGGATCCTCGCTGAAATGGAACAGCGGGGCATCGATGCGCGACGTGATGCCCTTCTCGATCGCAGCCTCGACAGCCTTGCGGTAGCGCCAGGTGAAAATCGATCCCAGACGGTACCCCGCTTTGTTCTCGTCCCAACGCCTGAGCACCTCTTTCAAGTCGGTATCGGACTCGTTGTCGTTCCAGATCGTCTGGATCACCATCCACGCCAGTACCGGGTCGCCAGGCTCCCAGTCGTCGCCGACAATCGGCACCGCTCGGTGGTGATGGGTGTAGAGGGGATCGTCGACCCAGCGGGCATTTTCGGAAAAGAGCTGGCTCTTGAAGTGATGGAGGCCCCAGTCACGGCGTGGGAGAAGCCGGCCATCGGTGAAGCGGGCGACTGCGGCGTCATCGAGAGCATCAATATCGTCCACGGAGACCTCCACATGGTTGCCGCCGAGTCCGAAACCACCCCTCAGATCATAGTGCAGGAAGGACGTCAGCGTTGCCGCGTTCCACAGGACGAACGCGCAAACGAACCGCCAGTCTCCGAGGCGGCGCGCTCCCCGCGTTACGACCGTGATGCTCGCAAAATGGGCCACGAGGAGCCCTGCTACCCACGAAACACACGCGGATATGAGGAAGCACGCAAGAGACGCACGCCCGATCCAAGAGAGGCTGAGGATGAGTGGAGACAATTCTTCGCGATCATCATCCGGGAACTGAAGTCGGTCGTCTGCTCTCGCTGCTTTCTCGGGCTGGGCCACGTTCCACCAGGCAAAAAGAGGCGCTGCGAGCGCAGCCGCAGCTCCGAAGGAGTTGAATGCCAAGAGTCCCGGGGGAGCGAGGAGCGTGGCGACCCACCATTGGGTTTTTCCTTCCAAGTTAGGGTGGAGAACGGAGAGGTCGGCCTCGAGGAGGGTGAAAAGAGTCACGACGAGAGCCACCGCCCCGATAGCGAGCCACCCGAGACCGCGGTTGAAGTCTCGGTAGCTCAGGTGGCCGAGACCGGGAAATAGGAGGCTTAGAAGCCGCGCGCGTCGGTAGGCCGCCTCATCTCGCGGTCGAGGTCGGTCCTCTCCGACACCGACGCCTACGGGCTCGCCGTCGACCTCGAGGTAGTAGCGGTAGACAAAGAGATCCTGCTCGATGATGAGCTTGAGATCATGCGTTCCAAGCGTGAACTCGTACTCAGCACCCTTGTCGCAGGGGTCGGTGTGATCGACGACAGGCTTGCCGTCGAGGAGGACCTGTCGCGTCCCGCTCATCAGGGCATGGCTAAGCTCGACTGTGTGTCGTTGGCCGTCGAGTTGGATGTTCCAGTGTCGTCGTCGCATGTATCCGCCCGAGGCGTAGAGAGCAGCCTCATGCCTGGATCGGCGCGCGACCGCCTGGCGGTTCAATTATTCGGTTTATCGGGCGACCCGTGCCGGCCCTGGAACAGACTTCGCCCCATGGGCCGTCGCTGCCCTAACGAGGCGGCTGCCCTCGTTGGTAAAGTTCAAGCTGTTGGAGCAGTTCCGCCTTCATCTCCGCTGGCGCATGCTCGATCGCGACGGTTTGAAACTTGGCGGCTTCTCCAAACTGTCCGGACTCAGCGTATGCGGCGGCCAGCGTCCACAGTGCCCGGGAGTCTTTCCACTGGAGCAATTCACACGCCCGCGTGGCGTAAGATACAGCCTTGGGCCCATTACGATATTTTGCATCGGGGCAGGTTGCCAGAAGCCTCGCCAGGTTACTCTGCGCCTGCGCATTGCGCGGCTGAACCTGAATGGAACGCGTGTAATCTGCCGAGGCAAGGTTGTATTTTTTCAACACTTCGAACGCATTCCCGCGGTGCAGGTAGGCGTTGGTGAAATCCGGTTGGAGCGCAATTGCCTCAGTAAAATCGCTGACCGCACGATCGAAGGTTCCAGCTTGCGCGAATGCACGCCCCCGGTTGTAGTAGGCAGACACATGGTCTGGCTCCAGTTTGATCGCTTTGGTATAGTCGGCCAATGCCAGTTCGTTTTGTCCTAAATTCTGGTAGACACCTCCGCGGTTGTTGTAGGCTGTCGCGTCGTACGGATCCAGGTGGATAGCGCGGTCAAGGTCGGCCAGCGCCCGTTCGTTCTTGTCCATTCTGAAGTAGGTGTGGCCCCGGTTGTGATACGCTTTGGAGAAGTCCGGTTGCAGCTCGATCGCCTTGGTGTAATCGTCAAGCGCACGATCGAACTTGCCCCACGCGGAGAAAAGGCGACCGCGGTTATAGTATGTGAGGGGATTGGCTTTCAGCCTTAGTGCGCTCTCGAAGTCAGCGGCGGCATCTTGATATCGCCGTAACATCTGATAGAGCATTGCGCGATTGCTGTATGCCTCAACGTGGTCTTTTTTCAGCTCGATCGCTTTGTCAAAGTCGTTCAAGGCCGAGTCGTGCTTGCCAGACTCCAGGTACGAAACGCCCCGATTGTAGTAGGCCCTCGCGTTATTCTCAGTCACCGCCAGCGCATGGGTGAACAGCGTCTCGCTGTTTTTCCAGAATCCGGTCTGTACCCACGCGCACCAGGAAAATGCCCCCACTACCAGAGCTGCCGCTATACGGAACAGAACGTCACGAGCAGGCCACGTCCAGGGTACGCCGCGCAGACCATAAGCCACGGCGATGAGCAAGCCGATATAGGGTAAGTAGGTGTACTTGTCCGCATATGCCTGATCCCCTACCTGAACGATTCCAATAACGGGGACCAGGGTCCCGACGAACCACAGCCACCCCACGACAAGACAGGGCAGGGTCGATCGGCACCGCCAGGCAACCAGCGTGATTGCGATGAAGACGAGCAACGCGAGGACCGCCCACTCAGGCGAGGTCGCCGTGCTTTCCAGGGGATAATGAACGGCCAGCCCTTGAGGCCAGACCATGTTGAGCAGATAGTGCATGTAAGCCACTGGGGCGTTAATCGCCCGCACGTGCAGGGGCACCACGTCAAGCGACCTGACGGCACCCCCCGAGAGCTGTACTTGATACGTCACCACGCAGGAGACGGCGGAGAGCGCGAAAAGGGGCACTTTTTCTGACCAAAGCCGTCTCCAGCTCCGAGCTCTGGAACTTCGCCGTAGGGGCCAGTAGTCCAGAAGCAGAAGCACGAATGGCAGGGTTACGAGCATCGGTTTGGCCATCAGTCCAGCCGCGTATAGCGCCAGCACGAGGAGGTAGCGGCCAGGGGTAGATCGCCGCGAGTACGCAATGTAGGCCAGCATCGTGAGCATCCAGAACAATCCGCTCAGGACGTCCTTCCGCTCTGCGATCCACGCTACCGATTCCACGTGCGTCGGGTGGACGGCAAACAGTGCTGCCACGCCAGCCGCCGGCCAGACGGCATCCGTCATGGCCTTGAGGACGAGGAACAGGAGAACTGTATTCAGCAAGTGCAGCATGACGCTCATCAAGTGGTGTCCGCCCGGCCCATCCAGAAAGCCACCGTGATGATCGCCCACCAGCCCAAACAGCTCGATATCGGCCATGTGGGAGAGCCACGTGACCGGATGCCAGTTGGTTGCGTGGCCTGAAGTAAACGCCCAGACGAACGACTTCATGGTCAATCCTTGCAGGACCTGCGGGTTGGCATACACGTATAAGTCGTCGTCGTAGTTGACAAAATCATGTCGAGCAACCTGGCCAAAGACCAGGATGACCAGGACCGCCAGGGTGATGCAAATACACGGTGTCGCCCAGCTGTACCCAGGCGAGGCGGCAGGTCGACGCTCAAACTGATCGCGGTTGTTTTTGCTTATCAACTTCGGTATCTTTGAAACGGAGATGAAATCGCCGAGTCTCTTTTCAGTATGTACCAGACCGAAAACTGCCGTGAAAGCAGTTTCTCCTGGGCTTTCATGTCGATTCCCAGGAGCTACGGGAGACCGGGTGGAGACCGGTGGAGTTCGCCATTCTATACGGAACCCGACACCGTGGGCGATGATCTATGCTGCCCTCGTTGCCGCTGCGTCCGGTTGTGCCGCCGGCGACTCGGGAGCGCGGAGAGACGATTTCGCGGTGGAGACGCTTTCGTTGCACCTGCTCGCCGATGAGGGTGCGGCAAACGCGGTGGAGTGCGCACACCCGTCCGAGGATGGAACGGTCTTTGTGGTGTCGGAGCCGGCGGTGGAGCTCACGGTCGTCGAAGCCACCGCGTGCTTCAGCGAGGACGCTGTGCCGGCTGCCTGTTTCGTCGTCGACGAGGCGAGCGCCGCGCGGCTGCAGACCTTCTCACGCTCGGCGGTAGGAAAATCCATCGCCATCGTGTGGTGGGCAAGGGTCCTTGCGGTCAGCAAGGTGCTTCAGCCGATAGGGGCCCATTTCCAGATCACCGGCGACTTCACCGCCGCGGATGTGAAGGCCATCCTGGCTCCGTTTTCTAATGTGGCTGGGTGAAATTCCGAATCTGTAAAACGTCCCTCACGCGGCCCAGTTTTTTTAGACGAGGATTTTCTCGATGACCCGGCCGTGCACGTCGGTCAGGCGGCGGTCGAGGCCGTTGTGATACCAGGTGAGCCGCGTGTGATCCAGACCCAGAATCTTCAGAACGGTGGCGTAAAAATCCCAGACTGTGGTCGGGTCCTGGACCGAACGACGGCCGAAGTCATCGGTCGCACCGTAGCTCGTCCCGCCGCGAATGCCCGCGCCCGCCATCCAGCATGTGAAAGCATCGGGGTTGTGGTCGCGTCCGGTCGTGCCCACCTGGCGGGTCGGCATGCGCCCGAACTCGGTCGTCCAGAGGACCAGCGTATCCTCCATTAGTCCCCTCTGCTTGAGATCGGTGAGGAGCGCCGCTGTGGGCTGATCGAAGATCGGCAAGTGCCGCTCGTAATCCGTTTTGAGTGTCTTGTGGGCATCCCAGTTGAGAAGGCCGTCGACTCCCGAGGCCCGCCCGGCGCAATAGAGATTCACGTAGCGTACACCGCGCTCGAGAAGCCGACGGGCGAGGAGGCAATTGCGCGCATAACCGGCCTTGAGCTTGTTCGGGTCAGCGGTGCCGTAGAGGCGATGGACGTGCTTGGGCTCGCTGGCGAAATTGGAGACCTCGGGCGCTGATAGCTGCATGCGGCCGGAAAGCTCGTAGGCCTGCATGCGCGCCAGGAGATCCGAATCACCGGGGTTGGCGCGAATGTGCCGTTCGTTCAGGAACCGGAGCAGGCGTCGCGAGGCCTTTTCTTCGTCCGCACCGATTCCGGCCGGCAAGGTGAGGTTTCGAATCGATTGCTGGGCGCTCATGACGATGGCCTGGTGCTGTGCGGGCAAGAAGCCGTTACTCCAGTTGGCCTTGCCGTTCGGCGGCTCGCCGCGGATGTCGGGGATCGCGACGTAGGTCGGAAGGTTGTCATTGGCGGAGCCAAGAGCGTAGCTGAGCCAGGCGCCGGCCCCGGGGAAGCCCTCCGTAGGATGACCCGTGTTCATGAACACGCAGCCCGGCCCGTGCGTGTTGGTCTCGGAGACCATGGAGTGGATAAAGGCGATGTCGTCGACGTGGCGTGCCAGGTGAGGCAGCATGCTCGTGATGCGCTTCCCCGTTTGGCCGCAGGGCACGAAGTCCCAGGGAGTCCGCATCAGGCTGCCGTTTTTACCCTGAAAGGAGAGTAAATTCTCCTCACCGGGAAGCGGCTGGCCGTGGTGTTTGTCCAGAGCCGGCTTGTGGTCCCAGAGATCCATCTGCGAGGCGGCGCCTGGACAGAAAATCTGTAGCACGCGTCGGGCGCGGCCCGCAAAGTGCGTGCGGTCTCGTCCGGGCCGCCAGGGCGCCCGAGTCGCCTCCGGCGGCGCGCTTTCTCCGGCCGCCAGATCCGCCGCCAGGAGTCGGGTGAGTCCGATGCTCGCGAGACCGGTGTAAACGTTACCGAGCCACGTGCGCCGTGAAATCACACTCTGCGACTCGTTGTTTCGGGAGGCCACGTTTGTCACTTTCGCTATCGCAGAAAAATCAGTTCGTTGGAGTTCAAGAGCACGCGGCAAAAGGCGTTCAGACCGTGTACCCGGATGAGCTCGGTGGTGGCGGTGAGCTCCTCTGCGGACGGCAGCCGCGAGTAAGCCAGCTGGAACGCCCGCAGCACCTGCCAGCTGCTCTCGTCGCCGACATCGCGTGCGAGTCGCGCACCGAGCTCCCGGGCCATGTCCAGCGTGAAGCGATGGTTGAGCATCGTCAGAGCCTGAAGGGGCGTTGTCGTCGAGCTGCGCCTCGGTGTCGCAAAGGCGTTGTCGGGGCAGTCGAAATCGGTCAGCACGTCGACCATCGCCGCGCGGGCGTTGTGGTGGTAGACCGAGCGGCGCCAGGTGTCGGGACCGTGTACGTCCAGTGGCACGTAGGTGGCCACGTTGTCCTGGAGGTAACGATACAGACGGAAGCCCGGTCCACCCATGCGGGTATCGAGCCGTCCGGAGGCTGCGAGAATCGTGTCGCGAATCTCCTCGGCGGAAAGCCTGCGTGGCGGATACCGCCACAGAAGACGGCTGTCGGCATCCTTTCGCGCGGCGTGCTCGCGATACTGGGAAGACTGTCGATAGGCCCGGGAGGTGACGATGAGACGGTGGAGGGGCTTCAGTCGCCACTCGTGGCGGCGAAGCTCGTGCGCGAGCCAGTCGAGGAGCTCGGGGTGCGAGGGCCTGCCACCCATGTAGCCGAAGTCACTCGGGGTGTCGACGATCCCGATCCCGAAATGATAATGCCAGAGCCGATTGGCGAGCACGCGGGCGGTCAGAGGATTGTCGTCCGAGGCAATCCATTGCGCCAGCGCTCGACGCCTCTCGCCCTCCGGCACGGCGTCGCTGAGCTCGTACCGAGGAGTAACGTCCGCCAGTGTTGAAAGGCTCGCCGACAAGACCGCGGCGCCTTTTCGCTGCGGATTGCCACCCTGAAAGACGTGAAAGGCCTCCTGGGGATCTCGAGAGCTCCCAACCCACCAGGACGGCAAGGGCGGGATGGCGTCCAGCTGCCCGGCGATGCGGACGATTTCGGAGTCGAGCTCTTGGAGTCGACGGACCTCCTCGGTAGTAATCGCGTGATCGACGAAGCGCTTGCGTCGATGGGCATCGTTGACGGGTTTTCGGTCGTGAGAGCGGGCCACTTCCGTCCAATTCTCACCGTCGCCAGAGACCTCCAGGCGATACTCGCTGACGAATGCGGCAGCCACGAGCGAACCGGCGACCCCGGGGCGGTCACTCGAGAAAACAACTCGCTCGATCGTCTCGGGGCGGGGCAGCGTGATGGTCAATTCGGGGCCCACGGCAACCCAGCGCGCAGTGAACTCGCCATCGATGGTCAACGATGGACTGTAGGCATCGGCGAAATCCTGGGGGATACTGCTGAGACCGGCGGCGCGGCCTCCGTTTCGGGCAAGGGCGACATTCGCCGACGGCTCGCCGGCCGTCCAGACCTCGAACTCGTCGATGCGATAGCCTGTGCCGCTGCGAGGGTTGCCCTCCGAGCCCTCGACAACCAGTCGGATGTGTCGGGTGCGGACGGCCTGGAAGCGCTCTTCGGTCCGCTGGCGGCTGATCGGCGGGCGACTCCAGTCCGATTCGATCTCCTCGCGGCGAGCCTCGGCGCGTTTGAAGATGGCGTCCTCGAGCGCTTGTCGCTCGGCCTCGAGACGTTTCTTCTCCGCCTCGAGCGGTTGCCGCGCGTCAGCATCGCGCTTTTTTTCCTCGGTTCGCGCCACCACGCGGCTGCCGTGGAAAATACTGGCGAAGGTGGCGTACCAGCCGTAGTAGTCTTTTTGCGATATCGGATCGAACTTGTGATGATGGCAGCGGGCGCAGCCGATCGTCAGTCCCAAAAAAGTCTCACCGGTGGTGCGAATGATATCGTCGAGGGTGTTGGCGCGAATCTGCGCCGCCTGTGCCGGGTCGCGATTGCGGACATCGTCATAGGGGCCGCAAACCAAGAACGCGGCGCCGATCTCGACGGCGGGGTCGTCCGGGGCGATCACATCGCCGGCGAGATGCTCCAGGACCAGCTGTCGGAAGGACTTGTCCCGGTTGAAAGAGCGAATCACGTAGTCGCGAAACGGCCACAGGTTGGTGATGATCTGGTTTCTCTCATAGCCTCGACTTTCGCCGAAACGGATGACATCCAGCCAGTGCCGTCCCCAGCGTTCGCCGTAGTGAGGCGATGCCAGGAGACGATCTACCCGGCGCTCGTAGGCGTCAGGTGAGTCGTCGTTGATGAAACGCTCCACTTCCCCGGGGGTCGGCGGCAAGCCGGTCAGATCGTAGCTCAGGCGGCGCAAAAGAATTCGGCGCTCCGCGGCCGGGCCCGGCTCGAGCCCCGCCGCTCTCATTCGGGTCCAGAGGAAGCGATCGATGGGGTTTTCCCGCCAGGCGTGAGGCGCGTCGGCTGCAGCCGGTGGCCCGACATCGGCCAGTGGCTGCAGGGACCACCAGGTTTTTCGATCGGCCTTCGATGGCTCCTTAGCCTGTGCCGGCCCGAAGAGCGCAGCCAGCAAAAGGCATGGAGCCAGAAGATAGGTTGTCAGAGCGGGTCGACGCCTCATGGCGGATCGGCATTCAGTCAGAAGGGGACAACGCAAACCACGTACTAGTATTCCCACCCCTGGCCAGAAAGCAAGGAGCCGGTCAACTGGAGACAGCGGTGGTCGTGATGTG